>Ga0209571_1000034_pt1 | contig 357528 bp, 305 predicted proteins | sample EBPBio102011_DNA_FD_185866 | JGI IMG/M metagenome (GOLD analysis project Ga0209571, IMG submission 185866) | Wastewater treatment Type I Accumulibacter community from EBPR Bioreactor in Madison, WI, USA - Reactor 1_1/10/2011_ DNA (SPAdes)... | ecosystem: Engineered > Bioreactor > EBPR >... | reverse complement strand
GCTCAATAATGCCATGTCGATCACTCCATGTTCCCCCGACCCAAAGCCAGGGAGAAGGTCAGAACATGGGTCAAATCTCAGTGGAAATTTACGAGCCCGCCGGGTCAGTTCTCAGCGGTAATCAACACTCGATTCCCAAAAGCAATTCGCGATGCCCGGAGACGCCGCCGTCTTCTATAAATCTCTGGGCTGGGAGCCTCTTGTGCTCCCCGCCCGTGAAAAGGCTCCAAAAGGCAAGTGGAAGACGGTTGTTGAACGGACCGACGAGGAGTTGTTTTTCGCCTATGGCGCGGTAAGCAACGTCGGTATCGCTCTGGGCGAACGTTCGCGCGGTTTGATCGACCTCGATTTCGACTGGCTGGAAGCGGCACTGATGGCCGATCTTGTGCTTCATCGCTTGCCCAGTTTCGGGCGACCCGGCTCGCCAAATAGCCATCGCTTCGCCAAGGGCACGGTACGGAAGAATATCCGCTATCAGATACCTTCAGGCGCGAAGAACCTGTTCGATGCTGACAAGGATACAGTTCTGGAACTCCGTGGCGATGGCCTGCAAACGATGGTCCCACCTTCGGTCCATCCGAACGGGGAGCTTCTGCGGTGGAATGACGATCCGCGCGGGGTTCCTGACGAGGATGCAGAGGGACTGGAACGTTATGCCGGATGTACTGCCTTCCTGGCGGTTATTCTGAATCGCTATCCGCGCTCGCCGGGCAATCGAGACAGTGTCTGCCTTGCTTTAGCGGGGACGTTAGTCCGCGCCGGTTTCTCCGACGAGGAAATTGACGGGTGGGTGAAACACCTCGCGGGCCTTGCGGACGACGAGGAGGCCGACAAGCGCGGCAAGGCAGCCGCGAGCCGAGAGAAAATCGACGCAGGCGAGGCAGCGTGGGGACTACCCACACTGTGCGAACTCCTCGGCATCGAGCCGATGGAAAAGACACTCCGCAAATGGCTTGGCGATGACGGAGACGGGGTTGACCCTAACGCCATCGTTGTGCGGCCCGGCGAACTTCCGCAGGCAGTGGATCGGGCCGAACAGGCTTTGATCGACAATAACGTCGACATCTTCCAGCGTTTTGAATCCTTGGTACGGGTTGCCCGGATTCAGACCAGTGCGGAAAGCGACGGGATCAAGCGTGAAACCGGATCGCTCGTGCTGCAAACAGTGACGACACCTTGGCTTCGCGAACAGTTCGCCCGCCATGCCCGATGGGCCAGGAGGCAAAAGAAGGGGCTGGTCCCCGTCGATCCTCCAACCGAAGCCGCGACAGCATACCTAGCCCGCGTGGGGAACTGGAATCTGCGGTTCCTGAAGGGCGTCATTCAGGCCCCGACGCTTCGCCCGGACGGGTCTGTCCTGCAGGATAAGGGCTACGACTCCGATACCGGGCTTCTTTACGATCCGGGGCGAACGGAATTCGCCAGAATTCCCGACAGCCCGACGAAGGAGGAGGCTTGCGCTGCGCTGGAGGTTCTGAAGCGCCCGTTCCGCGAAGTCCGGTTCGATGGCGAACCGCATCGCAGCGTTGCACTCGCCGCCGTCATGACGGCACTGGTGCGTCGCATGTTCCCGTCCGCTCCACTGATCGCCCTCGACGCGCCCACCGCTGGGTCCGGCAAATCGCTGCTTTCGGAAATCGTCTGCATAATTGCAACCGGACACAAGCCCGCGATGATGTCTCAGGGTAAATCGGATGAAGAAAACGAAAAGCGGCTTTCGTCGGTGCTGATGGCGGGTGACCCTGTAATTGTCATCGACAATTGCGACCGCCCGATAGAGGGTGATTTCCTTTGCACGATGTTGACCCAGGAAAAGGTGAGGCCGCGTATCCTCGGTCGGTCCGAAGTCGCCAATGTGCCTACCGGCAGCCTTGTCATCGCGACTGGCAATAACATCGAACTTGCGGGCGACATCACACGCCGAACACTCTTTTGCCGGATCGATACGGGCGAGGAGCGGCCCGACCAGATCGCTTACAGCTTCGATGCGATTTCTGAGACCACCGAGACGCGGCCTCAGCTTGTCGTTGCGGCACTGACGATCCTGCGCGCGTATATTGTGGCGGGCAGGCCGAAGCCACTTAAGAAAATCGGTGGGTTCGAGCAGTGGGGATTGATCCGAGAGGCCTTGGTCTGGCTCGATCAGCCGGACCCGGAGCTAACCCGCGAACTGGTGATGGCAGAGGACCCGCACAAGGCGCTTCTGGTCGATTTTCTGCGGCTCTGGCGCGATGTCTTTCAGGATCGGCAGCTTAGCCTCAGCGAAGTTGGCCGCATGGCCTTGGATGAAGGCCATGACGGTGCTCAGACGATCATCAATGAACTGATCGCCAACACCAACGGTAGGGTGTTCAACACGCGCAGTGCCGGAAAGTTTCTCCGTAGGCATATGGGGCGGGTTGCGGGCGGAATGATCCTCAAGGCCGAGACCGACAGTTCCGGCGTCAAACACTACCGTGTGCTTGAAGTCGGAAGGCGGCGGGAGGAGCCGCAACGGTCAGACAGCGCACCGTTCTGATCGAAGCGCCAGGCGGGCAGGTTTGGGCCGGTTTGCCGGGTTTTATTTGGCCCGCATGGCCGCGCAAAAACCTGCCATACCTGTTCAAACCGGGCGGCGGTGGTAAGCTCACCGCCGCCCCTGTTTTTGCTGCCACCTCAGACGCGGCAGGAGGCGTGTCGACCACTGCACGGCCCATTATGCCAGCGCCACTAAAAACGCGCCTCCGAGGCGCTCTGAGGGCCAGCGTGGCGGGGTTATGTGCGGTTGGTTGGGTTATGCGGGGCATGAGGGTCGCAGTTTGGCCAGTTCCGTCCCGCACCGGTCATCCCGCTCGGTCGGTCAGCAGGTCCGCCGTGGTGGTGCCGAGAGCTTTGGCCAACTTGGCGACCACGGTAATCGTCGGGTTTCGCACTTGCCGCTCAACGCCTGAGATATAGGTACGGTCGATCTCGGCGCGCGCGGCAAGCTCTTCCTGGGACCAACCCAAGAGGCTTCGAGCTGCCTTGATGTTCCGGGCAAGTATCGCGCATACGTCTTCCATGTGCGCCATTGGCGCGAGATGAAGACTATAAGACCACGGACTATGAGTCTCATTTCGCTTTCGATTTGCGCTTGTCGACTATAAGCTACATCGCGTTTCATTAGGGCTAGCGCGATGTGGGATGTCCTTGTTCAAGCAGTTTCCTGGCTCCTGCTGATCTTCTTCGGCGGGCAGGCGCTTATCTTCGTCGGCCTTGTGCTGTGGACGATTTGGACGGACGCGATCAAGCCGAGACTGATCCCCACCGACGACATCGCCCGCGTGGCTGACGACATCATAGCCAGATATCCCGACCCCGAGCTTGAGGTTTTCGCCCGCCACGAGCGCGCGTGGTACGACAGCGACGGCGCGGAGCAGACCTATTGGTATCGCGTTCGGAAGGCCGTCAGGCGGCGGCTGGAAGGGCGCTGAGGCGCGTCAGTCGAACAGCGGACCGTGATCGCCACCAGCGGCCTTGCGGCGAACCTCGTCCTCGCGCGCGTCGCTGACCTCGCGTGACCTGAACCCATGTTGCGAGTTGACTAAGCCGCCGACCGCACAACCATATACTCGGCTACGATGCGACAGAATGACTTTTCAATTAACAGTCGCGTACTTGGAGAAGGTTAATCGCAACAATGGAATTGCCGTCGCCGGAAGACATCATAAAGGCGCTCATGAAAGGGGCGACGCCAGAGCGGAGCGACGAAATCGACACCCTATGGGTTAAGTACCATCCAAAAGTCGTCGTTGCTGATGACGGTCCGGGTATTACCCTCGATGCCACCAAAGAGCGGATCAAGTTTAATCCGAAAACGATGGAAGTATTCTGGTTGATCGGCTTTTCTGGTTGGCGCGCGATAGAGTGCTACAGCCCTCACGTTGTCCTGTCGGCGCCTTGCGGAAAAACCCTGACGGACTTGTTTGATGACGATAGCGACCTTCCGGAGGTAGAGCGCGACTACAAAGAAAAGCTCGCCGCAGCTCGTCGCCTCATCGCGGAGCTTGACGCTGGGGCTGCACCCTGGCCCGAAGACCTTCCGCGCCCATCATCCGATCGAAATGCAATCGCCGGCCCTCAGTATCAAGCGGCGTTCGATCTCACATCGTTGGCTGTCGCCTTCACCTTTCTTCATGAGTTCAGGCACGTCATGCTCGATTTTGACGATCAGCGCCCGAAAGACAGGAAGGAAGAAGAACTACAGGCGGATGTGTGGGCGCGCGAATTCATGACTGTAAAGCTGGGCGACTACGCCAAAGCTCATGGACACAATTATCAAGAGGTACTGAGCAAGCGTTCGATGGGGCTTGCGCTTGCTGCCCTCATCCTCCACGAGATCACCCCGCAGCACGGCGGGAACTTTGACTACTTCTCGATCAAGACCAGACTGACGACATTGCTGTACAATACGCCTTTATCTGACGACGATCATTTCTGGCGCTTCGCAGCATCGCTTCTCGTGGGCATATTCCGGCAACGACACCTTGCCTTCTCGCCGCCGCCAATGGCCGCTCGCGCGCTGGCCGAGCACCTTCTAAACGAACTGCCGGACTAGAAGTGTTTCGCTCGACGCGAATGTAGGCCACGATTCCGCCAAACGCTCTGACTAACTTCTCAATCTCGGAGGAAGTGGTGCCGCTTGAGGGATTCGAACCCCCGACCCCATCATTACGAATGACGTGCTCTACCAACTGAGCTAAAGCGGCTTAACCCTTCATACAGGGCCATACTATGGCCCTACTAACTTACATTCACCAACTCCAACACACTGGCTTCGAACATCATTCTCTAGCGGACCCGCTAATTACGAATGACGTGCTCTACCAGCTGAGCTATTGCGGCAATCCCGCTGCAATAGCGGGACTCTTCCCCAAGTGCAACGCCCTTTTCAGTTCAACCGAAAAGGCGCCAGCCCTTCTTCTGCTTCCCATCCGGTAGCCGTGGCCCGGGATCATCCGGCAGGCGGGTCGAAAGCGTGGCTGGCGCTGCCGCATCTGCGGCAACTTGCGCCTCCGGCGCGGGCGTAGCCGGCGGCTCAGGTTCAGGCTCTGGGATCGGCTCCACTGTTGTAACCGTCTCCGGCTCTGGAGGAGCAATACGTGTCGCCTCGACTGGTTCTGCCTCCGGCAGCGCCTGAACGCGGTCGGCGTCAATCGAAGCTCGCACCTGCGATTCGAGCGACTGGGGCGGGGCAATCCAGGCAAAGGCATCAATCCGCCCGGTCACCGGACTGACCGGAAGCCAGCGCTCGGAAACAAATCCGTCTGCAACCCATGCCGGGTCGCGAGGTGCAATGGAGGCGCGGGACAACCACTTGCGAACCAGCCCCACATTGCCCGTTTCCTTGTCTTCAAGCTCTGCCATCAGGCGGCAGACACGGGCCGTCGGTTGATCGAGAACGAGAGATTCAAGCTGTTCGCGCGCCAGGTTGAATTCACGCGCGTCCAGCGCGGCCCGCGCCACCATCAATCGCGATTCGCGGGCGTTGGGCGCCATTTTCGCAAGGTAGCGGGCCCGCTTGAGCCGGTCGAGGCTGGAATCCCCGGGCCGGACATCGAGATAGGCCTCGGCAAGATCGGGGTGTGGCAGGATCTTCCAAGCCGTCTCGATCACTTTCGACGCTTTGCTGTAGTCGCCCTTCGCCGAATGACGACGCGCAACCAGACTTGCCGCCACCACCTGACCCGGATTGAGCTTCAGCGCATCGACGGCATGCCGAAACGCTTCATCCGGCGCATGGTCCAGGGCATCAAGAGCCGACGCGGTCAAAAGGGTCGCCCGTTGCCGTCGCGCGGTCTCCCGGTCGATATTCCGGCGGCTGGCCGTCTCGTCCACCACGGCAAGCGCGCCGCGCCAATCCTTGTCCGCGGTGCGATACTCGAGCACTGCATCGCTTGCCCAAGGCGCAGAGGGCGCAAGCCGAAAGGCCTCCTCGGCAAAGGTCCGCGCTTCCGCGCCCTGATTGCGGCGTGCCTCGACGTAAAGTCCGCGCAGGCCGAGAATTTTCATCTCCGGATTGTCCAGCATCCGGGTAAAGGCCTGTTCTGCCGCCGGTTTGTCGCCGGAAAGCTGCGCGGCTTGCGCTTTCAGCAGCAATGTCATCGGCTCGCGCCCCAGCAGGCGCTCGGCATCGCTGGCGAAACGCTGGGCAGCCCGCCGATCGCCGATGCCAACCGACACCATACCGCGCGACACAGCCGAATACCCGCGCGCGCGCCGCCGCATCCGTCCGCTCAGGGACAGAAGGCCAGGCAGGCGGAAGATCAGCCGCAGCAAGCTCCAGAGCAGCATCAGAACGACAAAGATCACAGCCAGAGCGAGCACCGCCTTGGCCAGCGTCACTGTATATTCAAAGCCACCATAACTGAGCGACACCTGTCCCGGCGTTTCAAGCAACAGCATGAGGCCGAGCGCGGCGGCCAAAAGAATAGCGAAGAAAACCAACATGCGAATCATCAGGATGCCCTCGCTTAGCTCTTGCGGGCGGTCGCCGCCAGGGCCTCCGCCTCGATCATCCGGACAGCCTCGAAACCGGCCACACGCGCCGCGATCGCCTCTGTCAGCGGCTTCAGATGCGCCTGCTGCTCCGCATTCAGTTGCTTGAGTTCTGCAAGCGCACCCGCTCCGTCATCGACCAGCAACCGGGCGCGCGCCCGGGCAATCACCGGCGCGGCATCGGCCGGCACGGCGCCGGTGGCGCGCACATCGACCTGGCTGAGCAGGCCGGCCTTGATCCGCTCCAAAATTCCGCCGGTCTTTGCTGGTTCCGCGACAGGCTTGGGCAGGGTGGCAGCCAGCCCGTTCAATTGGGTGGCAAGCGCGTTGGGGGGCGGTGCCGCTTTGTCGGCATAGGGCGCGAGCGGACGCAGCAGCGCATCCGGAACGCCCTGGGCGCGCAAGGCTGCAATGTGAGCGCCAATCGCCTCGCCACCTTCCAGCGCACGACGCACCAATGCGGTCGTCGACAGGGTGGCGGTTGCCGTATCCGCCGATTTCCGGGCCGAAAGATTATTCAGCGCCTGTTCGGCCTTCTTAATCCGGTCATCAAGCGCAGAGGCCGCATCCGTGCCGGCGCTGAGCCGGGCACTGTTGGCGCCAAGCGCCTTGTCCAGCGCATCCAGCCGCGCCACCAGCGGTGCAAGATCAACCTTGGGCGCCTCGACCTTGCCAAGGCCCTCGATCTTCCGGGAAAGCGCACCGGCTTCACCGGCAACCGCGCCGATCTTGCCTTCAGCGGCCTTGATACGGCCATCGAGCGGCGCTGCGATTGCCGCTGCCTTCTGCTCGGCCTGGGCTGCGCGCTGCTCGGCGGCCGCAGCCTTGTCCTCGGCAACTTTCGCGCGGGCTTCCAGCGCCTTGATCTGCCCCTCGATCCGCTGTTCCGCCTGCCGTGCGGCAGAAATTCCCGCCTCCACCTGGGCGACGCGCGGGTCAGCCACCGTAACCGGCGGCGCCTGAATGGTCTGATGAATATTCGCGCCGAGCAGGCCGAAGATGGCCCCGGCAACCGCGCCGCCGACAACCGGCCAGCCAGCACCGCCGCGCGATGGCTCCACCGGTGGCGGAACCGGTGCAGCCGGCGCGGGCCCTGATGCGCCCGTCGCCGGATTTGCATCAGCGCCCTTGGCCGTCTTGTCCGTTTCGGAAGTGATGTCCTTCACATCCACCTTGGCAAGATCGATCTCTGTCACACGATCCTTGGACGGCGGCAGATCCACATCCGGTTTTGGCGTTGCGGTCATCGGTTCCTCCTCGGGCAATACTGCGGGTCCGAGCGAAACTGGACCCCGATTGCAGCATTCCCGTGACTGTGGTGGCAATGAACCCTTGGGTTCGTCAACGGAAAACTTCCAGCACGGCCAAAAGGCTGGCCTCATCCGGATGCGCCGCAACGCGGATGTCATCGCCCTCACCGGGCCCGAGCCCGGCTGCCACATCAGCAGAAAGACAGACATGGCGGAGCGGCTTGTCCGCAGCGCGGACCCCCGCCGCAAGCCGGGAAAACCGCGCCGCGCCCTCGCGCGAATAGTGCAGGACCACATCAATGTGGCCGGTGGCGAGCGCCGATGCAACCTCTGGCGGCAGGTGCCGGGCCGCGACGACAGAATAAACAACCAGAACGGTCATGTCATACCCTGCGGCCCGCAATGCGTCTTCAAGCGCGGACTTGCGCGGCTCACCTGCGAGATAAAGCAGGCGCGCCTCGCGAGGGGTCCCGGCAATCACACGCCGGACCAGATCGGCTGCACCAGCCGCCGGCGCGCAAAAAAGACGCCCCCCGAGCGCCTTGACATGATCGGCGCTTCTTGCGCCCACCACCGCAAAGCCGGCATGGGGCAGGAGGGGAGCAAGATCGGCGCAGCGCAACGCGTTGAGGCTGGTCGCGAGCACCACGTCGCAAGCCGGAGTGACAGCGGGCTGCGGCGCAACCTCAATCCATGACAGGGGTGCGACAATTGGCTCATACCCAAGCGCGACCACCGTCGCAGCCGTTACCACAGCGTCCGGCTCCGCCCGGGTGATCAGAACACGCATCAGGCCTTGAGCGCCGCGAGAAACGCTTCGCCCAACCGGTGCCGAAGCGCGCTTCCGAGCCTGAGCCCGAGCGCTTCGGCTTCCTCCGGCGCACCTTCCCCGGCGATGTCATGCGCCTGGCGACCATCGGGGGACAGAACCATCCCGGACAACACCACACGCCCCTCTCGAACCACCGCATGGGCGGCAATCGGCATCCGGCAGGAACCATCCAGCGCGGTGAGAAACCCTCGCTCGGCCTGGACCGCCGTTCCCGTATCGCGGTCGATAATCCGGGAAACCAGCCCCATCGTGCGCGCATCGTTCAGCCGGGTGACGATGGCGATGGCTGCCTGCCCCACCGCCGGCGGAAACCGCGTCGCATCAAGAAACTCGGTCGCCCTGTCGGCCAGACCGAGCCGCTTCAGGCCGGCAAGCGCCAGCAGCGTACCATCCACCTCACCCCTCGCTACCTTGTCGAGGCGCGTACCGACATTGCCGCGGAACACGATGATCTCAAGATCCGGCCTCAACCGACGGAGAAGCGCCTGACGTCGCAGTGAAACCGTGCCGACGACGGCGCCTTTCGGCAAATCCATCAGCCCCCTGCCGCCATGACCGATGAAGGCATCGCGCACATCCTCGCGTGGCAGGTATCCTGCAACCACAAGCCCCTCGGGCAGGCTGGTCGGCAGATCCTTGGCCGAATGCACGGCGACATCGACGCTGCCGCCGAGTTGCGCCGCATCGATCTCTTTGGTGAACAGCCCCTTGCCGCCGATATCGGCCAGTGCGCGATCTTGTGTCGCATCCCCCGTGGTCCGGATGATAGTCAGCGGAAAATCGGCCACCGTTCCGCCTGAAGCCGTCGCCAGAAGTCCGGCAACCAAATTGGCCTGCGCCAGTGCGAGCGGGCTTCCACGTGTGCCGATGGTCAACGGTTCAGCCATGAAATACCCTCCGCGATACGGAATTCTTTGCGAGATGACGCCCGCCTCACTATACGCTTGGGGCCCGCGCCGCAATCGACGGCGCTTTGCGAGACAGGACCATGCGCGTACTGGGCATTGAGACAACCTGCGACGAAACGGCCGCGGCCATCGTATTGCGCCGTGGTGATGGTTCGGGCGCCATCCTTGCCAACGAGGTGCGCTCGCAGATCAATGAGCACGTCGCCTTCGGCGGCGTCGTTCCGGAGATTGCCGCCCGTGCCCATGTCGAGGTGCTCGACACCCTGATCGAACGGGCGCTTGCGACTGCGACAATCGGTCTCGACCGGATCGACGGGATCGCCGTCTCCGCTGGCCCGGGTCTGATCGGCGGCGTCCTCGTGGGGCTGACAGCGGCCAAGGCCCTCGCCCTTGTCACCGGCAAACCGCTGATCGCCGTCAATCACCTCGAAGCCCATGCGCTGACGCCCCGCCTGACCGACGGCATCGCCTTTCCCTACCTGTTGCTGCTTGTTTCAGGCGGGCATACCCAGTTGGTCGCGGTTGAAGGTGTCGGGCAGTATCGCCGCATCGGCACCACCATCGACGATGCCTTGGGCGAGGCGTTCGACAAGGTGGCAAAAATGCTGGGCCTGCCCTATCCCGGCGGTCCGGAGGTGGAAGCCGCTGCCGAACGCGGCAACCCCGAGCGATTCGATTTGCCGCGCCCGCTTCTGGGCCGGGCGGAACCTGACTTTTCGCTCTCCGGCCTGAAGACGGCCGTGCGTCAGCAGGCCGAGGCCATCGCCCCCCTGCAGCCAGGCGATATCCCCGATCTTTGCGCCTCCTTCCAGGCGGCGGTTGTGGACATGCTGGTCGACCGGGTGCGCGCCGGTATCCGGAAATTCCGGGCCGACATCGGCCAGCCGAATGCACTGGTGGTGGCGGGCGGAGTCGCAGCCAACCGCGCCATTCGCCGCGCGCTGCAACGCTTTTCGCTGGAAGCCGGTGTCAAACTGGTGGCACCGCCGCCGGAGCTTTGCACCGACAATGGCGCGATGGTCGCCTGGGCCGGCATCGAACGGCTGTCGCTCGGGCTCGTGGATGATCTTGAAAGCCCGGCCCGCGCCCGCTGGCCGCTGGACGGCCGCGCCGTGCCCGCGCTCGGTGCCGGACGGCTTGGAGCCAAGGCATGACGGACCGCACCCCGCGCCTCGCCATTTTCGGGGCCGGCGCCTTTGGCACTGCGCTGGCCCTGGTGGCGGCCCGCGCCGGGCGCGAGATTCTGCTCTGGGGCCGCGACGGCGCGGCCATGGCGGAAATGGCCAGCCGCCGCGAGAATACCCGCCACCTTCCTGGCGTCCGATTGCCCGACGCCATCACCCCGGTCGCTGATGCTGAAACGGGCGCCGGGGCCGATACACTGATCATCGCCATTCCGACACAGAACCTTCGCGAGGCCATGACGGATCTTGCGCCGTTGATCCGGCCCGGAACCGCGCTTGTGGCAGCTGCCAAGGGGATCGAGCAACACACGGGCGCCTTCGTTACCGACATCCTGCGCTCGACGGTGCCCGAGGCCGCACCGGCCATCCTGTCCGGACCGAGCTTTGCCACCGATATCGCCCGGGGCCTGCCGACCGCCGTAACCCTCGCTGCTGCCGACGCGGGCCGCGCCTCAGACCTCGCCACCGCGATCGCGGGGCCGGGCTTTCGCATCTATCACAGCGACGATGTGCGCGGCGTCGAGATTGGTGGCGCGGCTAAAAACGTGCTGGCGATTGCTGCCGGCATCGTCTCCGGCGCGAACCTTGGCGAAAGCGCCCGCGCCGCACTCGTGGCGCGCGGCTTTGCCGAACTGCGCCGCCTTGCCGCCGGTGTCGGTGCAAGGCCAGATACGCTGATGGGGCTTTCCGGCCTGGGCGATCTTGTCCTGACGGCCTCCTCGGCCCAGTCTCGCAATTTCACATTCGGCGTAGCGCTTGGCCGGGGCCAGAGCGTTGCCGAGGCTGGGGCCGGCAAGTTGGCGGAAGGGGCATTCACTGCCCCGGCGCTGGTCGCCATGGCCCGGTCGAAAGGGGTCGAGATGCCAATCGCGACCGCCGTGGCGATGGTCGTGGCTGGCCGGCTGTCCGTCCGCGAGGCCATTGCCGGCCTAATCGAACGTCCGCAGAAATCGGAATAGGAGCACCCCGCAATGGCCCATTGGCTGTTCAAGTCCGAACCCTTCAAGTGGTCGTGGGACCAACAGGTGGCCGCCGGCGCCAAAGGCACGTTCTGGAATGGCGTGCGCAACCACCTTGCCAAGCAGAACATGATGAAGATGCGCCTGGGCGACACCGGGTTCTTCTACCATTCCAATGAGGGAAAGGAGATTGTCGGAACCGTCGAGGTGATCCGCGAGTTCTACCCCGACCCCTCAGACGAGACGGGAAAGTTCGGCATGGTGGACATCAAGGCTCTTGAAAAACTCAACCGGCCGATCAGTCTGCACGAGATAAAGGCAACGCCGGAGCTTGCCAGCATGGCGCTGATAACCTCCGCGCGCCTGTCCGTTCAGCCCGTGACCGAGGCCGAATGGTCGCGAATCCTCGCAATGTCAGAACGGTGAACCGCCATGAGCTACGCCGGCATCAACCTCTTCAGTGTGCTGGCCGCGGCCTCCGCGGCGCTGTTTTTCGGCATCCTCTGGTACAGCCTCGTCATGGTGCCACGGACCGGCGCAGTTGGACGGCGGATGCGCGACGTGTTCGCACGGACCCGTGATATCGGTGTCGGTGGCGTGCTCGGCGCCGCCGCCGCCAAACTGATCATGGCCTTTTGCCTCGCGCGGCTGCTGGTGGCGTTTGACTCGGTTTCGGCCGGCAACGGCGTCGCGTTGGGCCTCTATCTCTGGATCGGCTTTGTCGCCACCACGCTGGTCGTCACCCACCGCTTCGAGCACCGGCGCTGGCGTGTGACGTTGCAGGACGCGATCTACTGGCTCATCATCATGGTACTGGAAGGCGCGATCATCGGCTTTCTGGGCTAGAACGGGCCACCCTAAAGGCCCCCCTTCGACCAATGGACGCTGCCGGGGACGCTCGTTCGCAACCAAAGTGTGAGGCGTGCTGGCTTTTGTCCATTGACCGGATCGGCTAATCCTTGATGGGATTTGTCCGGACTCGACCATGGGATGACATGTGGGCGCGCCGGGCGTCGAGGAAACGTTACGGAGGCATCGATGTCTGAGAAAGTGTATCCCGTATCCAAGGCGTGGGAAAAGCGCGCCTACGTCAATGATGCCAAGTACAAGAAGATGTACGCCGCCTCGGTGAAGGATCCCGAGAAGTTCTGGGGCGAGCACGGCAAGCGCATTGACTGGTTCAAACCCTACACCAAGGTCAAGAACACCTCCTACAAGCCGGGCAAGGTCTCGATCAAATGGTTCGAGGACGGCACCACGAACGTTTCCTACAACTGCATCGACCGCCATCTCGCCGAGCGAGCCGATCAGGTCGCGATCATCTGGGAAGGTGATGATCCGAAGTCTTCCAAGAAGATCACCTATCGCCAGCTCCACGAGGAGGTCTGCCGTTTTGCCAACGTGCTGAAGGCCAATGGCGTCAAGAAGGGTGATCGCGTCACCATCTACCTGCCGATGATTCCGGCCGCGGCCTATGCGATGCTGGCCTGCACGCGCATCGGCGCAATCCACTCGATCGTTTTCGGCGGCTTCTCGCCCGATTCCATCGCCAACCGCGTCGAGGATTGCGACAGCAACATCGTGATCACCGCCGATGAAGGCCTGCGCGGCGGCAAGGCGGTGCACCTCAAGAAGAACGTCGATGTCGCCGACGGCAAGGTCAAGGGCGGCATCAAGAAGGTGATCGTCGTCAAGCACACCGGAGGCGATATTCCGATGCAGGACGGCCGCGACGTCTGGTATCATGAGGAAGCGGCGAAGGTTTCCGCCCATTGCCCGCCGGTCGAGATGAAGGCGGAAGACCCGCTGTTCCTGCTCTACACCTCCGGTTCCACCGGCAAGCCCAAGGGCGTTCTGCACACCACCGGCGGCTATCTCGTCTATGCCTCGATGACGCATCAATACGTCTTCGATTATCATGAAGGCGACATTTACTGGTGCACCGCCGACGTCGGCTGGGTCACGGGCCACAGCTACATCGTCTATGGTCCACTGGCCAATGGCGCGACCACGCTGATGTTCGAGGGCATCCCGACCTACCCGGATTCGGGCCGCTTCTGGCAGGTGGTGGACAAGCACAAGGTTAACATCTTCTACACCGCCCCCACCGCGATCCGCTCGCTGATGGGCGCCGGCGAGGAGTTGGTGAAGCGCTCGAAGCTGACCTCCCTGCGCCTGCTTGGCTCGGTCGGCGAGCCGATCAACCCGGAAGCCTGGGAGTGGTATCACCGCGTCGTCGGCAAGGGCAAATGCCCGATCGTCGACACCTGGTGGCAGACCGAGACCGGCGGCATCCTGATCACGCCGCTGCCGGGCGCAACCGCACTGAAACCGGGCTCGGCCACCCGTCCCTTCTTCGGCGTCCAGCCGCAGATCGTCGATGCCGAGGGCAAGGAACTCAAGGGTGCGACCGAGGGCAACCTCTGCATCACCGACAGCTGGCCCGGCCAGATGCGCACGCTCTACGGCGATCACAAGCGCTTCGAGGAATCCTACTTCTCGACCTATCCGGGCAAGTACTTCACCGGCGACGGCTGCCGCCGTGATGCCGATGGCTACTACTGGATCACCGGCCGCGTCGATGACGTGATCAACGTGTCCGGCCACCGCATGGGCACGGCGGAGGTGGAATCGGCGCTCGTCTCGCATCCGAAGGTCTCGGAAGCGGCGGTTGTTGGCTATCCGCACGACATCAAGGGCCAGGGCATCTACGCCTATGTCACCCTGATGGCGGGCGAGAGCGGTTCCGCCGATCTTCGCAAGGAACTGGTTGCCTGGGTCCGCAAGGAAATCGGTCCGATTGCCACGCCCGACCTGATCCAGTTCGCGCCGGGCCTGCCCAAGACCCGTTCGGGGAAGATCATGCGCCGCATCCTGCGCAAGATCGCCGAGGATGATTTCGGCTCGCTTGGCGATACCTCGACACTGGCCGATCCGACCGTGGTGGACGATCTGATCTCGAACCGGCAGAACAAGAAGGGCTGACCCCGATTGTCAGCCGCACTGGAAAGCCCCGCTCCTGCGGGGCTTTTCTTTTGGGCACAGGGAGCGGTATCACCGGCTGAAGGAGAACCGCCATGCGCAGCCCGCCGATCCCGCTGTCCGCCTATCCCTGGCAGACAGAGCATGAAATCCGCTTTGCCGATGTGGACCAGCTTGGCCACGTCAACAACGGCGCCTACGGCTCGTTCATGGAATCGAGCCGTTCGGCACTGATGCGCGAATGGGGCCTGCCGCCGGCAATCAGCATCGTCATCGTCCGCTTCGAGATCGACTACCTCAAGGAAATGAACTGGCCGGGGCATATCATCGCCCCCTCCGGCCTCGAACAGGTGGGACGCTCGTCACTGCGCCTCCGGCAGGCGGTGTTCATGGACGGCACCTGCCGTGCCGAGGCCATTGCCATCCTCGCCCTGTTCAACCTCGCGACACGCCGGGCCGAGCCGATCCCGGATGATCTCCGCGACGGGCTTGCCCGCTGGCACCTTCTGGGCTGACAGGCTGCGCCTGCATCCAAGGCGATGGCCATCGTCCAGCCATCACACCAGCACGTCGAGCTGCGCGATCTGGGTCGTGTGGCCCGCATCGTTGAAGAAGGTGTAATGCGTCCCCGTTCCATCCGATGTCGAGGAATAGAACGAACCGGCATCGATATTGATGGTGTCGCCACCGTCCACGAGAATGTCGAGCTGGTTGGTGGTCGAGGGCACACCCGTCGAGGTGGACATGCCGATGATATCGCTGGCCGAGAGAGTGATGTTGGCGTTCACACCCGTCTCGCGGAAGCTGATCACCTCCATGTCCGCACCGATCACGGCATTGAGGTTCGAGGCCGTGAAGGACGAGCCGGAATTGGCCGCGACGGTCAGGGTATCGGTGCCCGCGCCACCGGAAATGGACGTCGTTCCCAGCAGCAGGGACGAGCCGTCAATGGTGATCATGTCATTGCCATTACCGCCGTAGAGCGTATCCGCGCCGCCACCGCCGATGACTCTGTCATCGCCATCATTGCCGTAAAGCGCATCGGCCCCTGCCCCGCCATTCAGGGTGTCGTTTCCACCCCAGGCGCTGACCGTCGATCCGGTGCTGGCGACGGTAATCAGATCGTTGCCCGTATTGGAGCCATAGACTTCTTCGATGCCGGAGTACGTATCACCCGCCGCGTTGCCGCCCGAGCCGGTGCCGGTCGACAGATTGACCGTCACGCCCGATCCCGAAAAGTAATAATCAAGCCGATCCGAGCCGGTGCCGCCGTCAATCACTTCCGCACCTGAGCCTGCAAAGATCGCGTCATTGCCGGCATTGCCGATCAGCGTGCTGTTGCCGGCGCTGCCGTTGAGGATGTCGTTGCCATTCCCGCCGTCGATGTAACTGCCTGCGGCGGATGCGGTCACGTTATCGGCCGCCTGCCCGCCAATGAGGCCTTCGAAGTTCGAAAGCACATCGCCGGTCGCCGCGCCGCTCACCGAATTGGTGGTAAGGTTGACGTTAAGCGAGGTGGTTTCAGCCGAATAATCGACATAGTCGATGCCCGCGCCACCGTCCATCGTATCGGCGCCCGAGCCGCCGGCGATCGTGTCGTTGCCTGCCCCGCCAAACAGGCTGTCATTGCCCGCGCCGCCCGTGAGGGTGTCACCCATATCGCCACCGACAAGCGTGTTGTCGCCTGAAGTGCCGGCCAGGTAATTGGCAGCGGCACTCGAGCCGATGACGGACTCAAATCCGCTGATCACATCGCCAACGGCGCCAGCGCCGCTTGCTGTGTTCGTAGCAAGATCGATGGTCACGCCATTGACGGAACTGGCGTAATCCAGCGTGTCAATGCCCGCGCCGCCATCCATCGTATCGTTGCCAGTGCTGCCGGTGATCGTGTCATTACCGGAGTTACCGACCAGGCTGTCGTTGCCCGCACCGCCGTTGATCGAATCGCCCCCGTTGCCGCCGACCAGCGTGTTGTCCCCGATATTGCCGATCAGCGTGTTGGCCGCCGACGTCGAACCATAGACCGATTCAAAGCCCGAAATCGTGTCGCCCGCCGCCCAGCCGCCGCTGACCGCGTTCGTGGCGAGGTTGACGGTCACGCCGGCCGTGGAGGAGCTGTAGGAGAGAAGGTCCGTATCCGCGCCGCCATCGAGCGTTTCAGCCCCCGCGCCGGCATAGATCTGGTCGTTGCCCGCCCCGCCGCTGACCGTATGGCTTCCGCCGCCGTTGATCATCTCGAACCAGTCATCGCCCGCCCCGCCATCGGCGGAGTCATTGCCGTATCCGAAATGGAACGTATCAGCGCCGTTGCCGCCGATCAGCGTGTCGTTGCCGGCGTTGCCATAGAGGACGTCGTTGCCGTCGTTGCCGCTCAGCATACCGGCCATCGTATCGAGATAGAGCGTGTCGCCGCCCGAACCGCCGGCGATATTCTCAAAGCCCGAGATCACATCGCCCGTCGCATCGCCACCATCGGCGTAGGCGGTGGACAGCGCGACCGTGACACCGGTCGTCGAGCTGGCAAAGCTCAGCGTATCATAACCGTCGCCACCATCCAGCACATCCGCGCCGGCGCCGCCGCTGATCACATCGTCGCCGTCCCGGCCTGTGATCTCGTCGGCACCGCCGCCACCGTACAGCATGTCGTTCAACGAACCGCCAGAGATCATTTCATCGGCAGCCGACCCCGAGAACTCGTTGGCGCCGTTATAGCTCAGATAGAAGTATTCGAAGCCCGAGATCACATCGCCCTGGGCATCCCCGCCCAGGCCGGTGCCCGCACTCGTATCAATCGAGACGCCCGCGGCAGAGTTTGTATAGTCCAGCGTATCGGCGCCATTGCCGCCGGCAAGCGTATCCGCACCGGCATCGCCATAAACGAAATCGTCGCCGTCGCCCGCACTGATCGAGTCATTGCCAAGATCGCCAAAGAACACGTTGACGCCTGCATCGCCGATCAGCGTGTCGCCATAGGCGGAGCCCTGAATCTCCTCGATATTGGTGAGTGAATCGCCGTTGGCATCGCCGAACGAACCGGTCCCGGTTGAAAGGTTGACATAGACGCCCGCGCTTGAACCGGCATAGCTGACACGATCTATGTCCGTTCCGCCATCGATGACGTCCGCACCCGCGCCGCCCTCGATGGTGTCGTGGCCGGCGCCGCCGGAGATGGTGTCGTTGCCGGCACCGCCACTGATCGTGTCAATGTTGTTGCCGCCCACCATCGAGTTGGCGCCGCCCGAACCGGTCAGCGTATTCGCCGCTGCCAGCGAGCCGGTGACGCTCTCGAAGCCGGTGATGACATCGCCGGCCGCATCGCCGCCCGAAACCGCGTTCGTGGCCAGGTTGACGGTCACGCCCAACGTCGAGGAGGCATAGGAGAGCATGTCCTGCGTCCCGACGCCGCCGTCGAGCGTATCGGCACCCGCACCGCCCGAGACGGTGTCGTCACCATCCCCGCCCGTCAGCGAGTTGGCACCCGTCGTGCCCGTGATGACGTCACCGAAGCTGGTGCCAATCAAGTACTCGAAGTTCTGCACGAGATCGCCGGCGGCCCAGCCACCCGAGGCCGCGCCGGTGGACAGGTTGACCGTGACCGCGCCGGTCGAGCCCGAATAGTCCACAAGATCGGTTTCCGTGCCGCCATCCATGCTGTCCGTATACTGGCCGGCGACCACGGTATCGTTGCCGGCACCGCCCTGCATGGTATCGGCGGAAAGCGCGCCGACGAGACTGTCGTTGCCCGCGCCGCCGACCATCGAAACCATGCCGCTGATCGTGTCGTTGTAGGCCGAGCCGATGATCGCGCTGATGTTGTAGAGGGTATCGCCATCCGCGTAACCGCCGACACCGCTCGCATAGCCGTTGGCGCCCGAATAGATGACGCTGACGGCAGCACCTGAAGCGCTGTAATCAACCGTTACGAAGCCCGGACCGTACCAGGTGCCACCGCCGTAGAGCCCGTCCCCACCCAGTGAGCCGTAGAGCGTATCGTTGCCACCATTGCCTAAAAGATATTCCGCCGTGCTCAGACCAGAAAGCTGGTCGGCATACTGGCTGCCCTGCAGGTGAGTGATCCCGGTGATCACGTCCCCGGCGGCATAACCGCCGAGGCCGGTCCCGGCCGCAAGGTCGACCGTGACGCCAGCCGTGGAGGCATAGTACCGAAGGCTGCCGAATTCGGCGCCGCCATCAATGGAATCCGCACCGGCTGTGCCGTCGAAATAATCGAAGCCCGCGCCACCGATCAGCGTATCGGCCCCGCTCGTCCCGACCAGCGTGTCGGAATAGGCCGTGCCGATGACAATCTCCATATTCGAGATGATGTCACCCTGCGCCAGGCCGCCGGAGGCCGCACCCGACGTGAGGTTGACGGCGATGCCGGCGGTCGAGGCGGAATAATCCGCCGTATCGATGCCGGCGCCGCCGTTCAGCGTATCGCCGCCATCGCTGCCGACCAGCGTGTCGTTGGCATTGCCGCCGACGAAGTTGTTGTTGGCGCCGTCGCCCGTCAGCAGGTTGGCGCCGGTGGTCGACCCGAAGACATTGTTGACATTGAGCAGAACGTCGCCCGCCGCATCACCGCCGGAGAAGCTATTGGTGGCGAAGTTGATGGTCACGCCCGCCGTGGAGGTCGTGTAGTCGGCTGTGTCGCCTCCGCCCGAGCCTTCGAGCGTATCGGCCCCCGCACCGCCGCGCAGCGTATCCGCACCGCTGCTGCCGATCAGCCAGTTTGCGTTGCCATCACCGATCAGCAGGTCGTTGCTGGACGAGCCGATGATGCCTTCGAAGTTCATGAAGACATCGCCGGAAACGACAGCCGCAAGGCCAGTGACCGTGTTGTTTGAAAGGTTGACCGTCAGGCCGGGGCCGCCGCCGGAACCGAAGGAGATGATATCCATCGTGCCGGCGCCGCCGTCCATCGTGTCGGCGCCCTGGTAGCCTTCGATGGTATCGTTGCCCGCACCGCCGACCAGCGAGTTGTTGCCCGTGGTGCCGAAGATGTAGTCGTTGTTGGCCGAACCGATGATGTTCTCGATGCTGGTAAGGTCGTCGCCGGCGGCATCACCGCCGGTATGCGTGTTGCCGAAGAGGTTGACCGACACGCCCGCCGAGGAGTTCGCATAGGTCACCGTGTCGGTGCCGGTACTGCCGTCGATACGGTCCGCGCCCGCCCCGCCATCGATCAAGTCATTGCCGCTAAGGGCAGCGATATAATCGTCGCCGGCACCACCATTGATCGTATCGGCAGCGGTGCCACCCCAGATGTAGTTGTTGCCCGAGGTGCCCGTCAGGACATTGCTTCCGCTTTGCGAGCCCTGAATGCCGGTGAAATTCGAGATCACGTCACCGGTCGCATCGCCTCCGGTCGCGGTGTTGAGCGTCAAGTCGACCGTTACGCCGGCAGCCGAATCGTAATAGCCAAGGATGTCGCCATAGGCGCCGCCACCGCCGACGGTCGTGCCACCATCGAGCGTATCGGCCCCGGCGCCGCCGTAAATCCAGTCATAACCGGCACCGCCCAGGATGACATCGTTTCCGGCGTAGCCATACATCGTGTCGCCACCGGCGCCGCCGTCAAGAGAATTGACATCGGAACTGCCGAGGATCGAGTCGCCCTGGGCGGAGCCGATCACATTCTCGAAGCCGGAGAACACGTCCCCGTTCGCCTCGCCACCGGAACCCGTGCCGGCCACAAGGTCGACGTTGATCGCGCCGGTCGAGGCGCTGTAGTCGAGCGTATCGACGCCGAGGCCACCATAGAGCGAATCCGAGCCCACGCCGCCATTCACCGTATCGTTGCCGTCGCCGGCGGTGAAGACGTTGTTGTTGCTATCGCCGATCAGGCTGTCGGCCAGCGCCGAGCCGATGATGTTCTCGATTCCGGACAGAACATCGCCCGCCGCATCGCCGCCGCTGAAGGTGCTTGTGGCCAGGTTGATCGTCACACCGGCCGTCGAGCCGGTGTAATCAACAACGTCTGTGCCCGAACCGCCGGTCAGCGTATCGGCGCCCGTGCCGCCGATCAGCGTGTCGTTGCCGTTCGAACCGTCGAGCAGGTTGGCACCGGTCGTACCCGTCAGCATGTCGTCATAGGCCGAGGCGGTGATGTTCTCGATCCCGCTGATCGTATCACCCGTCGCCTCGCCGCCCGTGATCGCATTGGTCGTCAGGTTGATCGTCACACCGGCCGTCGAGCCGTTGAAATCAATCGTATCGGTACCGAGACCACCGATCATCGAGTCGGCACCTGCACCGCCCTGCATCCAGTCATCACCGGCGCCGCCATCCAGCGTATCGTTGCCGGCAAGACCCGACAGGCTATCATTGCCACTGCCACCAGATAGCAGGTTTGTGTTGAGATCGCCCTGCAGCGTGTCGTTGTAGGTCGAACCCGTGACATATTCGAAGCCGGTGAATGTGTCGCCTGTTGCATGGCCGCCGCTTGCCGTGTTCGTCGTCAGGTTGATCGAGACAGCGGCATCCGAGGCCGAGTAATCCAGAAGGTCAAAGCCACTGTTGCCAGTAAGGAAGTCTGCATCGGCACCGCCGATAATCGTATCGTTGCCGTTGCCACCGGTAAGGTTGTTGACAAGCGTGGTTCCGATCAACAGGCTGCCATAGCTGAGCGCACCCGTGGCACTTTCAAAATTGGAAATCGTGTCGCCCTGGGCATAGCCACCCGAAACAGTCTGCGTGCTGAGATCAATCGTGACACTCGCGTTCGATTGGGAATAGCTGATCGTATCCGTCCCGGTGCCGCCATCCATCGTCTGGGCGGCAAGACCTCCAAAGATAAAATCGTCGCCCGCTTCGCCGTAGAGCGTATCGGCACCCTCGCTGAGGTTGATGGTATCGCCGCCATCTCCACCGCGGATGATATTGGCCGCAGCATCACCCGTCAGGGTATCCGCGCCAATCGACCCGGTCATGTTCTCAAAGCCGGTATAGCTGTCCCCCGCCGCCTCGCCGTAGGTGCCCAAGCCATTCAAAGTGGCAGCCACAACAGTGGCAGATGTCGAGAAATCGAGAAGGTCCGTACCAGCGCCGCCATCAAGCGTATCGGCCCCGCCGCCGCCACGCACGGTATCGTTGCCGGCACCAGCGGTGATGATGTTGGCCCCCGAGGAGCCCGTCAGAAGGTCCGCCTGGCCCGAACCGATCAGGTTCTCGACGAGCGAGATCACATCGCCGGCTGATTCATTGCCGCTGCCTGAACCGACGCCTGTCCCGAGATCAACGGTGACCGCCAGCGTCGCAGCGGCATAGGTCACCGTATCGATGCCATCGCCGCCAATCAGCGTATCCGCGCCCATCCCGCCAATCAGGGTGTCGTCGCCGGACGTGCCGTCAAGCCGGTTGGCGTTGCCGTCGCCGGTCAGCACATCGCTGTAGGCTGAACCGGACACGTTTTCGACCTGAACGAGGCTGTCACCTTGCGCATCGCCGCCGAGGCCTGTCCCGAGCGCGAGATTGATCGTCACTGCTGCCTGGGAGGCGAGATAATCGATAAGGTCGATGCCCACGCCGCCGTCAATAAAGTCGATACCCGTACCGCCGGCGAGCGTATCGTCACCGGTATTGCCGAACAGCGTGTCGTCACCGTCATTGCCGGAGATCAGGTCATTGCCCGTGCCGCCATCGATCGAGTTGTTCCCGGCCTCACCGGTCATCGTGTCGTTGTAGTTGGAGCCGACCAGGTTCTCGATGCTGATGAAGGTATCGCCCGCCGCATCGCTGCCTGAACCGGCGTTGTTGAGCAGGTTGACGTTGACCGACCAGGCAGCGGCTGCATAGCTCGCCGTGTCGACACCGGCCCCGCCGTCCATCGCGTCCGCGCCCACGCCGCCCTGCAGCGTATCGTTGCCGGCATCGCCGTTCAGCGTATCGTCGCCCGCCCCGCCGGTGATCGTATCGCCGCTGTTGCCGCCGGAAATCACGTTCGCATTGGAATCGCCGGTCAGCGTATCGGTGAAGCCCGAACCGATCAGGTTCTCGAAATTGGCAAAGGTATCGCTGCCGGCCTCGCCGCCCGAAGCGGCCAGCGTCGCCAGATTGATGTTGACGCCCGAGCCGGTTGCGGCTGCGTAGCTCAGCGTATCGGTGCCAAGGCCGCCGTCCATGCTGTCGCCGCCGGTTCCACCCAGGACCAGGTCATTGCCGTCGCCGCCCAGCAGCGTATCAGCGCCCGCGCCACCGATCAGCGTGTCGTCACCCGCGCCAGCGGTAAAGTTATTGGCGTTGGTGTCACCCGTCAGGCTGTCATTGCCGGCCGAACCGACGACATTCTCGATACCGGTGTAGCTGTCACCCTGTGCATCGCCGCCAGCACCCACGCTGGTGGCAAGATTGACCGTGACCGCAATCGATGCCGAATAGTCGACAACGTCCGTACCAACGCCGCCATCAAGGGAATCGGCACCGGCACCGCCAATCAGCGTGTCGTTGCCATCATTGCCAATAAGCGTGTTGGCGGCGTTATCGCCGGTCAGAAGATCATTGTAGGCACCGCCCCAGATGATCTCAATCTCGCTCAGCGTGTCACCCTGAGCAACATCGCCGGTGCCGGTTCCTGTGGCCAGGCTCACGGAGACAGCCGCACCCGCAGCGGTATAGCTCGCAACGTCGATACCCGATCCGCCGATCAGCGCGTCGGCGCCTGCGCCGCCCACGAGCGTGTCAGCTCCGGTGCCACCGTTCAGCGTGTCATTGCCCGCGCCGCCATCCTGGGTATCGTTGCCGGCGCCGCCATCGAGACTGTTGGCGCCGGTTTCACCGATCAGCGTATCGTCCTGTGCGGACCCGAGCACGTTTTCGATACCGATCAGCAAGTCCCCGGCGGCATCGCCACCTGTTCCGGCCCCGGTGCCGAGGTTGACGCTGACCGCAGCGACAGAACCGCTGTAATCGGCAAGATCCGTGCCCGCACCGCCGTTCAGCGTATCATTGCCGAGCCCACCGCTCAGCGTGTCGTTGCCAAGCCCGCCGGTCAGGCTGTTGGCACCCGTTTCACCGATAAGGATATCGTTGACCGCAGAACCGATGACCTGTTCGATAGAACCCAGCGTATCGCCTTCGGCGTCGCCGCCCAGGCCCGTGCCGTTGAAGAGGTCAACCGTGACACCCAGGACGGACGCTGCGTAATCCGCAACATCAACGCCGGTTGAACCGCTGAGCACATCCGCGTCGGCACCGCCAACCAGGGTGTCATTGCCGGCGCCGCCATTCAGCGTATCGACGCCTGCCCCACCCATGAGCTGATCATCCCCGGCATCGCCAAGCAGGCTGTTCGCACCGGTATCGCCGATCAGCGTGTCGTTGTAGATGGTGCCGGTAACCCGCTCGAAATTCGAGATGACATCGCCGGTCGCCTCCCCGCCCGAAACGGTGTTCGTGGCAAGATTGACCGAAACCGCAAGCGAGGAGGTCAGATAGCTCAGCGTGTCCGTGCCGGCTCCGCCATCAAGCGTGTCGGCGCCCACGCCGCCGCTGATCGTGTCGTTGCCGCCACCACCCGCAATGCTGTTGTTTTCAATATTGCCGGTAAGGATGTCGGCGTTGTCGGAACCGATCAGATTCTCGACAAGGGAATAGGTATCGTTGAGGGCATCGCCGCCCGAACCCGTGCTACCATCGGAAATGTCAACCGTCACTGCCAGCGTGGACGCGGAATAGTCGACCGTGTCGACGCCCGAATTGCCGATCAGCGTGTCAGCGCCCGCGCCACCGGCAAGCGTGTCGTTGCCGGCGCCACCATCGAGAACATTGTTCAGCGAGGAACCAATCAGCAGATCGTTGAAGTCCGAAGCGCGAACATCCTCGATATTCGCATAGGTGTCGCCAGTCGCCTCTCCGCCCGAACCGAGTCCGGTGTCGAGATTAACCGTCACGGCTGCAGCGGCCGCCGCATAGGTTACCGCGTCAATGTCGCCGCCGCCATTGAGCACATCGCCACCACCGGCGCCTGAACCAACGAGAGTGTCATTACCGACCCCGCCGCTCAGCGTATCGCCACCAGCGCCGCCATCGATGTAATCATTACCGGCACCGCCCGCGATGTCATTGGCCGCGTTATCGCCACTCATGATGTCGCCGTAGGCCGAGCCCACGAGGTTCTCAATTGCAGTGAACGTGTCGCCCAGCGCAAATCCGCTGCCGGAATTGGCGAGCAGGTTGACCGTGACTTCGCTGGTGGCCGCAGCATAATCGACCGTATCGGCACCGGTACCGCCATCATAGGCATCCGCACCCGTGCCGCCGATCAGCGTATCATTGCCGGCGTTTCCATAGAGAACGTTGTCACCCGCGCCACCGATCAGACGGTCTGCGAAAGCCGAACCCGCCACATCCTCGATGGCCGTCAGCGCGTCGCCATCCGCATCTCCGCCAGATCCCGACCCCGACGAGAGATCAACAGTCACGCCAAGCGCCGAGTTTGCATAGGTTACAAGGTCGTGCGCACCGTTGCCACCATCGAGGCTGTCGGCCCCGACACCACCATCAAGCGTATCCGTGCCGTCCCCGCCGAGCAGAGTATCGGCGCCGTCGCCACCGGCAATGAGGTCGTTGCCGATTGCGCCGTCGATCTGGTTGCTGCCCGTGCCGCCGGTCAGGGTGTCGGCGTATCCCGAACCGAGAAGGTTCTCGAAGTTCGAGATTGTGTCACCCGTCGCATCGCTGCCCGAGGCCGTGTTGAGCGCAAGGTCAATCGCGACCGCCGCGCCTGCTGTGGCATAGCTCAGCAGATCAACGCCCGTTCCACCGTCAAGGACGTCCGCACCCGCGCCGCCGAGCACCGTATCATTACCGGCGCCCGCTGCGATGGTGTTTGCACTGGAATTGCCGACGATATCGTCGTTGAAGGCCGACCCGGTCGCGTTCTCGATGCCATAGAACACATCGCCCTGCGCATCACCGCCCGTTCCGGTGCTGCCATCGCCGATGTTGACCGTCACACCCGCGCTGGACGCAGAATAGACAACCGTGTCGGTACCGGTGTCGCCATTCAGCGTATCGGCACCCGCGCCGCCGTCGAGCGTATCGTTGCCTGCCATGCCCTGCAGATTGTTCGCCGCAGTCGACCCGGTTATCAGGTCGCCCGCCGTCGAGCCGATCACGTTCTCGACGAGCGCGTAGACATCGCCCTGCGCATCACCGCCCGTGCCCGTGCCAGCGGCAAGATCCACCGTGACGGAGACCGAGCCGCCGCCGTAGTTGACCGCATCGATGCCGTCGCCGCCGAGCAGATTATCGGCGCCCGCATCACCATAGAGGGTATCATCGCCGACACCGGCATCCAGTGTGTCGTTGCCCGCGCCGCCCACGAGCCCGTCATTGCCGGCACTGCCACTGAGGTAGTTGGCCGAACCATCACCCGACAATACGTCGTCATAGGCCGAACCGGTCACATTTTCGATCTGGGTGAAGCTGTCGCCCAGCGCATATCCGCTGGCAGAGTTGGTGCCCAGATTCACGGTGACAGCGCTTGTCGCCGCCCCGTAGTCAACCACGTCGGTACCGGTGCCGCCATCGAATGTATCATTGCCCAGGCCACCGACCAGCGTGTCGTTTCCAGCGTTACCGGACAGCAGGTTGTTGCTGGCGTTGCCAACAAGCCGGTCATTGAAGCCCGAACCGCTCACATTCTCGATCTCGACCAGCGTATCGCCCTGCGCGTCGCTGCCAGAACCCGTACCCGCCTCAAGATCGACGGTCACAGCCGCCCCTGCACCCGCATAGGTTGCAAGATCGGTCCCGGTGCCGCCCACCAGCGCATCGGCGCCGGCGCCACCATCGAGCGTATCGTTGCCGGCCCCTCCGGTAAGGCTATCCGCGCCCGCCGCTCCGGTCAGAAGGTCATTTCCGTCACCACCATTGAAGGCATTGGCATTGCCATCGCCCGTCAGCGTATCGCCAAGGGCCGAACCAATGATGTTCTCGAAGCCGCTGATCACATCACCGGTCGCATCCCCGCCGCTGGCGGCGGCGGTTGCGAGATTGACGTTCACACCGACAACGGCGCCTGACTGGTTAGCCGAATAGTCGAGCGTATCCACGCCCGAGCCGCCATCCAGGGTATCGGCCCCCGCGCCGCCGAGGATCGTGTCGTTCCCCAGGCCACCGGTGATGGCATTGGCAATGTTGCTGCCGAGCAGAAGGTCATTGAAACCCGAACCGGCAACCGCTTCGACTAAGAGCAACTCATCGCCGTAGGAACCGCTGTTGACCGCACCGGATCCGGTATTCGCCGTCAGATCGACCGTAACACTCTGGCCAGAAGACGCATAATCGACGGTATCAAACCCATTGCCACCATAGAGGCTGTCAGCACCCAGTCCGCCGATGAGCGTGTCGTCGCCATCAAATCCGTACAGCCAGTCAGCGCCGTCATCGCCGGTCAGATGGTCGTTGTATGCGGACGCCAGGACCGTTTCGACGTCAATGTATGTATCGCCTTCCGCATTGCCGCCAGAACCGGTACCGCTTGCGAAGGACAGGGTGATCGCCGCTGCCGATGAGAGGTAGTTGACCGTATCAATACCGTCACCGCCATCAATGACATCCGTACCGGCACCACTGACCAGATCATCATTGCCCGCTCCGCCCCGCAGCGTGTTCACGCCCGCGCCACCGTCCAGGGTATCCGCGCCGGCGCCTCCGACGAGCGAGTTGTCAGCAAAATCGCCGATCAGAAGATCATCAAGCGCCGAACCGATAACGTTTTCGACACTTTGGAAAGTGTCGCCATCCGCATCGCCGCCATAGCCCAAACTGGTATCGAGATCGACGTGGACACCTATCGTCGAGGCTGAGTAGTCCACCGTGTCAACGTCTGACCCGCCGTCCAGAATGTCGGCGCCAGCGCCACCAACCAACGTGTCGTTGCCATCCTCGCCTGCAAGACTGTTGGCGTTGATATCGCCGATGAGCAGGTCGCCATGCGTCGAACCCTGGACATTCTCGATGTTGGAGAGCGTGTCGCCCGCCGCCTCGCCGCCCGAACCGGTTCCCGCCGAAAGATCGACAGTCACGCCCGCGCTGCTCGAATAGTAGCGCACAAGGTCGCCCGTACCGGCACCGCCGTTCAGGACGTCGGCATTCGCACCGCCCTCCAGAATGTCATTTCCGTCGCCGCCGGAGAGGGTATCATTGCCCGCAAGGCCGAGAAGCACGTCATCGCCGGCGCCACCATCGATCGCATTGGCCGAGGCATTGCCGTAGACAACGTCGCCAAGCGCGGTCGCGTTCAGGTTTTCGAAATTGGCAAAGGTATCGAGATCGGCATCGCCGCCCGTTGCCGTACCAAGCGCCATATCCACGATGATCGGCGCGCTGGAGGCTGAATAGTCGAGCGTGTCGGTGCCGAGACCGCCATCGAGGCTATCACCCCCGGCGCCCCCCTCGATCGTATCGTTGCCATCGCCGCCGTCGAGCGTATCCTCGCCATCGCCGCCGCGCAGCACATCGTTGCCGAGACCGCCCGTGAAGACATTCGCCGAAGCATCGCCCACCAGACTGTCATTGGCCGTGGTGCCGATAACATTCTCGATGCCGCTGTAGGCATCGCCCTGGGCTTCACCGCCCGCGCCTGCGCCGGAGGCGAGATCCACCGTGATCGAAACGCCCGAGGCCGAGTAGTCAACCGTATCGGTGCCGGTGCCACCAGCAAGCGTATCCGCACCTGCCCCACCGATCAGCGTATCGTTGCCAGCCCCGCCATCGAGCTGGTTGGCACCGGAATCGCCGGTAAGCCGATCGTTTCCGCCTGAACCGATAAGGTTTTCAACCCCGGTAAAGACATCGCCTGCCGCATCGCCGCCCGTGCCGGCCCCACCGGCAAGGCTGACCGTCACCGCCGTCGAACCCGAATAGTCAGCGGTATCAAGACCGGCACCGCCGTCGAAGCTGTCGGCACCCGCGCCACCAATGAGCGTATCGTCTCCGGCGCCGCCCCTGAGCGTATCAGCGCCCGCTGCACCATTGAGCAGATCGCCGCCACCGGCGCCATCAAGCACGTTGGCCGCCCCGTCACCCGTCAGGATATCGTCCTGGGCTGAGCCGTTCACATTCTCGATCGAATTATAGGTATCACCTGCCGCGATGCCGCCCGAGCCAACACCGGCCAGGTTGACGGTGACTGCCACCAGTGCAGCAGCATAGTCGACCGTATCAGTACCGGCAGCGCCGTCGAAAACATCTGCCGAACCGCCACTGTTAAAGACGTCATTGCCCGCCCCGCCGTAGAGCGAGGCCGAGGTCGCGCCCGCCGTCAGGACGTCATCGAAGGACGAGCCATAAGCCATTTCAATTCCGGCGTAGGTATCGCCCTGGGCGTCTCCGCCCGTGCCGACACCGTTGGCGAGATCGACCGTAACTGCGGTCGCGCTGGTCTCGTAATGGATGGCATCAAGCCCGGTACCGCCATCGAGGGAATCTGCCCCCACGCCACCAAACAGAACATCGTTTCCGGCGCCACCAAGCAATGTATCATTGCCGTCGCGACCATAAATCTGGTCATCGCCACCACTGCCGTCGAGCACGTTGTTGAGCGTGTCGCCGTAGAGGGAATCGTTGCCGGCTGTGCCAATGACATTTTCAAAGCCGGCGATAACATCGCCTTCATCATCTCCGCCAACCATGCCCGTGACGGAACTCGTGGCAAGATCAACCTGAACCACCGAACCGTTGGCCGAGTAGTCGAGCGTATCGACGCCAATACCGCCATCCATGCTGTCGGCACCCGCGCCACCGGCGATCGTGTCGTTGCCCGCCCCGCCCAGCAGGGTATCAGCGCCGGCATTGCCGGAAAGCTGGTCGTTGCCCGCCGCACCGTCGATGACATTGGCCGCCGTCCCGCCGCTCAGGACATCGCCAAAGGACGAACCCGTGACGTTCTCGATACCCGAGTAGCTATCGCCCTGCGCATCACCGCCCGTGCCCGTGCCCGCGAAGAGATCCACCGTCACAGCCGCAGTCGAGCCGGTGAAGCTGACATAGTCCGTACCCGTGCCGCCGGCCAGCGTATCCGCGCCGGCGCCGCCTTCAAGCGTATCGTTGCCCGCCCCGCCCGTCAGCACGTTGGCCGATGTACTGCCGATCAGGATATCGGCATTGGCGGAACCCGTCGCATTCTCGATGTCGGTAAAGGTATCGCCTGCCGCATCGCCACCCGTGGCCGTCCCGTTATCGAGGTCGATCGTCACGGCCAGCGCCGAAGCCGAGTAATCGATGGTGTCGGCATCGCCGCCGCCGTCGATTACCGCGATGCCGGCATCGCCGATGAACACGTCGTTGCCTGACCCGCCGTTCAGCGTATCGGTGCCGCCACCGCCGCGCAGCGTGTCGTTGCCGAGACCACCGTCGAGCACGTTGTCGCCACTGCTGCCAATAAGGCTGTCGTTCGAGGTGCCGCCCACGACGTCCTCGATCCCCGTCAGGACATCGCCAGCAGCATCGCCGCCCGTGCCAAGGCCGCTCGTCAGGTTGACCGTCACGCCCACCAGCGAGGCCGAGTAGTCAGCCACGTCGGTGCCAAGCCCGCCCGAAAGCGTATCCGCGCCCGCGCCGCCCGTGAGTGAGTCGTTGCCGTCACCCCCCGTGAGCGCATTGGCACCGGTATCGCCTGTCAGGCGATCCGCGTAGTCAGAGCCGACCACATTCTCGACACCCGAGAAATAATCATCCTGGGCATCGGCACCAACGCCCGTGCTGGTCAGGAGGTTGACGGTGACTGCCCCTGCGGAGGTGCTGTAGTCAGCTGAGTCCGAACCCGTTCCGCCGATCAGGCTGTCCGCTCCGGCCCCGCCGGTCAACGTGTCGTTGCCCGCGCCACCGTCAAGAACGTTGGCCGCAGAACTGCCGGTCAGCCGATCTGCAAGCGTGGAGCCGGTCGCGTTCTCGATCGAGATGTATGTGTCGCCAGTGGCATCGCCGCCGCTGCCCGTGCTGGCACCGAGGTTGATGGTGACCGCACTGGTCGAAGTCGAGTAATCCGCCGTGTCGGTGTCGGCACCGCCATCAAGGGTATCCGCACCCGCGCCACCGATCAGCGTATCCGACCCGGCATTGCCGGCAAGGAGGTTTGCATTGGCATCACCTGTCAGATTGTCCGAACCGGTCGAACCGGAAAGATTCTCGATCTCGACCAGATTGTCACCGAGCGCATCGCCGCCCGAACCGAGGCCGGTCGCAAGGCTGACCGTCACGGCAATGCTTGCGCCGCTGTAGTCCGCCGTATCGGTTCCGAGGCCGCCCGTGAGCGAATCCGCTCCGGCGCCGCCGATCAGCACGTCGTTGCCGTCACCGCCTACCAGTCCGTTGGCATTGGTATCACCCGCAAGCGTATCGCCGAGCGCCGAACCGATCAGGTTCTCGATCTCGCTCAGGATATCGCCCTGGGCATCGCCACCCGTTCCGGTGCCGGTTGCCAGGCTGACACTGACTGCCGCCGCCGAGGTTGCATAGGTCGCCGTGTCAACGCCGGCACCACCTGTGATTGTATCGATGCCCGCTCCGCCGGCCAGAAGGTCGTTGCCACCTGCGCCATCGATAACGTTGTTGGAGGCATCGCCCGTCAGGATATCGTTGAAGCTCGAACCCGTGACATTCTCGATGGCCACGAACGCATCGCCGTCGGCATCGCCGCCCGTGCCGGTGCCGGCCAGAAGATTGATGGTCACTGACGACGACGAGGCAGTGTAGTCCACGCTGTCGATACCATTGCCACCGTTGAGGCTGTCCGATCCGCCGCCGCCGCTCAGGCTGTCGTTGCCGTCGCCGCCAAGCAGCGTATCGTTGCCCAGATCACCGGTCAGCGCGTCATCACCGGCATTGCCGGTAAGCACGTTCGCACCACCATCGCCGATCAGTGAATCGTTGAAGCCAGAACCTGTCAGATTCTCGATGAGCGCATAGCTGTCGCCCTGCGCATCGCCTCCAGCGCCGGTTTCTGTGGTCAGGTTGACCGAAACCGCGGCTCCGGACGCCGAGTAGTCGACCGTGTCGGTCCCGGTGCCGCCATCAAGCGAATCATTGCCCGCACCACCCGTCAGCGTATCGTTGCCGGCGCCGCCCGAAAGCGTGTCATTGCCGGCGTTTCCGAGGAGTTCGTCATTGCCGGCGTTGCCGAAGAGTGCGTTGTCACCCCCGTTACCGGTGAGCGAGTCATTGAAACCCGAACCATTGAGGTTCTCGAAGTTGCTGAATGTGTCGAGTGCAGCATCACCGCCGAGCGCCGTCGACGTTGCCAGCGAGATGTTCACCGCCGCTGCGGAGGTCGCATAGTCCAGCGTATCGATGCCGGCGCCACCATCCAGGACGTCGCCATCGGCGCCGCCTGCGATCGTGTCATTGCCGAGACCGCCCGTCAGCGTATCGATGCCGGCACCACCCGCTATCGAATCCTCGCCATCGCCGCCCACGACCGCGTTGGCATTGGCGTCGCCAAGCAGCGTATCGTTGAAGGCGGATCCGGAGAGATTCTCGACCGCTATCAGCGTATCACCCTGGGCATCGCCACCCGACCCGACGCCTGCGGCGAGGCTGACCGAGACAGCGATGGCCGACGTCGAATAGTCCGCCACGTCGACGCCGGTCCCGCCGTCAAGCGTATCGCTTCCAAGACCGCCGGTCAGCGTATCAGCGCCAGCGCCGCCCGCCAGGATATTGGCCGCACTATTGCCCGTCAGAATGTCGGCATTGGCCGAACCCGTGACGTTCTCGACACTCGTGATCACGTCACCGTCGGCGTCGCCGCCGGTGTTGGTGCCCGCATCGAGATTGACCGTCACGGCATTCGTCGAGTTGACATAGCTCACCGTGTCGCTGCCCGAGCCACCCTGGAGGCTGTCGCTGCCAACACCGCCCATCAACGTGTCGTCACCGGCCCCGCCATCGATGGCATTCGCCGAAGACGAGCCGATCAGCAGGTCGCCTAGCGCCGAGCCCGCAAGATTCTCGAAACCCGAGAAGGTATCGCCCTGGGCATCGCCGCCCGAAGAGGTCAGATTTTCAAGATCGACGGTCACGCTGCCGGAGGAGGTCGAGTAGTCGAGGACATCGACGCCGAGGCCGCCCGTCAGCACATCGGCGTCAGCGCCACCCGTGATCGTGTCGTTGCCGGCACCGCCGTCGAGGCTATCGGCACCGGCATCGCCGAGAAGGCGGTCCGCACCGAGGCCACCGGTGATGATATTGGCGCTTGAATCGCCGGTGATCGTGTCGTTGTTGTCAGAACCGATGATATTCTCGATGGAACTGTAGCTGTCGCCCAGCGCATCGCCGCCCGCACCGATACCGGTGAGCAGGCTGATCGAAACAGCAGATCCGGAGGCCGCATAGTCAGCGGTATCGCTGCCGGCGCCACCATCGAGCGTGTCATTGCCCGCACCGCCCGCGAGCGTGTCGTTGCCGGCACCGCCCATCAACGCGTTTGCGCCGGTGTTGCCGATCAGGATGTCATTATTGGCCGAACCTTCGACATTCTCGATTCCCGAATAGCTGTCGCCGTTCGCATCGCCGCCCGAAGCGGTCACATTCAGAAGATCGATGGTGACCGCCGAAGCCGACCCCGCGTAGCTGGCGGTATCCGTCCCCAGTCCGCCGACCAATGTATCAGCACCGGCACCACCGGTGAGTGTGTCATTGCCGGCGCCGCCATTCAGAACGTTGCTGCCGCCATCGCCGCCGAGCTGGTCAGCACCGGCCGAGCCGATCAGGTTCTCGATATTGCTCAGTGTATCGCCCTGAGCATCGCCACCGGTGCCCGTGCCGCTGGCCAGGCTGACCGTCACAGCCGTCAGCGATGACGAGTAGTCGGCCGCGTCGATACCGGTGCCGCCATCCAGCGTATCGACACCCGCGCCACCGGCCAGGATGTCATTGCCTGCCGCACCTTCGAGAAGGTTGGCCGTCGAACCGCCGGTGAGCGTATCACCGAGGGCAGAGCCGACCACGTTCTCAACGCCGGAAATCACATCGCCATCAGCATCGCCGCCGACACCCGTGCCGTTCCCGACGTTGACATTCACGCCCACGCTCGATGTCGTGTAATCGATCGTATCGGTGCCTGTGCCACCAATCAGCGTATCAACGCCAACACCGCCCACCAGCGTATCGTTGCCCGCCCCGCCATCAAGTTCATTCGCTCCGTCATTGCCGGTCAGAATGTCGGCATAGGCCGAACCCGTCACAAACTCGATCGAGGTCAGGGTGTCGCCCGTCGCATCGCCACCGGTGTTGGTGTTGTCCGAGAGATTGATCGTGACCGCAGCGCCCGAGGCCGTGTAGTCCACCCGGTCATTGCCAGTGCCGCCATCGAGCATGTCGCCGTCAACGCCGCCGACCAACGTGTCGTTGCCAAGTCCGCCAAAGAGCGTATCGACACCGGCCGCGCCGTTGATCATGTCGTCGCCGCTGAAACCGGACAGCGTATTTGCCGAGGCATCGCCGGTCAGGGTGTCGTTATAGGCCGAGCCCAGCAGGCTTTCGATGCTCGTCAAAACGTCCCCGGTGGCATCGCCGCCGGTGCCGACGCCCGTTCCGAGATTGACGTTCACCGCCGTAGCCGACACCGAATAGTTCGCGGTGTCGTTGCCCGCACCACCATCAAGCGTGTCGGCGCCGAGACCGCCGGCAAGCAGGTCATTGCCAAGGCCGCCCGTCAGCAGGTTGGCTGAATCATCACCGACCAGGCTGTCGTCGTAGGCCGAGCCGAGAATATTTTCGAAATTCGCGAACGTGTCGCCCTGCGCATCACCACCCGTTCCGATGCCGGATGCAAGGTTGACGGTGACAGCCGCAGACGAGCCTGTGAAATCGAGCACGTCGGTTCCAGCGCCGCCATCCAGGCTGTCGCTGCCAGCCCCGCCAGCGAGCGTATCATTGCCGAGACCGCCGACCAACGTGTCATTCCCGCCAAGGCCGCTGAGTTGATCATTGCCAGCGCCGCCGTTCAGGGCGTTGGCAGCGCCATCGCCGAGCAGCGTGTCATTCTCAATCGAACCGAGGACGCTCTCGATCGAGATAAGCGTATCGCCCTGCGCATCGCCACCCGAGCCGACGCCCGAGCCAAGATCGATGGAGACCGCCACGGCAGAAGCCGAATAGTCGGCGGTATCGCTGTCGAGACCACCATTGAGCACATCGGCACCGGCACCGCCCGTCAGCGTGTCGTTGCCGGCATCGCCAAAGAGCGTGTTCGCACTGGCATCACCCGTCAATTGGTCGGCCAGCGCAGAACCAGACAGGTTCTCGATCAGGACGAGAGAATCGCCCGTTGCATCGCCGGACGTGCCGGTGCCCGTGGCCAGCGAAACGGTGACGCCCGTGGCCGAGCTGGCATAGCTGGCCGTATCGAGGCCGGAGCCGCCGTTCAGCGTATCGGCATTGGCGCCGCCTTCGAGCGTGTCATTGCCGGCAAGGCCGAGCAACACGTTCGACGAGGCATCGCCGGTCAGCGTGTCATCGAGTGCGGAACCCGACAGATTCTCGATCTGGCTCAGAACGTCGCCCGTTGCATCGCCGCCCGAGCCGGCGCCCGCAACGAGGCTGACCGACACACCGAGCAGTGAGGTCGAATAGTCCACCGTGTCGATGCCAAGACCACCCGTCAGCGTATCAGCACCCGCGCCGCCTTCGAGTGTATCGGCGCCGTTGCCGCCTGACAGGTTGTTCGCCGCCGCATCGCCCTGCAACAGGTCGGCAAAGTTCGAGCCGGCGACATTTTCGATGCCGCTCAGCACATCGCCTTCCGCATCCGAGCCGATACCGGTGCCGGCGATCAGGCTGATGGAAACCCCGCCGGACGAGGCACTGTAACTTGCGGTATCCGAGCCCGATCCGCCAATCAGCGTATCGGCGCCCGCACCACCGGTCAGCGTATCATTGGCCGCACCGCCATCGAGCACGTTGGCAATGGCATTGCCGGAAAGGATGTCGGCTTGGGCGGAGCCGGTCAGATTCTCGATGGAGACCAGCGTATCAAGGGCTGCATCGCCGCCGGAGCCGGCGCCGGCCGCCAGATCCACCGTCACCGCCAGCGTCGAGGCGGAATAATCCGCCGTATCTGAATCGGCCCCGCCGTTCAGCGTGTCAGCACCCGCGCCGCCGGCCAGCGTATCGTTGCCGGCCGCACCGTTGAGGGCGTTCGCGCCGGTTGACCCTGTGATCCGATCGTTCTGCGACGAGCCGCTGGCATGTTCGATGGCCGAGAGCACGTCGCCCTGCGCATCACCGCCCGCGCCGGATCCGGCGCCGAGGTCGATGGTGATGGCATTGACCGACGTCGCGTAATTGACAACATCGCTGCCAAGGCCACCGATCAGCGTATCTGCCCCGGCCCCGCCGATCAGCGTATCATCGCCATCACCACCGTTGAGGATGTTGGAATTGGCATCGCCCACCAGCGAGTCGCTGTAAGCGGACGCGAGCACGTATTCGATGCCCGAGTAGGTATCGCCAGCCGCTTCCCCGCCCGAACCGAGGTTCGTGGTCAGGTCGACCGTCACCGCCGTCGCGGAAGCCGTATAGACAACCGTATCGGTGCCCGCACCACCCACAAGCGTGTCGGCACCAAGCCCGCCCGAGAGCGTATCGTCGCCCGCTGAGCCATCAAGCACGTTATCGCCGTCATCGCCTGTCAGAAGGTCGTTGACGTTCGAGCCGACGATGTTCTCAAGGCCCGAATAGGTATCGCCCTGCGCATCGCCGCCCGACCCCGTGCCGACGGTCAGGTTGACCGTGACTGCCAGCAGCGAGTTCGAGTAGTCTGCGGTGTCCGTGCCGGAACCGCCGGTGAGCAGGTCGGCACCAAGACCGCCGATCAGCGTATCGTTGCCGTTGTCGCCATTCAGCGTGTCGGCACCCGAACCGCCCGACAACCGGTCATTGCCCGTGCCGCCCGACAGTGCGTTGTCCGCCGTATCACCGGTGATAATGTCGTCGTTGCCTGAACCAATGACGTTCTCGATGCTGCTGAAGGTATCGTCCAGCGCATCCGCACCCACAGCCGTGCCGAGGCCGAGATCAATCGTGACCGCCCCGAGCGAGGCATTGTAGTTGGCGGTATCGATGCCGGCGCCGCCGATCAGGGCATCTGCGCCCTCGCCACCCGTCAGGGTGTCGTTGCCATCACCACCATCGAGCGTATCGTTCCCCTGGTCGCCCGAGATCGCGTCACTGCCGGCCGCACCGGAGAGCACGTTCGCCGCCGTATCGCCAACAAGCGTGTCGCCGAGCGCCGAGCCAGCCACGTTTTCAATCGAGGAGAAAACATCGCCGAGCGCATCGCCGCCGCTGGCAAGGCTGGTCAGCAGGTTGACCGAGACAGCGGCGGTCGAGCCGGAGTAATCTGCCGTATCGAAGCCGGCGCCACCCGACAGCGTATCCGCGCCGAGGCCGCCCGTGAGCGTGTCATTGCCAGCATCACCCTGCAGCTGGTTGGCCGCCGCATTGCCGATCAGGATGTCGGCATAGGCCGAGCCGGCCAGATTCTCGACGTCGACATAGGAATCGGCCTGGGCATCGCCCCCGGCACCGATGCCGGTGCCAAGATTGGCGGTCACACCGGTCAGCGATGTCGAATAGTCGACCGTATCGACGCCCGCGCCGCCATCCAGTGTATCAGCGCCGACACCGCCGTTCAGCGTATCATTGCCGAGCGCACCAACGAGCACATTCGCAGAGGAATCACCCGTCAGGCTGTCGTTGTAGTCCGATCCGATCAGCGATTCGATCGACGAATAGACATCGCCCTGCGCGTCGCCGCCCGAACCGGTCGCGGTGGCAAGGTTGACAGTGACGGCGGTATCCGAGCCCGAATAGTCGGCGCTGTCATTGCCGGCGCCGCCGGAGAGCGTATCGCTGCCAGCGCCGCCCACCAGCGTATCATTGCCCGCTGAGCCTTCAAGAATGTTGGCCCCGGCATTGCCGAACAGCACGTCGGCATTGGCCGATCCCGCGACATTCTCGATGTTGGTGAGCACATCGCCTGCCGCATCGCCACCGGTGTTGATGCCGGTCAGCAGATTGACCGTCACAGCCGTCGTCGAGCCGGTGTAATCGGCCGTATCCAGCCCAGTGCCGCCGTTGATCTGATCCGCACCGACACCGCCGCGAAGCGTGTCGTCGCCGGCGCCGCCGTTCAGGCTGTTGTCGGCGCCATCGCCGATCAGCGAATCGTTGAAGGCCGAACCGTTGACATTCTCGATCTGCGTGAAGAGGTCACCGTCAGCATCACCACCCGTGCCGGTTCCCGCCGCAAGATCAATGATGACCGCCGCGCCAGAGGTCACGTAATTGACCGTATCGACACCGAGACCGCCGACCAGGCGGTCCGCACCGGCGCCACCCGTCAAAGCATCGTCGCCGGCGCCGCCCGTCAGAACGTTGTCCGAGGCGTCGCCCAAGAGGGTATCGGCCAGTCCGGTGCCGGTAAGGTTTTCGATTCCGGAGAAGGTATCGCCAGCCGCATCGCCGCCCGACCCGACGCCCGACGTCAGGTTGACCGAAACACCAGCCACAGAACTCGAATAATCGGCCGTATCCGTGCCAAGGCCGCCGATGATCGTGTCAGCCCCCGCGCCACCTTCCAGCGAATCATCGCCGAAGCCGCCATTCAGCAGGTTTGCGCTGGTATCGCCAACCAGCGTGTCGTTCTGCGAAGAGCCGACAATGTTTTCGACTGCGGAGAAGACATCGCCCTGTGCATCGCCGCCCGTGCCCGTGCCGGCGGTCAGGTTGACCGAAACCGAGGCGCCCGACGCGCTGTAATCAACGGTATCAAAGCCGAGCCCACCATTCAGCGTATCGGCGCCGGTTCCGCCGATCAGCGTGTCGTTGCCGTCGCCGCCCGACAGGGCATTGGCAGAAAGGTCGCCCGTCAAAGCGTCGTTCTGGTCCGAACCCGTGACGTTCTCGATGCCGTTGAGCACGTCACCCTGCGCATCGCCACCCGAAGCAAGGCCGCTCGAAAGATCGACGGTCACCGCGAGGATCGAGCTGACATAGCTCGTCGTGTCCGATCCGGTACCGCCGATCAGGGTATCGGCGCCGGCACCGCCGACAAGCGTGTCGTTACCCGCCGCACCATCAAGGATATTGGCTGCCGCATCACCCGTCAGGGCGTCATTCTGGGCAGAACCGGCAAGGTTCTCGATTCCCGAGAACGTGTCACCAGCGGCATCGCCACCCGTACCCACGCCCGTGTCAAGGCCGACCGTGACCGCCGTGACCGAGCCCGAGAAATCCGCTGTATCGAGGCCGTTGCCACCGACCAGACTATCGGCGCCCACACCGCCCGTCAGCGTATCATTGCCCGAACCGCCGTTGAGCGTGTCGGCACCCGCACCGCCGGAAACCACGTCATCGCCGTTGCCGGCATTGATCACGTTCGCACCGGCGTTGCCGGTCAGATTGTCGTCCTGAGCCGAGCCGTTGATGTTCTCGACGTTGAGCAGGACATCGTCCTGCGCATCGCCGCCCGAGCCAAGCCCCGTGGCAAGATTGACGGTCACGTTGCTGATCGAGCCGGCATAATCAGCCGTATCCGAACCCGCGCCGCCGTCGATCGTGTCCGCACCCGCGCCGCCGACCAGCAGATCGTCGCCAGCGAGCCCGCTGAGCACGTTGTCATTCGCATCGCCCGTCAGCCGGTCATCGAAGGCCGAACCGGCTGCATTCTCGATGCCGATCAGCACGTCGCCTTCCGCATCACCGCCCGTGGCCGAAGCCGTCGCGATGTTGACTGTCACCGCCGTGCTCGACGAGGCGTAGTCCACCATATCGCTGCCGCTGCCGCCGATCAGGCTGTCAGCGCCGACGCCACCACGCAGCGTGTCGTTACCCGCCCCGCCATCCAGCGTGTTGTCGCTGGCATTGCCGATCATGAGGTCGGAGAAGGCCGAACCGAGAGCGGCCTCGAAATTGCTCAGGACATCGCCTTCGGCATCGTTGCCGTAGCCGGTGCCGGCAAGATCGACCGTGACCGTGCCCGCAGAGCCTGCATAGGTCACAAGGTCAACACCGTCGCCGCCGTCCAGCGTGTCAGCACCGGCCCCGCCGGTCACCGTATCATTGCCAGCGCCGCCGAGGATCAGGTTTGAATCGCCCGAGCCAAGCAACGTATCGTCATAGTTTGTGCCGATGACGCCTTCGATTCCGGCCGTCACATCGCCTTGCGCATCGCCACCCGCACCATTGCCTGTGGCAAGGTTGATCGAAACCGCGACGGCCGAACCATGATAGTCAATAACGTCCGTTCCGGCCCCGCCGAGCAGCGTGTCAGCGCCGGCCCCACCTTCGAGCGTATCGTTGCCGTCCCCGCCATCGAGCAGGTTGGAACCGCTCTCGCCGGTCAGGCTGTCGTTCTGTCCTGAACCGATGATGTTCTCGATGCCTGACAGCGTATCGCCTGCCGCATCACCGCCGGCGGCGGTCGTGCCCGTCAGCGAAACCGTTACACCAAGCGTGGACCCCGCGTAGTTGACTGTATCAACGCCCGTGCCGCCAACCAGATTGTCGGCCCCTGCACCGCCGGTCAGGACATCATTGCCGGTGCCGCCATTCAACGTGTCATTGCCGGCCGCGCCCTCGACAGCATCGTCGCCGGCGCCGGCATTGATCACGTTGGCAAGCGCATCACCCGTGATGATGTCATCCAGCGCCGAACCGGTGACGTTCTCGATTTCCGCGAGCGTATCACCCTGCGCATCGCCGCCCGTGCCGAGGCCTGACGTGAGGTTGAGCGTGACCGATCCGGTCGAGCTTGAATAGTCGGCGGTATCGACACCGGTGCCACCGATAATGGCATCGCTGCCGCCGCCGCCGGTAAGAGTGTCGTCACCTGCGCCGCCGGTCAGCTGGTTGTCGAGACCGTCACCGGTCAGAAGGTCATTGTAGATCGAGCCGATGACGGCCTCGACTCCGGTGAAGGTATCGCCCTGCGCATCACCACCCGTCGCCGAACTGGTCGACAGGTTAACGGTCACCGCCGCGCCGGAGGTGGCATAGCTGACCGCGTCCATGCCGACGCCACCGATCAGCGTATCGGCGCCCGCACCGCCCGCGAGCGTATCATTGCCCGCACCACCATCGAGCCTGTTGTCCGCCGAATCGCCGGTCAGCAAATCCATGTAGGCCGAGCCGGTGACAGCTTCTGTTTCGATGATGACATCGCCCTGCGCATCGCTGCCTGAGCCGAGCCCGGTGCTAAGGTCAACCGTGACGCCGCCCGACGAGGACACGAAGCTTGCCGTATCAAACCCGATGCCGCCCCTGAGCGTATCCGCCCCGGCCCCGCCGACGAGATCGTCATCACCGGCGCCACCGGTGATGTCATTGGCATCGGCGCCACCGATCAGCGTGTCGTGATCCGCTGTGCCGATGAGGTTTTCGATGCCGCTGAGCACGTCGCCCTGCGCCGTACCGCCGGAACCGATACCGGCGGCCAGATTGATCGAGACACCGGTGGCCGATGTCGCATAATCCGCCGTATCCGTGCCGAGACCACCAACCAGCGTGTCAGAACCGATGCCGCCGACAAGGCTGTCGTTCCCAGCCCCGCCGTTCAGGATGTTGGCGGCATCATCGCCGATCAGCACGTCGTTGTTGGCCGAACCGATCAGGTTTTCGATCGTCGCCAGCGTATCGCCCTGCGCATCGCCACCTGTGCCGGTCCCGTCACCGAGGTTCACCGTGACCGCCAGAACGGATGCAGTGTAATCCGCCGTATCCGAACCCGAACCGCCAATCAGGCTGTCGGAGCCTGTGCCGCCGGCAAGAAGATCATCACCGGAACCACCGATGACCGTATCGACACCGGCACCGCCCGTGATCGTATCCTCACCGATGCTGCCGTTAAGCAGGTTGGCGGCCGCATCGCCGACGATGTTGTCGTCGAGCGCCGAACCGATGATGTTCTCGATGCCGTTGAAGGTATCGCCCTGCGCATCACCGCCAAGACCGGTGCCGCTCTGGAGATTGACCGAGACGGAGTTTGCCGAAGCGCTGTAGTCGGCAGTATCAACGCCTGCGCCGCCTACCAGCGCATCCGCGCCGCCGGCACCGACCAGCGTGTCATCGCCCGCCCCGCCATTCAGGATGTTGACGCCGAGATCGCCGATCAGCGTATCGGCGAATGCGGAACCCATCACCGCTTCAACCGCGCTGATCTGGTCGCCCTGCGCATCACCACCGCTGGCGAGATTCGAGGTGAGGTTGACCGAAACCGCAGCGGTCGAGCTTGAGTAATCGACCATATCGCTGCCGAAGCCGCCGACAATCGTATCCGCGCCGGCGCCGCCCACCAGCGTATCATCGCCGAGGCTGCCATCCAGAACGTTGTCGCCGGCATCGCCGACGAGCGAGTCGTTACCGCCCGAGCCGGTGATATTCTCGATGCTGATATAGGTATCGCCCGCCGCATCGCCACCAACGCCGATGTTGGTCAGCAGCGAAACCGTCACGCTCTGCGTCGCGCCGGAATAGTCGGCCGTATCGTTGCCGGTGCCGCCCACCAGCGTGTCGACACCCGAACCGCCGGCCAGAATGTCATTACCCGCGCCGCCGTCCAGGACGTTGTTGAAAGCATCACCGATCAGCGTATCGCCCTGGGCCGAACCGTTGAGGTTTTCGATGCCGCTGAAGCTGTCGCCCTGCGCATCACCTCCCGAACCGATGCCCGTGCCGAGGTTGACGCTGACGGCAAAGAGCGAGCCGGAATAGTCCGCAACGTCCGATCCGGCACCGCCGATGATCGTATCGACGCCCGCGCCTGCCGTCAGCGTATCGTTGCCGGCCCCGCCGTCGAGCACGTTCGCGCCCGAATCGCCGGTCAGGATGTCATTGTAATCGGAGCCGCGCACCGCCTCGATCGAGGTAATCGTATCGCCCTGCGCATCGGCACCCGAAGCGGTGCCGCTGGCAAGATCAACTGTCACCGCCGCCGTTGAGGTCGCGTAGTCGACCATGTCAGAGCCGGCGCCGCCATCAATGACGTCCGCGCCCGCGCCACCCGACAGCGTGTCGTTGCCCGCTCCACCCAGCACGGTGTCGTTGCCGGCCCCGCCATCGATCACATCGGCGCCCGACTGACCATCGATGACGTTCACGCTCGCATCACCGATCAGTGTGTCACCCTGGGCTGAGCCCGACAGGTTTTCAATCCCGACGAAAACATCGCCCTGCGCATCGCCAAATGCACCGACGCCCGTGGCAAAGTTGACGCTGACGGCGCCGACCGAAGTCGAATAGTCGGTGAAGTCGACACCGACACCGCCATTGATGGTGTCCGCGCCGGCGCCGCCGGTCAGCGTGTCATCGCCGAGACCGCCGTCCAGAAGATTTGCCGAGCTGTCGCCGCCGAGGCGATCGTTGAAGGACGAGCCGAAGATCCGTTCGATCCCGGAGAAGCTGTCGCCATCCGCATGGCCGCCGACACCGGTGCCCGCAGCCAGATCAATGGTAACCGCCTGGTTAGAAAGGCTGTAGTCCGTGGTATCGCTGCCCGTGCCACCCACAAGGGTATCGGCGCCCATTCCGCCGACGAGTGTGTCATCACCTGCGCCGCCATCGAGCTGGTTGGCGCCCGCATCGCCGGTCAGCGAGTCCGCCTGGGCCGAGCCGGTCACGTTCTCGATGTTGAGGAAGGCATCGCCCGTCGCATCGCCACCGGTTCCGGAACCGGACTGGAGGCTCAACGTCACGGAGGCAGCGGAGCTGGTGTAGTCGAGCGTATCGAGACCGATACCGCCGTCGAGCACATCACTGCCAAGACCGCCCGAAAGCACGTCATTGCCAACGCCGCCGGTCAGCGTGTCAACACCGGCGCCGCCGGTCAGCGTATCATTACCGGCTCCGCCGTCGATCGCATTGTCGCTGTCATTACCGATGAGCTGATCGGATGTGCTGGATCCGGTGACATTCTCGATTTCAACCAGGATATCGCCCTGCGCATCACCGCCAGAACCGTTGCCGGTCGCAAGGTTGATGGTCACGCCATTGGTCGAGGTCGCATAGCTTACACTGTCGACGCCAAGGCCGCCGGTCAGCGTGTCAGCGCCAGCACCGCCCACCAGGAAGTCATTGCCCGCCCCGCCGTCCAGCGCATTGGCCGAACTGCTGCCAGACAAGGTATCGGACCCCGCCGACCCTGTCAGGCTCTCGATGCTGACGAAGATATCGCCCTGCGCATCGCCGCCGGCGCCAATGCCGGTCGCAAGATCGATGGAAACAGCTGCCGCCGAGCTCGAATAATCGGCCGTATCGCTGCCGGCACCGCCCGTCAGCGAATCATTGCCGGTGCCGCCGATGAACACGTCATCGCCACCGCCGCCGTTGAGCGAATCGTTGCCCGCACCGCCCAGCAGGCTGTCCGCACCTTCACCGCCATTAAGCTGGTTGTCGTTCTCGTCGCCGGTCAGCAGGTCATTGAAGCCCGAACCCGTGACATTCTCAATGCCCGAGAGTTCATCGCCGCTCGCTTCGCCGCCACTGCCGGTGTTGGTTTCAAGACTGACAGTCACGCCGCTGATCGAGGTGGAGTAGTCAGCCGTATCTGACCCGAGGCCACCGATGATGGTATCGGCGCCGCCGCCACCGCGCAGTGTATCGTTGCCGATGCCACCGTCGATCGCATTGGCCAGCGCATCACCGGAGAGAAGGTCATTGTTGTTCGAGCCAAGAACATTCTCGACGCCCGAGAGCACGTCGCCGGCAGCTTCGCCGCCAAGACCGGTGCCGGCGAGCAGGTCCACCGTGACCGCAAGGCCCGAGCCGGAATAGTCGGCAAGATCGACGCCCGTGCCACCCGAGAGGGTATCAGCCCCGGCCCCGCCGGTCAGCGTGTCGGCGCCGGCACCACCCGAGAGCAGGTTCGCACTGGCATCGCCGATGAGGCTGTCCGCACCGAGCGAACCAAGGACGTTCTCAATGCTGGTAAAGCTGTCGCCCTGCGCATCACCGCCAGAGGTGTAGCCCGTCGCAAGGTTGATGGTCACGGCTTCGGTCGAGGCACTGTAGTCAGCCGTATCTGCGCCGTTACCACCCGTCAGCACGTCACCATCGGCACCGCCGGCGAGGAAGTCATCGCCCGCACCACCCGACAGGGTATCGATCCCGGCGCCGCCGGTCAGCGTATCGGCGCCATCCGAACCGTCGAGAAGGTTGGCGGATGCGTTGCCGACCAGGGAATCCGCGCCGTTCGATCCCAGGACATTCTCGACCTGAAGGATCACATCGCCCTGGGCATGACCACCTGAGCCGAGTCCGGACTGGAGGTTGACGGTCACGCCTTCATCCGAACCGACATAGCTGACGGTATCGACCCCGAGACCACCGGTGACCGTGTCCGCGCCCGCACCACCGGCAATCTGGTCATCACCGGCACCGCCGGACAGGAAGTTCGCGCCATCCGACCCGATGAGCGTATCGGACAGCCCCGAGCCGATCACGCCCTCGATGTCGAAGAACTGGTCGCCATCGGCCTCGCCGCCGGTGCCGGTTGCGGTCTGAAGGTTGATCGAGACGGCCGCAGTGGACGCCGAGAAATCAACAGTATCGCTGCCAAGTCCACCCGAAAGGATATCGGAACCGGCGCCACCGACGAGCGTGTCGTCGCCGCTGTCGCCATTGAGGACGTCATCGCCAATCCCGCCGGTGATGGAATCGTTCCCGCCACCACCGTTGAGCTGGTTGTTGGCACTGTCGCCGATGATGGTGTCCTGCCCCGCCGATCCCGTCACATTCTCGATTTCGACGAGAACATCCCCTTCGGCATCGCCATAGCTGCCGAGCCCGGTTTGGAGGTTGACGCGAACCGCATCAACGGACGCCACATAGGATGCAGTGTCTGCGCCAAGCCCGCCAACCAGCGTATCCGATCCGACGCCGCCCTGAAGGCTGTCGTTGCCGAGACCGCCGTTGATCAGGTTCGACAGGCCGTTGCCGATCAGCGTATCAGCCTGGCCGGAGCCGAGAATATTCTCAAAGCCGCTCATCCGGTCGCCTTCGGCGTCACCGCCGAAGCCCTCGCCATTGGCGAGATTGACCGTGACGCCTGCCGAAGAGGCCGAATAGTCGAGTGTGTCGTCGCCGACGCCACCGATCATCGTATCGCCGCCAGCACCGCCGATCACGAAGTCATTGCCGGCGCCGCCATCGACCACGTTGCCGGCCGCGTTGCCGATCAGCGTGTCCGCGTTGCCCGATCCGGAAATGTTCTCGATGCCGTTCAGCACGTCTCCGGCAGCATCGCCGCCCTGATTGACGCCTGTCGCCAGATTGACGTTGACCGCATTCAGGGACGATTCGTAGCTGGCGGTATCGATGCCGCTGCCACCATTCAGTGTATCTGCACCCCCCGCGCCCGTGAGCGTGTCGTCGCCAATCCCGCCCGTCAGTACGTTGTTGCCGGCCTCGCCGGTCAGCCGGTCATTGAAGTCGGACCCCTCAAGGTTTTCGACATCGAGGATGACATCCGATTGCGCATCCGCGCCAACGCCGGTCGTTCCATCGAGTGCAACGCTGACGGCACCGGACGAGCCGGCATAGCTCGCCGTATCGATGCCCGCGCTGCCATAGAGCGTATCAGCGCCACCGCCACCGATGAGAACGTCATTGCCGGCATTGCCGGTCAGAACGTTTGCGAGTGTGTCACCGATCAGGATATCGGCGCTGCTTGAACCGGTCAGGTTCTCGATGCCGGTCAGCATGTCCCCTTCGGCATCGCCACCCGAACCGGTCGCACTGGCAAGATTGATCGACACACTTGAGCCGGAGGCGGAATAATCCGCCGTATCGCTGCCAGCCCCGCCGGCCAGCGTATCCGCCCCGGCCCCACCGGAGAGCGTATCGTTGCCGCTTCCGCCTTCGAGGCGGTTGGCGATGAGGTTGCCCATCAGCAGGTCATTGCTACCCGTGCCGATCACATTTTCGACACCGACAATCAGATCGCCTTCGGCATCGCCGCCCATTCCGGCCGAGGCCAGCAGATCAACCGTGACAGGCGCCGAAGAGGCGGAATAATCCACCGTATCGTTACCGGTGCCGCCTTCCAGCGTATCCGCCCCGGCGCCGCCAATGAGCAGGTCGTTGCCGGCTGAACCGAGCAGCGCGTTGGCGCGATTGTCACCGACAAGCGTGTCATTCCGGTCAGAACCCGTGACATTCTCGATGCTGCTCAGAATGTCGCCCAGCGCGTCGCCTGCGGAACCGAGGCCGCTCGCAAGGTCGACCGAAACAGAATCGACCGATCCGCTGTAGTCGGCCGTATCGGTGCCGAATCCACCGGTCAGCGTATCGCCGCCGGCGCCGCCCCACAGCGTGTCATTGCCATCCCCGCCAATCAGCAGGTTATTCGTGGCGCTGCCGGCGAGGGAGTCAGAATATTGCGACCCCGTAACGTTTTCAATGGTCTCCAGGACATCGCCCTGCGCATCGGCGCCGACACCCGTACCTTGGGTCAGGTTGACCGACACGGCGCCATCCGAAAGCGAGTAGTCCACAACGTCGGTGCCAGCGCCACCCTGAAGGGTATCGGCCCCCAGACCACCAACGAGCAGATCGTCACCGGCTGCGCCAATCAGAATGTTGTTGCTGGTATTGCCGATCAGCGTGTCGTCCCGCGAGGAGGCAACGACCGCTTCAAGGTCGCTGAGGACATCGCCTTCCGCATCACCGCCGGAGGCAACATTCGTCGCCAGATTGATCGAAATCGCTGCTTCTGATGCCGAATAGTCGACGGTATCGCTGCCGCCGCCACCCTGGATCGTATCAGCCCCCGCGCCACCCGAGAGCGTATCATTCCCGCCGCCGCCGGACAGAACGTTGTTGCCGGCATCGCCGGTCAGAACGTCCTGATAACCCGTACCGCGCAGGTTCTCGATGCCGAGATAGCTGTCACCTTCGGCATCGCCACCGACACCGGCGCCCGTGATCAGGCTGGCAACCACGCCGACGGCGGACGAACTGTAATCGGCTGTATCTGCGCCGGCACCGCCAACGAGGCGGTCCGCCCCCGCTCCACCGATCAGCGTATCGTTTCCGGTACCGCCCTCAAGCGCGTTGTCTCCGGCATTGCCAATCAGCGAATCCGCAAAGGCCGATCCGGTGACATTTTCGATGGACTCGAAATAGTCTCCCTGGGCATCGCCGCCATAACCGGCGCGCTCGCCAAGATCGACCGTCACGCCGGACGCCGAATTTGTATAGTCTGCCGTATCGATGCCAAGTCCGCCGAGGAGTGTATCGGCACCGCCGGCGCCTGCGAGTGTATCTGCGCCCGAACCGCCATCGAGAACGTTGGCGCCGGCGCTACCGACGATGGAATCGGTGTTGTTGGATCCGATCACATTCTCGATGGAATCGTATCGATCGCCTTCTGCATCGCCACCGATGCCGGTGTTGGCGCCGAGATTGACCGAGACGGCTTCAACCGAACCGGAATAATCCGCAACGTCGGCACCTGATCCGCCCACCAGCGTATCGGCACCGCCGCCGCCCACCAGCGTATCGTTGTCCACTCCGCCATCCAGACGGTTTGCGCCGGTATCGCCGACCAGCCGGTCGGCAAAGAATGAACCGATGATATTCTGGATGTTGACCAGCGTATCGCCGGTCGCATCACCATGCGTGCCGAGCCCCGTCGCAAGGTTGATCGTCACACTATCGGATGATTGTTCATAAGAAGCGGTGTTGTTGCCACCACCGCCATCAAGGCTGTCGGCGCCCCGACCGCCCTGAAGCGTATCGTTGCCGGCGGCGCCCTGAAGCTCATTGTCCAGAGTATCGCCGGCAATCGAGTCATCGAACTCCGAGCCGACGACGCGCTCGAATCCAGACAGCACATCGCCTTCCGCGTCCCCGCCCCAGCCGCGCCCGAGGCCGAGGTCCACCGAAACCGCCGTCGTCGAGGTGGCATAGTCGAGCGTATCGTCACCGTCACCACCGGACAGCGTATCCGCGCCCGCACCACCGGACAGCGTGTCCAGGCCATCCGATCCGTTCAGGACATTGGCATCCGCACTACCGATGATCACGTCATCGCCGAGCGAGCCGTTCACCGCCTCGACATTGACAATACGGTCCCCTTCGGCATCGCCGCCAATACCGGTTCCAGTCGCCAGGTTGACTGTAACGGCCTCCTTGGAGGAGCCATATTCAATGACATCCTGCCCGCCGCCGCCATCAAGAGTGTCTGCGCCCTTGCCACCCTCGAGGGTATTGGCACCGGCGGAGCCGGTGAGTTTGTCGCCAAAGTCCGAGCCGATGACCCCCTCGATGTTCGACAGAACGTCGAGCCGCGCAAAACCACCCGATGCGGTGTTGGCGCCGAGGTTGACCGTCACCGCGCTCTGCGAGTTGCTGTAGCTGACGGTATCGTCGCCCGTTCCACCGTCGATTGTATCGCTGCCGGCAGATGCGAAGATCTTGTCGTTGCCGGCCCCCGCATCGATGATATTGCCGGCGGGCACGCTGGAGAGCACCAGCGTGGTATGCCCGGTCTCCTCGTTGACGATGACCGAATCTTCATCGCTCGTCGGCTCGCCGATTGCAAACTGTTGCGAACCGTTGATCTGCGTGAAATCGCCGTTGCCCATATCAACCAGCACGCGGATTCCGAGCGTGAAGGTCATGTAGAAGCCATTCTCATCGAGAACGGCGGCATCATCAGGAATGAGATACTGCAACTGGAGTTGCATGTGGTTGGGGTCGGCGGGATCATCCAGGCCGACAATGAAGGAGTTGCCGGTCTTGAGCGCTTGACCATTGACGATCGAGAACCCGTCCGGCAGGCCGAAGATGACGGCAGAGGTCGCGGTCCAGCTCTCGACGGGCATCTCGATGACAACATCGAGGAGGCGCGCGCTGGCGCCAGGACCCACAATGTCGGGATTGTCGGCGTGGATGACGTCGTTCCGCGCGGTGCCCGTGATGGTTTCAGCCTGGTGCTGAACGGCAAAGCTTGAATCCTTGGCCGCCGCCGGCACGGAAATGCCGCCAAAGATGTTCATGCCGCCGCCGGCGATCCGCTCCGAAGACGTTTCGGTGACACCGAACAGCTTGATATTGAGAACCGCGGCCTTGTCGTTGCCATCCTCGGTCTTGTCGGCAATCGAGACGGCCGGATTGGGCTGGGCCGTGGCGGTCGCCGGGCTGCCCGAGGTTGACGGCGGCGTGCTTTCCGACTCTGTCGTGAACTTGGCCTTCGCCCGGCTGTCCTCTTCCGCCAGCGATTTGCGCGGAACCAGATTCTCGATGTCCTGGAACGGCATCTGCTTGCCGATCGGCGGCGGCGGATTATCCGTATCGGAGGTGCCCTGCCCCTGCCCCTTGCCCGGCACCGGCGCAGGCGTCGAGGGCTTGGCCTGGTCTTGGAGCGAGGGAACCGAAGTGAGGGTCAGTGACGGCAATTGCTCGGAGAGCTTGGTATCCTCGACCTTGGCCAGCAGCTTCTGCGAATCGACAATGCCCTCAAGGAACTTCAGGGTGGGTGGGGTCGGCGTGATCAGCTCATAGGCAAAGCCCGGCAGAATGATCTTGCCGTTGTCGGGGAAGATCAGCACCGCATCCACGTCGAGGATGATGATCTTCGCATCCTGCAGGTTGAAGCTGAACTCGACCTTGCGGGCCGGACCGATGTCGACAACGCTGATGCCGTTGGGCTCAGGGCGATGAACGAGAACCGACTCAGCGGATGCCGAGTTGGTGGACGTCACGAACCCCGGTTTGCCGACCTTGCCGGTGACATCGGCCGCCTGAGGACTGACTGCCGCGCCATCCGCAGGCACATGGTCCTGCGCCCCGGCGCCCGCGCGCGTAGAACCGCCAGCGGACGGGTTCTCTGCGCCCTGAGCGGCGGATTTCGGCTGCGAATCAATTGCGGCGTTGGCCATTACATGCTCCGTACAATCGGTTTTGCGGCTGTCTCGCTCCTGCCGGCCCGGCCCCCTGTCGACGGAGGAACGGCCATCACAGGACCGATTCATCCACAATGAAATCGATCACTGGGAAACGTGCGGCTTGCGAAGTTAAAAAATTCATAATCAAGAATGGCGAGAAATACTTCGAGTAAATTTCCCTATACGTCGAAGTCTCAGAAATAATTCAAATTGTGAATAACATAAACATTCGTTGTTAACGATAAAATATCTAAAATATCAAAATATTAACCTAAATCCTTATCGCGTTAATATCAAAATTTTACATGAAACAGTCACGAAATGACTCATTCCGAAACCGAATCGATGAAGGTGCTAACAGTTACTCTTTGATTGCCAATAGTTTCGGATACGAACTGAATAGACGTCGCTACAGGCGCGACGCAGCCGGGCACTGCGGCTGGTCATTGCGCGGATGCCGGATCGATCGAACAGGTCAGTACGTAAGGCATCGAGGCAATCCGGTTTCGATGTGCGAAGATTTCGAAAGCCAACAGAACGGACCTGCCTCGGAAGCAATTTTCCAAATCACCCTTTCGCAGCGACAAGCCGCCTGAACGGGCGCTCCTGGCAATAACTGAAGTGGGCAGTAACTTGATGTTCAGAGGCCCGCGCACCAACCATGGTCGCGCGTCCGCGACATGGTCACTGGCGACATTTCATTCGCTGAGGATGAGCTTGCAGGAGGTGGCCTGACAACGGCAAGGCGGAGGAGATCGCAACGTTCGGCCTGCGACCGAAGATGGCCCGTCTCCAGACGATATTGCCAGCAGGACGGGAAACGGGCCCAATGCAGAAGATACGACGCGGTAAGTTATTGATTATGAGCAGCATCTGCGCGTTCTGACGTTCTCGGCCAGAATGCGCAGTGCCTTAGCGCCGCGCCGATTTTGCCGTGCGCGGAGCCTCGCGACCAAGCATGGTCGAGGTCAGCCGGCCCATGGCATTGAGAATGCCCTGGATTGCACGCTGCTCCTCGAAGCGGTTCGAGATCGCGGTCCGCCTTGCAGTGTAATAGGTCGTCTGGATGTCCAGAAGCTCAAGCAGGGTGCGCTTGCCACCCCGGAACTGCTCATCATAGAGCTGCCGGGCCCGGAGCGCCGTGGCCACATTGTCCTTGAGGCTGGCCGCCTTGGAGCGAGCGACATCGAGCGTACGGAAGTTCTTGCGGATATCGGCTTCGATATCATCGGTTTCGCTCCGCATCCGCATTTCGGCCTGCATGTAGCGGGCGTTCAACTGCTCAAGCTGGTTGGAATGCAGACCACCATCGAGAAACTTGTACTTGAGGACGAACAGCCCCTTGGCATCGACCTCGGTGCGCTCCTTGTGTCCCCGGTAGTCCTTGACCCCCACATCGGATTCCAGCGACAGTTTGGGCAGCACAGACGCCTTCTGCGCCTCAATCTCGTGCCGCGCGGCGCGCAGCGAGGCTTCCAGCGCCTGGAGACGCGGGTTGCTCTGGGGCGCGACGCGCAACACCGCCTCCGGTGTCTGCGGAATCAGCGCCTGGCTGAAGGTGGTCGGCTGGAGCGTCCCGGGACGGGCGTGAACAAGACGCGCGAAGCGATCCGATCCGATCTGGAGTTCGGAACGGGCATCGGCCACCGCAGACTGCCCATCGATGAGGCGCGAACGGACGCGCTTCATGTCGGCGACCGTCCCGTTGCCATTTTTCTCGTTTTCCTCGACCAGTTTGACGATCTTTTCGAGGGCCGTAACGTTCTCGCTGGCAGCCACGAGCAGTTCGCGCTGTTCGAGGATCTTGAGATAGATGTCCGCGACCTGGGCGGTCACCGCCTCGGTCTGCTCACGCAATTTCAACGCTTCGGAATCGAACAGGGCCGAGTTCTTGGCGATATCGTTCTTCACGGCACCGAAGTCATACAGCAACTGCCGGCCGGAGAGGGATGCCTCGCTGCGTGCCGCACCGGCTGTATTCTTGGAGCCGCCCCAGTAACTGCGAAGATCCGAATCCTGATAGTTGCCATTCCCGCCATGGCCAGCCCCGAGCCTACCCTCAAGTGTGGGGTAAAGGGCAGCTTCGGCAACGCCAATGCCAGACAGCGCCTCCGAGACGCGGGCACCGGCAAGACCGATCAACGGATGATCACCGACCGCGCGCAGAATGGCTTCCCGCATCGGACCGTTGAACTGTGCTTCCCGCGCACTGCCGCGCTCTTCCCGCGATGGCTGGGAGGCCGCGCTCTCGCTCGGCTCGCGCCGCTTGCGGGCCGCCTTCGCTGTCTCGGGCTGGGCATCCTGCTTGTCGTCCGCCCTTTCATTGGCAGAGCCAGGCTTGTCGGCCTCGGCCTTGGTTGCCGGCGGCCCGTCAGGCGCTCTTTCGCCCTGTGCGGACGGCGCGGATTCAGCAGGCGCGGGTTCGGAGGATGCGGGCTTGGCACCATCTGCGGGGGCCGGCTCCGCCGCCGCGGCAAGCGCCGAAAAGAAGCGGCGAACAGCGGAAGCAGGTTTCTCGCCACCGGCATTCTGCGGGGCCAGAACAGCATTCGGTGCCGCCGGAGGTTCCGTCTGGATTGTCCCGGTCACCTCTGCGGGCAGGTCCACCCGACGGAGCAGTTCGGCGCGAGGCAAGGTGAGCGAGGCGGGCCGCTTCGGCCCATCGCAGGTCGCAGACGCCTTTTCACCCAGTGATGTGGTGCAAAGCGTCGCCTGATATTCGGTCGAGGTGCTGCATCCTCCCAGAAGAGCGCCGAATGCCACGCCGAGCGCCAGAAAGCTCACGCGCGAACGGCGCAGATCGCGCCGCAGCTGAGCGGTCAGGCTCTGGTGTATTAAGGCCGGCTTGTTCGGATCTTGCCAACTGGGCACGAGAACCGCTCCGATTCGTTCAGGGAAAAGCACACAAATTTACCGTCCCAATAGACCGACTTATGGTTAACGTTCGCTAAATTAAAAAAAGGAAAAGTGCCGTTTAGATACAGACATTAAAAGATAGATAATCATTAATTGTCTTTTAAAATAAAATTAATTGATAATTAAAGCATGTCTTGATCTGACACATGTCATATATCTACATAATCTCGAAGTAATATATTGGATTACATCAATGAATATGCTGAGAGTACATTGCTATTGCGCATTGCCGCCCAGGCATACACCTTCGTGACCGAACAGCGTGATGCTACGGCACTGCATTGCGTGGCAGGAGGAAGACATGCAGGGAAGCTCGCCCCGAGGTGGACGGCGATGATCAAATTCAACGGAAGGCGGCGTATGATTTCTCTTCGCGCAGCGCCGATCCCGAAAGCGTGTTAAGGTCGGATTTGATCACCGCCCGCCGGTCGTTAGTCACATAGACCGCCCGCGCCAGTTCGATAAAACGGGAGCCAAAATCGCCGACGGCCTCGCAGCGGCGAATGTCGTCCTCGATATCCCACAGCGCTTCGTTGACGACCTTCAGGTCCCGCCTGAGGGCGTCCATCTCGGCGCCGCCAAGAGCCTCGCTTGCAACAACGGCTTCGAGCGCGGCAAGTTCCTTCAGCACGTTGTCACGCTTGGAGCCCGCCGGCAGGCGTTCGCGTTTGATTTGAAGAATACTGATCTTGTCGAAAAGCTCGCCCACGGAGACGGGTGTCATCGGCTGGCAACCGCCATGTGCAGGCCGCTCGCTCCGGCGCCGAACCTCGGCGGCAATCTTGACGAAGGCACTCCACCAGTCGCCATGCGTATCCTGATGCATCAGGGTCGCGGAGGGGTACCAGCGGGTGGTGGACTGACCTGGAATCCAGCGCCAGTCCGCATCGCGCTCCTGAAGGGCAAAGATCACCGGACGCCCAAGCGCGGCCGCCACATGCGCCACTGCGGAATCAACTGTCACGACAAGATCGAGACTCATCATCAGGGCGGCGGTATCGAGAAACGCATCCGGTCCGGCATCGAAGTCCGGACCCGGGACCTCGATGCGTGATCCGAACGGCACCGTTGAAAGCTGATCCGCGCCAACACCATTCTGGAGACTGATGAGACGAACGCCGGGCAGGCTCGCAAGGGGTGACAGCGCCGCGAGCGGCGAGGACCGCCCGGCATCAACCGGCGCCTTCGGGTTCCCCTGCCAGGCGATGCCGACGCGAAAGCCTGTCTGCCCAAGCCAATCGCGCCAGCGCTGGACTCGTGTTGGCTCGGCCGCAATGTAGGGGCGCTCCATACCAAGATCCGCGCCCTGAAGGCCCATTGCGCCGGGCAGGTTGAGCAACGGCGTCCAGCTATCGATACCGGCCACCGAACCGGCGACATCCATGGCGCGCAGTTCGATCGGCGCATCCATGCTGCGGATGAGGCCGAACAGCCGGCGATGCGTGACGAACGTCACCCGTGTGCCAGCCGCAACGAGGCGCGGCAGGAAGCGCATGAACTGGATGGTATCACCCATACCCTGCTCATCGAGCACGAGCAGCGAGGCCGGCGCGGAACCACCGGTCCAACGCGGCTTGATGACGGTTTCACCCGCGCTGTTACGGCCCGAAACGGAGGGCGGCTGATCCATGAACCGGAAGCGGATATCGAGCGCGGGCCAGGCCTTGTCCCATTCCTCGAGATAAAAATGAGTGCGCATCTTGCCGATGGCGGCATAGAGGTTATCGGGCCGCTGGGCCAGAATTTCGGAATAGATGGCCTGGGCCTCACGAGCACGTCCGGTCTCGCGCAGGTCGTTGGCATAGCGGATCAGCGTGGGCAGATCGACACGATGCCGAAAGGCCGGCTCCACATTGAACTGGGGAAGAGTGGCTCTCTCGACCATGACGAATCCCGTCCGAATCACTATGCTCCGAACAATCGTTGCGTGATCGTTCGGCGACCGAGCAGAGCAAGCAATTGGTTAATGCCGTTTTAATATCCGACGATCCGTCGCGAAAACGCTGGTCCGTTCATGCGCATTCTCTTCGTTCACCAGAACTTCCCGGGCCAGTGGGTGCACATTGCCCGTCACTATCAGCGCGAGGGCCATGAAGTGGTCGCCATCCGCGACCAGGCCAACCCGAAGAAGGATTTCCTGCCCACCGCCGCCTATGGATTCACGGTTCCGGAGATGCCGAAACCGCATCCGGTTCCGCTGGCCAATCATTTCGAGGAACGGGTCGCCCGCGCCGAAGCCACCGCGGTGGCGGCGCTGGAGCTGAAGAAGCGCGGCTTTGAGCCCGATCTCATCGCCGGGCATGGTGGCTGGGGCGAAAGTCTGCTTCTGAAGGAAATCTGGCCGAAAGCCAGATCCATTCTTTATGCCGAATTCTGCTACCGCACCCAGGGCGCAGACACGGATTTTGACCCCGAATTCGGCATTCCTTCCTTGCGTTCACGCTTGAACACCGCCACCAAGAACGCGGTCATGTTTACGGCACTGGCCTATGCGGACCGAGGCCTTGCGCCCACTTATTGGCAGCGGGACGGCTTTCCCGAACATATGCGGGCGCATATCGAGGTGATCCACGACGGGATCGACACCACCTTCATAAAGCCGGAAAAGGACTGCGTCATCTCGATCGGAGCGGATCGGTTGATCTTCCGGCCCGGCGATGAAGTCGTGACCTTCGTCTCCCGTAACCTTGAGCCGTATCGCGGCTACCACATCTTCATGCGAGCCCTGAAGAAGATCCAGAAGATGCGGCCAAAGGCCCATGTGATCATCATCGGCGCAGATGGTGTGTCCTATGGGCGCAATGCCCCGAACGGCAGGACATGGAAGGAGATTTTCCTGAAAGAGGTGGAGGCCGACCTCGATATGTCCCGCGTCCATTTTGTGGGCCGGGTCCCCTACGCCACCTACCTGTCGATCCTTCAGGTTTCGGCTGCGCATGTCTATTTGACCTATCCCTTCGTCCTTTCCTGGTCGATGCTGGAATCCATGGCCGCCGGCTGTCTGGTCATCGGCTCGCGGACCCCGCCCGTGGAAGAGGTGATCGAGCACGGCAAGAACGGGTTGCTCGTCGATTTCTTCGACACCGAGGAACTCGCCGATACCGTGATCATGGCGCTGCGCAAACCCGGCAAATACAATCCGATGCGGCGCAAGGCGCGCGATACCATCGTACAGAAATACGATCTGAACTCCATCTGCCTGCCGAAGATGTGCGATCTGTTCGAGCGCGTCGCGGCAGGCAAGACATGACCTTTGCGTCCACCGCTGCCGTGAGCGCGCCACATTGTTTCGCTTAATGCGGTTCCGCATGTTCAAGGGGGAAGCGACCCATGACGAGTGACGACTTCAGGCGACCGTTCTCGAAAGCGGAAATGGATGCGATGCGTCGTGCCACCCGCGAGGAAGGTCCCATTCTGTCCGAGACATACGAACTTCTGCGACGGTTGGCCCGGCGCATCCCCTTTGCAGAGGATGCGCTCGCGCTCTACCACTGCGCCCGCGATCCGATGACCGAAGCGCGCGTGAAGTTCATCATCCTGGGCGCCCTGGCCTATCTGGTGATGCCTATCGACACCATTCCGGACATCCTGCCCGTTCTCGGCTTCACCGACGATGCGGCTGTTCTGGCAGCCGCGATCGCGGCGGTGCGGGGATCGATCCAGCCGCGCCATCGCGATAAGGCCCGCGACACACTCGGCGGATTCGAGTAAGCACGGGAGCAACATGCCCTGCCCGATGCGGCAGGGGCTCATCCAAGAATGATACGGCCTCCGAAGGCTGAAGCTTGAGGCAGAGTTTAAAGATGAAGGCACGTCACATTGCGCTGGTTGCGGCTGCGGCACTCGCGGTTGCAGCCTCGCCGGCCATGGCACAGCGGAAGAAGGAAGCAGCGGGCGCAGCATCCGGCACGTTTCTCATCGCCACCTATGGCGATTGGGGCGCTTACACGAGCGGCAAGGATAAATCCAAGGTCTGCTATGCCCTCTCCCAACCGAAAGAGCGTCTGCCCAAGGGCCTCAATCGCGACCCGGCCTACATCTTTGTCTCCAACCGCCCCGGCGACGGCACGCGCAATGAATTCTCGGTCATCGTCGGTTTTAACATGAAGCCTGGCGGCCCGGCCTCTGCCGCCGTCGGCAATGCAACCTTCCAGATGCTGACCAAGGACAAGAGCGCCTGGCTGCGCAATGCAGCCGAGGAAGCCCAGCTTCTCGACGCCATGAAGAAGGGCAAGGATCTGGTGATCAAGAGCATCTCGGGCAGGGGGAACGAAACGACCGATCGCTATTCCCTCTCCGGCCTCTCCCAGGCGCTGGAACGTACCCAGAAGGAATGCCCCTAGGGGCCCTGTGCCGTGCTGACAGCAACGCCTCGGGCTGCGTCGCCGTGCTTCTAGATCGTATCGCTCAACGTCCCCGCAGGGCATTCAGCACTTTCGAGCCGGGCCGCCCGGTCTGCGGCATCCCGACCTGGGCTTCAATAGCCTTGATCGCAGCGCGCGTCTTGGCGCCCACTGCCCCGTCGGGTTCTCCCACATCATGGCCACGCGCAATCAGAAGACGCTGCAATTCGCGTCGTTCCTCGCGGCTCAGCGGCAGATCATCGGTGGGCCAATCTCCTTGCACACCGGGCTTGCCCTTCAGCCGATCGGACAGAAGCGAGATCGCGAGCGCGTAGGAATCCGCCCCGTTATAGGCATAGGCCGCATCATAGTTCTTGAAGACGAGGAAGGCCGGCCCATTCCGGCCCGCCGGCATCAGCAGGCCGGCATTGCCACTGCCGGTCAGCGCGCCGCCGTCGATCTTGCGGATACCCCGCGAAGACCAGCTTGACACGGAGTGCCGCGCGGTGCGGCCCGACGGCCCCGAATAGCCCTTCGGCACATCGACCTCGTAGCCCCAGCTCGCCCCGGTCTGCCAGCCTGCCTTGTCCATGAAATTGGCAGTGGAGTGCAACGCATCCGCGATGGAGGAGACAAGATCGCGCCGACCATCGCCGTCGCCATCGACGGCAAGGCGCAGATAGGTCGTGGGAATGAACTGGGTGTGACCAAACGCTCCCGCCCAGGAGCCCTTGAGCGATTCAAGCGGAATGTCGCCCCGGTCCACAATCTTGAGGGCAGCGATGAGTTCGCCCTTGAAGAACGAATTGCGGCGCGGCGCAAGGCAGGTCGCGGTGGAGAGCGCCTGCGCCAGCGGCCATTTGCCGCCGGCCTTGCCAAAATCGCTCTCAACGCCCCAGACAGCAACGATGGTATGGCGATCAACCCCGAAGCGCTGCTCCGCAGCCGCAAGCGTCGACGCATAACGGCGCAGCATCGCCTTTCCTTCGGCCACCTTCTCATCATCGACCAGCGTGCCGAGATAGTCCCAGATCGGGGTTTTGAACTCGGGCTGATTGTTCATCGCCTCAATGATTTTCATATCCGGCTCGATGCCGGTAAGAGCGGCATTGACCGTGCGGCCCGAAATGCCGGCGGCGCTCGCCGAAGCGCGCAGGCCTGCAAGGCAGGAATTGAAATCCGCCCGCGCCGGCAGGGCAGCAGCAAGGCAAAGGGGCAGGGCGAGGGTCAAAGCGCGCATGGGTCCACCTTTCGGTTACATGCGGGCAAATCTAGGGCGCGATGGTTAATGGAAGTTAACCGTCCTCAATATTCCGCCATTCACGCAAGGACGACAGGTGCAGCGTTCAGTTGCGGACGCCACTCGTCAGCGTGAACAGCCCCGCCCCGACGAGCAGCGACCCGCCGGCCCGGTTGAACAGGCGCACCGCAGTCGCATCGCCGACCAACCCACGGGCGCGCGAAGCAACCAGACCGTAGATGAAGGCATTGAGAAAGGCGAGCACCAGAAAGGTCGCTTCAAAAATCACGATCTGGGTCAGGAAATCTGCCGCGGGATTGAGAAACTGCGGCAGGAATGCAACGAAAAAGGTGATGCTCTTGGGGTTGAGCGCCGTCACCAGCCAGGCGTGGCCGATCATTTTAAAGGTAGAGGCGGTGTCGGTTCTCGGGGCAGCCTCCAGCGCGCCGCCTGCGCGCCAGAGCTTCCAGCCGAGCCAGATCAGATAGAGGCCGCCAACGATCTTGAGCGCCGTGAACAAGGTCGCGGAGGCCGCAAGCAGGGCGCCGATGCCGAGCATCGACAGCGTCATTGCCGTGAAATCGCCGAGCGCAACCCCGATCGCGCTCGGCAGCGCGGCACGCCAGCCCTGCCCGAGCGCATAAGAGACAACGAGCAGGATCGTGGGCCCAGGAATGATCAGAAGGATCACGGAGGCCGCCACGAATGCGAGATAGGTTTCGACTGTCATGGTCGGCCTGGGGCGGGCGCCGTTTACGCCCAGGGACGGGCGGCAGCGGCCTTGGCTTCGTAACTGTCGATCCGCTCAACCTTCTGCAGCGTCTGGCCGATATCATCGAGCCCGTTGAGCAGGCAGTGCTTGCGGTGCGGATCAATGTCGAACTTGATCACGCCGCCATCGGGCCCGCGGATTTCCTGCGCTTCGAGGTCGACCGTCAGGGTCGCGTTCGCGCCACGGTCGGCATCGTCGAACAGCTTGTCGAGTTCGTCCTGCGTCACCTTGATCGGCAGGATGCCGTTCTTGAAGGTGTTGTTGTAGAAAATATCGGCGAACGAGGTCGAGATGACGACGCGGATACCGAAATCGAGCAGCGCCCATGGCGCATGCTCGCGGGACGAGCCGCAGCCGAAGTTGTCGCCTGCTACCAGAATCTGAGCTTGGCGATAGGCTGGCTTGTTGAGGATGAAATCGGGGTTCTCCGAACCATCATCCTTGTAGCGCATCTCCGAAAACAGCGCGGAGCCAAGACCGGTGCGCTTGATCGTCTTGAGATACTGCTTCGGGATGATCATGTCCGTATCGACATTGATCACTTTGAGCGGCGCAGCGACGCCGGTGAGCTTGGTGAAGGGCTGCATGGGTCTCGCCTTCCGGTTCTTAAAAAAGTTGCAGGCTTGATAGCGCAACGGCTGCGATGTGCAAGCCAGTCGCGCCGATCAACGGCAATTGCAATGTGAAATAACGGAGAAAGAACCAGTCCGCTGCGCAATCTGCCCTTCTATGCGACCTTCACGACCCGCGTTCCGGCCAGAATGTCGAACAGAGGCGCACGCGGAAGGCGCCGCACGAACCACCAAGGGAAAAAAACGACGACATTGAGCAACAAAGCCACGCCGATGACAAACAGTATGAACCCAAGACCGCCCTGATTGGAAAATCCATACTGGAGCCCGGACATGATGATGGTCGCATTCAAACCCAGGATTGCGAGCAATATGGCGCAACGCCCTGCCGCCCGCAGCCATCCGACACGTTCGCCGCGGACATCTGCCAGTTTCAACTTCAGCAGCTTCATTCCGGGCGTTGCCTGAACGCGCGAAGATACCAGCAGGACCCACGCGGCGATCATCAACAACCAAGCGACCCAATCAACATAAATGGCGGATTCCGCCCTCCCGTTTGCATCAACAGGAACGGTGACGGAAACGGTCTGGGTCATGGCGCCCTTGCGTTCAACATGCTGCAGAACGGCAACTCTGTCCCGACTGATCCCGAAAAGCAGCCGATCACAATGGCCCGCCGCATGCCAGACCATCCCCGGATGGGATTTGTTCGCAAACTCAAGCACGGAAGGGTCAGGCGCTCCGGCATTGCATGTACTGGACACAATGCCCAGATTGCCCAATCTCAGCGGAAGACTTGCCGATCCAGCCATCAAGACAAAAATCGCAACGACAATTGCCGAAAAAATAAATAATCGACGATCATGGAGGTTATTCTGCGAAAATAAAAAACCATCCGGAAATGCCTTTTCTTTTATCGTTCACTGCACACTTGCCTCGATCCGCTCCATATCCTCATCCGAAAGGCCGAAATGATGGCCGATTTCATGCACAAGCACATGAGAGATGATCTTGCCCAAAGTCTCATCATGATCGGCCCAGTAATCGAGGATGGGCCGGCGATAGAGCCAGATCATGTTGGGAAATTGCCCCGTTTCCATGGTGGCTGCGGCCTGCGCCATGCCGATGCCCTGAAAGAGCCCGAGGATGTCAAACGGGCTTTCCAGGTCCATTTCCTCGACGATCTCCTCGTCGGGAAAATCAGCGATACGGATGATCACACCCGCCGTCATCCGCCGGAAGCCTTCGGGCAGGCGGCTGTAGGCCTCGTGGGCAATCGCTTCGAAATCATCGAGGGACGGCGCCTTTGCCCCCCGCCAGACCGCCTGATCCATGATCACCAGAGCTTTGCGTATTGGCCGAGCGACCAGACGAGATAGGCAACGAAACAATAGCCGAGCACCCGTCCCGTGCGCTTGGCCTGAATGACCAGCCTGTCGTTCTCGTCATCGTCGATCATCAGCGGATGCTAGGCAATGGACCCGCGCTTGGCAATCGCTCTCGATTGTGTGCCGCCGCACTGATTGCTACCCTGTGCCGCTTACATTGAGACCCAGCGCTCTTGGCGCCATCAGGAAGGAGATGAGCATGAATCGCCGTCATATGTTGATCGGAGCCGTCGGGACTCTCGCCGCGCTGTTCACCGCAGGCAGCGCTTCTGCGCGCATTCCGGCGCAAGTGCCGGTCGGCGCAGAGGCCGGCCCAGAGATTGAAGCTGTCAAACGCGGCGGACGCGGCAAGCATCGCGGCTGGAGCCGCGGTCGCGGCCATGCCTATGGTCGACGCCGCAAGTTCGGCTGGTAAAACAAAAAGGGCGCCGGAGACGGCGCCCTTTCCCGTTGCATCGCCCGGAACTTACCGGAACGAGCGGATATCCACGAACTTGCCGGAAACCGCAGCCGCAGCCGCCATTTCCGGCGAGACGAGATGCGTCCGGCCCCGGAAACCCTGACGGCCCTCGAAGTTGCGGTTCGAAGTCGAGGCGCAGCGCTCGCCCGGTTTCAACTGGTCCGGGTTCATGCCAAGGCACATCGAGCAGCCCGGCTCGCGCCATTCGAGCCCCGCATCAATGAACACCTGATGCAGCCCCTCGGCCTCGGCCTGCTCCTTCACGAGCCCGGAGGCCGGAACGACGATTCCGGACACCGTGCTGGCGATCTTCCGGCCCTTCAGCACGCCCGCAGCCGCGCGCAGGTCTTCGATGCGGCCATTGGTGCAGGAGCCGATGAACACCTTGTCGATGGCGATGTCGGTGATCTTCGTGCCGGCGGTGAGCCCCATATAATCGAGCGCACGCTGCTTGGAGAGGCGCTTGGATTCGTCGGAAATCGCCGACGGATCAGGCACGGTGCCTTCCACCGACACCACATCTTCCGGGCTTGTGCCCCAGGAAACGATGGGCGGCAGGTTCGCGGCATCGAGCCGGATCACCCGGTCGAAATGCGCACCGGGATCGGTCTTCAGCGTCTGCCAGTAGGCAACCGCCTTGTCCCAGTTCTCGCCGGTCGGCGCCTTGGGGCGGCCCTTGAGATAGGCGAAGGTCTTTTCGTCGGGGGCAATCAGCCCGGCGCGGGCGCCGCCCTCGATGGTCATGTTGCAGACCGTCATGCGCCCTTCCATCGAAAGCGCCATGATGGCATCGCCGGCAAATTCGATGACATGGCCGGTGCCGCCGCCCGTTCCGATCTCGCCGATGATGGCGAGAATGATGTCCTTGGCTGTCGCGCCGGGCGCGAGGGTGCCGTTCACCTCCACCAGCATGTTCTTCGCCTTGCCCTGGATCAGGGTCTGGGTGGCAAGCACATGTTCGACCTCGGAGGTGCCGATGCCATGGGCCAGCGCCCCGAAAGCGCCATGGGTCGAGGTGTGGCTGTCGCCGCAGACGATTGTGGTGCCGGGCAGGGTGAAGCCCTGCTCCGGCCCGACAGCGTGGACAATACCCTGCCGCTTGTCGTGCTCGTCATAGTATTCGACACCGAACTCTGCGGCATTTTTTGCAATTGTCTCGACCTGGATGCGGCTTTCCGGCTCGTCAATGCCCTTGGACCGGTCCGTGGTGGGCACATTGTGATCAACAACCGCGAGGGTCTTTTCAGGATGCCGGACCTTGCGGCCCGTCATGCGCAACCCCTCGAAGGCCTGCGGCGAGGTCACCTCATGCACGAGATGGCGATCAATATAGAGCAGACAGGTTCCATCCGGAGACCGGTCAACCACGTGGTCGTCGAAAATCTTGTCGTAAAGGGTGCGCGGGTTTGCCATGTCTCTCACGCCATCAAGAACTGCTGGAACGCCGTCTTTAGAAGGAATCCACAGCGATTGGAAGGAAAAAGCTGGCGCGGGTCTACAGCCCGAAAGCTGTGGTCCGCAGTCAGATTATGGCTTTTTGCTGGATGGGAAGCGGTGTATAAGCCGCCCCGTTTCGCCCGGCAGGTCCACCCTGCTGCTCTGCCGCGCCACACCGGGATGACCCGCATGACCACGCAAGACGCGATGCCGCCCACCAGCCCAACCCCATCGGTGGCGGCAGGCAATGGCGAACAGGGCCAGCACGATCATGGCGCAGAAAATGGTCATGGTCATGCCAAGGAGAGCCTTGCGGCGCTGACCATCGGCTCGATCGGTGTCGTCTATGGCGATATCGGCACTTCGCCGCTCTATGCGATGCGAGAGTCGCTGCACCACTATGCCAGCCATGGCTCTGCGATCGATCCCGAAACGGTCTTTGGCATCGTCTCGCTCTTCATCTGGGCGCTGACGCTCGTCGTCACGGTCAAATACGTCACCTTCATCATGCGCGCCGACAACCGCGGCGAAGGCGGCACGCTGACGCTGATGGCCCTGGCCCAGCGGGCCATGGGTCGCAAGGCGACGCTACCCTTCCTGCTCGGCATTGTCGGTGCTGCGCTGTTTTACGGGGATTCGATCATCACCCCAGCGATTTCCGTTCTGTCTGCCGTCGAGGGTCTGAAATACGTCACCCCGGTGTTCGATCCCTACATCGTCTGGATTTCCGTCATCATCCTGATCGGACTGTTCGCGGTCCAGAGCCGGGGCACCGGCAAAGTCGCGGCCTTCTTCGGGCCGATCATGCTGGTGTGGTTCCTCACGCTGGGCGGCCTCGGACTGATGCACATTGGCGATGATCTCTCGATCTTTGCCGCCTTCAACCCCTGGTACAGCATCAAGTTCCTGTTCGGCCACGGCATTCTGGGGCTGCTGGTCCTGGGTTCGGTCTTCCTGTCGGTGACCGGCGCGGAAGCGCTCTATGCGGATATGGGCCACTTCGGAAAGTTCCCGATCCGCCTCGCCTGGCTCGCCATCATCTTTCCCAGCCTCACGCTCTGCTATCTCGGACAGGGCGCGATGATTCTTGCCCATCCGGAGACAGCCAAGGATCCGCTCTACATGATGATCCCGCAGAGCTGGGGTGTCTGGGGCCTTGCTCCGCTGGTCATCCTGGCGACACTGGCGACCATTATCGCCAGCCAGGCGGTCATCACCGGCGCCTACTCCCTGACCCAGCAGGCCGTGCGCCTTGGCCTCCTCCCGCGCCTTGAAATCCGTCATACCTCGGAAACCCAGCTCGGCCAGATCTACCTGCCGCAGGTGAACCGGATGCTGCTGATTGGCGTCCTGGCCCTCGTGCTTGCCTTCCAGACCTCATCCAAGCTCGCCAACGCCTATGGCATTGCGGTCACCGGTGCCATGCTGGCAGACACCGGCCTGTTCTTCATTGTCGCCTGGCGCGTATGGAACTGGCGCCTTCCGGTCGTCACCCTGGTCGTTGTGCCGCTGCTGCTGATCGATCTTGCCTTTTTCGGCGCCAATGCCCTGAAAATTCCGGATGGCGCCTATCTGCCGCTGATCTTCGGCGCCATCCTCGTTGCCATCATCTGGACGTGGGTGCGTGGCACCAAGATCATCAACGACAAGTCGCGCAAAGATAGCCTGCCGCTGGCTGACCTGTTGCGGATGCTGGAAAAATCCAAGCCCGTGCGGGTGCCGGGCGCCGCCGTCTTCCTCACCTCCGATCCGGACACCGCCCCAGCAGCCCTGTTGCACAACCTCAAGCACAACAAGGTACTGCACAAGCGCAACATCATGCTGACCATCAGGACAGCGGAAGTGCCGCGTGTGCCTGAATCCGAACAGCTTCAGATCGACGAACTCAACGAGGATTTCGGCCGGATCATCGCAACGCTTGGCTATATGGAAACCCCACGCGTTCCGCATATTCTCGCGGTCGCCCGCCGACGCGGCATGAACTTTGACATCATGCAGACGTCATTCTTCCTGGGGCGCCGTTCCATCAAGCCGTCTGCCAATTCCGGAATGCCGATGTGGCAGGACAACCTGTTTATCTTCCTGTCGCGCACATCGCTTTCGCCGACGGACTTCTTCCACATCCCGTCGGGGCGCGTGGTCGAAATGGGCTCGCAGGTCACCGTCTAGACCGCGCCCGGCGTCACGACGGGACGCCGGATCCAAAGGGGATTCATGCCCCCTTCGGTGGCTCGCCGAGATATTTCCGGAAATGGGCAAGCGTGCGGCCCCAGGCAAGATCCGCCGCCGCCTTGTTGTAACGTGCCGCCCCGGTATCGTTGTTGAAGGCGTGCTGGGTCCCCTCGTAGATGAAGATCTCGAAGGTCTTGCCCGCATCCGTCAGGGCCTTGCGATAGGCCTCAATTCCGGCGTTGATGCGCTCGTCCGTGCCCGCATAGTGAATCAGCATCGCCGCCTTGATCAGCGGCACCTTGTCGAGCGGCGGCTGGATGCCATAGTAAGGCACACTGGCGGCGAGTTCCGGCGCGCGCCAGGCCACCTGATTGACCATACCCCCGCCCCAGCAGAATCCGACCGCTCCGACCTTGCCGGTCGATTCGGCATGTTTGGCCAGCACACCGACCGCCGCCGCGACATTCTCGCCCGTCTTGTTGATGTCGATCTTGCCGAACATGTCGCGCGCCTTGTCCTCGTCGGCCGGTGTCCCGCCCTCCGGTGTCAGCGCGTCGATGCCATAGGCCAGAAAACCGTCGAGCGCGAGGCGCCGCGTTACATCCCGGATATGCGGATTGAGCCCCCGGTTCTCGTGAATCACCAACACCGCCGGGCGTTTGGCGCCCCCTTTCAGCCGGCAGAGATAGCCGCTCATCGGGCCATTCGGCCCGGCATATGTCAGTGTGTTGATCATGAGACGCGGATCGTTCTCCGGCACGACCTGCGCCATCGCATAGTTCGATTGCAGCAGCGCGAGTGCGCCTTGCGCTGCCGCCGCTCCTCCCACCAGCCGCGTCAGCCGATCCAGAAACACCCGGCGGTCCATGCCGCCATGGGTGAAATGGTCATAGAGATTGATGACATCCTGAGTCAGGACGGGTTTCTGTTCACGCATCAAGGCCTCCTCTATGCGGCAAGCCTATCGGGAAATCGTCACGCCAGAAACGAAAAGCGCGGGACAAACCCGCGCTCTCACCTTCAATTCGCCGTGAAGGGCAGCTTACGCCTTGTCAGCCTTCTCCACGCGCTCTGCAATGCGGGCAGACTTTCCGCGACGATCGCGCAGGTAATAGAGCTTGGCGCGACGAACGGCACCACGGCGGACCACCTTGATCGACTCGATCAACGGCGAATACATCGGGAACACACGCTCCACACCCTCGCCATAGGAAATCTTGCGGACGGTGAAGCTCTCGTTGAGGCCGCCGCCGTTGCGGGCGATGCAGACGCCCTCATAGGCCTGAACACGGGTCCGCTCACCTTCGACCACGCGCACGTTGACCTGAAGCGTATCGCCGGCCTGGAAGGCGGGAATTGTCTTGCCCTCGGTTACGCGGGCGATTTCTTCCTGTTCGATCTGGGCGATCAGGTTCATCGGTCTACTCCATCCATTGTGCCGTTGCCGGCAAGCGCTTTGATGACGCTGTTGTGAATTTGGTGCGCCCCCATACAGGGGTTTTCCGGCCCTGTCGAGTATAAACCCGCGCAAGGACCATCTACGATCGGGGTTTCAGAAGATCAGGTCGGCGCGCTCCGGTCAGCGCGAGGGATTGCGCGCGGCGCCAGGCGGCGATCTTGCCATGATCACCGGAGGTCAGAACCTCGGGAATGCCCTGCCCCTCGAAATCGCGCGGGCGGGTATAATGCGGATATTCAAGCAGTCCGTTCTCGAAACTCTCCTCATCACCCGACTGATGCTTGCCCATCACCCCCGGAATGAGCCGGACGACGGCATCAAGCAGGGTCAATGCCGCCATTTCCCCGCCGGAGAGAATGTAGTCGCCGATGGAGACCTCGGTGAGACCGCGCGCGCCGATCACCCGCTCATCCACCCCCTCGAAACGACCACAAACGATGAGCGCTCCGGGACCGGCGGCCAGACCACGCGCCATGGCTTGCGTAAGCGGCCTGCCGCGGGGCGACATCAGAAGCCGCGGCACATCATGCGTACCGTCTGCCGCGTCGATAGCAGCGGCCAGCACGTCGGCCCGCAGCACCATGCCGGGGCCACCGCCCGCCGGCGTGTCATCCACCGTCCTGTGCCGACCGTGGCCGAAATCGCGGATGTTGCGCACGTCGAGCGACCAGAGGCCATTGGCAAGGCCTTCGCCGGCCAGTGACAGGCCGAGCGGCCCGGGAAACATCTCCGGATAGAGCGTCAGGATGGTGGCGCGGAAGGTCATCCCGCGTCGCCCTCGATTTCGTTGGGCGGCACGACAATGATCCGGCCCCCGGCGATATCCACCACCGGCACCACCGCTTTCGTGAACGGATAGACCAGAGGCTTTCCCCGTGGCGGCCGGATTTCCACCATGTCGCCGGCCCCGAAATCGTAAAGCGCGGCAACGGTGCCCAGCACCGCGCCTGCCCCTGTCTCGGCCCGAAGGCCGATCAGATCGGCATGAAAGAACTCATCCTCATCCTCCGTGTCACCGAGGCGAGCGCGGGGAACGAACAGTTCGAGATTGGTCAGCTTTTCTGCCGCCGTCCGGTCAGAGACCCCCGCGACGCGCACGACGACGACCTCATTGGCCTCACGCACCGACGTGATCGTGAAGTTGCGCCCGTCCCGCGAAAGAAGCGGCGAATATTCGGCGATATCGACAGGCTCTGCGGTATAGGACTTGAGGCGCACCTCACCCTTGAGGCCGACGGCGGCCCCGAAAATGCCCATCAGGACAAGATTGTCTGGTGCCTTGCTCACGACATCTCCAATCACCTCTCCCCATGCGGGAGAGGGAAGCCCAAGGCCTGAGGGCAGGGTGAGGAGACCCCTCACCCGCCCTCTGCCGTCGAAGGGTCCCTTCCCGCAGAAGGGGGAGGAGCGCGCTTACTCGGCTGCCGGAGCAGCAGCCTCTTCGGCCTTCTTGGCCTTGGCGGCGGCACGGTCGGCCATCTTCTTGCCGGGCTTGGCCTTCTCGGGATTGTTCGACGGCGTGCGCTTGGCAAGGCCGGCGGCATCAAGGAACCGGGCAACGCGGTCGGTCGGCTGGGCGCCCTTGGCGAGCCAGGCCTTGACCTTCTCGACATCGAGCTTCACGCGCTCGGCCGAATCCTTCGGCAGCAGCGGGTTGTAGCTGCCAACTTCATCGATGAAGCGGCCATCACGCGGCGCCGTCGACTGGGCGATGACGATGTAATAGTACGGACGCTTCTTGGTGCCTCCACGCGAGAGGCGGATCTTCACGGACATTGGGTTACTCCTGGTTTTCGCGGTTTGCTAAATTTGAAGAGGATCGCTTGCCTTTGACCAAGCTTCCTCAAGTAGTTTCTCTGATTCCTGATGCAGTACATTTATACGATGATGAAGTTCATCATCACTACCATTCCTAGCTACTCTTAGAGCTTCATTAAGTGCTATAATCATAAACTTATGTTTATCAGACTGCAATCGAAGTATTATTCGGTGCTTTGCTTCAGCAAGCCTCAGAAAGAAATCATCGTTTGATTTCATATGTTCTGGCTTAACATAAATCATAGCCATAAATTTCGCGACATCCGATCGGAGTATTTCAGCCCACTCGACGCGAAATTCAGCAAGTTTTTGATTTGCTTGAAGCTTTAATCCTGCCTCAAATGATCTATTTGAACTACTAGTGGCGCGCCAAGTAGCAACAGCCAGCGCAAAACCACCAAGCCCAACTAATGCATTTCCTAGATCGACAGAAGCGTTAACGCCCCATAAAGTACTCACTTCTTCTTCCCCCCGAACGGGTTGAAACCGCCAAGCCCCGGCAGTTTGGTGCCAAGGCCGGGCAGACCCGGCTTGCCGAGCCCCGGAAAGCCAGGCGGCACGGCGGGAATTCCCTTGGTCAACTCCGCTGGCATCTCGGGCAGTTTCCCGCCCGCCATCTGCTGCTGAAGCGCAGCGATCTCTTCCGGCGAGGGCTGCGGCATGCCCTTGCCGAGGCCGAACATGTTGGCAAGGCCGGCCATCGGCCCTCGCTTCGCTCCACCCATCTGCTTCATCATATCGGCCATGCCGCGATGCATCTTGAGGAGCTTGTTGATTTCGGCAGCGTCCGTGCCCGACCCCGCGGCGATGCGCTTCTTGCGGCTGTGCTTGAGCATATCGGGATTGGCGCGCTCCTGCGGCGTCATCGAATTGATGATCGCCACCATGCGCTTGAACACCGTCTCGTCGAGGTTCGCCTGCTGGATCTGGTCCTTGAACTTGGCGACCCCCGGCAACATGCCCATCAGCCCGCCCATGCCGCCGAGCTTGGCCATCTGCTGCAACTGCGCGCGCAGGTCATCGAGATCGAACTTGCCCTTGCGCATCTTGTCCGCGATGCGTTTGGCCTGCTCCTGATCAATCGTTTCGGCGGCCTTCTCGACCAGCGAAACGATGTCGCCCATGCCCAGAATGCGGTTGGCAATACGGCCCGGATGAAAATCCTCCAGCGCATCGGTCTTTTCGCCGGTACCGATCAGCTTGATCGGCTTGCCGGTGATCGCGCGCATCGACAGGGCAGCACCGCCGCGCCCGTCACCATCGACGCGGGTCAACACGATGCCGGTGAGGCCAACGCGCCCCTCGAAGGCCTTGGCCGTGTTCACCGCATCCTGACCGGTCAGCGCATCGGCAACGAGCAGAACCTCATGCGGACCGGTCGCGGCCTTCACTTCGGCCACCTCGGCCATCAGCGCCTCGTCCACCGTCGTCCGACCGGCGGTATCGAGCATCACGACATCGTAACCGCCAAGGCGCGCCGCCTCGACGGCACGGCGGGCGATCTGCACCGCACTCTGGCCCGCAACGATGGTGAGCGTTTCCACGCCCACCTGCTTGCCGAGAATGGCCAGTTGCTCCATTGCCGCCGGGCGCCGGGTGTCGAGCGAGGCCATCAGGACCTTCTTCTTCATCCGGTCGGTCAGGCGGCGGGCGATCTTGGCGGTCGAAGTGGTCTTGCCCGAGCCCTGCAGGCCGACCATCAGGATCGGCACCGGCGGCACCGCATCGAGATTGATCGGATCGGCATCCGAACCCAGCGTCTCCACCAGCGTGTCATGGACGATCTTGACGACCATCTGGCCAGGCGTGACCGACTTGACGACCTCGGCGCCAATGGCGCGGGTGCGAACCTTGTCGGTGAACGAGCGGACGACATCAAGCGCGACATCCGCCTCGAGCAGCGCACGCCGAACCTCGCGCAGCGCTTCGCCGACATCGGCTTCCGACAGCGCGCCACGGCCCTTCAGCTTGTCGAATATGCCGGCCAGACGCCCGGACAATCCGTCGAACATGCACCACTCCTTCTGTCCGCGACACGGACAATGACCTTCCAAACGGAAACGCGCCCGAGGGCGCAACGCGCTGTCGGACGGGAACCTCCAGCCTCAAGGGCCGGGCGGCGGATCAGGCCCCTGAACGGGCCATCTGCCATTGGAAGCAGCGCTCATTAGGCAGAACGCCGCGCAAAGTCAAAGAAAAACTGGGCGTCTGTCCGGCTGGAAACGCTGCGCGTCAGCCTATTGCACGAAGACGTAGATATTGAGTTCGAGCAGGGCGTCGTCTGAACCCTGCGGCTCGTTGAGGTATTCCTCGACGAACGAGCCCTTGGCCTGAAGTCCCTTCTCATCAAGCCAGGCCGTGATCGCCTCGTAAACGCTCTCGATATCGTCATAGGCTCCGACATGCCGGAAGACAAAGGCGCGCCCCTCGGGAGAAGTGCCGAAGACCATGCCGCCCTGCGGCTTCAGGCTGGCGTCCGGCGTCTGTTCGAGCCCCAGCATCGCCTCGTAGCGAAAATTCTGATCGGTCGTTTCAGTGAACATCGCCTGCGGTTTGCCGCTCGGTTTCAGACCCAGCCGGGCCGCTTCCGCGCGCAGGGCCTTGAATGCATTCATCAGCGTCTCATAGCCTTCATCCCAGGTCGTCTGCCCCTTGAGGATCAGCATTGGCCGCGCGCCGAGACGCGTCTCGACCGCGCCGGACGCATCCGCCGAAGGCTTGTTCATATCCGGCTCGGCAGGAGCCTGTGCTGCGGGCGGAGCCTGCGGCGGGGCGGCAGGGGTCGCCGGTTGTTGCGCTCCGGCGCCGGCAGACAGCGCCAGGATCATCAGAAGACCAAAAGCCAAGCCATTGCGCGCCATGACGCGGGTTCCTCACCTGATCGACCGGCGATCCGAATCACGCCAGCCGATGATCGACGCCCCAGCGTCAGTTGAGGATGGAGGCGGGGAACGTCAAGCGGAACATCTGGGTCCGCGATCCGTCAATGCCGAAATCATTGTTGCCGACCACCACAATCTCCCGGTCAGACAGAACGGCCATCCCGGTCAGCCGACCGACCGGACCACGTGAGGGATCGGATTCGAACAGAAGCGTTTTGCGCAGCGGAACAACCCCGCTCAGCTCCGCAACGCCTTTCTCCAGGGCCGGTTGAACCGCAGGGTCGTCGAGCGCTTTCGGATACTCCACCGCGTCAGCCAGGGAAACGCGGTAGATCCGCGAGAGGTTCTTGAGCCGTTCGAGACAGAGCAGCGTGCCGTTTTCGAGCATCACGACCTCCATCAGCCGTACATCGCTCTGCCGCGGCGGGCGCGTGGTGATGCCGTGCTCACCCTGGAAGGCGTCGGGCGCGTCGAGCGGGTAGAGATAGCGATGCGTGACCTGTCCCGATTGACGGTCGATCCCATAGAGGCGGACGAACGGCGACGTCCGGTATTCAGCCAGGGTCGGGTTCACAAGCGGGCTCTGCATGGCGACGAACAGGGTTTTCTCATCTGCCGAGACGGCAATGCCCTCAAAGCCGCGCCCCGTCTGGCGCAACGACAGGATAGCCGGCAACGACGGCTCGACAGGATAGTCCGCCTGCCGCAACTCCTCGCCCATGGACTGCGGCACGATCCGCCGGCGCACTGTCCCATCCGGAGCGACTTCCAGCACCGAGGGACCGAAAGCGTCGGCGACAAAGAAACTGCCGTCCGAGAGGCGCACGAGACCACCGGGCGCAATGCCGGAAGGGTCGGCCGCCACCTCCTGCCCGTCCGGGTCATAGGCAACCTCGGACCGGGATGCAGGCCCGGGATTGACGATCCCCGTCAGCGGCCGGCCCGAGCTTCCCTTGAGCGGCAGCGTTGTCGTCAGTCTCGCGGTCTTGTCGCCACCAAGTTCCAGCCCGTAGATGGAAGGCACAAAGGTCGGCAAAAGATAGATCTTGCCCCGTCGACCCGTTGCGCAGATCTGCCGGTCATCCGCACCAATGACCTCACGCTCATCATTGCAGTCGATAGCCGGGCCCCGGTCCGTAATGGTCCAGATGCGCCCTGAAGGATCGCCTGGTGCATGGAAGGCTCCTGCGCCGGCGGATACGGACAGGTTCACGACCCGCCCGCCCCCTAGCGACACGACCCCGAGCGGCATCGCGGGAAGCGTGACGGGCCTGACGAAGACGCCGCTGCCCGCCGCCACCGCGCCGCACATGCCGATCCATGCCAACACCGCAACACGTCGCATCCGGTCGTTCCGATCGCCTGAAAAAAGGCCCCCGATCTTCATTTGGACTAGCCTTGAACTGCATTATATGAACTTTGCAAGTCCTGAACCGGAATTTGGCGGCTTGTAGGCCCGGGTGCAGCGAAAAAATGATCGACTTCGTTAAAATGAACGGTCTCGGCAACGACTTTGTGGTGATCGATGCCCGTCACCGACCGTTGGAACTGACCAATGGCCAAACGCGCCGCATCGCCGACCGGCGCTTTGGCGTCGGCTGCGACCAGTTGATCGTGCTTGCGCCGTCCGAGCGTGCGGATGCTTTCATGCGCATCTACAACCCCGACAGTTCGGAGGTTATGGCCTGCGGCAATGCGACGCGCTGCGTCGGCCAGCGCCTGCTCGACGAGACGGGCCGGGAGCGCGCGCTGATCGAAACCGGTGCCGGGCTGCTTGTCGCCACCCGCTCGCCGGCGGGAATCACGGTGGACATGGGGGCGCCGCGTCTTGAGGCCGCCGCCATTCCCCTTGCTGGTGTGTCCGTCGATACCCGCCTCGTTCCCCTCGATACCACGGCGCTGAATGCCGGCCTTCCGGCAACCTTCAGCGCCGTCAATATGGGCAACCCGCACGCGATCTTCTTCGTTCAGGACGTGAACGCGCACGCGCTGGAGCGCGTCGGGCCGCTGCTGGAAACAAACCCCATCTTCCCCGAACGGGCCAATATCTCCCTCGTTTCACTGGCCGGGCCGGATCACCTCATCCAACGCGTCTGGGAACGTGGCGCCGGCCTGACGCTGGCGTGCGGCTCGGGCGCCTGCGCAGCAGCAGTGGCGAGCCACCGGGCCGGATTGACTGGGCGCACGGTTCGCGTCTCACTGCCCGGTGGAGACCTGACCATCGAATGGCGCGCAGCAGATGACCACGTCCTGATGTCCGGCGGCACCGCAACGGCCTTCAGCGGCACGCTCTCGCCCACCTTGCTCGACCCATCCGACACCCATGGCTGATCATCCCCAACCGGTCGATGTTCTGACCTTCGGCTGCCGGCTCAACCTTGTCGAATCCGAAGCGATCCGCCAGGCGGCCCACGCTGCCGGGCGAAGCGATCTTGTAGTCGTGAATACCTGTGCCGTCACTTCGGAGGCCGTGCGACAGGGCCGGCAGGCCATCCGCCGTCTGAAACGGGAACGGCCGGAAGCCGAAATCGTTGTTACCGGCTGCGCGGCGGAAACCGAGCAGGCCCGGTTTTCCACCATGCCGGAAGTGGCCCGCATCATCGGCAACGCCGCCAAGACGCGTTTGAGCACATGGCGCGACCTTGCGGCGCCCGGCGCATCCGCCGGGCAGATCATGACGGAACAGGCGCCGCCAAAGGCCCTTGCCGAGACAGGAGCTGGCCATACGCGCGGCTTTTTGCAGGTACAGACCGGCTGTGACCATCGCTGCACCTTCTGCATTATCCCCTTCGGCCGTGGCCGGGCCCGCTCCGTGCCCGAAAACGAGGTCATTGCCGCAACACGCACCCTGGTCGCCGGCGGTCATGCCGATATCGTGCTCACCGGGGTCGATCTCACCTCCTGGGGCACCGACCTGCCCGGAACGCCCCGGCTCGGAACGCTGCTGCGTGCGATTCTGAGCGCGGTGCCAGACCTGAAACGCCTGCGTCTCTCCTCCATCGATTCGATCGAGGCCGACCCCGACCTCCTCGTCGCGCTCGCCGAAGAGGAACGGCTGATGCCGCATCTGCACCTGTCACTTCAGGCCGGCGACGATCTCATTCTAAAGCGCATGAAGCGCCGTCATTCCCACGCCGATGCCGTGGCTTTCTGCGCGGAGGCGCGGCGTCTCAGGCCGGACGTCGTCTTTGGCGCCGACATCATCGCTGGCTTTCCCACCGAGACGGATGCAATGTTCGCCCGTTCGCTCGACCTTGTGGCGGCGTGTGGGATCACCCATCTCCACGTCTTCCCGTTCTCACCCCGGCCCGGCACCCCGGCGGCCCGGATGCCGCTCGTGGCCGGCCCCGTGATCCGCGATCGCGCCGCGCGGCTGCGTGCGAAGGGCCATGCGATGCTGGCCGCCCATCTCGACCGGCAGGTGGGCCGATGTCTGGAGGTTCTGGCCGAGAACGGCGGCATGGGCCGCACACGGGACTTCACACCCGTGCGCCTGCCAACCGATACGCCCGCCGGCACCTTTCTGAGCGTCATCGCCAGCCGGCATGACGGAGCAGCGCTCATCGGCGATCCGACAAGCCTTGTTGGAACGGCCTGATCGGAGTATTGCGCGAGCCATGAGCGACAGCACCGAGAAACCCGGCTTTTTCAAGCGCCTGTTCAACCGGAACAAGGATGTGGCCCCACCGCCGCCCGTCCAGACCGATGCGGTGCCGGCGCCCGTGGCTTCGCCGGAACCCCTCGTCGCTGAACCGGTTATCGTCAGATCACCCGTGGCGGCCCCGCCCGCGCCTGTTCCGCCGCCCAACGCCGCAGAGCCGAAGGTCAAGTGGTGGCAGCGCCTGAAAGCGGGCCTGTCGCGCACGTCGAGCCAGCTTTCGACCCGCATCAACGACCTCTTCACCAAACGCAAGCTCGACGCCGGTACGCTGGAAGACCTCGAAGATGTGTTGATCCAGGCCGATCTTGGGGTCGATGTCTCCGCGCGCATCGCGGCCGCCATCGGCAAGGGCCGCTTCGAAAAGGAAATTGCACCTGAAGAGGTGAAAGCCGTCCTTGCCGATGAGGTGGAGAAAATTCTCGCCCCCATCGCCCACCCGCTGGTGATCGACCCGGCGAAGAAGCCCTTCGTCGTGATGATGGTTGGCGTCAACGGCTCGGGCAAGACGACGACGATCGGCAAGCTCGCCGCAAAATACAAGGCCGAGGGCCGGTCCGTGATGCTCGCAGCGGGCGACACCTTCCGCGCCGCCGCCATCGAACAGCTGAAGGTCTGGGGCGCCCGCAATAACCTGCCGGTGATTGCCCGAGCGCAGGGCGCCGATTCCTCCGGCCTTGCCTTCGATGCCATCAGATCCGCGCAGGAGGCCGGTACCGACGTTCTTCTGATTGACACTGCCGGACGGCTTCAGAACAAGGCCGGACTGATGGACGAACTTGAAAAGATGGTCCGCGTCATCAAGAAGGTCGATGCCGACGCCCCCCATGCAGTCCTGCTCGTCCTCGATGCGACCGTCGGCCAGAATGCCCTGTCGCAGGTTGAGATCTTCGGTAAAGTCGCCGGCGTCACCGGCCTTGTGATGACCAAGCTCGACGGCACCGCCCGTGGCGGCATCCTCGCCGCCATCGCCGACAAGCACCGCCTGCCGGTGCATTTCATCGGTGTCGGCGAGAGCATCGACGACCTCGAACCCTTCACCGCCCGCGATTTCGCCCGCGCCATTGCCGGGCTGGAGTGACCCCCCGTGACCGATAATGCACCCGTCCGGGCCGAAAATCCGTTGCTGAAGCTGGCACTGGAGATGGGCCCCCTGGTCCTGTTCTTCCTTGCCAATTCGAAACCGGACCTGTTCCGTCCTCTCGTGGGCAAGGTGCTGGGCGAAGGCCTCGTCAATTCGGGACAGGGCGGCATCCTTGTCGCCACTGCCGTGTTCATGGTGGCCATGCTCGTCTCGCTCGTGCTGACGAAAATGCTCACCGGGCGCTTGCCGGTCATGCCGCTTGTTTCGGGCGTCGTCGTTTTTGTGTTTGGCGGCCTCACGCTGTTTTTTCAGGATGACACCTTCATCAAACTGAAGCCGACCATCGTGAATACCCTGTTCGGCGCGCTGCTTCTCGGCGGCCTCGCCTTTGGCAAGCCACTGTTGCCCTACGCGCTCGACAGCGTGTTTGAACTCGATGCGGAAGGTTGGCGGAAGCTCACCTTCCGCTGGGGCCTGTTCTTCTTCGTTCTGGCCGCGCTGAACGAGATCGTCTGGCGCACGCAGACAACGGATTTCTGGGTCGCCTTCAAGGTCTGGGGCGTGATGCCGATCACCATGGCCTTTGCACTCGCCCAAACGCCGCTTCTCATGAAGCATGGTCCGAAGGATGGGCCGACAAAGAATTCCTGAAACCCCAAGCCCCCCTATGGTAACCGCAGCGCTTTCTCGATTGCTGGCATCAGGAACGTTTTGATTTTTTCCGGGTTCAGCGGCCCGACATGCTTGTCAACGACGGTGCCGGCAGCGCTGATCACAAAGGTTTCCGGCACGCCATAGACGCCCCAATCGATGCCGGCCCGGCCACCCGCATCGACGCCGACCGCGCTGTACGGATTGCCGAGGTCAGCAAGAAATTTAAGCGCCGCCTCGGGCTTGTCCTTGTAGTTGAGGCCGACGAGGCGCACCGGCTTTCCCTTCAACGCCCCCGCAAGGTCCATCAGCACCGGATGCTCTTCCCGACAGGGTACGCACCAGGAGGCAAAGACGTTGAGCACAGTCACCTGCCCGCCGTCCCCTCCGCCGATGCGGAAGCCCGGCACCGCCACACCGCCCCGCATCAACCCCGGCAGGGCGGGCAGCTCGGTCGCCGGCGCAGCCTTGCCCACCAGTGCCGACGGCAACCGCTGCGGATCACCGGTGAACAGGCGAAACAGGAACAGCAGCGCCAGCGCACCGAACAGGATCAGCGGGAGATAAAGGCCGAGCCGGCTCCGGGCCGGCGGTGCAGGATCAGCGGCCATGCTGTCCACCCTCCACCTCGATCCGGGCGAGCCGCCGCCGCGCAGCCGCGCGTTTGGTGAGCGCAAGAACGATCATGGCGCTCAGAATGAGCATCGCCACACCGTAGGATGCGAGGATATAGCCTGATTGCGGTCCGAAATCAGGCATCACGCCACCTCCGCGGCACGGGCCATTTCCAGCCGCTCGGCCCGCCGGTTCAGGATCTCACCCTGCATCCGTATCATCAGCAGGCAGCCGAACAGAAAGCCGAACGCCAGCCCCATGACGAGGAGCGGCTCCAGCATGGCGGGATGGATCGTCGGCCCGCCGCTGCGAAACACCGAGGCCGGCTGGTGCAGCGTGTTCCACCAGTCAACGGAAAACTTGATGATCGGCAGGTTCACGGCCCCGACCAGTGTCATGATCGCAACCGCTCTCCCCGCCCGGCCCGGCTCGTCGATGGCCCGCCAGAGCGCGATGATGCCCAGATAGATCAGCAGGAGGACAAGCACCGAGGTCATCCGCGCGTCCCACTCCCACCAGGTGCCCCAGGTCGGCTTGCCCCAGAGCGAACCCGTGATGAGGCAAAGCACGGTAAAGCCAGCCCCGATCGGCGCGGCACATTTCTGCGCCACATCGGCGAGCGGATGCCGCCAGACGAGCGTGCCCAGCGCGGAAATCGTCATCATCGAATAAACGCCCATGGCCATCCAGGCGGACGGAACATGGATATACATGATCCGCATGCTCTCGCCCTGCTGGTAATCCGCCGGAGCGACGAACAGCCCCTTGTAGAGCCCGTATCCGAACAGTCCCGCCGTGATCGCCGCCATCCAGGGCAGCAACGTATCGGCCAGCCGGAGAAACCGGCCGGGATTGGCGAGGGACCAGAAACCGGTCAGGGGCGGGGGCGAAGCGGTCATCGGCGGCTGGATGTATCGGGTTTCCGGCAAGTTCGCAATTCTGCGGCGTTGATCGGCGTCAATTCCTCACCCGCGCGTCATGCGCAACGCCGCCGCCGCCGCGACCGGTGAGACGACCAGCGCAATGAGGCTGACCCCGGTCAAAAGCAGGAAGGGCGTTGTGAACGCCCGCCCCTCGGAGGCTTCCCGCACCACCGCGACGCCGAAGATCAGTGTCGGCACCGTCAGCGGCAACACGAGGACCGATAGCAAGAGCCCGCCCCGGCGAAGCGTCACGGTCACGGCGGCACCGACGAGCCCGACCAGAGTGAGCGCGGGCGTACCGACCAGCAAGGACAACGACAGCGGCAGCATCGCGGCGGGCGGAATGGCCAGCATCAGCCCCAGCACCGGCGCAATCAGTGCCAACGGCAGGCCGGTCACCAGCCAGTGCGCCAGCGCCTTTGCAAAAAGAATCAGCTCAAGCGGTGTCTCGCTCAGCATCAATCCATCGACAACGCCGTCATCCTCATCGGCCTGCAACAACCGGTCGAGGCCGAGCAGCGTGGCCAGCAACGCCGCAATCCAGAGCAGCGCCGGCGCGAGCCGCGACAGCAGCTTTTGGTCCGGCCCGAGCGCGAAGGGCGTCACCGAGATCAGGATCAGGAAAAAGACAAGCCCGAGTTCGGCGCCCGCACCAATGCGCGCGGCGAGGCGGATTTCCCGGGTCATGACGGCACGAAGAACCGCGATCATGCCATCCCTCCAAGGGCAAGCATCCGGCCGGTGACATCAAGCGGCTGATGGGTCGCCACCAGAACCGAACCGCCCGCTGCGGCGTGCTCGCGCACGAGCCCGGCAACCAGCCCCTGCCCTGCGACATCAAGCGCGGCCAGCGGCTCATCGAGCAGCCAGACCGGGCGCGGAGCGGCCAGCAGACGGGCCAGCGCCACGCGGCGCCTCTGCCCGGCGGAGAGAACCCGAACCGGCAGATCGGCAAGCCGTCCGGCGCCGAGCCGCTCCAGCGCCGGGCGCACCGCGTCGCTGCGGCCACCAAGCAGGGTTGCAGCAAAGGCAAGGTTTTCCGCCGCCGTCAGCGCCTCGCGCAAGGACTCCCGATGCCCGTGGTAATGGATGAGTGCCCGCGCCTCCCCGTCCGGTCCGGCGCCTGTCACGGTGATGGCCCCGCCTTCGAGCGGCAACAGGCCGGCCAGCATCCGCATCAGCGTCGATTTCCCCGCACCGTTCGGGCCGGTGAGCGTCACGATCTCGCCCGGCGCCAGCGAAACACCGAGACCGGCAAACAGAACACGGCTGCCGCGCCGGCAGCTGAGATCTGTGGCAGTCAGCGTTGCGGCGGGTAAGATCAAAATCCCCTCCATGATCGACTTTCGTGCGTGTAGCGCGCAATCTGGAAATGTTCTATAGCCAACACGTCAAACGCCGCGTGAACTCACGACGCCGGGCACTCCCGGGCGGCGCATCAACAAGGGGTGGATGTTTCGCGGCATGAACCGACACCGCCCCCGACCGGAACGATGGACCCCAGGAACGTTACGCGATGAGCTCGATTGACAGCTTCAAATCCCGCAAGACCCTCAAGGTCGGCACCAAATCCTACGTGTATTATTCGCTGAAGGCCGCCGAGAAGAACGGCCTTGAGGGCATTTCTGCCCTGCCCTTCTCGATGAAGGTGCTGCTGGAAAACCTGCTGCGCTCCGAGGACGGCACCACCGTCACCAAGGCCGACATCGAGGCAGTGGCCGCCTGGCTGAACGACAAGGGCAAGGCCGGCAAGGAAATCGGCTTCCGCCCGGCCCGCGTGCTGATGCAGGATTTCACCGGCGTTCCGGCGGTGGTCGACCTTGCGGCCATGCGCGACGGCATGAAGGCGCTCGGCGGCGATCCGCGCAAGATCAATCCGCTGATCCCGGTCGATCTCGTCATCGATCACTCGGTCATCGTCGATGAATTCGGCACCGCCAAGGCCTTCAAGCAGAACGTCGATCTCGAATATCAGCGCAATGGCGAGCGCTACCGCTTCCTCAAGTGGGGCCAGGGCGCCTTCAACAACTTCCGCGTCGTTCCGCCCGGCACCGGTATCTGCCATCAGGTGAACGTCGAGTATCTGGCCCAGACCGTCTGGACGAAGAAGGAAAAGGTGAAGAAGGCCGGCAAGACCACGACGGTCGAGGTTGCCTATCCCGACACCGTGGTCGGCACTGATTCGCACACCACCATGGTCAATGGCCTCGCCGTTCTGGGCTGGGGCGTCGGCGGCATCGAGGCCGAGGCCGCGATGCTCGGCCAGCCGCAATCAATGCTGCTGCCGGAAGTTATCGGCTTCAAGCTGACGGGCAAGCTCAAGGAAGGCGTCACCGCCACCGACCTGGTGCTGACCGTCGTGCAGATGCTGCGCAAGAAGGGCGTGGTCAACAAATTCGTCGAGTTCTACGGCCCCGGCCTCAACGCCATGCCGGTCGCTGACCGCTGCACCATCGCCAACATGGGCCCGGAATACGGCGCGACCTGCGGCTTCTTCCCGATCGACAGCGAGACGCTGGCCTACCTCACCATGACCAACCGCAAGAAGGCGCGCGTGGATCTGGTGGAAGCCTACGCCAAGGCGCAGGGGATGCTCCGCACCAAGGCCTCGCCGGATCCGGTCTTCACCGACACGCTGGAGCTTGATCTGGGCACGGTCGTTCCCTCGATGGCCGGTCCGAAGCGTCCCGAAGGTCGCGTTGCGCTGGAAGATGTCGCTGCCGGCTTTGCCGCCGCGATGCAGAACGACTACAAGAAGGGCGCCGAGATCGACCGCCGCGTCAAGGTCGAGGGCAAGGACTTCGATCTCGGACATGGCGATGTGACCATTGCGGCCATCACGTCCTGCACCAACACCTCGAACCCCTCCGTGCTCATCGCCGCCGGCCTGCTTGCGCGCAATGCCATCGCGCGTGGACTGAAGCAGAAGCCCTGGGTCAAGACCTCGCTGGCACCGGGCTCGCAGGTGGTGGCTGAATACCTCGCGAACTCGGGCCTCCAGAAAGACCTCGACAAGATCGGCTTCAACCTCGTCGGCTTCGGCTGCACCACCTGCATCGGCAACTCCGGTCCGCTGCCGGCGGAAATCTCGAAGGCGATCAACGACTCGGGCCTTATCGCTGCGGGCGTGCTCTCGGGTAACCGCAACTTCGAGGGCCGCGTCTCGCCGGATGTGCAGGCAAACTACCTTGCCTCGCCGCCGCTGGTTGTCGCCTATGCGCTGGCCGGCACGGTCGCCACGGATCTGACCAAGGACCCGATCGGCACCGACAAGAAGGGCAAGCCTGTCTATCTCAAGGACATCTGGCCGTCCTCGAAGGAAGTTCAGGACTATATTGCCAAGTTCGTGACCAAGAAGATCTTTAAGGAAAAATACGCTGACGTGTTCAAGGGCGATGCCAACTGGGCCAAGGTCAAGGCGCCGGAAGGCCAGACCTATGCCTGGGACGACAAGTCGACCTATGTGCAGAATCCGCCCTACTTCAAGGGCATCGCGAAGAAGCCGGGCGCTGTCTCGGATATCAAGGGCGCGCACATCCTCGGCCTGCTCGGCGACAAGATCACCACCGACCACATCTCCCCGGCCGGTTCGATCAAGGCAGCCTCCCCGGCCGGCAAGTATCTGACCGACCACAACGTCGCGGTTGCTGACTTCAACCAGTACGGCACGCGTCGCGGAAACCATGAAGTGATGATGCGTGGCACCTTCGCCAACATCCGCCTGCGTAACTTCATGATGGGCCCGAACGGTCGCGAGGGCGGCTACACGATCCACTATCCCTCGAAGGAGGAGATGTCGATCTACGACGCCTCGATGAAGTATCAGGCCGCCAACGTGCCGCTGGTGATCTTCGCCGGCATTGAATACGGCAACGGTTCCTCGCGTGACTGGGCCGCCAAGGGCACCAATCTGCTCGGTGTGAAAGCCGTGATCGCCCAGAGCTTCGAGCGCATCCACCGTTCGAATCTGGTCGGCATGGGCGTCATTCCCTTCGTGCTGGAGGAAGGCACGAGCTGGCAGTCTCTCGGCCTCAAGGGCGACGAGACCGTGACCATCGAAGGTGTCGGTGACATCAAGCCGCGCCAGAAGATGACTGCGGTCATCACCTCGGCAGACGGTTCGGTGAAGAAGGTGCCGATCATCTGCCGCATCGATACGGCTGAAGAGATCGAGTACTTCCGCAACGCCGGCATCCTGCACTATGTGCTGCGCGGCCTCGCGGCCTGATCGCTCAGCGCCCACCGCATCCCGGATAGGCCCGCTTCGGCGGGCCTATTTTTTGTGCACATGCACTACACCGGCTTGTGACTGGCATCGGGAAAGCGCAATCTTGTATGAAACGCTATGCTTTGGATGGAGAGTGCGGAGTTCAGCATGACGCTTGATCGCCGGTGTTTTCTGGGCGCAGCCACCGGGCTGGCGCTGTCGGCACCCGCGCAGGCCGCGCCGACACCACCCCTGAACGGGGTGCTTGAGCTGTTCACCAGCCAGGGCTGCTCATCCTGCCCGCCGGCGGACCTGCTCTTCCTGTCCCTGTCCCGCGAGCCGGGATTGCTCGCCCTGTCGCTGCCCGTCACGATCTGGGATCACCTTGGCTGGAAGGACACCCTGGCCAAGACCGTTTTTTCAAAGCGCCAGAAGGCCTATGCGCTCGCGCGCGGCGACCGCCGCATCTACACGCCGCAGGCCGTGATCAACGGCGTCGCCCATGCCGTTGGCTCTGATGCCAAGGCGATTGAGGAGGCCCGGAAGGACAGCCTTGCCCACACAAACGTCCTGTTCCTTCGGCCAACGCTGACCCGCACCCAGGCCGGCTGGCAGGTCGAGATTCCTGGCCTCACCGACCACGCTGTTGATCATGCGACGATTATGCTTGCGGCCTTCGAGCGTGAGCACACGGTCACCATCAACCGTGGCGAGAACACCGGTCGAACGATCCGCTACGGCAATGTCGTCCGCACGCTGACACGCCTTGGCGATCTGGGCAGGACCGCGATGCGCCTCGCCCTGCCGGAAGGACAGACCGCCAGCCCGACCATCGGGCTTGCGGTCCTTGTGCAGGGGGGCACCGAGGAACAGCCTGGCGCGATGCTGGGCGCCATTGAGGTGCCGCGGGGTTGAAGGGGCTGGCGTGGTCCGGCTTCTGCCGCTAAGCAGGGCATCGCCTCCTGCCGGATTTTTCCATGACCTTCATCCCCGACGCCTCTGTCATGCTGCCCTATACTGTGGCGGTCTTCATTCTCTTTGCGACCCCCGGGCCCGACATGAGCCTGTTCCTCGCCAAAACCCTCTCGGGCGGGCGCTGGGCCGGCATCGCCGCCATGGCGGGCGCGCTGACGGGCTGCCTCGTGCACACGCTGGCCGCAGCGCTCGGACTCTCCGCGCTGATTGCCGCCTCGGCAACGGCCTTTACGGCGCTGAAAATCGTTGGTGCGCTTTATCTCGTCTGGCTCGCCATTGATGCCATCCGCCACGGCTCGGCGCTCAGCGTGAAGGCCGAGGCGCGCACCGAACCCAATTTGAAAAAGATCTTTCTGCTCGGCATCGGCATCAATCTTACCAACCCCAAGATAGTGCTGTTCTTCATCACCTTCCTGCCGCAGTTCGTTCAGGTTACCGACCCGCACGCGCAAGGAAAGCTGGTCTTTCTCGGCCTCTATTTCGTGCTGTTCTCGATCCCGCTGGCCATTCTGATGATCCTCGGCGCCGAACGCTTGATCGAGACGCTGAAAGCCCATCCGAAGATCATGCGCGGCATTGACTACACCTTCGCAGGCGTCTTCGGCTTCTTCGCCGCGAAAATCCTCGCAACCCAAGGCAAGTAAACGCAGGAACGGCGGAGCGCTCAATCCGCGCCAAGCGCCAGTTGCTCTTCCAGCATCATTCGGGCGCGGGCGCGCAATTTTTCCGTCTCGCTTTTCAACTGGCCGCAGGCGGCGAGAATGTCGCGGCCGCGCGGTGTGCGGATTGGCGAGGAGTAGCCCGCATCAAAGACGATCTGGCTGAAGCGCTCAATGGTCTCCCAATCCGAGCATTCGTAGATCGCTCCCGGCCAGACATTGAACGGAATCAGGTTGATCTTGGCCGGAACGCCCTTGAGCAGGCGCACCAGTGCCCGCGCCTCAGCCGGACTGTCGTTGACGCCCTTCAGCATCACATATTCGAAGGTAATGCGCCGCGCGTTGGAAAGCCCCGGATAGGCCCTGCAGGCGTCCATGAGTTCCGCGATCGGGTATTTGCGGTTGAGCGGCACCAGTTTGTCGCGCAGCGGGTCGTTTGTCGCATGCAGCGAGATGGCGAGCATCGCATTGGTGGCAGAACCGAGCGGCCCGATCTCCGGCACCACGCCCGACGTGGAAACGGTGATCTTGCGGCGCGACAGCTGCAATCCTTCGGGATCGGTCAAAACTCCGATCGCTTCCGCCACATTCGCCGGATTGTAGAGCGGCTCGCCCATACCCATGAACACGATGTTGGTGACAAAACGGCCACCATCGGTCGGTACGAACGCGCCTTCGAGTGGAGCCCGCCCCGGATAATCATTCAGCCGGTCGCGCGCCACGATCACCTGCGCGGCGATCTCCGCAGCGGAGAGATTGCGCACCAGCTTTTGCGTGCCGGTGTGGCAGAAGGTGCAGTTGAGCGTGCAACCAACCTGGCTGGAGACGCAGAGCGTCCCGCGATCCCGCTCCGGAATATAGACGCATTCGATCTCCGCACCCTTGTCGAGCGGACCGGTGGAGGGCATCCGGAGCAGCCACTTGCGTGTCCCGTCCTTTGAGACCTGCTCGGAGACGATCTCGGGCCGGGCGAGGCTGAAATGCGCGGAGAGCTTCGCCCTGAGCGTCTTGGCGACATTCGTCATCGCGTCGAAATCCGTCACGCCACGCACCGAAAGCCAGTGCACGAGCTGCGCGACGCGCATCTTCATTTCGGCTTCCGGAACGCCGATGGCAGCAAGCTCCTTCGCGAGCCGCGTCCGGGACAGCCCGACAAGCGAAGGCTTGTTGTCGGCAGCGCGCAGGGCATCGGGTGCCTGGAATTCGGCGGTTTTTTCAAGCGGCAGGGTCGCGGTCATGGCCGCGCAATAGCAGGTTTTCTGATTGTCGTCATGTCCGCGGGCATGGACAGATGCAGCATCCTTATCTAGGACAGCGCCAGTTCCTTAAAAACCAAACGGCGACAAACATGGCGACCTTCAATCTTCTGCTCCTCCCCGGTGACGGCATCGGCCCTGAAGTGATGCCCGAAGTGAAGAAAGTGCTCGGCTTCCTCGACAAGGCCGGCATCGCAAAGTTCGAGACCGAGACCGATCTCGTCGGCGGCTCGGCTTATGACGCGCACAAGGTTGCGGTCACTGACGCTGCTATGAAGATGGCGCAGGAAGCCGACGCCGTGCTGTTTGGCGCGGTCGGCGGTCCGAAATGGGCGAATGTGCCCTATGAGGCACGCCCGGAAGCAGGCTTGCTGCGCCTGCGCAAGGATCTGGGCCTGTTCGCGAACCTTCGCCCCGCCATCTGTTATCCGGCGCTTGCCGATGCCTCCTCGCTGAAGCGCGAGGTCGTCGAGGGGCTCGATATCCTCATCGTTCGCGAACTGACCGGCGGCGTCTATTTCGGCGAACCGAAGGAGATCGTGACACTGGAGAACGGCCAGAAGCGCGGCGTTGACACGCAGGTCTACACAACCTCCGAGATCGAGCGCATTTCCCGTGTCGCCTTTGAACTCGCCCGCACCCGCCGCAACAAGGTCTCCTCGGCGGAAAAGCACAACGTCATGCGCACCGGCGTCCTCTGGAAGGAGGTCGTCACGAACCTCCACGCCCGCGACTACAAGGATGTCGAGCTCGAACATGTGCTCGCCGACAACTGCGCCATGCAGCTTGTCCGCTGGCCCAAGCAGTATGACGTGCTGGTGACAGACAACCTCTTTGGCGACGTGCTCTCGGACATCGCCGCGATGCTGACCGGCTCGCTGGGGATGCTCCCCTCTGCCTCGCTCGGCGCAGCGGATGCCACGACCGGCAAGCGCAAGTCACTCTACGAGCCGGTTCACGGCTCGGCCCCCGATATCGCCGGCAAGGGCCTTGCCAATCCGATCGCAATGATCGGTTCCTTCGGCATGGCCCTGCGCTATTCGCTGGGCCTGACAGAGGCGGCGGATCTTCTCGAAAAGGCGATTGCCGACGTGTTGGCGTCTGGCCTGCGCACCAAAGACATTGCCAGCAAGGGGCAGAACGCCGTCAGCACCACCGAAATGGGCGATGCCATCGTCAAGGCACTCCAGCGCCTCGCCTGAGGCAGGTTCAGCCTGTGCGCACGCGCACATCGCAAGGGTGAGTGGGGCGCCTAGAATTGCGCCATGTCATGAGATCTGCGTGACCTCCCGAGACCCCTGCCTTCAAGCGCGGCCCCCAGGCCGCGCTTTTTCTTTGCCACCGCATATGAAAAAGAGCGCCGAAGCGCCCTTGATAATTGCCGTCAGCCGAGATGCGGCTCAGCGCGCCATGTTCGCGCCGAGGAACTCGAAGATGTAGCCACGGCCCGAAATGCCGTGGGGCGGCAGGTTCTCGGTCGTCCGGCTGGTAATGCCGTTGACCGGCCCGCCACCGAAGGCGGCGGTGTTCGTCACATAGCCAAGGCCCTTGCCCGGATAGGTGACCGTGCCCGGATCCAGCCAGGAGCGCGGCTTGACATCAATCACCAGACCCTGCCCGCGATCCCGCGCGGCAGCCGGGGAAATAGCCAGAACAGCGACGATAGCAGCAGTCGCAAGGGCGGAGGTACGCATGGGGTAAAGCCTTTCAGAACCTGAGGTGATTCATCTTATTCCCGATATGATGAAGAAGTAATGGATGAGAAAGCAAAAAGTTCCCGGCGATCTCGGTAATCTCTGTTAATTTTTTAGCCTCTTCCTCAAGACCTGAGGGGCGGCATGCGCATCGCCTCCTCCGGCCTGCCAGCCGATTTTGGCGGAACCAGCCGCATCGTCCCGCAGGGGCGTCTCGCCCGTTCCGTTTCTGCAAAATAGGCGCGGAAGGCTTGATCCTTGCCGGCGCTGATCAAATCGATGCGATCAAGAATGCAGGCAAGCGCAGTTCGATCGATCGGTTGCTGCGCCGTGCCACACATCATCCCGTGGATCTGAAGCGGCACGGCGTCCGCAAGATGCCGGAAGGCAAGGCAGCTGCGCCGTCCATCTGCAATGCCGATCTGCGCCTCTGCCGTCTCGAACACGCCGAATTTCGTTTCGAGGCCAACGCTCTCGCCGATGCGTTCCACGCTGGCCCCGGCGAGCGCCGCACGGCGCGTAATGTCGACATAGAGCGAGCCGGCATCAGGCTGCGCCCCGGGGTAGTACTCCAGGATCAGTGCACCGGATGCCGAATGCCGACGCCGCTGGCCAGGTGCCGAAGCACGGGCATCCCAGATCAGAACATCCTGCCGGGCCCCATCTGCATGGGTGCGGGCGCGGTAGTTGAGGCTGGCGCGATCAAGCTCCGGCGCCTCCAGATGAAAGGCGGGCAGCGGCGCCGCCACTGACTTCCAGAGTTCGGCATCGAACCGCTGCGGCAGGGTCGCCTCGCCGGTCCGCAAGGCCGGGGGCAATTCAGCCGCCGGCACCTCGCTGTCGGATGGCCCCGGCCAGGTCACGATAAGCCCGAGGGTCACGATGGTCAGGATGACAACCTGCGCGGTCCCCGGCAACTGCCAGAACATCCGCGCCAGCACCCGGATTCCGGTCCAAAGCAGCGCCGCAAGATCCTTCGCCCGGTCCAGAAGCTCCAGCCGGACAAGGCTCGCGCCGACCCACTTCCCTGCGTTTGTCGCAAGGCGGGCCGCATCAGCCCTGAGCGCGCTGAGGATGGTCTTGATCCGTTCGACCCGGGCATCGGTTGCGGGTGCCGCCGGGTGCTCCGGCACCTCCACGGCAGGCGACACCACCTCGCGCATCTGGCCGACCGCATCCTCCGCCCGGTGCCGCGCGGCCTGATAACTACGCCGGAGACGCGTTTCGAGGGTCTGGTCCTCGGCAACGACATAGCCGCTGATCTCGCCCCTGATGCCGGCTGGCCTGTCCGGTTGATATGTCATGTTCCGCCAATCCCGCTCCTGGTCTGACGAAAGACGATGCTCCCGCTCAGAATCCGGCGACGCCCCACGTTGCCGTTTCCGCTAATTTCGCGTATGGAGCCGGCTTCCCGGTTACCGGATCGGGAAATCTTGTCCGGAGAGTGAACAATGGGTTACAAGGTCGCTATCGCCGGTGCCACGGGCAACGTGGGCCGCGAAATGCTGGATATCCTCGCCGAACGGGCCTTTCCCGTGTCGGAAGTCGTGCCGCTCGCCTCCCAGCGCAGCGTTGGCCAGGAAGTTTCGTTCGGCGACAAAACCCTGAAAGTCAAAGCGCTCGAGCACTATGATTTTTCCGACACCGACATCTGCCTGATGTCAGCGGGCGGCGATGTGTCCAAGGTCTGGTCGCCGAAGATCGGCGCCCAGGGCTGTGTCGTCATCGACAACTCGTCGGCATGGCGCTACGACGCGGACGTACCGCTGATCGTGCCGGAAGTGAATGCCGATGCGGTGAAGGGCTTTACCCGCAAGAACATCATCGCCAACCCGAACTGCTCGACCGCCCAGCTCGTCGTCGCACTGAAGCCGCTGCATGATCGCTTCGGCATCAAGCGCGTCGTCGTATCGACCTACCAGTCGGTGTCCGGCGCCGGCAAGGACGGCATGGACGAACTCTTCGAGCAGACCAAGGCTGTCTATTCGGCGGGCGAGCCGAAGCAGAAGAAGTTCACCAAGCGCATCGCCTTCAATGTCATCCCCCACATCGACGTCTTCATGGAAGACGGCTTCACCAAAGAAGAGTGGAAGATGACGGCGGAGACCAAGAAGATCCTCGATCCGAAGATCAAGCTGACCGCCACCTGCGTCCGCGTGCCGGTGTTCATCGGCCATTCGGAAGCGGTGAACATCGAATGCGAAAAGCCGATCACTGCCGACGAGGCGCGCGAGGTTCTGCGCGCGGCGCCCGGCCTCCTGATCGTCGACAAGCGCGAGCCAGGTGGCTACATCACCCCGCACGAAGCGGCTGGCGAGGATGCGACCTATATCAGCCGTATCCGCGAGGATATCACGGTCGAGAACGGTCTCGCCTTCTGGTGCGTTTCGGACAACCTCCGCAAGGGCGCTGCCCTCAACGCCGTGCAGATTGCAGAGGTTCTGATCAACCGCGGGCTGATCAAGCCGCGTGCCAAAGCCGCCTGAACGATCGCAACAGAAAGACAGAAGCCGCCAGCCGGGCAACCGGCGGCGGCTTTTTCGTTTCCGCGCCGGCGCGTCAGAGCGCCTCGAGTTCGCCCGTCGTCACATCGAACAGCGCCCCGTGCAGGCGGAGCCGCCCCTTGCCATGCAGGATGTTGATGCAGGGGAAAGTCAGCAGGTTCTCGATCGAGTTGCGGATGGAATGCCGCGCAAGGCGCTCGGCATAATCATGCTCGCTCTCGCCCGCCGGGCTCGGCAGACTTTCGGCGGCTGGCGAGATGAGCGTCATCCAGCGCCCAATGAAATCGCCGGGCGACAGAACATCATCGTCATTCGGGCTGCGCAGGCGCCGTACATAGGCATGCACGCCGCCACATCGCCCGTGCCCCATCACAACGATGTGCTTCACCTTCAGCGCCTGCACGGCAAATTCGAGCGCGGCTGAAACGCCGTGGAGCGAATTGTCCGGCTGGAAGGGCGGAACCAGATTGGCCACGTTCCGCACCACGAACAACTCGCCCGGCCGGGCGTCGAAAATAACCTCCGGCGAGACACGCGAATCGCAGCAGGCAATAACCATCACCTCTGGCCTCTGCCCCTCGCGCGCCAGATCCTCGAAACGCTGACGTTCCTGCGGCAGGCGCCCGTCCCGGAAGGACAGATAGCCTTCGACAAGCCGCGGCGGCAGCGAACGGAACGGGGTCGTGCCATCAAGATCTTGTTTCATCGGATTCTCCTTGCCCACTTGATAGCGGCGGAGCCGCGTCCGTGAAATCGTCTTTTCGCCGCGGGACCGGCCAGTCACGCCGGATTGATCATGGCAACTCCGGGCCAATGGCGTTGACCTTTGGCCATTTGCAGCCGAAGTATCCGAAAACAGTCAGATCGACCCCAGCGATTCCCGGGCCCGGCCCGGCCACCATGAACCCAGCAAGAGGACAGGATGACCTTTCGGCCGCGCCGGAGCGTGCTTTATGTGCCGGGCAACAACACACGCGCCATCGAAAAGGCGGTTTCCCTGCCCGCCGACGTTGTTCTGATCGACCTTGAAGACGCCGTGCCGCCACAGGACAAGGTCATTGCGCGCCGCAATGCCGCCTCGGCCATCCGCTCGGAAGCCTTTCAGGACAAGGAGCTCGTGATCCGGATCAACGGCCTCGATACAGAGGAGGCTGCGGAGGATCTCGTCATTGCCTGTGATGCCGATGCCGTGCTCGTACCGAAGATCAACGGCCCGGATGACATCCGCCGGGCCGAGGCCGGCATCAACCAGCTCTCAAGCGGGGATCGCCCCGCCCTCTGGGCCATGGTGGAAACACCAAAGGCTGTGCTCAATCTTGCTGCCATCGCGGCGGAGGCTGCTGAACCCGGCGCGCGTCTTGCCTGCCTCGTCCTCGGCACAAACGATCTTGCCAAGGATACGCGCATTCAGATGACGGCCAGCCGCCTCGCCCTGTTGCCCTGGATCAGCCAGACGATCCTCTCCGCCCGTGCCTATGATCTTGTCGCGCTCGATGGGGTTTTCAACGGTCTGAAGGACCCAGACGGGTTTGCCGCCGAATGCCGTCAGGGTCGCGGCCTCGGCTTTGATGGCAAAACACTGATCCACCCCGGCCAGATCGCCGTTGCCAACCAGGTCTTCGGCCCCTCAGAACAGGAGATTGCAGAGGCCCGCCGCATCGTAGAGGCGTTTGAACAGCCCGAAAACGCCGACAAGGGCGTGATTGTCGTTGGGGGCAAAATGGTCGAGCGCCTGCATCTTGCAATGGCCCAGCGCGTTCTTGCCATCGCGGAACGGATCTGAACACCCCAAGACCCGGCAGATGGCCGGGTCCATAAAAAGTGCGAACCCGCGCCGCGCGAGATTTACTTTGCCGTTTTCGCCCGCTCGATCCCCTCAAGGATCAGCCGCTTGGCTTCGTCTGCATCACCCCAGCCGAGCAGCTTCACCCACTTGCCGGGCTCGAGATCCTTGTAGTGCGTGAAGAAATGCTCGATCTGATGGCAGGTGATCGACGGCAGGTCGGTGTAATTCTTCACATGCTCATAGCGCTTGGTCAGCTTTGCCGATGGCACCGCAATGATTTTCTCGTCGCCGCCGCCGTCATCCTCCATCCGGAGCACGCCGACTGGTCGAACGTTGATGATCGCGCCCGGCACGATGGGGCGCGTGTTGGCGACCAGAACGTCGCAGGGGTCGCCGTCATCCGACAGCGTATGGGGAATGAAACCGTAGTTCCCTGGATAGCGCATCGGTGTGTAGAGGAAGCGGTCCACCATCAGCGCACCGGATTTCTTGTCCATCTCGTACTTGATCGGCTCGCCGCCGATCTGCACCTCGATGATGACATTGACATCCTGCGGCGGGTTCTTGCCGATCGAAATGCCGTCGATGTTCATGAAAATCTCCCGAAAGCCGTTCTGATGTGTATCGCTGATTCTTGCCCATCTCAATCAGACCTTTGGGGACGACCGAACCAATCATTCCGCAGCGTTAGGAAGTGCTTACGCAGCGTCATGCGGCCCCGCCCGGGCATTAGCGCGATTGTCCTTTCCGCAATCCGCTGCTAGGTGCGGTGCCCATGCTGTTCTCCCGTTTCAAACCCGAGCGGCGCTATGCCCGTCGCCTTGCCCGCGCCGCGCGCTGGGACAGGCCGATCACGCGCACCGGCCAGCGCCTCGGCGCCTGGCTGAACATGCTGTTCGTTGATCATGGCATCTTCCGTGTTCTCTATCTCAACGCCCATCAGTTAACGCCGGACTTCTGGCGCGCGGCCCAGCCGGCGCCGCACCAGATTCGCGCCATGGCGACCCAGGGCATCCGCACCATCGTCAACCTGCGTGGCGGGCGGGAGTTCGGCTCCTGGCCGCTGGAGCGGGAAGCGTGCGAGGCAAGCGGCATCGCACTCGTCGAACTGGTCGCCCGCTCGCGCGAGGCGCCCAGCGTCGAGATGCTGGAGGAAACAAACTGCCTTTTTGAAACGATCGCCTACCCCGCACTGATCCATTGCAAATCCGGCGCCGACCGTGCGGGTTTTGTCTCCGCGCTCTACCTGATCCTCAAGGAAGGCCGCAGCGCGACCGAAGCACTGAACCAGCTCTCCTCGCGCTACGGCCACTGGCGCTGGAGCAAAACCGGCATTCTTGACGCCTTTATTGAAAAATATCGCGACGAGGGCGAGGCAAAGGGCCTCTCGCTGCTCGATTGGGCCCGCACCCACTATGATCCGGCCGCGCTGACACAGGCCTTCAAGCCACACGTCTGGTCAAATTTCGTCGTCGACGGCCTGCTCAGGCGGGAGTAGCCTCGCCGCCGAACTGCAGGCGGTAGAAGGCCGCATAAGCACCGTTTCTGGCAATCAGGCTCTCGTGATTGCCGGTCTCGACAACCCGGCCCTCATCCATGACGACGATGAGATCCGCCGCCCGCACCGTGGCAAGGCGATGGGCAACAACCAGCGTCGTCCGACCGTGCATCAGGTCGCCAAGTGCCCGCTGCACAAGGTCTTCCGATTGCGCGTCGAGCGCCGAGGTCGGTTCATCCAGAAGCAGGATCGGCGCATTGCGCAGAAACGCGCGGGCAAGCGAAACGCGCTGGCGTTCACCGCCCGAAAGCCGCCCGCCACGATCTCCCACCGGCGTATCGAACCCCTGCGGCAAAGCCGCGATGAAATCATAAGCCGCCGCCGCCCGCGCAGCCGCTTCGATGTCCGCATCGCTGGCACCGGGCCGACCGAAGGCGATGTTCGCTTTCACTGTGTCGTCAAACAGCACGATATCCTGCGTCACCACCGCAAGATTGGCGCGCAGGCTCTCCAGCGAGACATCGCGAATGTCGGTGCCGTCGATCAGCACTCTCCCGGACGTTGGATCGACCAGACGCGGAACCAGCGACAGAAGGCTGGACTTGCCGGCCCCGGAGCGACCGACGAACGCCGTCGTCTTGCCGGCGGGAACCGTCAGCGTGATGTCACGGAGCGCTTCAGCGCTCGCACCATAGGAAAAGACCACGTCCTCAAAGCGCACTTCGCCATGCGGTACCAGGAGAGCCGGCGCACCGGCTCTGTCCTGAACGCGCGGCTTCTCATCAATGATGGCGAAAATCCGCGTCAGGGAGGCGAGGGCCTCCTGAAGAATGGCGTTGAGATTGCCGAGCGTCCTGAGGCTCTGGGAGGCTAGCAGCACAGCCGTCACATAGCCCGTGAAATCGCCGATGGTCGACTGATCGCGCGCGATACGCCAGCCGATGAACACGAGCACCAGCGCCACCGTGATTCCACCGGCCACTTCCAGCAGGGGATCGAGGCGGGCGCGCTGGTTGGCAGCTTTCACCTTGAGCCGGCGCACCGAGTCAAAAGCGCTGGACGCCTTGCCCTTGAGGTAGGTTTCAAGCCCATAGGTCTTGGCAATCCGGATCCCGGAGAAGCTCTCGGCGACGAGGCTTGCCATGATGCCGGTCTGCTCCTGGGTGGAAAGCGCCGTGCGCCGCAGCTTGCGTCCGATTCGCTCGATGGGCGGACCGATGATCGGCAGGATGAGCAGCGCCCCGAGCGTGATCGCCCAATCGATCCAGAACATCACGGCGACTACGGCGATGGCGGTCGCGACATCGCGGGCGAGCACAGTCGAAAGTCGGGTCAGCGCCTCGCGCACATAGGCAAAATCGGTGGTGAAACGCTGGGTCAGCGAGGCCGGCGTCTCGCGCTGGAGCTGCTGGATGTCCGAATCGATGAGATGGTGGAACAGCGAGGTCTGGAGATCCGCCTCCACTTTCGAGACGACCCGATTCGTCAGGATGACCTGCGCCCACATCGCAAAGCCGCGCACCGCCGTCACCGCAATGACGATAAACGGCGTCCAGCGCAGAAACACCTTGTCCTTCTGATCGAAGGCATCGAAAGCCCGCTTGATGATGTAGGGGTAGGCCGACGACATGGCGGCAATCAGGAAAATCGCCACCCAGATCAGGAAAATCGTATTGCGATGAGGACGGACCCAACCGGTCCAGAGCCGCCGGGCCACCGGCAGCAACGTCTGCCGCTCGTTGAGGATGGACCCGCGCCGCGCCGGCGCAGCGCTATCCACGCTCATGATCACACCGATGGAAGGCAAGAAAACCGGTCACGCGCAATGGACCATTCTGATGACACCGCCAACGGGGCAGGCGGTGAATGGAGCGGGCGAAGGGATTCGAACCCTCGACCCCAACCTTGGCAAGGTTGTGCTCTACCCCTGAGCTACACCCGCATCCGTGACCGCCTTCCGGCGACCGAGGCCGGTCCTATGCAACATTTGTCGTTGCAGCGCAAGCCCGTTATCAGGGAGAAATGTTTTTTGTCGAAATGCTGCCATGACAACCCCACGCACTGACATTCCTGAAGCCATCCCGCTGTTCGCCCGGTTCAATGAACTCGCAATCCCGACCCGCACCGTGACCCATGCGCCGGCCCACACGGTGGGCGAAGCGCAGGCCCTGAGGGGTGAGATTGCCGGAGCGCACGCCAAAAATCTGTTCGTGAAGGACAAGAAGGGCCGCCTGTTCCTTGTCACCGCCCTGGAGGATGCGCGACTGGACCTCAAGCGCCTGCATGAAGCGATCGGCGGCCAGGGTCGCGTTTCCTTCGCCACCGCCGAACAGATGCGCGCCCATATCGGAATCGAACCGGGCTCCGTCACCCCGTTTGCCGTGATGAATGACAGGAGCGGCGCGGTCACACTGGTTTTGCAGGCCGCGCTCATGGCGCATGAGACGCTGAACTTCCACCCCCTGATCAACACTGCGACGACGACCATCGCCCGCGATGATCTCATCCGCTTTTGCGAGGCGGTCGGCCATCCGCCTGCGATTGTTGCCCTGCCAGAGGTGCCTGCCGCCAGTTGAACGGTTGCGCAACGGGCCAATCCGCCCCATGTAAGGGGAACCCTTATCGACAGCATGGGAACGGACGGATCGATATGCAGACCTCGGGGACCTTCAGCATGGGCGGAACGGTGAGCGCCTCCGGCCAGACATCGGCGCAGGCCGGGCTGATCAAGGACACGACCACCGCGACCTTCCGCCAGGACGTGATCGCCGAATCAGCCAAACAGCCGGTGCTGGTCGATTTCTGGGCACCCTGGTGCGGCCCCTGCAAGCAGCTGACGCCGGTGATCGAGAAGGTGGTGAAGGCTGCTGCGGGCAAGGTGCGCCTTGTCAAGATGAACATCGACGAGCATCCGGAGATTGCCGGGCAGCTCGGCATCCAGTCGATTCCCGCGGTCATCGCCTTCAAGAACGGCCAGCCGGCTGATGGCTTCATGGGCGCCGTGCCGGAAAGCCAGATCAAGTCCTTCATCGAGCGGCTGGTGGGCCCCATTGGCGCCGGCAGCGCGGCGGATCTGGTTAAGGCGGGCGACGAGGCCCTCGCCGCAGGCGATCTTGCCGGAGCCGCGGAGACTTACGCTGCCGCCCTCGCCCATGAGCCGCAGAACGGCCCCGCACTGGCCGGGCTCGCCCGCGTCCAGCTGGAATCGGGCAATCTCGAACAGGCGCGCCGTATCCTTGAAACCCTGCCGGAGGCCAAGCGCGGTGAGGCTGCTGTGGCCGCCGTCCTTGCCCAGATCGAACTTGCCGAACGCGCAGCCAGCCTCGGCGACCTTGCCGGGCTCGAACAGCGCATCGCCGCCGATGGCAACGACCATCAGGCCCGCTTCGACCTTGCGGTCGCCCTGAATGCCAAAGGCCTGCGCACCGAGGCCGCCGACCAGTTGCTCGAAATCATCCGCCGCGACCGGACCTGGAACGAGGACGGCGCGCGCAAGCAGCTGCTCCAGTTCTTCGAGGCCTGGGGTCCCACGGACGAGGCGACCGCCGGCGCCCGTCGCAAGCTATCCGCCTATCTTTTCCGGTGAGGCGCCCCATGCCGTCGAACGTGCACTACCAGCGCCCCGAGGATCTGCCGGACGTCGTTCCGGTTTTTCCGCTGGCGGGCGCCCTTCTGCTGCCGCGCGGCAACCTGCCCCTGAATATCTTCGAGCCGCGTTATCTCGCCATGATTGATGCGGCACTCGCCGGTGACCGGCTGGTTGGCATGATCCAGCCCACATCCGAGACCGGCGCCGCACCGCCGCTCGAAACCGTTGGCTGCGTTGGCCGCATCACTGAATGGGCCGAGACCGGCGACGGGCGCTACCACATCACCCTGACCGGTATCAGCCGCTTCCGCCTTGTGGAAGAAACGACGCACGGCACCCCCTATCGCACCTGCCGGGTATCCACTGCCGCCTTCATTACGGATTTCGAGCCGCGTCGGGGCGAGAACGATGTTGATCGCGCCGCGATTCTCGAAACACTGCGTGCTTTCACCGAAGCTCGCGCCATCGAGGTCGATTGGGACGATATCGAGGAAGCACCCAACGAGGCGCTGGTCAATGCGCTCTCGATGATGAGCCCCTATGGGGCCCGCGAAAAACAGGCGTTGCTTGAAGCACCGGACCTGAAAACGCGCGCCGAACTTCTGATCGCCATCACCGAGATCGACCTTGCCGGCCCGGACGGCACCGACATCACCGTGCAGTAGGCTTCGCCATGACCAGTCCAGACACGCCCTACGGCACTGTGCCCCGCACGATCGACCCGAAATTCCTCGCCCTGCTCGTCTGCCCCCTCACCAAGACCGCGCTCGATTACGATGCGGTGAAGCAGGAACTGGTGAGCCGGGTGGCGCGCCTCGCCTATCCGATCCGCGACGGCATCCCGATCATGCTGGCGGACGAGGCAAGGCGGATCGAAGACTGAGTTTCAGCGGATTTGAACCCGCGTGTGCGGACCGATCACCGCCATCAGCGCATCGACGCGACCCGGCGGCATGGCAACGCAACCAGCGGTTCCGCCCATCGTCTCGCTCATCAAATGCAGAAAAATCGCACTGCCGCGCCCCTGCCGGCGGCAGCGCCGGTTCCAGTCGAGGTCAAGTACCACGTCATACTGCCTGTCCTGACGGGTCATGACTTCGTGACTGGCTGAAAACGGCAGGCGGACAGGCCGGTTGTAGGCACCGGCCCCTGGGGCATCGCACCAGCCGTCATCACCACGTATGGGGCGCAGCCTCAACCCCGTACGGGGCGGCAAACGCCGGTCGGCCCGCCAGAAGCCGCCAAGGATCGCCATCACGGCGCATGGCGAGGCGCCATCCCCTTCACGCTTGTCATGGGTGCCCCCGTTTCGCCCGATGCGGCAGGACATCAAGAGCGTGCCAGCTTTCAGCACCGCGCGCGGCCCCCGGGGTTCCAGCCGGAAAACCTCAACCCTCTCAACATACTGGCGTTTCATTCACAAACTCGCTGAAATATCGGCGGCACCCTTCGGCCGCTCTTGCGGCGGAACATGGTTTAGCCTTACCACTGGGGGTGTCCATCCTGTACGGGGCGCTCTATGAGCAACATACGGAAAATCCTGGTCGTCGAGGACGATGCCGCGCTGCGGGACGCCCTTGCCGAACAATTGCGCCTGCACGAGGAGTTTTCGATCCTTGAAGCCGCAGACGCCGCTTCCGCTATCACCACGGTGCGCGGCGAACAGATCGATCTGGTACTGATGGATGTCGGCCTGCCGGACATGGATGGTCGTGAGGCCGTCAAAGTGCTGCGCGCCAACGCCTTTCGGGGCCCTGTCATCATGCTCACCGGCCACGATTCGGAAGCCGATACCGTGCTGGGTCTCGAAGCAGGGGCCAATGACTACGTCACCAAGCCCTTCAAGTTCGCCGTGCTGCTCGCCCGCATCCGCGCCCATCTGCGCCAGCATGAGGCGAGCGAGGATGCCGTCTTCACCATCGGCCCCTATGTGTTCCGCCCCAGCGCCAAGCTGCTCTCGACCGCGCGCGGCACAAAGCTGCGCCTGACCGAGAAGGAAACCGCGATCCTGCGCTATCTCTACCGCGCCAACCAGAAGGTGGTGCCGCGCGAAACCCTGTTGCAGGAGGTTTGGGGCTACAATTCCAACGTCACGACCCATACGCTCGAAACCCACATTTACCGCCTGCGCCAGAAGGTGGAGCCGGACCCCGGTCAGGTCCGGCTGCTCATCACGGAAGCCGGCGGCTACAAGCTTGTTCCGTGAGATCAGATCCAACCCATGCGTCTTGACGAAAAGATAGCCCGCCTCACAGCCCAGCCCCTGCTCGGCGTTCTGGAACCGGCTGCCTTGCATGTCATCGCCTTTTCAGCCAGCGAGCGCATGCTCAAGGCAGGCGAGGAATTGTTCAAGGCAGGCGAAACCTCGGAAGGGGGTTTTCTCATCCTCACCGGTCGCATCCGGGCGGGCGGCGAGGATTTTGGCGCTGGTTCCTTGATTGGCAAGGCCGCGCTTCTCACCGAAACCACCCATCCCGTGACCGTTCTGGCGCTGGAACCGACGGTCCTTCTGGCTCTGCCGCGAGCGCTGATGCTCCGCGTTCTGGAGGCGCATCCGGCCAGCGCCCATGCCCTCAACGCCTATGTTGCAGACGAGGTTTCCGGTACATACCGGGACCTGAAAGCCCTGTTGTAGGGCATTCTCAATCCGAAAGCGTGAGCGCCAGCGGCACATGATCCGAGGGCCGTTCCCAGCCGCGCGCGTCGCGCAAAAGCCCATGCCCGGCGATGCGGCCCGCGAGCTCGGAACCGACCCAGATATGATCGAGCCGCCGGCCCTTGTTCGCCGCTGACCAGTCGGATGAGCGATAGCTCCACCAAGTGTAGACCGGCTCGGGTTCGGGCACGAGATGGCGGATCGCATCCGTCCATTGTCCGGCACCGCGGATCGCGTTGAGCGCCTCGGTCTCCACCGGCGTGTGGCTGACCACGTTGAGCATTGCCTTGTGGCTCCAGACATCGGACACGAAGGGCGCGATGTTGAGGTCGCCCACCAGCACGGCACGGGCATTGGCTTGCCGCCCGACCTCCGACCAGGCCTTCAACTCGTCGAGAAAATCGAGCTTGTGCCCGAATTTCGGGTTGGCATCGCGGTCGGGAATATCGCCGCCGGCCGGAATGTAGAGATTGTGGACCGTAATGGTTCGGCCGTGGTCATCCAACAGCTCGGCAGCAATGTGACGCGCATCCTCGCGGCCGCAGAAGGTCAGGCGCCCCGCCTCTTTCAGCGGACGGCGGGACAGGATGGCAACGCCGTTATAACCCTTCATGCCACGATGGAGTGCATGGCCATAACCGGCCTTCGCCAGCGGTCCGAGCGGAAACTCGGCATCGGGACATTTGGTTTCCTGAAGGCAGAGCACATCGGGCCCGTTCTCGGTGAGATAGCGCAGCACGAGATCGATCCTGAGCCGGACCGAGTTGATGTTCCAGGTGGCGATGGTCAGGGACACGGGAGGGATCAGCCTTGGCCTTGAGTGAATGGCGGAGCCACCACTGACCACGCCCCGGCACAAAAGGCCAGTCAGTTCGGTGTCATCACCTTCGTGGGAATGACGAAAAGACTGGCGCTCGGCTTGCGGCTGACATCGATGTTGGAGAGCGCCACCCGCGTGTCATAGCCCTGCGGATCGGTGACGATCCACTGTTTCAGCGTCATATCCGCATTGTTGAAGGTGAGACGGATGCGCGAGGTTCCGCCCACCGTCTGGCGGTCTTCCAGCACCAGAACGGCGTCATTGCCCTGCTGGGTGAGCGAGACGACCTTGGAATCGCGCGCGACATCAATGACGTCGCGCAGCAGGAATTTCAGCGGCGTCTGGTTGACGAGATACTCGTCCTGCGTGCTCGCCTTCTTGTCGCGCACGGCGACGGTGCGTCCGTCCGAAATGATTTCGAGCGGGCTCGGCGGCTTGTACTCGAATCGCATCTTTCCGGGCCGGAGAATATGCAGTTTGCCATCCCAGCGCCGCCCGTCCGGACTCGTCTGCGTGAAATCAGCCGTCATCCCGCCAATGCCGTTGAAATAGGCATTGACCCGCTCGATCGTCGGCTTTTGCTGGGCCGGCTGACCGACCGCCGGTGTCGCAGCGGGACGCGATGCACCGCCCGGCGGCGGATTGAGCTGCATCGGCGCGCCCTGCGCGAGCAACGGGCCGGACGCGGCTCCGAGAAGGGTTGCGGTGAGGGCGAAGGTCTTGATCATGCGCACGGGGCCTGTTTCCTGACGCTGGAGGAGCGTAACGGAACGCGAAACTATCCGCCGGTTGTGGCGGATTCGCGGCTTTTCGGCCAGCAAATTGTCTCAGCCCGCCTCGCCCTCGCGTTCCATCAGGATTTCGCGTTTACCCGCATGGTTCGGCGCCCCGACAACGCCCTCGCGCTCCATGCGTTCAACAAGGCTCGCCGCCTTGTTGTAGCCGATCTGCAACCGGCGCTGGATGTAGGACGTGGAACATTTCTTGTCGCGCAGCACAACCTGAACAGCCTGGCTGTAGAGATCGGACGATTCCTCGCCGAAATTTCCCTTGTCAAACACGGCGCCATCATCGCCCTCGCCTGGCCCGTCCTCTTCGGCGGTGATCGCGTCGAGATACTGCGGCTGGCCCTGGGCCTTGAGATGGGTGACGACCTTTTCAACCTCCTCGTCCGAGACGAAGGGGCCGTGGACACGGCTGATCCGCCCTCCACCGGCCATATAGAGCATGTCACCCTGGCCAAGAAGCTGTTCAGCGCCCTGCTCGCCCAGAATGGTGCGGCTGTCGATCTTTGAGGTGACCTGAAACGAAATGCGCGTCGGGAAGTTGGCCTTGATCGTGCCGGTGATGACGTCCACCGAGGGGCGCTGGGTGGCGAGCACCACATGGATGCCGGCGGCGCGCGCCATCTGGGCAAGACGCTGCACCGTGCCCTCGATCTCCTTGCCCGCGACCATCATCAGATCGGCCATCTCGTCGACGATGACGACGATATAGGGCAGTTGTTCGAGGTCCATCACCTCGTTTTCAAAGATCGGTTCGCCGGTTTCGCGGTCGAATCCGGTCTGCACCGTCCGCTGGATGACCTCGCCCTTTTCCTTGGCCTCCTGAACGCGCGCATTGAAGCCGTCGATGTTGCGCACACCGACCTTGGACATCTTGCGGTAGCGGTCTTCCATCTCGCGCACGGCCCATTTCAGCGCGACGACTGCCTTTTTCGGATCGGTCACGACCGGGGTCAGCAGATGCGGGATGCCGTCGTAGATCGACAATTCGAGCATCTTGGGGTCGATCATGATCAGGCGGCACTGTTCCGGGGTCAGCCGATAGAGCAGCGATAGGATCATGGTGTTGATGGCGACCGATTTGCCCGAACCGGTCGTACCCGCGATCAGGAGATGCGGCATCCGGGCAAGCTCGACGATCACCGGCTCGCCGCCAATGGTCTTGCCGAGGCAGAGCGGCAGGCGCAGCTTTGATTTCTCGAAATCCTCGCAGGCGAGCAGTTCACGCAAGTAAACCGTCTCGCGCTTTGCATTCGGCAATTCGACGCCGATGGCATTGCGGCCCTGCACCACAGCGACGCGGGCGGCCACCGCGCTCATCGAGCGGGCGATGTCCTCGGCAAGGCTGATAACGCGCGAGGATTTGGTGCCCGGCGCCGGCTCAAGCTCGTAGAGCGTCACCACCGGACCGGGGCGAACATTGATGATCTCGCCGCGGACACCGAAATCGTCGAGCACACCTTCGAGAAGGCGCGCATTCTGCTCCAGCGCGTCCTTGGAAATGGTCACGCCGGCCACCTTCTTCGGCTCGGCCAGTAGTGTCAGGGGCGGATGATCATAGCCATCCGTGCCGAACATCGAGGGCTGCGCCTCGCGCTCGGCGCGCTTGCCGGGCTTCAACGCTCCGGCCGGTGGCATCACCTTGGCAAGGTTGCCGGCCGGCGGCACCGCCCGCTGCGGCGGCTCGATCTCGAAAGGCGGCAGGTCTTCAATGTCCTCGTCCTCGACTTCAGGCGACTCATGCACCACAGGAGCCGGACGGCGGGCGGCCTCCTGCGTCGGGGCCGGCGCCTCGAAACTCGGCTCTCTCCGCACGGCAGTACGCGGCGGGCGGGCCGGGGCCGGCCGCGGCGCACTGCGCATTTCACTTCCCCGGCGGGCGGCCATGCGGCGCTGAACCATCGTCTTAAGGCTCAGCATACCGTGGATCACCGCCCCCAGCCACACCATCAGCACGGAAGGTTCGTCATCAGCGCTTGATTCGGCGTCTTCCTCAGCAATGCGCTGGAGTTCCTCGGCCTCCTCCTCGGCGGTCCTGCGGCCGACATAAGCGATTGAGAGGACTGTGCCCATGGCACAGAACAGCGCGCCGACAACCCGCGCGACCGAATCAAAGCCGCCCAGCAGGACACGCGGCACGTAGAGCACCGCATCGCCCACGAACCCTCCGAGCCCTCCGGGCAGCGGCCAGCGATCGGTGCGTGGCAGGGTGGAGGCCAGTCCGGCAGCCAGAACCACCGCGAGCAATGCGATCAGGAGACGAAGGCCGGGCCGTTGCAGGCTGCGGCGCGCCATCAGACGCCAGCCGATGATCGCCACCACCAGCAGCAGCGCCACCGAGGCAATGCCGAAAATCTGCATGAGCAGATCCGCCGCCGCCGCACCCGGAAAGCCGAGCAGATTGCGCACCGGCGCTTCGACGACATGGCTGAAGCTGGGATCGCGCACCGACCAGGTAGCGAGCGCCAGCGCGCCGGCCGCAGCAGCCCCCAGCAGGGCAAGTCCGGCAGCTTCCGCGATGCGGCGCGCCATCCCATCCCTGATCGCTTCGGGGATATAATCCGCCGGAGAGAAGCCCAACCGCGTGGTGCGCATGATTCCAACCGTAACCAGAAGACCGTCGTTTGGGGCGGATCATGGTTCAGGAGGAGTTAAATCCGGCTTAACCCAGCCGCAAAGGAAGAGGGCGCCCCCTGATGGGGACGCCCTCAAGTCTTTGAATCCAGTGAATGAATTAAAGGCTGTAGGCGCGCTCGCCATGCTCGGCGATATCGAGACCCATCCGTTCGTTCTCGGTCGAAACCCTGAGGCCAACGACGAGATCAACGACCTTGAAGAGGATCGCAGAGCCCACACCGGACCAGACCAGCGTGAGCGCAACCGCCTTCAGCTGGGCCAGAACCTGCGTGGCCATCACGAAATCACCCGCCGCGGCCTCGCCAGGCTTGGCGGCATAATCGACGATGCCGGCGCCACCGAGCGACGGATCGGCGAGGATGCCGGTAAGGATTGCGCCAAGGATTCCGCCGACGCAGTGGATGCCGAAAACATCGAGCGTGTCGTCATAGCCGAAGGCGTTCTTCACATAAGAGACGAACACGAAGCACAGCGCGCCCGCGATCAGGCCCAGTACGATCGAACCGATCGGCCCCGCAACGCCCGCCGCGGGGGTTACCGCGACAAGGCCCGCCACGACACCCGAGACAAGGCCAAGCATCGAGGGCTTGCCTTTGGCCAGCCATTCAACGATCAGCCAGGACAGGCCACCGGCGCAGGTTGCGACCATCGTGTTGACGAAGGCAAGAACCGCCGTGCCGTTGGCCTCGAGCGCCGAGCCGGCGTTGAAGCCGAACCAGCCGACCCAGAGCAGTGCCGCGCCGATCATCGTCATCACCAGAGAATGCGGCGCCATCAGTTCGCGGCCATAGCCAATGCGCTTGCCCAGCATCAGGCAGCCGACAAGACCTGCGATACCGGCATTGATATGCACCACGGTGCCGCCGGCAAAGTCGAGCGCGCCCCACTTGAAGATCAGGCCTGCGTCCGCAAGCACTTCGTCGAGCTTGGTCTGGGCCGCCGTCTTGGCTGCCGCATCCGCTGCCGTCGCAACGGCCTTCGCGGCATCGCCGATGGCGTCGGGGCCACCCCAGTACCAGACCATGTGGGCGATCGGATAATAGACGAGGCAAGACCAGAGGATGGTGAACAGCAGCACCGCACCGAACTTGATGCGCTCGGCGAAAGCGCCGACGATCAGCGCCGGTGTGATCATCGCGAAGGTCATCTGGAACACGATGTAGATGTATTCCTGAATGACGACTTTGTTGGAGAAGGTCGCTGCGACCGAGTTCGGGTCAACACCCTTCAGGAAAGCCTTGGAGAAGCCGCCGATGTAGTCATTCAAAGCCCCACCGTTGGTGAAGGCCAGCGAATAGCCGAAGAAGACCCAGAGCAGACCCGCAAGGCAGACGATGGCCATCACCTGCGTCAGCACGCTCAACATGTTCTTCGCGCGCACCAGCCCGCCATAGAAGAGGGCGAGGCCGGGGATCGACATCATCAGGACAAGCGCCGTCGCGACGATCATCCAGGCGGTATCGCCCTTGTTGGGCACGGGGGCGACATCGGCCAGAGCCGGCAGGGCAGAACCGGTCAACATCAGGGTGGTGGCGACGATCCGCCGGGGCATTGTGGTCAACATGGTCGAAACTCCGGGTAGGGATCGGGAATCAGAGGGCATCGCTGCCGCTCTCGCCGGTGCGAATGCGGACAGCCTGTTCAAGCGGGGCGACGAAAATCTTGCCGTCACCGATCTGGCCGGTGCGCGCTGCGGTCGAAATCGCCTCGATGACACTGGCCACCTGGCTTTCGGCCACCGCGACTTCCAGCTTGAGCTTGGGCAGGAACGACACGGCATATTCCGCGCCACGATAGATTTCCGTATGGCCCTTCTGCCGGCCGTAACCCTTGACCTCCGTCACGGTCATGCCATGGACGCCAAGCCCGGTCAGTGCATCGCGCACCTCCTCCAGCTTGAATGGCTTGATGATCGCCATCACTGTTTTCATCGCGGAAACACTCCTTCGGAACGGGCCGGTAAATCCCCGGGCAAATGAACTGGTGACTTGCGTTACAAAGCCCGTGCCAGTCGGGATTTTGGCCCCGATTCCGCCAAAAGGTCCTCCGATCCTGCCGCCCCGCAGAGCAGGGTGCCTAAAATATTGGCAGCGCTCGCCTGCCCTTTCGGCGCTGCACAAAAAAGCCCGGCACGCGAGTGCCGGGCTTTGAAATGTGAAGAAGCAGCTACGCTCAGTGCAGGCGCTCGCCGTGCAGTGCGAGATCGAGGCCTTCCACCTCTTCGTCCTTGCCCACCCGGAGCGGCGCGAGCAATGCAGTCACCTTGAGCGCGATGAAAGTGCCTGCCGCACACCAGAGCGCCGTCACGACGACACCAACCGCCTGGATGCCGAGTTGCGCCGGATTGCCGTCGATAAGGCCCCGGAGTCCCTCAGGCGCCTCGGGCGTCACCGAAAGGGCGCCCGTCGCAAAGATGCCGGCACATAGCGTGCCGAGAATGCCGCCAATGCCATGCACGCCGAACACGTCTAGCGAGTCGTCATAGGCAAGCTTGTGCTTCAGCCAGATACAGGCCCAGTAACAGACCGCGCCGGCAACAAGACCGATGACCACGCCATGCCACGGCAGGATGTAGCCTGAAGCGGGCGTAACGGTGCCAAGACCGGCAACCGCACCGGAGACGATGCCGAGCATCGAAGGTTTGCCACGCTGCACCCATTCGAGCGCGCTCCAGACCAGCGCGCCCGCACAGGCCGCAAGATGCGTCGCTGTGATCGCGTAGACCGCGCGTGCCCCCGCCGAAAGCGCAGACCCTCCGTTGAAGCCAAACCAGCCGACCCAGAGCAGGCCCGTACCCACCACCGCCATCGAAAGATCGTAAGGTGCAAGATTGTCGCGGCCAAAGCCAACGCGCGGTCCGATCACCAGCGCCGCCACGAGCCCGGCGATACCGGCGTTGATATGCACCACCGTGCCGCCGGCGAAATCGAGCAGACCAAGCTTGGCAAGATATCCCCCGCCCCAGACCATATGCGCGCTGGGGATATAGACGAGGAACAGCCAAAGCACCGAGAAGATCAGAAAGGCCGAAAAGCGCATCCGGTCAGCGACACCGCCGCCGATCAGCGCGCAGGTGATGACAGCAAAGGTCATCTGGTAGAGCATGAATAGCGCTTCGGGGATCGTCGGCGCCAGCGCTGAAACCCCGTCGAACGCCATGCCGGTGAGAAACAGCCGCGACAGCGAGCCGAACACCGCGCCCTCACCCGTGAAAGACAACGAATAGCCCACCGCCATCCAGAGCAGCGAGATCAGCGCCAGCGAAGCCGCCGACTGGGCCATCGTGGCCAGCACCGTCTTGCGCCGAACCATGCCGGAATAGAACAGGGCAAGCCCCGGCAGGGTCATCATCAGCACCAGCGCCGTGCAGATGATCATGAAGCCGGTATCGGCAGCATCGATCTTGGGCGCATTTGTTTGTGCGGCGACGGGCAGGATCGCGCCAACGAGGGCGGCAGAGGCCAGCGCGCTGCGCGGCAGAAAGGATACGAACATCGGAAAACTCGGCAAGCGTTGAACGGGCGGGCGAACAAGTCCGCTTGCTGCCAAATCAAGCTTCATGCCAGAAAAAGGAGCTGAAAAATCACACGAATGGCGCAAAAATCACGCATTGACCTCTCGGCGCTGCCGGATTTCGCGGCGGTTCTGCATAAAAAACAGGCATCATGCCGGATGTTCATGCAGATCAGGAGGACCGTTTCTTCCGGATGATCCCCTCCTGCGCCACCGAGGCGACAAGCAGCCCCTCGCGCGAATAGATCAGGCCACGCGCAAATCCACGCCCACCCCCGGCGTTCGGACTGTCCTGGCTGTAGAGCAGCCACTCATCGGCGCGAAAAGGCCGATGAAACCACATCGCGTGATCGAGGCTGGCCGGCAGCACGCCGGGGTCGAACACGGACGTGCCATGCGCCACCAGCGCGGCATCAAGCAGGGTCAGGTCCGAGGCATAGGCCAGCATGGTTTCATGCTCCTCGCGTCGGTCCGGCAGGCGCGCGGTCGCCCGGAACCAGATTTGGGCGCCCAGTTGCGCGGAGCCATTGTGCATGTAGCGGGCGAACTCGACCGGACGGATTTCAATCGGCCGCTCGCGGTCGAAATAGGCGCGCACCGGGTGGGGTATCCGGTCCTCGAAAGCCCGTTTCACCTCTGTATAGGACGGGATGTCTTCGGGCATCGGCACCGTCGGCATCGGCATTTGATGCACAAAACCGTCCGGTTCGTCCTCATGAAAGGAACAGGAGAGCGCAAAGATTGCCCGTTCCCCCTGCCGCGCGACGACGCGGCGCGTGGCAAAGCTGCGACCATCGCGGATGCGATCCACCTCATAGTGGATCGGCTGATCAGGATCGCCCGCAAGGAGGAAATAGGCATGGAGCGAATGCGGGCGGCGGCCCGGCACCGTCCGCTGCGCGGCCACCAGCGATTGCGCGATGACGAGCCCACCGAACACCCGCTTCCAGCCGACTTGCGGCACAAGGCCGCAAAAACAATCCTGCCCCTCGTCGGTGAGATCGAATATCCTGAGAATATCGGTTATGGCAGACATGGCGTCCCGGCAGTGAATTTGCCCCCACTTGGCAAGCTGGAGCGGCGGACGTCAAGAACCACCTTGGCAGGCCGGCCCGTTCTCGGCAGGTCTCTTTCTTGCGTGAAGGAACGCGACGATGAATACGCCTGAGCGGCTGGATGTGCTGATTGCAGGCGGCGGGGCTGCGGGCCTGGCGCTGGCCCTGGCGTTGAAGCAGGCCGCCGGCCACGCCCTCTCCATCGCGATTGCTGATCCGACGCTGACAAAACCAACGCGCGGCGATGCACGGGCCTATGCGATTGTTGCCGGCGCGCAGCGCTTCTTTGCCAGCCTCGGTGTCTGGGATGCGATGGCCGCAGCCGCCGAACCGATCCGCCGGATGGAGATCACCGACAGTTCGCTGGAGGAAATCGTCCGCCCGCTGCTGCTCGACTTTACGCCCCGCCCCGATCAGCCGGACACCTTCGCGGCAATGGTCCCGAATGGCATCATCCTTTCCGCGCTTCTGGAGAAAGCACGCGAAAGCGACATCGCGCTGCTGCCCACGGAGATCACCGGAACCCGGCCCGACGGCGCCCGCCGCATCGCGGACACCGCAACCGGTCCTCTCCGCACCCGCCTGCTCGTCGCCGCCGATGGTCGCGGCTCACGTCTCAGGTCTGCCGCCGGCATTGCCTATTATGGTTGGCCCTATCACCAGACCGCGATCGTCGGCACGATCAGCCACTCCCTGCCGCATGAAGGCGTTGCTGTGCAGCATTTCCTGCCGTCCGGCCCCTTCGCCCTGTTGCCGCTGCCCGGCAACCGCTCATCGATTGTCTGGAGCGAAGCGCCGGATATCGCGCAGCGCATTCTGGCGCTCGACCCCGATGATCTCGTCGCCGAGGTGGACCGGCGCGCCGCCGGACGCCATGGCATCGTCACCGCTATTGAGGGGGCAAGCGCCTTTCCGCTCTCGCTTGGCATTGCCCGTAGTTTCGTTGGTGAGCGGCTGGCCCTGCTGGGTGATGCGGCGCACGGCTATCATCCATTGGCCGGGCAGGGCCTCAACTACGGCTTGCGCGGCGCGGCGGCCCTCGCCGAGGCCATTATGGATGCCGCTCGCCTGGGGCTCGACATCGGTTCGGACACCGCGCTTGGACCATATGAAACCGGTCGCCGGCCCGATGCACTGGCCATGGCCGCGGCAACGGAAACGCTGAACCGCCTGTTCTCGACCGATCTTGCTCCCGTCCGTGCGATTCGTGATCTCGGCCTTGGCCTCGTCAACCGGCTGCCGGCGATGAAGCAGCGGTTATTGGCCGAAGCCGCTGGCGGCAGCCCTCTGGCGCCCCGCGCCTTCCGGGGCGAGGCGATCTAACGCGTGCCAAAAATCGCCGAGCCGACCCGCACATGCGTCGCACCGCACTGGATGGCAGCCGCATAATCGGCGCTCATACCCATCGAAAGGGTCGAAAGCCCATTGCGCGTCGCGATCTTCGCCAGCAGCGCAAAATGCGGGCTCGGCGGCTGGTCGACCGGGGGAATGCACATCAACCCGTCGATTTGGAGCCCGAAATCGCGCCGGCAGACGGCCAGGAACGCATCGGCGTCCTGTGGCAGAATGCCGGCCTTCTGCGCTTCGCTCCCGGTATTCACCTGCACCAGCAGGCCCGGCTGGCGTCCGGCTTTCTGCACCGCATCCGCAAGGGCGGCGGCAAGCTTCGGACGGTCGAGTGATTCGATCCTGTCAAAGAAACGCACGGCATCAAGCGCCTTGTTGCTCTGGAGCGGCCCGATCAGTTGCAGGCCGATATCGGGAAATTCGGCGCGCAGGGCCGGCCATTTCTGCATGGCTTCCTGCACCCGGTTTTCGCCGAAAACCCGTTGTCCGGCGCCAATTACAGGGAGGATGTCGGCAGCCTCATAGGTCTTCGACACAGCAACCAGCGTGATCTCGCGCGCCTTGCGGCCACAATCGGCAGCGGCGCGGGCAATGCCGGCACGAACGGCTTCAAGGCGGGTGACGGAAGCGGCAACGGGATCGATCATGTCGATGGATTACCGTTCGCAAGGGCCAGCGTCGAGTCCCCACGCGGTGTCGATGCAGCAAGCCATTGACCCGAAAGGCCGAATGATGTCCAAGGAAACCGGCTTTTTCCGGTATATATCCTTCCCATGCGCAACACCCGTTACAACACCCGCGTCTCCGAGCCGAAATGGCAGAAGATCTGGGACGAGAAACAGACCTTCGTCACCCCGAACGACGACGGCCGCCCGAAATATTACGTCCTTGAGATGTTCCCCTATCCCTCGGGGCGCATTCACATGGGCCATGTGCGCAACTATGCGATGGGCGATGTCGTGGCCCGCTACAAGCGCGCAAAGGGCTTTTCCGTACTCCACCCCATGGGCTGGGACGCTTTCGGGATGCCGGCGGAAAACGCCGCGATGGAAAAGAAGTCGCACCCCGCGACCTGGACCTACGCCAACATCGCCACGATGAAAAAGCAGCTGAAGTCGATGGGACTTTCGCTCGACTGGAGCCGCGAGATCGCCACCTGCGATCCGAAATACTACCGCCACCAGCAGGCGATGTTTCTCGATTTTCTGAGCGCCGGGCTCGTGACCCGCAAGACCTCCAAGGTCAACTGGGACCCGGTGGATCACACCGTGCTCGCCAACGAACAGGTCATCGACGGACGCGGCTGGCGTTCCGGCGCACCGGTCGAACAGCGCGAACTGACCCAGTGGTTCTTCAGGATCACTGACTACGCCGAGGACCTGCTGAGCGCGCTCGCGACTTTGGATCGCTGGCCCGAGAAGGTGCGGCTGATGCAGCAGAACTGGATCGGGCGCTCGGAAGGCCTGCTGGTTCGCTGGGCCATCGCCAATGAACCGGGCGAGGATGTCGAGGTTTACACAACCCGGCCCGACACGGTGTTCGGCGCAAGTTTCCTTGCCGTCGCGGCCGACCATCCCCTGGCAAAAGCGCGCGCCGGGCAGGACCCCGAGCTGGCCGCCTTCATTGAGGAATGCCATCGCATGGGCACCTCGGTGGCCGCGCTCGAAACCGCCGAGAAGAAGGGCTACGACACCGGACTGCGCGCGGTTCACCCGTTCGATCCCGATTGGACCTTGCCGATCTATGTCGCGAACTTCGTCCTGATGGACTACGGTACCGGCGCGATTTTCGGCTGCCCGGCCCATGACCAGCGCGATCTTGATTTCGCCAACGCCTACGATCTGCCCGTCATTCCTGTCGTGCGCCCGGCGGATGAAAGCGATCAGGCCGCCAACGCCCGGTTCGACCGGTTCGCCGCCCCCTACACCGGCGATGGCGTGTTGTTCAATTCCCGCTTCCTCGATGGCAAGGATATCGCCACCGCCTTCGATACGGTGGCCGCAAAGCTCGAAACTACGCATCTGAATGGCCGACCGGTCGCCCGGCGCAAGGTCAACTTCCGCCTGCGCGACTGGGGCATCTCCCGCCAGCGCTACTGGGGCTGCCCGATTCCGGTCATCCACTGCGAGGTTTGCGGCACGGTTCCGGTGCCGAAGAAGGATCTTCCCGTAACCCTGCCCGAAGACGTGACCTTCGATGTCCCCGGCAATCCGCTGGACCGTCACCCGACCTGGAAGCATGTCAACTGTCCGCAATGCGGCGGTCGGGCCCGGCGCGAAACCGACACGATGGACACGTTCGTCGATTCCTCGTGGTATTTTGCCCGCTTTACCGACCCGTTCAATGAAACGGCTCCGACCACACCGGACATCGTCAACCGCTGGCTGCCGGTCGATCAGTACATCGGCGGCATCGAACACGCGATCCTGCATCTGCTCTATTCGCGCTTTTTTACCCGTGCCATGCGCAAGACCGGTCACGTCGGGCTGGATGAGCCCTTCGCCGGCCTCTTCACGCAGGGCATGGTGGTGCACGAGACCTACAAGGATGCTTCCGGCGCCTGGGTGGAACCGGCCAACGTCGAGATTACCGCGACCCCGGCAGGTCGCAGCGCACGCGATCGAAAGACCGGCTCCGAGGTTACCATCGGCTCCATCGAGAAGATGTCGAAGTCGAAGAAGAATGTCGTCGATCCCGATGACATCATCGAAACTTACGGCGCCGATACCGCCCGCTGGTTCATGCTCTCGGATTCCCCGCCCGAGCGTGACGTGATCTGGTCGGAAGAAGGCGTACAGGGCGCAGGCCGCTTCGTGCAGAAGGTCTGGCGCATCGTTGGTGAGACACTGGACCTGCCAAAGGCCGATACGCCGGCGAATCGTTCCGGTTCCGCCGTGCTCAAGGCAGCACACCGCGCGGCAAAGGCTGTGGAGGAGGATGTCGAGCGCCTGCGGTTCAACCGCTGCGTCGCCCACATCCACGATCTGTCGAACAGCATCGCTACCGCGCTGTCCGAGGGCAAGGACCACCCCGATGCCATTCGCGAGGCAACCGGCATTCTCGTTCAACTCATCGCCCCGATGATGCCGCATCTGGCCGAGGAATGCTGGGCGGAGCTTGGCCATACGACACTGGTCGCCGAAACCTCCTGGCCCACCGTCGATGTCGCGCTGACCATCGACAGCTCGATCACCCTGCCGGTTCAGATCAACGGCAAGAAGCGGGCAGATGTCACCGTTCCGGCGGACGCGGACGCGGCAGCCGTCGAAGCCGCGACGCTGGCCCTTGACGCCGTGACCCGGGCGCTGGAAGGTCGCCAGGTCAGGAAAATCATCGTGGTGCCCAAACGCATCGTGAATATTGTCGCCTGAGGAGGCGGTTTGATGATCGGAAAGTTCACACGCCTTACGGCCCTTGCGGGCGTGACATTCGGTCTGACCGGCTGTTTCCAGCCGCTCTATGCGCCAAATCTGGGAGCGAACAGCCCGGTATTAGGCAATGTCCAGGTGGATCCGATGCCCGGTCATGTCGGCCATCAGTTGAAAGCCGAGCTCGATTTTCAACTAAACAACGGCAAGGTGCCGGAAAAGCCGCTCTACCGCCTTGTGGCCAATCCGCGCGGAGCACAGGGCGCCGTCGTTGTCGATTCGATCAGCACACGCCCGCAGGTCATGTCGTATGCCCTGTCGGCAAACTACACACTGACCTCAATCAAGGATGGCAAGGTCATCACCACCGGCACGGCGCAGGTGCAGGCCTCCTTTGACCGGAACCTTCAGCGGTTTGCCACCGTCCGCGCCATCCGCGACGTGGAAATCCGGGCTTCGACACAACTGGCCGAGCAGATCCGCAATCGCATCATGCCGGCCGTCGTGAACCTGCAGGATTAAGCCGCCGTGGCGGTCATCCGGCCGGCGGATCTTGCGCGCTTCAGGGCCGCGGGCTGGAAAAACTACCCCGTGATTCTTGTTTATGGCGGCGACGAGGGCAATATTCGCGAGACGGTGGCGGGACTTCTGGCCGCTGCCGCCGGCCCGAATCCTGATCCGCTCGATCTCGTCGAACTTGACGGTGATTCGCTTGCGCAAGACCCCGCCCGCCTTGCCGATGAACTGAATGCCCTGTCGATGTTCGGTGGCCAGCGCGTCGTACATCTGCGCGATCCGGGGCGCCTTGCCGCCGCCCACATCGAGACCGCCGCCGAGGCAGCGAGCCCCACGCCGCTGATCATCGAGGCCGGTGAACTGAGGCCAGGCACGGGGTTGCGCGCCCTGGCCGAACGGCACAAGGCCATCGCCGCGGTCGCCTGTTATTCCGACACTGCGCGGGATCTGAGATCCCTGATCGACACCGCGCTGGCGGCAAGCGGCCACACCATAACGCGCGAGGGGCGGGAACTTCTGGCGGGCGCGCTCGGCGCGGATCGTGGACTGTCACGCTCGGAGATCGAAAAGCTCGCGCTTTATGCCGGTGATGCCAAGGAAATCACGATCGAAATGGTTGCAACAATCGTTTCGGATGCCGGACGCCATGATGTCGGCCCCCTGATCGACCGGGCTTTTGCCGGCGCCATCGGCGAAATCGAGCCGGAGGCGAATCGATTGTTTGCCTCGGGCATCCACCCTTCCGCCTTGCTGTCCCAGACGCTCACCCACGTCTTTCTGTTGCGCAGGGCGCTGGCCGCCCGGGCCGGGGATGCCGACCTGTCACAGTTCAAGAAGATGAACCGCATCCACTTTTCGCGCGCTCCTGCGTTCGACCAGGCGGCCCAGCGCTGGAGTGGCACCCGGCTGGACCAGGCGCTGGATCTCGTATCCGCCGCCGTCCTCAACACCCGAAAGAGCGCGAGGCTGGCCGAACCTGTGACAATCCGGGCGCTGTGGAGCCTTGCGCGGCTGGCGCGCGGAGGCGAATCGACCGCTTGATCACAGCGTCGCTTCGAAGAACCGCAGCGTGCGATGCCGCATCTCCAGCGTCTCGACATGGCCTGTCGCCGGATCGATCAGCACCTCGAACCGCTCGCCAGCACCCGCTGCGGCATAGGCGGCCCGGACATCCTGCAGCGCCAGCGCAATGGCGGCGGGCGGCGTGAGCGGATCGCACGCTCCCATCGCCGCAAATTGCCCGCGCGGCGCGGCGCATCCGGCAATCTCGCCCGTACGCCAATGTGCCAGGAGGCCTGGTACCGTCAAATAGAGCCCGTGCCGATCGTGGCCGTTCTGACGGACGAGCGTACCAAGGTCAGCAAAACAGCACAGATGCGCAAGACTGCGCAGCCGGGGTTCGAGCGCCGCCAACCAGAACGCCAGCGTTGCCCCCATCGAAATGCCGAACGCCCCGATCCGCCCTTCATCCACCCCCGGCCAGCCGGCGAGCAGATCGAAGGCCCCGGAAAGATCCGCCAGCATGTCGCCGAACAATGTCGTGCCTTGCCAGAGGTGGCGCTTGGCAACGAGATTTTCGGACTCGCCCGCCCGCTCACCGAAACAGCAAAGATCGATGGCAAGCGCCACCACACCCTGCCGGGCAAGCGCATGGGCATAGGGTTCGGGCTGAAGCGCCGGACGCCCGACCAGAAGTTCATCCGCGCCGACCTCATAACGACCGCCATGTGCGTGACAGTAGAGAACAGCGGGCAGGCCGGACCACGCCCCCGGCGGCCCAGTGATGAAGCCGCGCACGGCGACGCCATCCCCGCGTTCAAGGTCGAGGCGTTGGCCCTGTAGCCCTCCGACCGTAAAGGCCAGTGGCGCTCGTGACCGGACGACGAATGCAGAGCGGGGCATTCCGCCCAGCAGGTGATGCAGAGATGGCCGCATCACGCTCATGGCATCGCTCTCTGGCGTGATGGACCGAGCCGGTTGACCAGCCGATGTGGCAACAACAGATCAGTCCCCGGCGCGCCGGACCAGACGACCTCAAGTTGTTTCAGGATCGCCGCTCCGTAATCGGTATAGGGAACGTGGACTGACGACAGCCAGCTCGCAATCCATTCGTTTAGCGGGCTGTCATCAACGCCGGTGATCAGGCAATCCGCTGGCACATTGACGCCGCATTCCCCCGCAAACCGATAAACGCCATAAGCCATCAGATCACTGACGCAGAAAATGCCCTGTGGCCAGCCACCATCAGCAACCAGCCCCCGCGCCGTCTCGTATCCCGCCTCAAGATGCCGGAGCTGCGGGGAAAATCCGATGCGAACAACATCGCGCGGGATGCCAAGCGCATGAAGCCCGGCGAGAAATCCATCCATCCGGTCAGCAACCGCAGACGAACTGCGCGCCGTATGGACGATGGCGGGAGATCGCACCCCCGCTTCAACCATGAATGCGGCTGCGCTCCGTCCGGCTGCATGGTTGTCGATGCCCACGAAAGCGACGGGGTTCCGCGTTTGCTTCGGACGCCGACCCACAAAGACCATGGGCTCGCCCCGTTCGGCAAACCGTGCCAACACCGGGCTCGCCACCGCTGAAACGATGATGAACGCTTCCACCGATTGCGCCTGCATCGCTTCGAGATATTCGTCCTGGAGCGCGGGTTGGTCGCGGAAATCGCACAGGATCATGACATAACCAGCTGCCCGGAGCGCAGCTTCGGTCGAGGATGCAATGGCGCCCATCGCCGGATTGTCGAGGTTCGGTGCCAGCATCGCTACCACTCGGCTCTCCCCACGCCGAAGGGCCCGCGCGATCCTGTCTGGCCGGTAACCATGCCGGTCGAGTAACGCCCGGACAGCTGCGACGGTCTGCGGATTGGCGCGATTGAGATGCCCGTTCACGATCCGAGAGACCGTCGAGGCCGAAACACCGGCCTCCGCAGCAATCATCGAAAGGGAAACGCGCTGCCGCCCGGGCCGCCGCAACCGCTGTTCCACACGCCTGCTCCCGTCTTTCATTTGCCTGTCGCACTGCGCGCTTGACACGCTTGGCAAACGTTTGCCAGACTGAGTTTAAGATCAAAAACTGAACCTCGACAAGAGGCATCCATCACCGGAGATGAGTCTCCGGACAACGGGAGGAAGACCATGACATCCCATATCCGCAAGGCCGGGTTACTGGCGCTTGGAGTTTCGACGTCAGTGCTGGCGATGAGCGCGGCCGCATCCGCGCAAACCGTCAATTTGCGCTATCTCTGCTATGCCGATGCCAACGAATGCGAGGTCTCGCGTGAGTTGCTGGATCGGTTCGAGAAGGCCAATCCCGCCATCAAGGTCACGCTGGACAAGGTAGGCTTTGCGGTCATCCGCGAACAACTCGAAACCCGTTTGCAGGGTGGCGAGGCGCCGGACATGGCCCGCGTCACCAACCTCGGCGGTCTGAACAAATACTATCTCGACCTGTCTCCCTACATCAAAGCGGCGGACTGGGAGACCAATTTCGCAACCACCCTGCCCTGGATGCGCGTCGGCAAGGACGACAAGGGCATCTACGGCTTCATGACCCAGATTACCGTCACTGGCCCCTTCGTCAACAAGACGATGTTCGACCAGACCGGAGTGAAGATGCCGGGCGCCGGCGCAACCTGGGATGACTGGGCCAAGGCCACCGCCGAGGTGCAGAAGAAGGGCAAGGTCTATGCGGGCATGGTGATGGATCGCTCCGGCCACCGTCTGGCGGGCATGTCCATTTCGATGGGTGCAAAATATTTCGACGCCAATGGCCTGCCGAGCGCTGTGGTCGATGACGGCTTCAAGGCCACGTCGGAGCGCATGGTCCAGTGGCACAAGGACGGGCTGATGCCGCAGGATGTCTGGCCCGGCGCCTCGGGGGCCAAATGGAAGAATGCCGGCGATATGTTCATCAACGGCGATGTCGTTATGCACATCGCGGGGTCTTGGATGATCCAGAAGTACGAAGCGGACATCAAGGACAAGTTTGAATGGGTCGTCCCGCCGCAGCCCTGCGGGCCCGCTGCCTGCTCGGCCATGCCCGGCGGCGCGGCGATGGTGGCGTTCAAATCCACCAAGCACCCGAAGGAGGTGGCCCAGGTCATGGAATTCATGGCCTCCGAACCGGTGCTCAAGGAATATTACGAGCGCACCGTGCAGATCCCGGCGCACAAGGGCCTTGCTGCCAAGGGGCTGAACTACGGCAGCGGCGTGGGCGCCCCGACCCAGGCCGCCCTGAAGCAGTTCACGGCTGATTTCGCCAAGATCTCGCCGGTCGCCCACCAGCTTCAGGGCTATCAGCGCAATGTCGCCATCTTCAACGCGACCGTGAACTACGTCGCCCAGGCGATTACCGGTACGCTCACCCTGCCGCAGGCTTATGCCAAGATCCAGGAAGAGATCGACAACGCGGTGAAGAAATAACCACCGCCGCCCGCCGGCGCTTTCCCACGGGAGCGCCGGTCCCTGCCCATGCGCGTGCCCCCGGGGAGGCTGTTGCAATGTCCGCTGCGCTGACCTGGATTTGGAAGGCTCTCGGTGACCTCATCGATGGGCCGCTGCGAAGCCTTCAGAAGCACATTGGCGCCCACCGCATGGCCTATGTGTTCCTTGCGCCCAACCTTATCATTTTCGGTCTGTTTTCCTTCTGGCCGATGCTGCTCAACTTCTACATCGCCTTTACCGGCGGGCAGTCGGTGATTCTGGCTGAACGCCCCCTCATCGGAGTCGAGAATTTCCGCGAATTGCTGGCCTGTCCGAGTTATCTCGATCCGAGAACCTGCCCGGTTGCTGGCTATTCGTTCTGGACCGGGTTGTGGAACACGTTGTTCTTTGCCCTCGTGCAGGTCCCGATCATGGTGGTGGTGGCGCTTGTCACAGCATTGATCCTCAACCGCAACATCCGGGGCAGGGGTTTCTGGCGCGCGGTCTATTTCTATCCGGTCATGCTCTCACCGGTCGTTGTCGCGGTGATCTGGGATTGGATCTTGAAACGCCGCGGCATTCTCAACGCGCTCCTTGACGATATGGTATCGGGCTGGAACGATCTTGCCCGGTCGGGCGTCTGGTTTGAGATCGGCCTCGGCCTCATCCTCCTGCTGCCCCTTCTGCCTGTCACGCGGGCGTTGCTGGCGAGGATCGCATCCCCGCACCGCCTTCGCCTTTCTCATGGACTGGCTGTCGGGCTGGCAATTCTGCTGTCAACTTGGCTCGCCCGCTCGGGCGGGCTTGTCCTGCCTGACTATCGCCCCGTCAACTGGTTGATTGACCAACGGGCCGGCTGGCCGATGTTCTGGGTGATTTTCGTCTATACCTGGGGCCATCTCGGCTTCTACATGCTGATCCTGCTTGCCGGTTTGCAGGCGATCCCGCGCGATCTCTACGAGGCGGCGGAGATGGACGGGACCTCGCGCTTCCGTTCCTTCTGGCGCATCACCCTGCCGCTGCTGATGCCGACGATGGTCGTCGTGCTGGTCCTCTCGCTGATCCGCGCGTTTCAGGTCTTCGATGAGGTCTATGTGCTCACCGGCGGCGGACCAGGCCAGGCCACCAAGATGATCATCCAGCACATCTACGAGAGCGCTTTCATTGGCGATGCCAAGCGGTATGGCATCGCGGCGGCCTCATCGGTGCTGGTGGCCGGGCTCCTGATGGTGCTGACACTGGTGCAGCTTCTCGTGACGCGAAGGAGGGCGGGCGGATGATAACAGGCGCAGAAATCGGCACCTTCCTGTCCCGCCGGCGCGGCATCGGCCGGCTGCACTGGTCGGACTGGCTGACCTATGGCTATCTTCTGATGGGCGTCCTCATCGTGCTGCTGCCCATCCTCTGGATGATCCTCTCATCACTGAAGTCACCCGCTGCGCTGGTCGAAAACGATCCCCGCGCCCTGCCCTACGAGCAGATCACCATCCCTGCGGCTGATGGCAAGTCGCACACGGTTTTCCTCTGGACCCGGTCGGACGGCGTTGCGGTCGATGTCGCCCTTGTCGGGGTCCGCGGCCTCAATGCCCGCGTTTTTGAGCCCGGCAGGCCGGACACTGTTTTCGAAGTGCCGCGCGCATCGCTCCAGCGCAAGGAGACCGTCGCCCCGCGTTGGGATAACTACACCGAACCGACCATCGGCTCGACGCAATCGCGCACATTCAACTTCCTGCGCTATTTCTGGAACTCGTCCTTCGTCACCGTTGTCGCAACCCTGCTGACCCTCATCGTCAATGCCATGGCGGGCTTCGCTCTGTCGAAGTACCGGTTTGCGGGCCGCGATGCCATGGCGCTTGTCATCATCGCCACATTGCTGGTGCCGCCGACGGTGATTCTCGTGCCGCTTTTCATCACTGTCAGCAAACTCGGACTCCTGAATTCGCTCTGGGGAGTGATCATCCCGGCGGTTGCCACGCCCACCGGCGTTTTCCTGCTGCGCCAGTACATGCTGACCATCCCGGACGAACTGCTCGAAGCCGCGCGCATGGATGCTGCCTCGGAGTGGAAGATCTTCTGGCGCATCATCCTGCCCCTCAGTCTGCCGGCCCTGTCGGTTCTCGCCATCCTGTCGGTCATGTGGCGGTGGAATGACTTCATGTGGCCGTTGATCGTGCTGACGCAATCGGAAGTCTTCACGCTCCAGCTCGGGCTTTCGACCTTCAAGGGCGAGCTGAACGACAACATGCATCATCTGCTGGCGATGACCGTGCTGACCTTGTTGCCGGTGACGCTCGTGTTCGTCGTGCTCCAGAAGCACATCACCACCGGCATCGCCAATACAGGGTTGAAGTGATGGCAAGTCTCGATCTTCGGAACGTCAAGAAGGCCTACGGCGCCACCAACGTCATCCACGGGATCGACCTTTCGATCCGCCACGGCGAATTCATCGTTTTTGTCGGCCCTTCGGGCTGCGGAAAATCGACGCTCCTGCGCATGATTGCCGGGCTGGAAGTGGTAAGCGGTGGCGAGATCGCGATTGACGGGACGGCGGTCAACGATGTTCCGGCCGCCGAGCGCGGTCTGGCGATGGTGTTCCAGTCATATGCGCTCTACCCCCACATGAGCGTACGCCAGAACTTGTCTTTCGGCCTTGAAAATCTCCACATGCCGAAGGACGAGATCGCCCGACGCGTCGCCGAAGCCGCCCGGATGCTCAGGATCGAGCCTTATCTGGAGCGTCGCCCCGGTCAACTGTCCGGCGGCCAGCGCCAGCGCGTCGCGATTGGACGGGCCGTGGTCCGCGAGCCGCGGATCTTCCTGTTCGACGAGCCCCTGTCCAATCTCGATGCCGAATTGCGCGTGCAGATGCGCGTCGAGATCGGCAGCCTGCACCAGCGTCTCGGCAACACGATGATCTACGTCACCCATGATCAGGTCGAAGCCATGACGATGGCAGACCGCATCGCGGTGTTGCGCGACGGACGTCTCGAACAGTTCGGCGCACCGCTCGATCTCTACAACCGCCCCGCCAGCCTGTTCGTAGCCGGCTTCATCGGCTCGCCGCGCATGAATTTCCTCGAAGGCACGATTGAAGCGGTCACTCCCTCGGCCATGACGCTGCGCCTCAAGGGCGGCGAGGCTGTCACGGTCTCCTGTGCACCCGCCAGTGGCGCAGAGGCAGTTGGTGCTGCCATCAAGCTCGGCATCCGACCAGAGCATGTAACGCTGGCCAGAAGCGAAGCGCCGGACATCCGCCTTGCCGTCACACTCACCGAACAGCTCGGCGGCGACAGTTACCTGCACGGTACAACGCCCTCCGGTGAAACATTCAGCGTCCGTCTCGCCGGCCAAACCAGCGTGCGCCGGGGAGACGACATCGGTCTTGTATTGGGCACACCCACCCTTCGTCATGTCTTCAACGCCGCGACAGGCGTCGTTTATCCCCCAATCTGAACGAGTTCCGCAATGCGCATCTTCCAGTCGATCACCGCGATTGAACCCCATACCCATGGTCTTGATGCGGTGCTGGAAGACGGCTGGCGCCTGCGCATCCGGGCCATGGACGAAGCCCTGCTGCGGATCGTGCTGGAACCGGCGACGGGCCTGCCGGTGGACCGGACGTGGATGATTGCGCCCGACGGCGACACCCCATGGGAGGGGCGATCGCGCGAGGCCTTGGATGGGTTCACCCCACCGAAGATTGCCATCAACGAAATGGATGGCGCCACAATCCTGACCGCCGGACAGTTCCGCGTCACCCTCACCGGAGATCCGCTGCGCCTTGCCGTCGAACAGCATAAGGATGGCGCCTGGCACCCCTGGATCGCCGACCGCGGCACTGGCGGATTTGCCCTCGCCGACCACGGCCGGCGCCTGCGCCATTTCCAGATCCGCAACGCGGCCGATCGCCATTTCGGCCTCGGTGACAAGTCCGGTCCGCTGGATCGCACCGGCAGACGCTATCGCGTCCTCCAGCTCGATGCGCTGGGCTATGACGCGGAAATCGGCGATCCATTCTACAAGCACATCCCCTACATGGCCGTACAATCGGGCGGCATCACCGGCGGGCTCTTCTACGATAGTCTCGCCGAGCAGACCTTCGATCTTGGCGCTGAACGCTCGAATTATCACGGCATCTATCGGTACGTGGAGCTGGACGAACCGGGGATGGATCTCTGGCTGGTCGCCGGGCCGGACCTGGCCGCTGTCACACGCCGTTTCACGCTGCTCACCGGGCGTCCCGTATTGCCCCCGCGTTGGAGCTTCGGTTTCGCTTTCACCACCATGCATCATGCCGATGATACCAACGGCCAGGCCGTGATCGCCGCCTTTGCGGATCGCTGCCGCGCAGAAGGAATCCCGATCAGTTCGATTCATTTCGGCTCCGGTTATTCGAGTCGTGGCAAGCGACGCTATGTCTTCACCTGGAACAGGGCGAAGTTTCCCGAACCGCAAGCGCTCTTTGCCAAGCTGAAGGCCATGGATCTGCCGACCGTGGCCAACCTCAAGCCTGTGATGATTGATGACCACCCGGACTATGCCGAGGTTGCCGGCAACGGCGGCTACATCAAAGACAGCCGTGGTCGACCGGTCGTCGAGCAGTTCTGGGACGGCATGGGCTCCTATCTCGATTTCACGAACCCGGACACGATCCGTTGGTGGCAGCAGAGATTTGAAAAAAAGGTCCTCGATGTCGGCTTCACGGCAGGCTGGAATGATAACAACGAATACGAGGTGGGCCGCGAGGATTCGGTTGCGACCGGCTTCGGTTCGCCACTGGATGCCACCGCTATCCGGCCACTCCACGCCTTGTTGATGACCCGCGCCACCTTCGAGGCGAGCCAGCGCCGCGAACCCGGCCTCAGGCCCTACACCATCAGCCGCGCCGGCCCGATGGGCATCCAGCGCTATGGAGAAACCTGGACCGGCGACAATGCGACCTCTTGGCACACGCTGAAATGGAACCTGCAGAACGGACTCTCGCTCGCGCTCTCCGGTCAATCGAACGTCGGTCACGATATCGGCGGCTTTACCGGCCCGCGTCCAGGCCCCGAACTTCTGTGCCGCTTCATTGAAATGATGGTCCTGCACCCGCGCGCGCTGATGAACTCATGGAAGCCGGACGTTGCTCCGGACTGGACAGCAGCCACCGTTCCCTGGCTCTACCCCGACGTGCTGCCGGCGATCCGCACTGCGCTCAATCTCCGGACAACCTTCCTGCCGCTGATCTATACGCTGGCCCACCGCTATCACATCGCCGGCGAACCGATCATCCGCCCGCTTTGCCACGATTTTCCGGATGATCCCGCCACCTACGCCGATCAGGACGCCATGATGCTTGGCCCGAATGTCCTGTTTTCTCCCGTTGTGACGGAAGGCGCCCGCCAAAAGAGCCAGTATCTCCCCAAGACCGCCATGGGCTGGGTTGAATATCACACGGGAACGATCCATCGAGGCGGGCAATCTGTCACAGTCGCCGCTGACCTTGGCTATCCGCCGATATTCATTCGTGCCGGCACCGCGCTCGTACTCGCCAGCACGACGCCGGACATCAAACCGCACGATGCCCCCGCCCGTCGGCTTTATCTCGCGCTGCCTCCGGGCAGCGGTGTGGGTTCCGGCCAGCACTTCGAGGACGATGGTCAAAGCTGGAACTTCCGGAATGGCGATGCGGTGAACCTCGCGATCAGCCTCAAATGGACCGATACGACCGTCGATATCACCTTCGTCCAGAGCTCGACCGATCGATCCCGGCCCGGCAGCGCGAAGGATTGGCACGCCGAGGTGAACGGATCGGCCCACCGCACAATCCGTTTTCACGGTATCGCCTAACGGAACCCGATAGCCGCCGCTGACAGTCTAGCGAACAGCACAAATCCACGCGTTGGCCGAAGCAGATCCAGGGCGTTGGCTCTGGACTCCTCAGGTCTGGCCACGCAGGCGTCGACACAATCCGTCAAGCTGTTCGAGCGTCCGGTAGCGGATGCTCAGCGCGCCGCCCTGCCCCTTGTGGTCGATCACAACATGCATCCCAAGGACATCGGCAAGGGCTTTTTCAAGCGCTCGCGTATCCGCGTCCTTTTCCGGTTTCACCCGAGCCGGTTGGGCTTCGTTCGTCTCCGCTTCGACTTGCGCGATGCGCTCGACATCGCGAACGGTCAGTCCCTGCGCCACAATCCGTTTCGCAACCGATTCAGGATCGGCGACGGACAGCAGGGCGCGGGCATGCCCCGGAGAAACCCGCCCATCCGTCACCATCGACTTCACAGGTTCCGGCAAACGCGTCAGCCTCAGGGTATTTGCAATGTGGCTGCGACTCTTGCCAACCACACGGGACAAGTCCTGCTGGGTATAGCCAAACTGCGCGATCAGATTTTCGTATCCCCGCGCCTCTTCGAGCGCATTGAGATCGGCACGCTGCACATTCTCGATGATCGCAAGTTCCAGCGCCTGACGGTCGTCCGCAACAACAACAACAACCGGGACATCATGCAGCCCGGCGCGCTGCGCGGCACGCCAGCGCCGCTCACCCGCAATGATCTCATATTGATCAGTCGCGCCTGCGACCTGCCGGACGATGATCGGTTGGAGGATATCCTTCTCACGGATCGAGGCCGTCAATTCCTCAAGCTCGACCTCCGTAAAGACGCGGCGCGGGTTGTTGGGATTGGCCCGCAGCAGATCGATCGGAACCCGCCTTTGCCGATGCGACCGGTCCGGCGCGGCTTCCGTGCCACCCGCTTCCCCGATCAATGCAGCCAGTCCACGCCCCAATCTCTGTCGTTGTGTATCATCAGCCATGGTTTCGGTCCTGAATCGAAAGATGGGTTTCAGGCCGCCCGGAGGCGACGTTCACGTTGAATGACTTCCGAGGCCAGTCGAAGATAGGCCTGGCTTCCGGCGCATTTGAGATCATAAAGCAGCACGGGCTTGCCGTGTGAAGGCGCCTCGGAGACCCGCACATTGCGCGGAATGACCGTCTGATAGACCTTCTCACCGAGAATCTGCCGGACATCGGAGATGACCTGATTGGCAAGATTGTTTCGCGGATCGAACATCGTCAGCACGATGCCATGGATAATCAGGCTGGGATTGAGACCTGCTCGAACCTGTTCGACCGTCTTGAGCAACTGGCTGAGGCCTTCGAGCGCAAAGAATTCGCATTGCAGTGGCACAAGGACAGCATCTGCAGACGCCATCGCATTGATCGTCAGCAGGTTGAACGAGGGCGGACAATCAATAAGAATGTAAGTGAAGGGCTCGGCTTCAGCATCCTGGTAGGCCCGGATCGCGGACTTCAACCGCAGCGCGCGATCTTTCTGGGACGCAAGCTCAAGTTCTGCCCCCAGAAGATCCAGCGTGGACGGGGCCAGATAAACACGCGGCACTGCTGTTCCTTGAATGGCTTCGGCAAGTCGCGCATCACCTGACAGAACATCATAGGTCGAGCAGTTGCGCGCATTCTGGGGAATACCGAGCCCGGTGGAAGCATTGCCCTGAGGGTCGAGATCGACAATCAGAACCTTCTCGCCGATCGCAGCCAGCGCGGTTCCAAGATTGATCGTCGTCGTTGTCTTACCCACCCCGCCCTTTTGATTGGCGATCGCAAGAATTCTGGCGTCGGTCATATCAATCTCTTCGTTGGCATTTCGAATTTCACCGTGGCGCCAGATCCATGACCTGAACAATCCACGATTCCTGTTCCACAATGCTCGGCTGGCGTAGCGCAGTGAAGCGCCAGGATATTGCCGCTTCCACGATCTCTTTGTCCAGATCACGCCCCTTGTGAAATAGGCCGACTGACCCTGTTTTCAACAGCGGAGCGCACCACGACAAGAGCTGTTCAAGCCCCGCCAGCGCCCGGGCCGTCACGACATCGGTGGGGCCAAGTGTCGAAACCGCCGTCTCGATGCGTTGCTGACATACGGTTGCGGGTAGGTCCAGAGACTGAATCACAATCCGGAGAAAGCTCGCCTTCTTTCCATTGCTTTCAACGAGAGTCACGCGGCCGCGTCCCCGTGCCTTCATAGCAATGGCCACGATCAGGCCAGGAAGCCCCCCGCCTGAGCCAAGATCAACAATTCGCGTCGCAGAATCCGGAATCAGTGAGATGAGCTGGTAGGAGTCGAGTATGTGCCGCGACCAAAGCGTATCCAAAGTAGCGGGGCCGACAAGGTTGATGCGCGCCTGCCACTTGATCAGCAGTCGGACATAGGCATCGATATCCTGCATTGTTTCATGTGAAACATCGCAAACTGCGAAAAATCGGGCGCGGTCATCCATGCCCGGCAATACCTTCTTCCATACCGGATTCCAACGCGTTCCCAGTCCGGAGGCGCCGCGCATGCGCAGCGATCAGGGCCAGTGCTGCGGGTGTCATGCCTTCGATCCGATGTGCCTGATCAATAGTTCGGGGGCGAATCGAAATTAGCTTGAGTTGGAGCTCGCGCGAAAGCCCGGCAACAGAGTCGTAATCAAGCGTCGCGGGAATATCCAGCGCGCGATCCCGCTCTGCGCGCGCAATATCATCCTCAAGTCGGGCAAGATAAACTGCGTATTTCGCTTCCGTAGTCACGGCCTCACGCACTCGATTCGACCACCCCAAAATCCCCGGGTGGAACACGGCAAGGCGGGGCAGGTCCACGGAGGGAAGCGACAGCAGATCGAAAATCGACCGTCGCTGCCCGTCGAGATTGACGTCGATCCCATGTGAACGAATCTCTGTCGGGGTCAATTCGATCGCCTTCAGACACGCGATGGCCCCATGAAGATTGTCCATCCATTTCCGATGAAAGCCGACCCTCCGTTCGCCAACGCACCCAAGCTGGATACCGAAATCCGTCAGTCGCTGATCCGCATTGTCTGCGCGTAGAATGAGGCGATACTCGGCGCGGGAGGTAAACATCCGGTAGGGCTCACTCACCCCCCGCGTCACAAGGTCATCAACCATGACGCCGATATAAGATGTACTGCGCTCGAATGTCACGGGCTCCTCACCCCCTGAACGTCGCGCCGCATTGATCCCGGCCAACACACCCTGGGCCGCCGCCTCCTCATATCCCGTGGTTCCATTGATCTGGCCAGCAAGAAACAATCCCTGAATCCGCTTGGTTTCCAGCGTCGCAAACAAGGCCCTTGGGTCAAGATAGTCATACTCGATCGCATAGCCGGGTTGCAGGATTCCCGCTCTCTCCAAGCCCGGAATGGTCGCGATAAAGGCAGCCTGCACCTCCGCGGGCAAAGATGTGGAGATGCCATTCGGATAAACGGATATGCTATCGATGCCTTCAGGCTCCAGAAAAATCTGATGCCCATCCCGTTCGCCGAAACGCACGATTTTGTCCTCAATCGACGGACAATAGCGCGGGCCGCGCCCTACAATATGGCCGCCATACATCGCTGATCGATGAAGGTTCTGTTCAATCAAACGATGTCCAGCACCGGTGGTTCGGGTGATACCACAGGCAATCTGCGAAGACAGGGTTGCATCCGACAGAACAGAAAACGGTTCCGGATCCGAATCTCCGTACTGGAGCTCCAACTCGTCCCAGGCAATTGTTCGCCCGTCCAAGCGCGGTGGCGTTCCCGTCTTGAGCCGACCCAGCGAGAACCCGGCTTCACGAAATCGGGCCGCCAACGCAATGCTCGGGCTTTCGCCCATTCGGCCCGCCGGAATCCGCTGATCTCCGATATGAATTTCACCTCCCAGAAACGTACCGGTGGTGATCACAACCGCGCCGGCCTTCACCCGCTGACCATCAGCCAGAACCACCCCATGCACACGGTCACGCGCGAGGTCGAGGTCGATAACCTCGCCTTCAATCAGCGTAAGACCTTCCTGAGCGGCCACGGCATCGCACATCGCCCGGCGATAGCGGACCCGATCAGCCTGGGCGCGCGGGCCACGCACGGCCGGCCCCTTCCGACGGTTCAACACCCGGAACTGAATACCGCCAAGGTCGGCGACACGTCCCATCAGGCCATCCAGTGCATCGACTTCCCGAACAAGATGACCTTTGCCAAGCCCTCCAATCGCAGGATTGCAGGACATCATGCCGAGATTGGAGACCGACAGTGTGATCAGCGCAACCCGCGCGCCAATTCGTGCGGCAGCAGCTGCTGCCTCGACACCTGCGTGACCAGCGCCGATCACAACCACATCATAATTTCTAACTGTGCCGGCAATCATGCTCGATCCATACCGCATGGCAGAAGCCGCGTCGTCTAAGGTGAAATTGCGCCTGCGTCAAATGGCGAGCACGCGACTAGTCGTATCGTCAATGAATCGACCTCATGTTTCACGTGAAACATACGGTCCAGTCATTTCCCAATGCAAAATCGCGAGAAGATTGCACCGAGAACATCCTCGACATCCAGGCGTCCAAGCAAGCGCTCAAGCGCCACCGATGCGCGCCTGACACTCTCGGCACACAACTCTGGCTCACCGCCATCGCTTAAGGCGCAGCGCAGCGCCGTCAATGCCATCGCGACACCGTGACGTTGGCGTTCACGCGTGATTAACGCCGGCTCTCCAAGACGTCCAATTCGGGCAATCTCAGCAGTCATTTTCTCGATCAACCGATCAATGCTGCCCCTGTCCAGTACCGAAGTCGTCGCCCAAATGTCAGCGCGCACCGAACAATCGTTAGCAAGATCGCCCTTCGTTTCAACAATCCGAACTGCTGGCCCGATCGTTTCCGGAAGAACCAGACTGCCGCCATCCCGAGCGTGAAGCCACAGTATCAAATCAGCTTCGCTCGCCGCAACAAAGGACCGCCGGATCCCTTCCCTTTCGATCTCATCACTGCTCTCCCGAACACCAGCGGTGTCACTCACTACGACGGGAAAACCTCCAAGATCGAGAAACACATCGATACGGTCCCGGGTCGTCCCGGCCTTGTCCGAGACAATGGCGACGTCCCGCCCGGCCAGCACATTCAGCAGCGATGACTTTCCGGAATTTGGCTCACCCATCAACGCAACCCGGTAGCCGTCCCGCATTCTCTCGCCCCGAGCCGCGGTAGACAGAACGCGGCGCATGTCCTCAATGAGCGCTTCAAGCAACCCGTTCACGCCCGACACAAAACCACGGGCCACATCATCTTCATCAGAAAAGTCGATGGCAGCCTCAAGATCAGCGCGAATATCAAGCAGCGACTGCCGCCATCGCTCGGCAACCTCGCGCAGGAGCAAACCGCTACCCGTCGCCTGCTGACGTTGAAATTCCGTTTCCGAATCGATGAGATCAGCTAAAGCCTCAAGATCGAGCAGATCCATTCGACCGTTCAGCAGAGCGCGTTGCGCGAATTCTCCTGGCTCTGCTGCTCTCAAGCCGGGCAGATCACCCAGTGCTTTCACCAGGGCCGCAACAACCGCGCGCCCGCCATGGACCTGAAACTCCGCGCAATCTTCGCCGGTTTGACTGGCGGGTGCGGGAAAGAACAAGACAATCCCGCGATCGATGAGATCACCGGACGGTCCTGACCGGATCGCCCGCAGCGACGCCCGCCGCGCCTCCGGCACTGATCCTGCGAGTGTTTCGAGCGCGAATCGAACCTGTGGCCCCGACAGACGGACGATGGCGAGAGCCGCGCGGCCCGGCGCTGTTGCAGGCGCAAAAATGGTATCGCCGGACATCAGCGCCATGTCACCATTCCCGAACTCACGCCGCGAACCGTTGCGGAGACGACTCGAATCGGGCGCTGCCTCATCAATCCCGTGTGTTCATGGAATCGAAGAACTCCGAGTTCTGCTTGGTCTTGCTCAGCTTGTCGATCAGGAACTCGATGGCATCGACCGTCCCCATCGGATTGAGAATGCGCCGCAGCACATACATCCGCTTGAGAATGTCCGGCGCCACCAGCAACTCCTCCTTGCGGGTGCCCGAACGCGTGATGTCGATGGCCGGGAACACACGCTTATCGGAAACCTTCCGATCAAGAATGATCTCCGAGTTGCCGGTGCCCTTGAACTCTTCAAAGATCACTTCATCCATGCGGCTGCCGGTATCGATCAGAGCGGTCGAGATGATGGTCAGCGAACCACCCTCCTCGATATTGCGGGCGGCGCCGAAGAACCGCTTTGGCCGCTGCAGCGCATTGGCGTCGACACCACCGGTCAGCACCTTCCCGGAAGACGGCACCACCGTGTTGTAAGCGCGGCCAAGACGGGTGATGTTGTCGAGCAGGATCACAACATCGCGGCCATGTTCAACCAAGCGTTTGGCTTTTTCGATAACCATCTCTGCCACGGCCACATGGCGCGTTGCCGGCTCGTCGAAGGTCGATGACACGACCTCGCCCTTGACCGAGCGCTGCATGTCCGTGACTTCTTCCGGTCGCTCGTCGATCAGCAGCACAATGAGAAAACACTCAGGATGATTCGTCGTGATCGCCCGCGCGATATTCTGCAGCATGATCGTTTTGCCAACGCGGGGCGGCGCCACGATCAGACAGCGTTGCCCCTTGCCAAGCGGCGCTGCTATGTCGATCACACGCCCGGTCAGATCCTTGCGTGTCGGATCCTCGATTTCAAGCCGGATCCGCTCGTTGGGATAGAGCGGCGTCAGGTTGTCAAAATGAACCTTGTGCCGGGCCTTCTCCGGATCCTCGAAGTTGATCTTGTTGACCTTGAGCAGTGCAAAATACCGTTCCCCTTCCCGTGGGCTGCGGATCTGCCCCTCGACGGTATCTCCGGTTCGAAGCGCGAAACGCCGAATCTGCGACGGCGAGATGTAGATGTCATCCGGCCCGGCAAGATAATTCGCATCCGGCGAACGCAAATACCCGAACCCGTCCTGAAGCACCTCCACAACGCCCTCGCCGATGATCTCAACTTCACGGGAGGCGAGTTGCTTGAGAATGGCGAACATCAGCTCCTGCTTGCGCATGGTGCTGGCGCCTTCCACCTCGACCTCCTCGGCAAAGCCGAGCAATTCGGTGGGAGACTTCGCCTTGAGGTCCTGGAGCTTGATTTCCCGCATCGTGCGAGATCCTTCACAACTAGGTCCCGTGGCCGTCTTGTCGCAGCCAGTCGGGGAGGGGGGAGGAAAAAGAACGATCCGCCAGGGGGAACAGACAGGGGCTGATCGTTCGACAATACGCCGCAGAAAGGGGGCACACCGTCACTTGAACGCCCTGCCCATACTCCTGATTCCGAAATGCGACAAGCGCGATTTCAGCGACTCATGATCAGAACGGCTTGACGATCACCAGAATGACCACGATCACCATGATCACTGTCGGAACCTCATTCGCAATCCGGTAGAATCGCGCGCTGCGAACATTCCGGTCCGCCGCAAAGTCCTTGCGCCACCGCGCCAGCAATCCGTGAAAGCCTGACAGGAAGATGAAAACGATGAAGAGCTTGGCGTGCAGCCAGCCCCCCTTCATGTGGAACACATACCAGGCCATCCAGAGTCCGGTGAGCCAGGCCACGATCATCGCCGGATTGATAATGGCCCGCAGAAGCCGCCGCTCCATCACCTTGAAGGTCTCGGACTGAACCGAGCCGTTCGGGGCATCGACATGATAGACGAAAAGACGCGGCAGATAGAACATGCCGGCCATCCATGAAATGACCGCCATGACATGCAGGCTCTTCACCCAGAGATGTACAGCATCCACCGTCATCATATCCCCCGCACCCGTCTGACCAGTTGTTCGACATGGGCAATCGGTGTTTCAGGCAGAATCCCATGTCCAAGATTGAAGATATGCGGACGCCTGTCAGCAGCTTCGAGAATGCGGTCAACTGCTGCATCGAGCGCCGCCCCGCCATTGATCAATACGAGCGGATCGAGATTTCCCTGGATCGTGACGCTGCGATCAACCGTCTTTGCCGCAAAGCCAAGGTCAACCGCTGTATCGATCCCGATTCCATCCACACCCGTCTTGGTCGCGTACTCTGAAAGTGATGTCGAGGCGCCGCGCGGAAAACCAATGATCGGCGCGCCGGGCACGATGGCGCGAACCCTCCGGACAATCTCAACCGCCGGCGCAACGCACCAGGAATCAAATTCAGCGCGCGGCAAAACACCGGCCCAGCTGTCGAAAATCTGGACGCAATCCACACCTGCCTCGAACTGCGCCACAAGATACCGCACACTTGCATCGACAAGCCGGTCGATCAGCCGCTGAAAGGCCTCAGGATGGGCGTAGGCGAACATTCGCGCTGGTCGTTGATCGGGCGTCCCCCGCCCTGCGATCATGTAGGTCGCAACGGTCCAGGGCGCACCACAAAAGCCGATCAGGGTCTTGTCATCAGAAAGCTCTGCCCGAACGCGACGCACGGTCTCGAACACCGGAGCCAACCGCTCAAGATCAATCTCATCGTTGAGGAAACCACAATCCTCCGGGCTGACGAGCGGGGAGAGCCTTGGCCCTTCACCTTCAGCAAAGCGCACTGTCTGGCCCAGCGCATCGGGAACGACGAGAATATCTGAAAAAAGGATCGCGGCATCGAAATCAAACCGTCGGATCGGTTGAAGCGTCGCTTCCGTCGCAAGATCAGGATTATAGCAAAAATCGATGAAGGAAGACGCCGTTGCCCGGATCGCCTTGTACTCCGGCAGATAGCGCCCCGCCTGCCGCATCAGCCACATTGGTGGTTGGGGAGCGACGTCGCCTTTCAGCGTATCGATGAACAATCCACGGCGCTTTGGTTTTCCGGTCATCTGGAAAGACAAGAGATTCTCTTTGTTTGTTATGACTCCTGGATGGAGGCGAATCCGTCGTGACTCGTTTTGCACCGGTTTTCAACAGCCAAACGAGCAGCCATAGAGTCGCATCTCCTGAATATCCTCGGAAATTCCGGTCTCTGCGCGGGCATTCGATGCGGAAAATCACGAGTGCCAGGTTATCCTCAATCAATCCTGAAATCCCCTCCCGGGGTGGTCTCCTGTTGATGGCAAAGAACTGTTTCCCACCTTTGCCAACACCGGACATGGCGCCAACAGGGCTTGACAGAGCCGGGCTCCACTGATTCCCAACGCTTGTCCACAACCCGCCGCTCTGGCAAAGGTGAACCATGGGCCGCAGTTTCTTCCATCTTCACCTTGTGTCTGATTCCACCGGCGAGACGCTCCTTGCGGTCAGTCGCGCTGCAAGCGCGCAGTATCAGGGCATTTCAGCGATCGAGCACATCTATCCGCTCGTGAGGAATTCCAACCAGCTCGACCGGGTGCTTCAGGAAATCGACCAGACGCCGGGTCTGGTCCTCTACACCCTTGTTGATCGCTCCATCGCTGACCGGCTCGAAATTGCCTGTCGCGAGTCGGGCTGTCCCTGCCTGTCTGTTCTGGAACCGGTGCATACGCTCTTTCAGTCCTATCTCGGCATTGCCACGACGCCCCGTCCCGGCGCCCAGCACATGCTCAACGCTGAGTATTTCCGCCGCATCGATGCGTTGAATTTCACGATGCTGCACGACGATGGCCAACTGACGGACGGTATCGATCAGGCTGATGTGATCCTCGTTGGTGTCAGCCGCACGTCGAAAACTCCGACCAGCATCTACCTCGCCAATCGCGGCATCAAGACCGCGAATGTTCCGATGGTGCCCGGCATTCCATTGCCCGACCTTCTCAAGACGCTGACGCGGCCGCTGATCGTCGGGCTGGTGGCGAGCCCCGAACGGATTGTCCAGATCCGGCAAAATCGGCTGCTCTCCCTTAACGCTGCGGATGACGACAGCGCCTATGTCGACAAGTCCTCGGTAGCCGAGGAAATCGCCCAGTCCCGCCGCATCTTCGAACGCAACAACTGGCCGGTCATTGACGTCGGGCGCAGGTCCATCGAGGAAACGGCCGCGGCGATCCTCGATCTTTACAAGCAGCATCGCCTGGCGATGATAGCCCAATGAGTGACGACGGCAGGCTCTGGTCCGGCGAGACCCCGCTGATCCTGGCCTCCGGCAGCGCCATCCGCCGTGCCCTCATCAAGGCCTGTGCGATTCCGGTCGAGGTCATGCCGGCCGATATCGACGAACGCGGACTGGAATATGCTCTTGGCCCGCGCGGCCCGCGCGAGGTTGCCGCCAATCTCGCAGCAGCAAAGGCGATGGCCGTCAGCCGCGCCGAACCGCACCGTTATGTGCTGGGAGCCGACCAGACGCTGGATTTCGGCGGGCGCCGGCTCGACAAACCGGCAAGCCGTCAGGAGGCTGCCGATCACCTGGTCCTGCTCTCGGGCCGTGCGCACCAGCTCCATTCTGGTCTGGCGCTCGCCATCAACGGTCACGCTGTCTGGAGCCATGTCGAAACCGCGACATTGCACATGCGGCCGCTCTCGGGCGCCTTCATCCATGATTATCTCGATGCAGCAGGCAGCGCGGTGACGAGCAGCGTCGGTGCCTATCAGATCGAAGGTCTCGGCATGCACCTTTTCCAGAAGATCGAGGGCGATCACACCACCATCATGGGCCTGCCATTGCTGCCGTTGCTGCGGCAACTGCGAAATATGGGCCTTCTGGCCGATTGAGGGACAATGCTTGTCATCGGGCTGACCGGTTCCATTGGCATGGGCAAGTCGACGACGGCCGGGCTGTTCCGCGCAGCTGGTGTGCCGGTCCATGATGCCGACGCTACCGTCCATCAACTCTATGCCGGCGCGGCGGTACCGCTCATTGCTGCCCGTTTTCCCGGAACAGTGGAGGAGGGCGTAGTCGATCGGAAAAAGCTCGGGGCCACCGTGCTGGGCAGGAAAGACGAAATGCAGGCGCTTGAAGCGCTGATCCATCCGTTGGTCCATGCCGAGGAGCGGGCATTCCTCGCCGCAGCGCGCCGGAATGGCCACCGTCAGGTCGTACTCGATATCCCGCTCCTGTTCGAAACCGGCGCGTCGCATCGAGTGGATTGCATCGTTGTCGTCTCCGCGCCCTTGGCTGTGCAAAAGGCCCGGGTCCTTGCCCGCCCGGGCATGACGGAGCAGACATTCAACGCCATACTCTCGCGTCAGTTGCCGGATCAGGACAAGCGTCAACGCGCCCATGCGGTGATCGATACATCGCATGGCGTGGACAAGGCAGGGGCACAGGTGGAGGCGCTTCTTCGTGCCCTGGCGGGCCACCCCGGTCAGGGTCGCCAGTTCTAAGGCGTTTCCCGGCAACGTGCGGAACGGTTTGGATCCGGACAGCGCAGACAGACGAATAAACGCAATCAGAGAAAGTGACTGGGTCCATGCGTGAAATTGTGCTCGACACCGAGACGACCGGCCTTGACCCCAAGACCGGACATCGCGTGGTGGAAATCGGCTGCGTCGAAATGGTCAACCGCTTCCTCACGGGCAAGACCTTTCATGAATACATCAATCCGGAACGGTCCATGCCGCCAGATGCTTTCGCAATTCATGGACTTTCAGACGGATTTCTCAAAGACAAGCCAATCTTTGCAAGCATAGCAGATTCATTCGTCGATTTCATTGGCGATGCAAAACTGGTCATCCACAATGCATCTTTCGATATCATGTTCCTGAATTACGAGTTGAACAAGCTCGGGAAGCCGATCATTACAAGCGATCGTGTTGTTGATACGTTAATGCTGGCGCGCCGGAAACACCCGGGACAGCCCAATTCGCTCGACGCGCTCTGCGCCCGCTATGGCATCGACAATTCCCGCCGGACGAAGCACGGCGCTTTGCTCGATTCGGAAATTCTGGCGGAAGTTTACGGCGAACTCACTGGCGGGCGCCAGCAGACGCTGGGTCTTGCCAGCGCGCCGACGGCGCGGAGCGGCGGTGCGGTTACATCCGCAGCCCGGCGGCAGCGGGAACCGCTTGAACCCCTGTTGACGGCAGAGGAAAAGTCAGCCCATGCCCGCTTCATCGAGGGCATGGGCGAAAAAGCGCTCTGGCGCAAATACCTTGGCCTGACGGAGCCCTGATCAGGAGGGCTTGCCCTGCTGCTGCATTTCCGCGACGCGCTGGCTGTAGAGAGCCATGAAGTCGATCGGATCCATGTAGAGCGGCGGGAAACCGCCATCGCGCACGGCGCTCGCCACGATCTGGCGGGCAAACGGGAACAGGATGCGCGGGCACTCCACCATCAGCACGCCACCGATATGTTCCTGCGGGATGTTGCGCAGGCGGAAGACGCCGGCATAGTTGAGCTCGAAGCTGAACAGCAGGTTCGGCTTGGTGCCGGCGGTACCTTCGAGCTTCAGTTCAACCTCGAAGTCGTCGCCCTGGATCGGCTGGGCATTGACGTTGACCTGGATGTTGATCGCGGGGGCTTCGCCATTCTGGTTCGTCAGCGAGCGCGGAGCGTTGGGGTTCTCGAAGGACAGATCCTTGGTGTACTGCGCAAGGGCATTCAGCTGCGGCGCGGTATCGGCAGTCTCGCTCATGATGGCAAATCCTCAGTAGACAGATGGGGAAGGGCTTACACGGAACCGGCCATCGCCTCAAGGCGATAACTCGCGTGGATGTGTTTGACGCTTGCGAGGCTTCTTGCGTGTGCCAAGCTCGCGCCATTCATCGGCATCGAGCGTGATCACCTCGTCGCGGGCGCTGCGGTGCTTTTCGCGCCGGACCCAGCGCAGCAGGAGGCTGCGTACGGAGGGCGCAAACAATGCGAGGCCCGCCAGCGTGGTGAGAACGCCCGGCAGCAGGATCAGGAAGGCGCCAAGCGCGCCAAATCCGGCTGATCCGAGCCCGCTGAGACCGCGCCGGACCGGATTGAGCGCAACTCCGGTGAAAACGGCTCGCAATTGGCCGGCAAAGAGGGCAAAGCCGACAAGACCTTTCAGGGTTACGAAGGCCATCATCGGCAGGATTCCGACCTCTCGCGCAATCAGCCAGAACAGGAAACACTCCACGGCGATATAGAGCAGCCCCCCATAGGCGGCACGTCTAAAAAGGCGCGGCGTGATCATCATGGCGTCTGGTCCGTTGTCGCGGGGCTCGCAACCCTTATATATGAAGAAGAACCGATTGATGCGAGGGGCGGGTCTCTTCTCGTCTGATGAGATGAACGGCCTTTGAGGGAACCAGCTGGATGAACGACTTCCTCGACACTTATACGATCGTCTTTATCGCGCTCGCGATTTTCGTGATCTTCCGTCTGAAGGCCGTGCTGGGCCAGCGGACCGGCTCCGAACGGCCACCGTTCAACCCGTTTGAACGGCCAGAGCCGCCGAAGGCCGCAGAGGGCGACAGCAATGTGGTGGCCTTGCCTACTGCCCGCCCGGCTCCCGTCGGAGCAGCACCGCCGGTGGATCCTGCCACTCAGCTCAAGGGCATCGCCGAGCCGGGAACTCCGCTCGCTGCCTCGCTCACCGAGATCATGGCGGCTGATCCTTCCTTCGAGCCCAAGGGGTTCCTGATGGGCGCGCGCGCCGCATACGAGATGATCGTGCTCGCATTCGCGCGCGGCGACCGTCGCTCGCTGAAGGACCTTCTTGCCAAGGATGTCTACGACGATTTCGTCGCCGCGATTACCGATCGCGAATCGCGCGGCGAGAAGGTTGAGACCACCTTCGTTTCCATCGACAAGTCGGACATTTCAGAAGCATCGCTGCGCGGCAAGACCGCCGCCGTCACCGTCCGCTTCGTCTCCAAGCTGATCACCGCCACGAGAGATGTCTCGGGAACCGTGATCGCTGGGAGCCCCGACAAGATTTCCGATCTCTCGGATGTCTGGACCTTTGCGCGCGAAACAGGCTCTCGTGACCCGAACTGGAAGCTCGTCGCAACCCGGTCGGATGCGTGAAGCGGGCGGCTGGCCGGTCTTTGTGCCGGCAGATTGCCCGGTTTGCATGGGGATGTGTGATGGCGCAAGGATTGGCCGCAACGGTGCTCGCAGGGCCGAGCCCTCCGGGTGCCCGGGCCGTGCCCCTGACCTTCGAGGCCTTGCCGGGCTGGGCTGCGGATGATCATGCGGCGGCTTTTTCCGCATTTCTGATCAGTTGCCGGGCCATGGCAGCGGATGCACCGGCCCTGCGGCCAGCCGTCGCAGCCCTGCCGGCGCTGAAAGCCATCTGCCTCAAGGCGCTGGCGCTGCCGACGCCCATCGCTGCGGGGGCGGCCCGCACCTTCTTTGAAAGCCACTTTGCCCCGTTCCGGGTCGAACCTGACACCGGCTCGGGCTTTCTCACCGGCTATTTCGAGCCGGTCATCGCGGGAGCCTTGCAACCGTCAGCGCGCTTTTCCGCGCCGGTGCTCGGGCGGCCCGATGATCTTGTGACCCTGCAACCGGGCGATGCGCGAGGTGCGCTCGACCCCGCCCTTGCCGCGGCGCGGCGCACTGCAACCGGCCTTGAGCCTTACCCGGATCGGGCCGCAATTCTGGCCGGTGCGCTGGCCGGACGCGGACTGGAACAGCTCTATCTGAGGGACGAGGCGGAGGTTTTTATTGTCCAGGTACAGGGCTCGGCGCGGGTGCGCCTGGCGGATGGCGGCGAAGTGCGCCTCGCCTATGCCGGGCGTAACGGCCACCCCTATTCCTCGATTGGTCGCATCCTGATCGAGGAGGGGCGCATCCCACGCGAGGACATGTCGCTTGAGCGGCTGATGGGCTGGCTCCGTGCCAATCCGGCGGATGCCCGCCGCGTCATGACTGCAAACCGATCCTACGTTTTCTTCCGGCGGGAGGATCGGATCGACCCTGCCCTCGGTCCGACCGGCGGCGCCGGCGTTCCGCTGACCCCTGGCCGCAGCCTCGCGGTGGACCGTGGGATCTGGCCCTACGGATTGCCGGTCTTCATCGCCAGCGACATTGCGACATTGCCAACGGACGAGGGCGCATTGCGGCGGACCATGATTGCCCAGGACACCGGATCGGCGATCGTCGGGCCGGCCCGGGCCGATTATTTCTGGGGTAGCGGCGAAGTGGCTGGCCAACGCGCGGGTGTGACGCGGCACGCGCTCGACTTCACGGTGCTCTGGCCACGCGGGAAAAACCGGTGAAAAAGCCGTCATCTCGCCAAAAGATCGGCCTCACCCGCGAGGATATCGAGCTTTGGGCCCATGTGACGCGTTCCGTGGTGCCGATGCCCGGGCGCCCGGTGTTGGCCGCAGACATCGTGGCTGAACCCGCGCCACTCCGAACGTCTGAGATCACCGCGCCAGCGCCGCTTCCCGCCAGCCGTTCCCCACGCGCCGCACCGCCGCTTCAGCCGCTGGAACGGCGTCTCCGCCAGCGGCTGTCGCGCGGACAGTACGCAGTGGATGGCGTGATCGACCTGCATGGTATGCGCCAGAGTGAGGCCCACGGCGCGCTGATCGCCTTTCTCGGGCGCGCCCATCGCGAGGGCCGGTTGCTGGTGCTGGTCGTGACCGGCAAGGGCAGCAGCGCCGAACCTTCGGATCGCGAGGGCCGTGGTGTTCTCAAGCGGTTGGTGCCCCATTGGCTGGCCGACCCCGTGCTGCGTCGCATGATCGTCGGTTTCGAGGATGCGGCCCGTGGCCATGGTGGGTCCGGTGCGCTTTATGTGCGCCTGCGAAAACCCCACCGCACTTGACCTTCCCCGCCCGCTCGTTCAGGGAGCGCAGCAACACGATCCCTGACCCATTTTCCAGGTGCTGCTCATGTCTTCCGCCCGTCACGATGTTCTGACCATCGGCAATGCCATCGTCGATGTCATCGCCCACGCCGATGAGGCGTTCCTCGCGAAGTTCGGGGTTGTGAAAGGCTCGATGACCCTCATCGGCGCCGATCTCGCCGAAACGCTTTATGCGGCCATGGGGCCGGCCACGATCGTTTCCGGCGGTTCGGCGGCGAATACCGCGGTTGGCGTTGCCTCGCTCGGCGGGCGCGGTGCCTATATCGGCAAGATCAGGAACGATTCGGTCGGCGACATTTTCGCCCACGACATCCGGGCCAGCGGTATCAGCTTTGATACGCCGCGCGCTGTCGATGGCCCGGCCACTGCACGCTGTTTCGTGCTGGTTACGCCTGATGGCGAGCGGACGATGAACACCTATCTCGGCGCCTGCCAGAACCTGACCGAAGCCGACATCGACCCCGCGACCGTTTCGGGCGCGAAGATTACCTATCTCGAAGGCTATCTCTGGGATCCGCCGGCTGCGAAGGTTGCTTTCCGCAAGGCGGCGGAGATTGCCCATGCGGCCGGGCGCGAGGTTTCCCTCACCCTGTCGGATTCCTTCTGCGTCGACCGCTATCGCGCCGAGTTCCGCGATCTTGTTTGCACCGGTATGGTCGACCTTCTCTTTGCAAACGAACATGAGCTCAAATCGCTGTATGAGACAGCGGATTTCGAGACCGCTCTTGCTGCCGTTAGGTCCGAGGCCAGGCGCGCCGTCGTCACCCGCTCGGAAGCCGGCGCCATTGCCGTTGCTGGCTCCGAGACCGTGTCCGTGCCGGCCTTTCCGATCGAACGGCTGGTCGATACCACCGGCGCCGGCGACCATTTTGCGGCGGGCTATCTCTTCGGCCACACCACCGGCCGCTCGCCGGAAGCTGCGCTCCGTCTCGGGGCCTTGGCGGCAAGTCATGTCATTCAGACGCTCGGCGCCCGTCCGCAGGTCGAATTGAAGGCGCTCGCCGAGGAAAACGGGCTCTACTAGACAGGACGACAAGAGCCGGACATTTCGCTGGCTTGCCGGACTGGGTATGCGGGCGGTATGTTTGGCGCCCTGGTTTCTGAACGGAGTGTGCTGCCATGAGGGCGCTTCTGCGAGTGCTGGGTTTTCTGGCCTTGCTGCTCGCCTTCATCCTGCTGGTGGTTGATGCAACCACCATTATCAGCGCCAGAACCCTCGATTTCACCTCGACCGGCGAACTGCTGCTGCGCACTGCGGGGCCAGGCGCGCTGGAGCGCTGGGAGGCGGCCATCGCGCGCAATCTGCATCCGCTGGTCTGGTCCGCCTTTGCTGTCTTCATCCTGGCGATGCCGGTCGTCGTGGTGGCTACCGTTATCGGGCTCGTAGCCCTGATGCTGGGACGGAGGCGCGATCCGGATGCGGTTTTTCGCTTTCGCGACGGAGATTGACTGGAAAAACGCGGTAGGCATTTCCACATTCAGGCCGGAGGTAACACCATGTTCTTTCGCAAGTCCGCCGAATTACCCACTCCGGACCGGGCACTGGCCGGGCGATCATCCGAAATCCCCACTGCGGAGCACAGCTTCGTCAATGGCAGACCGCTCAAAGGACCTTATCCGGACAGAATGGCCAAGGCGCTGTTCGGTCTGGGGTGTTTCTGGGGGGCGGAGCGTAAATTCTGGCAGCTGGATGAAGGGATCCACGTCACGGCGGTCGGCTATGCGGCGGGCTTTACGCCCAATCCGACCTACGAAGAGGTGTGCAGCGGGCGGACGGGCCATAACGAAGTCGTGCTGGTCGTCTATGATCCTGAAAAGATATCCTACGCCGACCTTCTCAAAACCTTCTTCGAGAACCATGATCCGACGCAGGGAATGCGGCAGGGCAATGATGTTGGCACACAGTATCGTTCGGGGATTTATGTCTACGATGACGCGCAGAGGGGGGCCGCTGAATCAGCCCGCGCGCAGTATTCGGAGCTGTTGCAGCGTGCGGGATACGGCTCCGTAACGACAGAGATTCAGCCAGCTCCGCCCTTCTATTTCGCGGAAGACTATCACCAGCAGTACCTGGCCAAGAACCCGAATGGCTATTGCGGGCTCGGCGGCACCGGCGTCGCTTGTCCGATTGGACCGGGTTCGAATCGTTAGGCCGGGAGCCGTCACCGCCCTACCGCGGACAGATGTTTGCCGCAGCCTGCAAACGCTTCATCATCTCCGCCGGCTCACGCACCGAACAGAGGGGTTGCGCCTCCTGCCGCGCGGCATCCAGCTTGCGCTGGTCAACCAGAATGCCGACGAGCAGGAAGCGAAGCTGGGTGCGGAACTGCGGAACGAAAGCCTTGGGATAACGTTCGACCTGCTGCACTGCCGTCCGGGCCGCCGTTTCTGCGTCCGCGAGGTTCTTCTCGCGGATCAAAAGACGCGCGCGCAACAGAAACAGGCGCGGATCGCCGGGATGCGCTGCCAATGCCGCGTCGATTGCCCGGGCAGAAGGCGACGTTTCGAGCCGCCGGAGCGCATCCTCGCTCATCAATTGCGCGACGAAAGCCTGTTCGCCAAAGCTCGTCTTTAGTCGCGCCGCGCCGTAAGCCACCGTCAAAAGCGCAATGAGGGCAATGATCGAGGCAAACGCGCGGGCTGGTGGCCAACGGACATCGCGGCGCCAGATCAACAGGAACAGGCCAGCCAGAACCGCCCCTGCAACCGCCCCGCCGATATGCGCAGCATGGTCGATGGACATGCCTGATCCACCGGATGCGAGCGGCAGGAGCGCAGGCAGCAGCGTGGGCACCAGCGCACCCATGCTGCCGGACAGGAAGGCCTTCCGCACCTCTCCGGGCGGGAACCGTCGCGAAATCACCAATGAGAAACCGAATAACCCCATGATCGCGCCGGAAGCCCCAACGGCAATCAGCATCGGCGGGTTGAATGAAATGGATGCCAGCCCGCCCCCGAGCGCGCCTATGACAAACAGCGCAAGATACCAGGCCCGACCGATCAACGGCTCGACCATGCGGCCGGCAGCAAAAAGGCCGATGCTGTTCATGATGATGTGCAGCGGGCCGCCGTGCAGAAGGGCGGCCGTGAGAAGGCGGTATGGCTCTCCATTGTCGACCACCAGCCCCTTCGACATCGCGCCCCAGCCGATCAATGTGCGGATCGAGGGATCCAGGGCGGGCGACGGGGCGCCGGCTGGAAACAGGACTTCGCCGGCAAAGACCAGCCAGATCAGGCCGAGAAGCGCAAAGCTTGCCACGGGGCGCGGCCAGAGGGCCGACGCCGGGGCCGCCTCGGGATATGATGGGTTCATCGGCTCAGAACGATCTTCTGGCAGGCCTCTGGCATTGCCGATAGCGGCATGTGTTTTACGGGCTTTGGCTTGCCGGATGACGGGGGTTTCGGCCCGAAATATGCCTTATGCTGGAGGTTCAGCCAATCGGTCAGCTCCTCACCGCAGCCATCTCCCGGCGGCGGCGGTGTTTGGTCAAGACAGGCCGAATCCCCGTCCGGGCAACCCATCCGGATGTGGAAATGGTAGTTGTGGCCCCAGATTGGCCGGACGCGGCTCAGCCAGGCCCGATCGCCCGTCGCCTCGCGACAGAGCGCTTTCTTGATCGCCGGATTGACGAAAATCCGGGTGACACCCTCCTGTTCGGCGGCAAGGCGGATGATGGCGTGATGCGCGTCGGTCCAGCGGTTCGGGTCAACATCCATCCAGTCGGACGCGACGACATTTGTCGCCGAAATCGTCTCGCGTTCATCGACCGAAAGTTTCCGGCTGCCCATGGGGGTCAGCCAGATGTCGGCATCAAGCCCCACCTGATGCGACGCATGGCCGGTCAGCATCGGGCCTCCGCGCGGTTGGGAAATGTCACCGACCAGAAGGCCCCGCCAGCCGGCCTCGCGCGGTGCCGTTTTCGCGATGCGTTCGATCAGCGCGATCAGGTCGGGATGGCCCCAGTTGCGGTTGCGCGATATGCGCATGACCTGCCAGGTCGGTCCATCGGTTGAAAGAGCTCTGGCCCCGGCGATGCAGCCCTTGGCATAGGAACCAATGGTCCGGGCCTCACCGCCCGTCCCTGCCCGCGCTGCACCGAAATGCCGCTTGGCGGCATCCTGTGGCAGGGTCTGGAGCAGCTTGGCGCGCTTTTCCATTTCCTCGGTCTGGGTCTCCTGCGCGCGAAGCGCGGGCGTCAGCAGCGCCAGAGTCATGGCGGCGACGGCGCAGGCACGCCGGAGGCGTAAAATGCGAATCATCTGCTTAAGCCCTTGCAAAGTCGTTATAAACCGGTCGCTAACCGAGCCGGAACTGCCAAGAATTGTAAACCAAAGGCCTTTACCGCAAGCAAACACCTGAGACCGATTTTTGACGGACAGGGATTTTTCTGATGTGCTGTCTGAAAAGATCGCTCAATGCGGCGGCAGTATGTCGAGTAGTAAAACAGGGTGGTGTTATGCAAAAGGTTCTCTCGTTCCTCATTCTTGCCTTTGGTCTCTTGCTGGGTGCCCAGACCGCTGAGGCAAAGGTCGTAGCCAAAATCAACATCGCGCAGCAGAAAATGACTGTTATGGTCGATGGCAAAGTCAAGCATGTCTGGAGGGTTTCTACGGCGCGCAAAGGCTTTGTCACACCGCGCGGCGTCTACGCTCCCAAGCGGATGCATGTGAAATATTATTCCAAAAAATACTATAACTCGCCGATGCCCTATTCGATCTTCTTCAAGGGCGGCTATGCCGTGCATGGCACCACCGCCGTCGGAAAGCTCGGCGCGCCGGCCTCGCATGGTTGCATCCGGCTTGCCACGGGCAATGCGGCAAAGCTCTATTCGCTGGTGAAGAACTACGGACCGTCGCAAGCGCGGATCGTCATCACCTGAGGGCTTGTCCCCACGCGGCGAACGATGGACGGCGCACCGCGTTCGTTCCATGGTTGGTGCCTTGGACCGAGCCGTGCAGGCCCGAACCGGAAAGTTCGGCGGAAAGGCGGATATGATCAGCCCGATCGGGGAGATGGGCTGTGAACAAGATGCCTTTGCCACCAACTGCCGGGATCGCCGCAGATGTCAGGGCTGCGCCAGAAGAATGGGCTGTGAAGGAGAAAACGGCTGAACTGGCCGCCAATCCCGTGGGAACAAGGCCGAACAGGCGGAGGCAGCCTCACATCTTTGAGCTGATTTCCTGATACATCGCCGTTGTCTTGCTACCGAAGATCTGGATTGAACCGACGATCGCAAGAAAGACAAGCGCGCAGATGAGACCATATTCGATGGCCGTTGCTCCGCGTTCGTTCGCCAGAAATCGCTTGAAAATCTGCATTGTCCCTCTCGGCTCCTTGCATTTTCGCTGCAAGAAACCAAGGACAGGTTAATGTTGCCGACCGAAAAGGGTAAGGCCCCGAAACCGCAGCCGGCCTGAAGTGGTCAGCTCCCCGACTTGCCGAATTCGGAGATGCCGCCATGCGCCGCCGACCATTCGGCCGGCGAATGCAGGAATTTTTCCACTTCGCTGATCGTTTTGGTGTCGAAATAATTGCCGGCCTTGGCGACAGCCAGCACATCCCACCAGGTCGCAAGATGGTGCAGCGTCACGCCGAGATCGGTCATGGCGCCCTTGGCATGGGCGAAAATGTCGTAATAGAAGACGACGAAGCAGTGTTCGCAGGACATGCCGGCCTCGCGCAGTGCCTTGACGAAACCGAGCTTCGAGCCGCCATCGGTGGCAAGGTCCTCGACGAGCAGGGCGCGCTGCCCGTCGATGATGTTTCCTTCAATCTGGGCGTTTCGGCCAAAGCCCTTGGGCTTTTTACGGATATACTGCATCGGCAGTCCAAGACGCTCTGAAATCCAGGCGGCGAAGGGGATACCGGCGGTCTCCCCGCCTGCGACAACATCGAATTGTTCGTAGCCGACATCACGCAGCAGGGTTGCGCAGGCAAAGTCCATCAGCCCGGTCCGGAGGCGCGGATAGGAAATGATCTTGCGGCAATCGGTATAGACCGGGCTCGCCCAGCCCGAGGTGAAGATGAAAGGCTTGCCGGAGGTGAAATGCACTGCCTGGATCTCCAGCAGCATCTTCGCGGTCTGGCGGGCAATGGTCTCGCGGTCAGCGGGAATGGAAAACTGGGTCATCGGAGCCTCGGCAAATGTTTCACGGCATATGCGGCCACGGCGCGGTCCGGTCAACCGTCTCGACCGCCCGCGATCAGTTTTGCCGCCGCGAGGTCCTCGATGGCATTGCCAACCGATTTGAACAGCGTGATCTCCTGATCGGAGATCCGGCCAGGATGCGCGCCAGTCACCAGCGCCCGGAAGTCCGCCCGGATGTCAGCCTCGCCGATCACACCATCGCGGATCGGTTGGGCGAGATCACCGGACAGCAGCGCGCCTGCGCGGACGTCGACAAAAATGCTGGCGCGCCGCACCGTCTCGTCGTCGCTTTCGCGCATATCTGCCTTGAAGGCGCCGACAAGGTCGACATGGGCGCCAGGCTTCAGCCATGCGCCCCGGATCACCGGCTCCGCCGCACTGGTGCAGCAGGAGATCACGTCCGCGCCGCGTGCGGCAGCCTCAAGTTCGGTCACGACTACCGCCCTGATTCCCTGGTCGGCCAGGGTCGCGACAACGGCTTCGGCTCTGGCGGGCTGGCGCCCGAAAATGCCGATGGACTGATACGGCCGGACGGAGGCATGAGCGGCAGTCATGGCCTGCGACAATTGGCCCGTGCCGATCACCAGCAGATTTTTCGCATCGTTTCGCGCAAGATATTGCGCCGCCGCAGCCGAGGTCGCCGCAGTCCGCCGGACGGTGATCGCATCGCCGTCCATTGCTGCGCGAATGGCGCCTGTTGCGCCATCAAACAACAGATAGGCGGCGGAAATTGTGGAAAGCCCCCGCTTCGTGTTGCCCGGAAAGAAGGTGACGGCTTTGACACCGATGGCATCGCCGCCGATCCAGGCCGGCATCAGCAGGAGCGTTCCGGCCTCCGCTGCCGGCTGCTGAATGGTCAGAACCTGCCGCTCGGGCACCTCCGCTCCCTGACGGAACAGGGCTTCGACGGCTGGAATGAGGTCGGCAAAGGGTAAGGCCGCGTGGATGGCCTTGGCATCATAAGATTTCATCAGTGGCTCCCGTTCCGGAAAACCTAGCCAATGTTCTGCCCTTAGGCTATCGAACAGGGCATCATTGATTGTCGAAGGAGCACCGCTTTCATGGGTAAGGTCTTTCCCGACGCAAAATCCGCTCTGGCGGGGATTTGCAAGGACAACATGGTCGTCATGGCCGGCGGGTTCGGGCTGTGCGGAATGCCGGAAGAGCTGATCATCGCGCTGCGCGATACGGGCGTCAAAGGCATCACGGCCATTTCCAACAACGCCGGCGTCGATGGCAAGGGTCTCTCGCTCCTGCTCGAGACGCGGCAGATCCGGAAGATGATCTCGTCCTATGTTGGCGAGAACAAGCTCTTTGCCCAGCAGTATCTGGCGGGTGAACTGGAACTGGAGTTCAATCCGCAGGGTACGCTCGCCGAGCGGTGCCGCGCCGGCGGCGCGGGCATTCCCGCCTTCTACACCAAGACCGGCTACGGCACCCTGATTGCCGAAGGCAAGCCGACCGCCGAGTTCGACGGCGAGATGTATGTGATGGAGCGCTGGCTGCGTGCCGATGTGTCGCTGGTTCATGCCTGGAAGGCCGATACCGAGGGCAACCTTGTGTTCCGCAAGACCGCGCGCAACTTCAACCCGATGATGGCGACCGCCGGCAAGGTCACTGTGGTCCAGTGCGAGGAACTGGTCGAGGCCGGCGCGATCGACCCGGATCAGATCCACACGCCCGGTGTTTTCGTGCAGCGCATCGTGCATGTGCCGAACGCCGCCAAATACATCGAGAACCGGACCGTGCGTCCGAAGCAGTCGTAAGACGGGACAAGGAGAAACATCATGGCCTGGACCCGCGAACAGATGGCGGCGCGTGCCGCCAAGGAGCTGCGCGACGGCTTTTACGTCAACCTCGGCATCGGCATTCCGACGCTGGTTTCCAACTACATCCCGGAAGGGGTTTCGGTGCAGCTTCAGTCTGAGAACGGCATGATGGGCATGGGCCCGTTCCCGTTCGAGGGCGAAGAGGACGCCGACCTGATCAACGCCGGCAAGCAGACCGTCTCTGAACTGCCGACCACCTCGTATTTCTCGTCTGCCGACAGTTTTGCGATGATCCGCGGCGGCCACATCAACCTCTCCATCCTCGGTGCCATGCAGGTGGCGGAAAATGGCGACCTCGCCAACTGGATGATCCCCGGCAAGATGGTGAAGGGCATGGGCGGCGCGATGGACCTCGTGGCCGGCGTGCAGAAGGTCGTCGTGGTGATGGAACACGAGGCGAAGGGCGAATCGAAACTGCTCCATCGCTGCAATCTGCCGCTCACCGGCGCCAATGTCGTCGATATGGTCATCACTGATCTCGGTGTCTTCACCATCGACAAGAAGGGCAAGGACGGCATGGCCCTGATCGAGCTCGCGGACGGCGTGACCCTCGACGAGATCAAGGCAAAGACCGAGGCGACATTCAAGGTTGCGCTGAAGAATTAAGCTTCGATGCGCAAAGTCATTCCGGGCGGCCAGGAGCTGGCCCGGAATGACATGCCCTCTCAGTAATCCACCTTAACGAAATAGAGCCCGTGTGCCGGGGCGGTTGGTCCGCAGGCGTCCCGGCGGCGGGCATCGCGCGCGCGTTCGAGATCGGCGCGGTGCCAGCGCCCAAGCCCGACCTCCACCAGCGATCCCGCCATGGACCGCACCTGATTGTGCAGGAACGACCGCGCGCTCGTCATCACCTGCACCTCGTCGCCGAACCGCGACACAGCAAGCGTTTCCAGTGTCTTGAACGGGCTCTTGGCCTGACAGTCCGCCGCGCGGAACGTCGTGAAGTCGTGATGGCCAATCAGCGCCCCCGCCGCGTCGTTCATCGCAGCGATGTCGAGCCGGCGCGGCACATGCCAGGTGCGGTGCCGTTCCAGCGGCGCCGGCGGACGACGATTGAGGATGCGGTAGAGATAGTGACGGCGTCTGGCCGAAAAGCGCGCATCGAAATCATCTTCTACGCGGGCTGCCTCCAGCACCGACACCTGCGCATCGATCAGCTTGAGCTTGGCGTTCATCGCATCGCGCACGGTGTCGGTCCGCCACTCCCGGCCAAGGTCGAGGTGGGCCACCTGCGCGAGGGCGTGAACGCCGGCATCCGTACGCCCGCAACCATTCACGCGGGCCCGTTCGCCGGAGAACTGCAAGACCGCCTCTTCAAGGTCGCCCTGCACGGTGCGCCCATCGGCCTGTAACTGCCAGCCGCGATAAGGTCCGCCGTCGTACTCGATGGTCAGCCTGTAGCGCGGCATCAGGCGACACCGCCGAAAAATGCGGCGGGGTAGGCAAGTTCCGCCGCGCTTGGCAGAGGGCGGTTGCTCAATCGCAGAGCCTGAAAATGCGGCCCGGCCCACGGCACAGAAAACGGCAGCGCCGTTTCCGCGCGAAAGCCGAAGCGACCATAATAGCCAGGATCCCCCAGAACGAACACGATATCGCAGCCCATGCTTGTCAGCTTCTCCAGACCGGCGCGGATCAGCGCAGTGCCAATACCCCTCCTATGGTGGTCCGGGAGAACCGACACCGGCGCGAGCGACATCGCGACCAGTGGGGTCGATGGCGGTGGATCAAGTGTCAGCGGCTGAAAAGCGATATGCCCGACAATCGCGCGGTCATCCCTGGCAACCAGCGACACGGCAAGGTCGCCGGATTGCCGCAGCGCTTCGACCAGAAGCGCCTCGTCGGCGCGGCCAAAGGCCCGGGCCACGGCATCCGCTATGGCGGCGATGTCATCCCCGCCCTCGGGCGCGATCACAATCGTCAAAGTTGCACCCCGGGCCCTATTTTAGCGCCGTTAAGAAAGTCAGCGGCCTTCATCGGCCCCCTGCCGGCCCGCTGCACCTCGGTCAGCCGCACGGCGCCGGAGCCGCAGGCGATGGCGAGCGCACCATCCAGCGTCGCTCCGGGTTGGCCCGTCCCTTCGACCGGCACGGCCTTCAGCACCTTGACGCGAGCCGGGCCCTGCCCCCAGTCGGCTTCAAAAAACGCACCGGGAAACGGCGACAGCCCGCGAATATGGTCCAGAACCGCTGTCGCCGGCATTGACCAGTCGATCCGGCCCTCGGAATTGGTCAGTTTGGCGGCATAGGTCACGCCCGCCTCGGCCTGCGGCGTGAAGGTCAGCGAGCCCCGGTCCAGCGCCGCGAGCGCCCGGACCATCAGGTCGGCACCAAGCCGCATCAGACGGTCATGCAGATCACCTGCCGTCATGTCAGGCCCGATGGCGAGTTTCTCGACCATGCCGACGGGTCCGGTGTCGAGCCCTTCCTCCATACGCATCACCATGACGCCAGTCTCCCGGTCACCGGCCATGATGGCGCGCTGGATCGGCGCAGCGCCACGCCAGCGTGGCAGAAGCGACGCGTGCAGGTTGAGACAGCCAAGCGTGGGCGCATCAAGCACAGCCTTCGGCAGAATGAGCCCGTAGGCAACCACCACGGCGACATCGGCCTGAAGCGCCGCAAATTCGGCCTGAGCCTCCGGCTTCCTGAGAGATTTCGGCGTAAAAACCGGCAATCCGAAGCCTTCGGCCAGCCGGTGCACCGGGCTCTTGTGCATTTCCATGCCCCGGCGCGCCGGCGCCGGCGGGCGCGTGTAGACCCCGACAACCTCATGGCCCTGGCCGATGATCTCCGACAAGACGGGCACGGAAAAATCCGGGGTGCCCATGAAAACAACGCGCAGGGTCATTGAATCACCCCTCGCCCCGCTCTTTCGCCAGTTTGGTGAACTTCTTCACGACCATGGTCCGCTTCAGCTTGGAAATATGGTCGATGAACAGAACGCCGTTGAGATGGTCGATCTCGTGCTGGAGGCAGGTGGCAAGCAGGCCCTCGGCCAGAACCTCGCGTTCCTCGCCCGTCTCGTTGCGATAACGCACCTTGACCCGGGCTGGACGCGTCACCTCCGCGTAATATTCGGGGATGGAGAGACAGCCTTCCTCATAGGACGAGCGGTCATCGGATGCCCAGACAATCTCCGGGTTGATGAAGACCTGCGGCTGTTGTTCGCCCTCCTTCTTCGACAGATCAATGGTGACGACGCGCAGCGGCTGGCCAATCTGGATCGCGGCAAGGCCGATGCCTGGCGCGTCATACATCGTCTCGAACATGTCTCCGACGAGTTGTGTCAGATCCTTGTCGATGCTTTTGACCGGCGCGGAAATGATGCGCAGCTGCGCATCGGGAAGAATGACAAGCGGGCGGATCGACATGGTGGGGCGTCCGGCAAAGGTGGGATTTGCCGCTTCCTACGCGGGCGCGGCGTTCGGGTCAATCATGTTCCATTTTCGTTCGCGCGCGAATCGCGTTAGCTAGAGGGATGAACGATGCACTGATCATCATCGGCGGGCGAATCATCACCGTGCAGGAGGCGTTGCTCTGGGGGGCCGGCCTTGCGCTTTTCCTCCTCGCCGTCCTTGTCTGGCTTGGCGCGCGCGGCGCACGGGCCCGCGCAGTCGAGGGGGCCGCCGCCGCCGAGCGGGCGCGGGAGATGGACGACAAGATTGCTGCCCTCAACCAGCTTCAGGCTGAAATGACCGGGCGGATCCAGACCTTTACGGATGTGCTCGGCTCCCGCCAGAGCGAGCTGGCCCGGGTGGTCGTTGACCGGCTCGATGCGGTAAAGTCCAATGTCGGTCAGGGGCTGGCGCAGAGTGCGGAAAAAACCGCCGAAAACCTGCAGAAGCTGCATGAACGCCTCGCCGTCATTGATGCGGCGCAGTCCAACCTCGCGGGCCTGACCAGCGAGGTGCTGGGTCTCAAGGATATTCTGGCCAACAAGCAGGCCCGCGGCGCCTTCGGACAGGGGCGGATGGAGGCCATTGTGCGGGATGGCTTGCCGGCTTCGGCCTTTGCCTTCCAGTATACGCTCTCGAACCGCTCGCGGCCTGATTGCGTCATCAACCTGCCGGGAGATTCGCGGCCGCTGGTTATTGACGCGAAGTTTCCGCTCGAATCGTTCACGGCGCTCCGGGATGCAGCCAGCGACGAAGCTCGCGCGGCCGCCGAGCGCCGTGTGCGCAACGATGTCGGTCTTCACGTGCGCGACATCGCGGAAAAATACCTTTTGCCGGGCGAAACACAGGATCTCGCCCTGCTGTTTGTTCCCTCCGAAGCGTTGTACGCCGATCTTTGCGAGAAGTTCGAGGATGTCGTGCAGCGCGCTCATAAGGTGCGCGTGCTCATCGTTTCACCCTCGCTGCTGATGATGGCGATCCAGGTGATGCAGGCCATCGTTCGCGATGCGCGGATGCGCGATCAGGCGCGGGTGATCCAGACCGAAGTGACGCGATTGCTCGACGATGTGCGGCGCCTGCAGGAGCGCGCCGGCAAGCTGGAAACCCATTTCCGCCAGGCGCAGGAGGATGTTGCCGGGCTGATGCTGTCCGCAGAAAAGGTTGGCAAGCGCGGCGAGAAGATCGAGGCGCTCGATTTCGAAGAGCAGGCGGCGACCGCTGCCACGCCGGTTGTGCGCCCGGTCGATCCCGGCGTTGCCGCCAAACTGCCATTGCCGAGCGACATCCTGCCCTCGCCGCTGCTGCGACGGGCCAACGGATAGGTGGATCAAGCCGTAAAATAGGTGGCGATAATGCGCTCGTAGATGCGCGTCAGCGTCTCGATATCCTGAACCGCCACGCATTCATCGATCTGGTGCATGGTGGCGCCGACGACGCCGAATTCCACGACTTCGCAATAGGTTTTGATGAAGCGCGCGTCCGAGGTGCCCCCCGTGGTGGAGAGCGCTGGCTCCCGACCCGTCTCGGCCCGAACCGCATCGCGAACGAGATGGACGAAAAGTCCCGGCTTGGTGAGAAACGCGACGGAATTGGTGGGCGCGAATGTGATCGTGTAGGGCACATCCGTTCCGGCAGCGGCGAGACGGCGGATGATCTCGTCCGCCAGTGTTTCCGGCGTCCACAAATCATTGAACCGAATGTTGAAGGTTGCCCGGATCTCCGCAGGTATGACATTTGTGGCAGGATTGCCGGTATCGACGGTGGTCACCTCCAGATTCGACGCATCGAAAAAGGTCGTGCCCGCATCGAGCGGAGTCGCCTTGAGTGCCGCCAGCAAGGCCACCATCGCTGGAACCGGATTCTGCGCCAGATGTGGATAGCCGACATGACCCTGCCGGCCCGTGACCGTGATCCGCCCCGTCAGTGAGCCGCGCCGACCGATCTTGAGCATGTCGCCCATGGCGGCCGGATTGGTCGGCTCTCCGAGCACGCAGGCGGAAAAAACTTCGCCCCGCGCCTTGGCCCATTCGAGCAGCTTGACGGTGCCATTGACTGCCGGCCCCTCCTCATCGCCCGTGATCAGGAAGGCAATCGACCCCGCGCGCGGGATGCCGTGCCTTGAAAGGTAACGCAACACGGCGCTGACGCTGGCCGCGACACCGGCCTTCATGTCACAGGCGCCGCGTCCGTAGAGGATGCCATCACGGATGTCACCGGAAAAAGGCGGGCTTGACCAACGCGTCTCCTCGCCCGGGGGTACCACGTCAGTATGGCCTGCAAAGACCAGAGCCGGGGTGCCGGTCCCGATCCGGCAATAGAGATTCTCGATGTCCGGCGTCCCTGGTTCCGCAAACACCGGACGGTGCACCTCAAATCCCGCTTCTGTCAGGATCGCGGCCAAGAGCCCCAACGCGCCGCCTTCCGCCGGCGTGACGGATGGACAGCGCACGAGCGCCTGGGTCAGGACAACAGGATCGACGGCAGAAAGTGGTGACACGTTGGCCTCCTCGGGCGACGAGTCAATAAACTGTGGCGTCTCGGTGAGCAACGGGATCGCAAGTCGTGCTCGGCCTGACAAATCGCCGAACGCCTCGCCCAATGCCGCCATTTCGCCGAACGCGGCGTCAAAATCGGCTCGGCGCCCTAGCTCTGGCCTTGTAATGAATGCTGATCGCTGAGCATGAAGGCCGAAAACACCAATGGCGTTCCACGACTGCGCCGGACAGGAACCGTCAGGCGCTTATAGACGAGCGGCGCTCCGACAACGAGCTCCAGTTCATGGCCGGACAGAAGCATCTGGTTCTTACGATGCGCCTGTACGAATGATTCGAGACAGTGACTCATCTGAGGCCAGAAGAACTTGGTCCCGTTTTCGCGCTTGATGTCACCGAATGTCTTGTGCCCAAAGTCCATTATGAAAGCATTTTTGATAGAATTACCAACATAGAGAAAGCGAAAATCGCGTCGTTTCTCCGCGCCTTCGACGATAACGATAGTACTTTCAATCGAGACAAGCGTTTTTAATTTTACTTTTGAATCGGAGTTTCCAGAATCATAATCCAGATAGGCAGATGTGAACCCCATCAGTTCACCGAAGAGGTCCAATTCATTCTTGATTGTTTTGCTCATAACGCGCCCGGAATTTTTTATTGATGCTGGGCGATGCTCGCTCCATTGCAAGCGCGATGATAAATGTCGAATTCCATATGGCAACAGAAAAGTGCCACGGAAACTACAAAAAAATGCCAAGAAAAATAGAAATACTAAATGTTACTTCATGGATATGACAATTGTATTACTAAAAATAACTGCTGACTTTAAAACAAAATAACGTTCTTTAGACCAATAAAATGCACAATTGCAAGCACAAGGCTGTATCAAGTGGGGGCGCAACCACACGTCATAGCAGCGGCAAATACCGCCGCTGCAAGATATCGCACACCCTTGATCATCATATGAAAGGTGAAGGCCCTAGTCCCTCAGGAGTTCATTGATGCCGGTCTTGGAGCGAGTCTGCGCATCAACAGTCTTGACGATCACGGCACAATAGGTCGAGGGCCCCTGCGACTCGCCGGGTAACGGCTTACCGGGAAGGTTACCCGAGACAACGACGGAATACGGCGGAACATAGCCAATGTATACTTTGCCAGTTGCGCGGTCAATAATCTTGGTTGATGCCGAGATGAATACGCCCATGGCGATCACGGAGCCTTCGCCGACGATCACACCTTCGACAACTTCTGACCGCGCTCCAATAAAACAATTGTCTTCAATTATTGTCGGGTTCGCCTGCAACGGCTCCAGCACGCCCCCGATGCCGACGCCGCCGGACAGGTGCACATTCTTGCCGATCTGCGCGCAGGACCCGACCGTCGCCCATGTATCGACCATGGTGCCCTCGTCCACATAGGCCCCGAGGTTTACGAAAGAGGGCATCAGCACCACATTTCGGGCAATGAAGGCCGAGTGGCGCGCGATGGCGCCCGGCACGACCCGAAAGCCTGCCGCCTGAAAATCGGCCGCAGACCAGTTCGAGGTCTTGAGCGGCACCTTGTCCCAGCCATAGCGCGCCCCGCCCTGATCGGTCGGCCCGAAGGGGATGATGGCCATATCGTTGAGCCGAAACGAAAGCAGGACAGCCTTCTTGAGCCACTGGTTGACCGTCCAGCTGTCCTTGCCGGTGGCACCGGGAACCTTCTGAGCCACACGAAGCTTGCCGGCGTCGAGCGCGGCCAGCGCCGTCTCCACGGCATCGCGCGCCTCGCCGCGCGTCGCGGTCGTGATTTCGGCGCGGTCGTTCCAGGCCTTTTCGATGGCGGCTTCGAGCGCTGCAACGGTCATGAACATCCTCGTGAAACTGGTGTGTTGTGCGCCGGGGCGGATTGTCCGCTCACTGGCCTCTCGGTTTGGTTTTCGACGGGCAGGACGGAATGTCAAGCGGCAGGCGCATTGCGCTCGGCCAGCAAACTGCCCATCATGTCGGCAATTGCTTTGAGGTTCATCATGTCATCGCCGCTTGCCACCGAAACCAATACCATCCTAACCCGCCTCGGCGTTTCCGCCGGGATGCTGGCCGACAGCGGTCTTCCCGCCCGCAGCCCGCTGACCGGCGAAGTCCTGACCCATGTCCCGCCGTGCAGCACGGGCCGGACCACGGCAGCAATTGGCCGGGCGCACGAGGCCTTTCTGGTGTGGCGCGAGGTTCCGGGCCCACGCCGGGGTGAACTGGTGAGGCTGTTCGGCGAGGAACTCCGGATGGCCAAGGCCGATCTTGGCCGGCTTGTCACCATCGAGGCGGGCAAGATCCTGTCCGAGGGGCTGGGCGAAGTGCAGGAGATGATCGACATCTGCGATTACGCCGTCGGATTGTCGCGCCAGTTGTTCGGCTTGACGATTGCGACCGAGCGCCCCAGCCACCGCATGATGGAAACCTGGCATCCGCTTGGCGTGGTCGGGGTGATTTCCGCCTTCAACTTCCCCGTCGCGGTCTGGTCGTGGAATGCCGCGTTGGCGCTTGTTTGCGGCAATTCCGTTGTCTGGAAGCCATCGGAAAAGACCCTTCTTACCGCGCTGGCCGTTGAGGCGATCTTCGCGCGCGCTGCGGCGCGGTTCGCCGAGGCTGGGAACGGTGCCGTCCCGGCGGGGCTGACCGAACTCATCATCGGCGGGCCGGAGACCGGCGCGGTCCTTGTCGATGACCCGCGCGTTCCACTCGTCTCGGCCACAGGCTCGACAGCCATGGGGCGCAAGGTGGGACCGAGGCTGGCCCAGCGCTTTGCGCGCGCCGTGCTGGAACTTGGCGGCAACAATGCCGCCATCGTTGCCCCCAGCGCCGATCTTGACCTGGCTTTGCGCGCAATCGCCTTTGCCGCGATGGGCACGGCTGGTCAACGCTGCACCACCCTGCGTCGGCTGATCGTCCATGACAGCGTGTATGACAGCCTCGTGCCGCGCCTTCGGAAGGTCTACGCCAGCGTCCGCGTCGGTGATCCGCGCGATGCCGGCACGCTGGTCGGCCCGCTGATCGACCGCCAGGCCTTCGAGGGGATGACAGCGGCACTGGACGCGGCACGGCTGGCCGGTGGCACGGTCCATGGCGGCCAGCGCATCGCCGGCGCAGCACCCGATGCCTTTTATGTCCGTCCGGCGCTGGTCGAGATGCCGGAGCAGGCCGGGCCGATGCTGCATGAGACCTTCGCACCCATCCTTTACGTCGTCCGCTATCGCGATTTTCCCGAAGCGGTCGCGCTCAACAATGCAGTCGGGGCAGGTCTGTCATCGTCGCTGTTTACGCTCGACATGCGGGAGGCCGAGCGATTCGTGGCGGCCTCGGGCTCCGATTGTGGCATCGCAAATGTCAACATCGGCCCCTCCGGCGCCGAGATCGGCGGCGCCTTTGGGGGGGAGAAGGAAACCGGCGGTGGCCGGGAGGCAGGGTCCGATTCGTGGAAGGCCTATATGCGCCGGGCCACCAACACGATCAATTATGGCACCAGTCTGCCACTCGCGCAGGGCGTAACCTTCGACGTCGGGTAGGCGCATGTCGCGCCTGATCGCGGAGCCGGCTACATTTTCTGTTCAGGGCTGAACGAAAATGCGCGGCATCGACAAATCCCTCGTTGCACTTCGCGCTTTGCCATGCATCAATCGCCGTCATAACGGTCATCTGCCTGTCATGAGCGACGCATAGGCGGGTAGGATCGGCCATTGACCGGCGTAATGCCGGATAACAGGGAGAGATCGATGTCTTCAATTTCCAGGCTTGCCTTGCTTGCCGCCACCGCTCTGACCGTGACGGCCGGCTCGGCCCGTGCGCAGACCGAGATTACCTGGTGGCACGCGATGACGGGTGCCAACAACGATGTGGTCAACAAGCTCGCCGAGGATTTCAACGCCAGCCAGAAGGACTACAAGGTCGTCGTCGCGTACAAGGGGTCGTATGCCGACACGATGCAGGCTGGTATCGCCGCCTTCCGCGCCGGCAATGCGCCCCATATCCTCCAGGTGTTCGAGGTCGGCACGGCCTCGATGATGGGTGCCGGCAAGGCGATCAAGCCGGTGGCCGAAGTGATGGCGGAGGCCGGCGAAAAGTTCGATCCCAAGGCCTACCTGCCGGCAGTCGCGGCATATTATTCGACCGCGAAGGGCGAGCTCCTCTCCTTCCCGTTCAATTCGTCCTCGGCGGTGATGTGGTACAACAAGGACGCCTTCAAGAAGGCCGGCCTTGACCCCAACAATCCGCCGAAGACCTGGCCGGAAACGTTCGAGGCCGCCAAGAAACTGCAGGCCAACGGACACGCGACCTGCGGCATGGCTTCGGCCTGGATCACCTGGCTGAACATCGAGCAGTTTGCAGTGTGGCACAACGTGCCGCTGGCCACCAAGGGCAATGGCCTTGATGGCTTTGATGCCGTGCTGGAAATGAACAAGGAGCCCTTCGTCCGCCACTTCAAGAACCTGGCAGAGGCGCAGAAGACCAAGGTGTTCGACTATTCCGGCCGCACCAACACCGGCGAAGGACGCTTCACGAGCGGCGAATGCCCGATCATGCTGACGTCCTCGGGCTTTTACGGCAACGTGAAGGCGAATGCGAAGTTCGACTGGGCGAATGCGCCGATGCCGTATTATCCGGATGTGCCGGGCGCGCCGCAGAACTCCACCCTCGGCGGTGCGTCGCTCTGGGTCATGGGCGGCAAGAAGGCGGACGAGTACAAGGGCGTCGCCAAGTTCTTCGCCTTCCTCTCCGATACCGACCGTCAGGCCAAGCTCCATACCGAGTCAGGCTATCTTCCGATCACGCTTGCGGCCTACGAAAAGGTGAAGGCTTCGGGTTTCTACAACCAGAACCCCTATCTTGAGACGCCGATCAAGGAATTGACCAACAAGCCGCCGACCGCGATCTCGCGCGGCATCCGGCTGGGCAATCTTGTCCAGATCCGCGACATCTGGGCCGAGGAGATCGAACTGATCCTCAACGGCTCGAAGACGCCGCAGGCCGGTCTAGATGCGGCGGCGGAGCGCGGCAATGTCCTGTTGCGTCAGTTTGAACGGACCGTGACGAAGTAAGGATGGCTGTTGAGGCCCAGGCAGCCGGCCACTGGGGTGTTCCCAGGGGCCGGCTGCCGACACCCCGCTGCCAATTGACCCATGGAAAAGCGCACGGTTTTTTCCGGCTACGCCATCCCGCTGGCGCTGCTTGCTCCGCAGCTGCTAATCACGGTGATCTTTTTCTACCTGCCGGCCGGGCAGGCAATTTGGCAATCCTTCCAGCTTGAGGATGCCTTCGGCACGGTTTCGCAGTTCGTCGGCTTTGAGAACTACAAGCTGCTGTTCGAACGTCCGGAGTACTTCAAGGCGATTGGCGCAACTGCGGTGTTCTCCGTGCTGGTTGGCACATTGTCGCTTGCACTGTCGCTGTTTCTTGCGGTGCAGGCCAACAAAGCCCTCAAGGGCGCCAGTTTCTACAAGACCCTGCTGATCTGGCCTTACGCGGTTGCCCCGGCGATTGCCGGCGTGCTTTGGCTGTTCCTGTTCCAGCCATCGATGGGCATGGTCGCCAGGCTGCTGCAACAATGGGGCATTCCGTGGGATCCGCTGCTCAACGGCAACCACGCCATGATCCTCGTCGTGCTGGCCGCAACCTGGAAGCAGATTTCCTACAATTTCCTGTTCTTCCTCGCCGGGCTTCAATCAATCCCGCATTCGCTGATCGAGGCTTCGGCCATCGACGGCGCGACGCCCCTGCGCCGGTTCTGGACGATCATCTTCCCGCTCCTGTCGCCGACGACCTTCTATCTCATCGTCGTCAACGTCGTTTACGTGTTCTTCGACACCTTCGGCATCATCGATGCGGTGACCCATGGCGGCCCTGCGGGCGCAACCACGACCCTTGTGTTCAAGGTCTATAACGACGGGCGCTCGGGCGGCGATCTCGGTTCGTCAGCGGCGCAATCGGTCATCCTGATGGTGATCGTAATCGCGCTCACTGCGATCCAGTTCCGCTACATCGAGCGCAAGGTGAACTACTGATGGTAGAAAAGGAAACCGCCTTTTCAAAATATATGCCCCATGTGGTGCTGCTTCTTGGCGTGCTGATCATCTTCCTTCCGGTGTGGCTCGCCTTCGTTGCCTCCACCTGGGACCCGGCAACCATCAGCAACGGCAAGCTGCCGCTGACACCCGGCCCCTATTTCATCGAAAACTACAAGCGTATCCTGTTTTCCGGCACCTCGTCCTCGACGCGCGAGCCGGTGTGGTCGATGCTCGGCAATTCCTTCATCATGGCCATCGGTGTTGCGGTGGGGAAGATTATCATCTCGATCCTCTCGGCTTTCGCGCTGGTCTATTATAAGTTCCCGCTGCGCCGCACCGTCTTCTGGTTCATCTTCATCACGTTGATGCTGCCGGTAGAGGTCCGCATCTTCCCGACCTACAAGATCGTCGCCGACCTTGGGATGCTCGACACCTACCACGGGCTGATCATTCCACTGATCGCCTCGGCCACCGGCACCTTGCTGTTCCGGCAGTTCTTCATGACCGTGCCGGATGAACTGCTCGAAGCCTCCAAGATCGATGCGGCTGGCCCGTTCCGCTTCTTCAAGGATACGCTGGTGCCGCTGTCGATGACCACGATTGCGGCGCTGTTCGTCATCCAGTTCATCTATGGCTGGAACCAGTATCTCTGGCCGCTGCTGATCACGACCAAGGATTCGATGCAGACCATCGTCATCGGCATCCGCAAGATGATTGTCACGCAAGACGCGCTGACCGAATGGCAGCTTGCAATGGCCACCGCAGTGCTGGCCCTGCTGCCTCCGGTCGCGGTCGTGATCGGTATGCAGAAACTGTTTGTCAAAGGCCTGGTGGAGACTGAGAAATAAATGGCTGACGTCACTCTCAAGGACATCCGCAAGGTCTACCCCGGCGGCTTCGAGGCCGTGAAGGGTATTGGCTTTGCCATACCCGATGGGGGCTTTTGTGTACTGGTCGGCCCTTCGGGCTGTGGCAAATCCACGCTTCTGCGCATGATTGCCGGGCTGGAGCGCATTTCCTCCGGCGAATGCAGGATCAATGGACGCCTGGTCAACGATGTGGAGCCCGCCGATCGCGATATCGCCATGGTGTTCCAGAATTACGCGCTCTATCCGCATATGAGCGTCTACGACAACATGGCCTACGGTCTGAGGAACCGGAAGACGCCGGAGGATGAGATTCGGCGTCGCGTGGCAGATGCCGCGAAAATCCTCGCCATCGAGCCCCTGCTGGAACGCCGGCCCCGCGCACTGTCCGGCGGTCAGCGCCAGCGCGTCGCCATGGGCCGGGCGATCGTGCGCAAACCGCAGGTGTTCCTGTTCGACGAGCCCCTGTCAAACCTCGATGCCAAGCTGCGCGTCCACATGCGCGTCGAGATCAAGAAGCTGCACAAATCGCTGGGCGTAACTTCGATTTACGTCACACATGACCAGGTGGAGGCGATGACGCTCGCCGACATGATCGTCGTGATGAATGCCGGGCGCATCGAGCAGATCGGCACGCCGCTTGAGGTTTACGCGCGCCCTGAAAGCACGTTCGTTGCGACCTTCATCGGCTCGCCCGCCATGAACCTGCTGAAGGGCAGTGTGGCCGACGCCGGCACGGTGGCGGTCGGCGGCACGAGGATCTCTTGCGAGACCGGCAACGCCGCGACGGGCACGGAAGTGCTGGTCGGCATCCGGCCCGATGAGGTTGCGCTCAAGCCCGGCGCCCCGCTGACCGTCGACGTGACCTTCGCCGAGGAACTTGGCCCCTCGCGTCTCTATCACGGAACGCTGGGTGGGCAGGACATGGTGATCCAGGTGGTGCCTCATGCCGCCGATCCGGCAGCCACGCGCCTTGGCATCGACATTCCGGCGCGGGCTGTCCACCTGTTCGATGCAGCCTCGGGCCGACGCCTCTGAAGCATCGCACACAAGCGTGATGGCGGCGCCCCGTCACAACGCTGGACACCGAGCGAATCTGCGGCATCCTGCTACCGGTCTGGGCATGGAGCCATGCGATGCGGCGGTATGCGACTGGAATCCGACTGGCGTTTCTCACCATCCTTTCGCTCCTCTGGCCGGCAACCCTGCGCGCTGGTGAAGAGGAGGTGGACGTCGCGCTCGTCATCGCCGTCGACATTTCCTACTCGATGGACCTTGAGGAACAGCGTCTGCAACGGCAGGGCTATATCGACGCGCTTAATTCTGCCGAGGTGCAGCGGGCGATCCGCATGGGCATGGTGGGTCGCATTGCGATCAGCTATTTTGAATGGGCCAATGCGCTCGATCAGCGCATGGTCGTGCCCTGGACGATCATCGACGGGCCGGAGACCACCCGCGCTGTGACTGACCAGATTGCCGCAACGCCCATTCGACGGGCCCAGCGTACCTCGATCTCCGGCGCCCTGAACTATGGCCGGAAGCTGCTGGAGGTCGTTCCCTATCGCGCATTGCGCAAGGTTATCGACGTCTCGGGCGACGGGCCGAACAATGCCGGAGAGGGCGTCGAAATCGCACGCGATCGGGTGCTGGGCGATGGCATCACCATCAACGGGCTCCCGGTCATGATCAAGCGCTCACGCGGTGGCTGGGGCGACATCGACAATCTCGATGCCTACTATCAGGACTGCGTGATCGGCGGGCAGGGCGCCTTCGTCATTCCCATCACGGAGATGGAGCATTTCCTCACCGCAACCAAACAGAAGATCATCCGCGAGGTTGCGGAGCTTGGCATTTCTGACCTCCGGCACGTCCAGAGCGAAATGAAATCGGATTGTCTGATCGGTGAAAAGCGGGTGCGCGACCGCTGGGGCAATTGAGATCAGGTGCCGCGCGGCTTGGCCCGTGTGGTCGGTGCTGCGTGAGCGGGATCGTCCGGCCAGGGATGGCGCGGATAACGACCGCGCATGTCGGTCTTCACAGCGGCCCAGGAGCCGGCCCAGAAGCCGGGCAGGTCGCGGGTGATCTGGATCGGCCGATGCGCGGGGGAGAGCAGCGTGAGCGTCAGCGGACGTTTGCCCCGGGCAATCGCGGGATGTGTCGCGAGCCCAAAAAGTTCCTGTACGCGAATTTCGATGCCCGGTGCGCCGTCCCCCTCGTAGGACACCGGCACGCTGGAGCCTGTGGGTGCAACAAAATGCGTGGGGGCTTCTGCGTCAAGCCGCCGCGCCATGTCCCAGGGCAACAGACCCTGCAAGGCCGCTCCGAGCCGGTCGGTCCCGATCGCAGCAAGACTGGTCACGCCGTCAAGATGCGGCGAGAGCCAGGTGGTGATGGTCGCGGCGAGACCGGCATCAGACACATCCGGCCATTCTTCGCCCTCTGCCGCGCGCAGGAAGAGCACCCGATCGCGCCATTGCTGCTGCGCCTTTGAAAAACCGAGCCGCTCGATGCCGAGTGCGGCAATGCCGTTCGCAAGCGCCAGTGCGCTCGCGTCACCCGGCGGAACTGCGAGAGGCGCGCTTTGCAGCGTGATGGCCCCCAGTCTCCGGGTTCGGCGTGCGCGCAATGCGGCGCTTGCGGGATTAAAACGGATCTCCTCCACCGTTTCGATCCGATCTCCGAACGCCTCCAGCATCTCGGTCTCGTTCATGGGAACAGCGGCCAGAATACGTGATTGCGCCGCGCTGCCAGTCATGTCGGCGACGACGAGAAAGGGGTGGCGCGCCAGCGCATCGGTCGGCTCCACGCCGCAGGCCCGGCCATTGGCCAGCAGGAACTGCCCGGGCGCGCCGCGTCGCCCGGCAATCCGGTCAGGGTAGGCATACGATAACAGCGCGCCGGTCGAGACCTCCGCAGGTGCGCCCGCCGGCTGTTTGACGGATGCGGCCCAGCCCGCCACCAGGCGGCGCATCTCGTCCGCGCGTCCGCCGCGCTGGCGGCGGAAGGCGTCCAGCCTATGGGTCAGATCAACCTCGCTGCCGCCAAGACCACGCTCGGTCAAGAGCGCTGCTAGTTCCGCCGCATCGCGAACCATGCCATGCTCCCTGGCCCGCACGAGCATTGCGGAAAGACGGGGCGGGAGCGGCAGGCCGCGCAGGGCACGCCCGCGCTCCGTGATGTGACCATCGTCTGCGATGGCACCGAGGCTTTCAAGCAACGCGCGCGCTTCGGCGAGCGCGGGTGCCGGGGGCACATCCAGCCAGCGGAGGCTTTGCGGATTGACGACGCCCCAGTCGGCGCAATCCAGCACGAGGCCGGACAGGTCTGCGTCAAGAATTTCGGGGCGCGCATAGGCCGCAAGGCTCTGGGTCTGCGCCTCGTCCCACAGGCGATAGCAAACGCCGGGTTCGGTGCGCCCGGCGCGGCCCCGGCGCTGATCCGCCGCGGCACGGGAGACACGCACGGTCTCAAGCCGGGTGACGCCGACATCCGGTTCATAGCGGGGGACGCGCGCCAACCCGGAATCGATGACCACCCGGACGCCTTCGATGGTGAGAGAGGTCTCGGCGATGCTGGTTGCCAGCACAATCTTGCGTCGGCCTGTCGTGGCGGGGCGAACAGCGAGGTCCTGCGCCCGCTGGTCCATGGTGCCGTAGAGCGGGGCAATGTCGGTGGCAGGATCATGGAGCCGCTCGCCGAGGCGTTCGGCCACCCGCCGGATTTCACCCTGCCCTGGGAGAAAGACCAGGATCGAACCGCGCTCTGCGGCATGGGCGCGCAGGATGGCCGAAGTGATCTGATCCTCGATTCGCTCCGTTGAACTGCGCCCGAGATAGCGCGTTTCCACAGGAAAGGCCCGGCCCCTGCTTTCGATCACCGGCGCCTCTGGCCCCAGGAGGCCGGCGACGCGGGCACCGTCCAGCGTTGCCGACATCACCAGCACGCGCAAATCCTCGCGCAGCGCGCCTAGCGCATCGAGCGTGAGAGCAAGGCCGAGATCGGCATCGAGCGAGCGCTCATGATACTCGTCGAAGAGCACTGCCGCGATTCCGTCCAGCGCCGGATCATCAAGGATCATCCGCGCGAAAACGCCTTCCGTCACTACTTCAATGCGGGTGCGGGCACTCACGCGCGTATCCAGCCGCGCGCGCAGGCCGATTGTCTCACCGAGCCGTTCACCCAGCGTCGCAGCCATCCGCGCAGCAGCGCCGCGTGCGGCCAGGCGCCGGGGTTCAAGCACGATGATCCGGCCATCACCGCGCCAGGAGGCTTCCAGAAGCGCGAGCGGCACACGCGTCGTCTTGCCGGCGCCGGGCGGGGCAACCAGAACCGCAGCATTGCGCGCGCCGAGCGCAGCCATCAGCGCAGGCAGGGCCTCATCAATGGGCAGGGGATCGTCAATGCGCATGGCAGACCTCGGGAACGCGCGCCGAATGGTTCGCGCGTTCCCTCGCAGCAAAGCGGCCTCAGCCGCCGATCCCGGCCGCCGCCAGCGTCGCCATATTGACGATATCGACGTCCTTGGCGTTCATCGAAACGATCTGCACCGGCTTGTCGAGACCGACGAGCAGCGGGCCGATGACTGTGGAACCACCGAGTTCCTGCAACATCTTGGTCGAGATCGCCGCCGAATGGAATGCCGGCATGACGAGCACATTCGCCGGGCCGGAGAGACGGCAGAACGGGAAAGCCGCCATCGTTTCGGGATTGAGCGCGACATCCGCGCCCATCTCGCCATCGTATTCGAAATCGACCTTGCGCTGATCGAGGATCTTGACGGCTTCCTGCACCCGCATCGAACGCTCGGAAGCCGGAAAGCCGAAGGTCGAGAAGGCGAGCAGGGCCACGCGCGGTACATAGCCGAGGCGCTTGGCAAATCCGGCCGCCTCCACCGCGATATCAGCCAGTTCCTCGGAGGTCGGCATGTCGTGAACCGCCGTATCCGCCACCACGATCGGCCGACCGCGCGCCAGCACCACCGAACAGCCGATGACGCGATGCCCCGGCTTGGTGTCGATCACCCGCATCACCTCGGAGAGGGAGACAGAATAGTTCCGGGTAAAGCCGGTCACCATCGCTTCGGCATCGCCCATCGCCACCATGGAGGCCGCAAAATAATTGCGGTCCTGGTTGATCATCCGCTGGCAGTCCCGGAACAGGAAACCCTTGCGCTGGAGCCGTTCGTAGAGGAACTGGGCATAGACGCCGTTACGGCTGGACAGTCGGGCATTGGCAACGAAAATCCCCTCGCGGATCTCGATGCCGGTGAGTGCGGCGACCTGCGCCACCCGATCTTCCCGCCCAACCAGCACAGCCTCGCCGAGGCCCTGGTTGACGTAGGAGACCGCGGCTCGGATCACCGCCTCCTCCTCACCCTCGGCGAACACCACCTTGCGCGGCCGGCGCTTGACCTGGTCATAGACACGGTTGACCACGCCGGCGACGGGGTCGCGCCGGGCCGAGAGCTGCGCCCCGTATGTTTCAAGATCCGCGATGGGCTTGCGCGCAACACCGGTGTCGATGGCTGCCTTCGCCACGGCGGAGGAAACCGTGGCCATCAGGCGCGGATCGAAGGGCACGGGAATGATATAGTCGCGGCCAAAGCGCGGGCGAACGCCGCTATAGGCGGAGGCCACCTCGTCTGGAACATCCTCGCGCGCAAGTTCGGCAAGCGCTGTCGCCGCAGCAATTTTCATTTCCATGTTGATGGTCGTCGCCCGTACATCGAGCGCGCCACGGAAAATGTAGGGAAAGCCCAGCACGTTGTTGACCTGGTTCGGATAATCCGACCGGCCCGTCGCCATGATCGCATCGCCGCGGATCGCCGCGACTTCCTCGGGCAGGATTTCGGGGTCCGGGTTCGCCATGGCAAAAATGATCGGATTGGCGGCCATGGACGCGACCATCTCCGGCGTCAGCGCGCCCTTGGCGGACAGGCCGAAGAACACGTCCGCGCCCTTCAGCGCCTCGGCCAGCGTCCGGGCCTTCGTTTCGGCGGCATGAGCGCTCTTCCACTGGTTCATGCCCGCCGTGCGGCCCTTGTAGACAGTGCCCTTGGTGTCGCACATGATGACGTTGTTGGGTGCAAAGCCCATGGCCTTGAGCAGTTCGACGCAGGCGATGGCAGCGGCGCCGGCGCCGTTCACCACCAGCTTCGTCGTCTGCTTGGTGCGACCGGTGATCTCCATTGCGTTGATGAGGCCGGCGGCGGAGATGATGGCCGTGCCGTGCTGGTCATCGTGGAACACCGGAATATCCATGAGTTCGCGCAAGCGATCCTCGATGATAAAGCACTCCGGCGCCTTGATATCCTCGAGGTTGATGCCGCCGAAGGAGGGACCGAGGTAGCGGACCGCATTGATGAAGGCTTCCGGATCCTCGGTATCGACCTCAAGGTCGATCGAATCGATGTCGGCAAAGCGCTTGAAGAGGACGGCCTTGCCCTCCATGACCGGCTTTGAGGCGAGCGCGCCGAGATTGCCGAGGCCGAGAATGGCCGTGCCGTTGGAAATGACCGCGACGACGTTGCCGCGCGCCGTGTAGTCGAAGGCCGTCGCCGGATCGGCTGCGATCGCCTTCACCGGTACGGCGACACCCGGCGAATAGGCCAGCGACAGATCGCGCTGGGTCGCCATCGGCTTGGTCGGTACGATCTCGAGCTTGCCCGGCTTGCCGCGCGAATGAAAATCCAGGGCTTCCTGATCGGTGATCGTCGGGCGCTTGGCGCGGTGACCTGAATCCTGTTCTGACATGCTCATTATCCTTGTCCGTTTCCCCCGGGGGTTGACTACCCTACAGAATTGAACGCGGCTTTCTCAAGCGCTCTCCTGTTGAAAGTCTTCCGTGCTGGCGGATTCTTTTTCGCACCGGAGTGGAACGCACCGTCCGGGCTTTGTAAGGTCGCGCCATGGAGCGTTACGATACCGATCAACAGCCCTATGTCGCAGGGCCCGGCCAGCATGGCCGCACACCCGCCGCTGACCCGCGGGCAACGCCGGTCATGGCCCAGTATATCGAGCTGAAGGCCGCCAATCCGGACAGCCTCCTTTTCTACCGCATGGGCGATTTCTACGAACTGTTCTTCGAGGATGCGGAGATCGCCAGCCGCACGCTCGGCATTGTGCTGACCAAAAGGGGCAAGCACCTTGGCGAGGACATTCCGATGTGCGGTGTGCCGGTGGGGCGTGCCGACGAGTATCTCCAGCGCCTGATCATCGCAGGCCATCGCGTCGCCGTCTGCGAACAGATGGAAGACCCGGCCGAAGCCCGCAAGCGCGGCTCGAAGTCCGTGGTTCGTCGCGATGTGACGCGGCTTGTCACGCCCGGCACCCTCACCGAGGATACGCTGCTTGATCCGGCGCGTGCCAACCTCCTTGTGGCGCTGTCCCGCGTCCGGGCCGGCGAGGCGGACTGGCGTTACGGGATTGCGGCGGTCGATATCTCCACCGGCACTTTCCGGTTGTCGGAAACCGACCTTGCCGGTCTGCCTGGCCTGCTCGCGCGGCTTGATGCGCGCGAAGTCCTCGTGCCAGACGCAATGCGCGAGGATGCGTCTTTGCGCCCGCTCTGGCTCGACCTTGCCGGCGCCGTGACGCCGATGACCCGCGAGGGGGTGGATGCGGCCAGCGCGGAAGAACGGCTCAGACATTATTTCGGGGTTGCGACGCTGGAGGCCTTCGGACGGTTCTCACGCGCTGAACTTAGTGCCGCCGGCAGTCTCCTGGCCTATGTCGAGCGCACGCAGATGGGCGCCCGTCCGCCGCTGCAGCCGCCGCGCCGCGAAGGGGCCGAGGCGAGTGTCATCATCGATGCGGCAACCCGGGCCAATCTTGAACTGACGCGGACCCTTTCGGGCGAGCGAACCGGCAGCCTGCTTGCCACCATCGATCTCACCGTTACGCCGGCCGGCAGCCGCCTCCTTGCCGAACGGCTTGCCGGTCCATTGACCGATCTCGACCTGCTGCGCCAGCGGCATGATTCCGTCGGCTTTTTCGTGGAGGCATCCGACCTTCGCAGCGATCTCCGCGCCGATCTCAGGCGGGCACCGGACATTGCCCGGGCGCTGGCGCGGCTGGCGCTGGATCGGGGCGGCCCGCGCGATCTTGCCGCCATCCGCGACGGAATCGCCACCGCAGAGGCACTGGCAGCGCGCCTGCCCGCCGGAATTCCGGCGGAAATCGCAAGTGTCCTGACTGCGTTTCGCAGGCTCGAGGCCGGACTGGCAGACCGGCTTGCCGCTGCCCTTGCCGATGATCTGCCGCTGAACCGGCGCGACGGCGGCTTCATCCGCGATGGGCATGAGCCGACGCTTGACGAGGCGCGCGCGCTGAAGGACGACAGCCGCCGCGTCATCGCAGAGCTGCAACAGACCTACGCTGCCGAGACCGACTGCCGGACGCTGCGCATCAAATACAACAATTTCCTCGGCTATTTCATCGAGGTTCCCCAGGCTGCCGGCGAGCGTCTGCTCCAGGCCCCGCATAACGCCAGGTTCATCCATCGCCAGACAATGGCGGGTGCGATGCGCTTTTCCACGACCGACCTTGGTGCACTGGAGGCGAAGATCGCTTCGGCTGGGGAAACGGCTGTCCGCATTGAAATCGACGTGTTTGACGGGCTCCTCAAGGCGGTCCTTGCCGCCGATACGACCTTGCGCGCGGTCGCCGAAGCGCTGGCGATACTCGATTGTTCAACCGCCCTCGCAGAACTTGCCGTAACGCGCGAGTGGGCCCGCCCCGAGATGGTCGATACGGTGGAGTTTCACGCCAAAGGCGTGCGCCACCCGGTGGTCGAGGCCGCTGTCCGGGCGCGCGGGCAGGATTTCGTCGCCAATGACTGCACCCTTGGCCATGCGTCTGGCAACGGCCAGATTCTGCTGGTCACCGGCCCGAACATGGCCGGCAAATCCACCTACCTGCGCCAGAACGCGCTTCTCGTCCTGCTGGCGCAGATGGGATCCTTCGTGCCGGCAACCTCGGCGAGGCTCGGTATCGTCGACCGGCTGTTCAGCCGGGTTGGCGCCGCCGATGATCTGGCCCGCGGACGCTCGACCTTCATGGTCGAAATGGTCGAAACCGCAGCCATTCTCAATCAGGCAACGGCTCGTTCGCTGGTGATCCTTGATGAAATCGGGCGCGGCACTGCAACCTATGACGGGCTCTCCATCGCCTGGGCGACAATCGAACATCTGCATGAATCCACGCGCTGCCGCGCTCTGTTTGCCACGCATTTCCACGAGCTGACCGCGCTGGCGAAAAAGCTCGACCGCCTGCATCCGGTCACGATCCGCGTCACAGAATACAAGGGTGACGTTGTCTTCCTGCACGAGGTGATTGGGGGTGCCGCCGACCGTTCCTACGGCATTCAGGTGGCAAAACTGGCGGGCCTGCCCGCCCCCGTCGTCGCGCGGGCCAAGGCGGTGTTGCGCGAACTGGAAAAAGCCGAACGGGCCAATCCCGCCGTCCGGCGCATCGACGATCTGCCGCTGTTTGCGGTGCACGAAGCCGTGGCGGAAGCTCCTGATTTGCTGCGCAAGACTATCGATGACCTCAACCCCGATGATCTGTCGCCGCGCGAGGCGCTTGACGTGCTCTACCGGCTGAAATCGCTTGGCCGCAAGGACTGACCCGCCCGATCGGCCGACCGCACCATTCGAGAGTTGCCGCATCGGTGGCGGACGTTACCATGGGGCTTGCGAAGGGGTGGCGAATGGTAACGCGGGTTGCGACGGTGGCGTTCGAGGGGATCGAGGCGCGCGCCGTTGATGTGCAGGTTCAGGTGGCCTCCGGCAGCGTGGCCTTCGTGCTGGTGGGGCTACCGGACAAGGCGGTAGCCGAATCGCGCGAGCGCGTCCGGGCGGCGTTGACCGCTTCGGGCCTCGCCATGCCGGCCAAGCGCGTGGTTGTGAACCTCGCGCCCGCCGATCTTCCCAAAGAAGGCAGCCATTTTGATCTGCCGATCGCGCTCGGGATCATGACCGCCATCGGGGCCATTCCGCCCGATGCGCTGGAAGGCTTCACGGTGCTGGGCGAACTTGCGCTCGACGGCACGATCACGGCGGTCGCCGGCGTCTTGCCGGCGGCGGTGGCCGCGAACGGGCGCGGACATGGCCTCATCTGCCCGAAGGCATCGGGGCCCGAAGCCGCCTGGGCGGGCGGCGAGATGGATATTCTCGCGCCATCCTCGCTCATCCAGCTTGCCAATCACTTCAAGGGCACACAGGTGCTCGCGCGTCCGGAGCCAGCGATGCGCGCAGGTGAGGCGCTGTTGCCCGATCTTGCCGATGTGAAGGGACAGGAAACCGCCAAGCGGGCGCTGGAAATCGCGGCGGCGGGGGGACACAACCTCCTCATGTCCGGTCCACCCGGCGCGGGAAAATCCATGCTGGCGCAACGCCTGCCCTCGATCCTGCCGCCACTGTCGCCGCGCGAACTCCTCGATGTCTCGATGGTGCAGTCCGTCGCAGGCCTGCTCACCGACGGCGCGCTGACCAACCGCCGGCCCTTCCGCTCGCCGCATCATTCGGCTTCCATCGCAGCGTTGACCGGAGGTGGTCTGCACGCCCGGCCTGGCGAGGTCTCGCTGAGCCACAACGGTGTGCTCTTTCTTGACGAGCTGCCGGAGTTTCAGCCGCAAGCCCTCGATTCGCTGCGCCAGCCGCTTGAAACGGGAGATGTCTCGGTTTCGCGCGCCAACAACCGTGTCACCTATCCCGCCCGGTTTCAATTGGTGGCGGCGATGAACCCTTGCCGCTGCGGCCGGGCGACGGAACCCGGCTTTTCGTGTCGTCGTGCGCCGAATGAAAAGTGCATGGCGCAATATCTGGCGCGGCTTTCTGGTCCTCTGCTCGACCGGTTCGATCTGGTGATCGAGGTTGCCGCCGTCACCGCTGCCGACCTTGTGCTGCCCCCGCCCGCCGAAGGCTCGCGCGAGGTGGCAACAAGGGTTGCCGCGGCCCGGATCTTGCAGGCGCAGCGCTATCAGGCGCTCGGCCTTGCGAGCCTCACGAATGCCGCCGCACCGTCCTCGGTGATTGAAACCGTAGCCCGGCCTGACGAGGCGGGCATGAAACTTCTGCGCGATGCCAGCGAGAAATTCCGTCTGACAGCGCGCGGCTTTCACCGGGTCATGAAGGTTGCGCGCACCATTGCCGATCTTGACGGAGCGGCCAGTGTTTCACGCCAGCATCTGGCTGAAGCGCTGTCCTACCGCATGCAACTGCCGGTCTAGGATCAAGACCCTGGGATGTGGACCTATACATTATCCTGATTTTTCTAGAATCTTTGTCTCTGATTTGAGGATTGGAGGCAAGCGATGGCCCATGGCAGTCTGTTTTGGCTTTCGAATGAGGCATGGTTGGCGCTTGAACCGCACCTGCCGCACAGCAAACCGGGCAAGCCGCGCGTTGATGATCGCCGGGTAATTTCCGGCATTCTTCATGTGCTCAAGGTCGGCTGCCGGTGGCGCGATGTGTCCGAGGCTTACGGCCCGGCCAAGACCGTCTACAACCGTTATCATCGCTGGTCGCAGCGCCGCATCTGGCTCACGATTTTTGCGAAGATGGCGGCGGCAGGGCCGGTGCCCGAGGAACTGTCCATCGACAGCACCCACATCAAGGCACACCGTTCCGCGCAAGGCTCAAAAGGGGGGCGTGGACACAAGCGATTGGCACGTCACGCGGCGGAAGAACGAGCAAAATCCATGCTTTGGCCGATGATAATGGCCGACCGGTCGCCTTCGTCCTGACGCCGGGCAATATTGCCGACATCTCCATGGCACTGCCTCTCATGACAGCAGTCACTGCGCCAAAAAGGCTGATTGCCGACAAGGCCTATGATGCCGACAGCCTGCGCAACTGGCTCAGGGCGGCGCACATCAAGGCCGTTATCCCATCATCAGCGGCACGCAGAACGCCATAACCGATCATCGGGAGCGCAGCCTTTGACAAGTACGTCAATGAAGAGCGGAAACATGAGCCAGCAGGTCTTCGCCCAAGCGGCTGGCCGAGAGCCCGAGGCTGAATTCATCACCAAGGATAAGCCAGATCTACTCTATGAGCGGGCCCAAGAACATATCGTCGCAGGAATCCGGTCCGGCAAATGGCGGGCAGGTGACCGGCTCCCATCCGAGCTCCAGATCGTCAAGGAACTCGGGATTTCCAAGATGACCGTCAACAAGGCATTTCGGCAGCTTGCCCTTCAGGGACTGATCAATCGTGTTCCGGCGCGCGGTTCGTTCGTTGCCAATCCGCGAGAGCAATCTCTTCTTTTCGAGCTGCGCGACTTCTCCGACGACATTCGCGCTCAGGGTGGCCGCTATAGCTGCCAGATCCTCGCTCTGGAATTGATGCGCATGCCGCGCGAACTCGCCGATTATGATCTGCGCACAAATACCGAAGTGTTTCATTCGCCCATCATCCATGAGCGCGATGGTATTCCCGTGCAGATTGAGGAACGGTGGGTCAATCCTTCCGTGTTTCCGGATTATCTGTCGATGGATTTTCGGCAGACCTCGACCTTTCGCTATCTCCTGCGTGTACCTCCCACCGAGATGGAACATGAGATATCGGCGGTTTCACCGACCGAACAGGAGCAAGCGCTCTTGCGCATCAACCCGATGGAACCCTGCCTCAGACTCTCTCGTCGCACCTGGTTCGACCGCGAGCTATTGGCGCGAAGCCGTCTGACCTCGCCCGGCAGCAGATACGCGATCGAAAACCGCTTCAAGGTCGCAAGGACGATGCCTTCTTAACGGCTGCGAGCAATGCCATGGATATTCAATTCTCAACGCTTTCTGCGGCAGAAAAATACAAGCTCATCGCTGCCTCAATCATACCGCGCCCAATAGCCCTGATAACGTCCATGAATGGCGATGGAACGATCAACGCCGCGCCGTTCAGCGCTTTCAACTAGGCTCAGGACCTATTAATCCGCCTGCGAATGTGATTCAGAGTCCCTTTTGAGGAGGTTCTGATGAGCGGGCTGTTTCTGCTGAGCGAGCGCCAGATGGCTCGAATTGCACCGTTTTTTCCGTTGGCGCATGGGGTTTCCCGTGTTGACGACCGGCGGGTGGTGAGCGGGATCGTTTACGTCATCAAGCATGGCTTGCAGTGGAAGGATGCACCGAAGGCGTATGGTCCGTACAAGACGCTCTACAACCGCTTCATCCGCTGGAGCCGGATGGGTGTGTTCGACCGCATCTTTGCGGGGCTGGCGGGCGACGGGCCGAAGCCGGAGCGGATCATGATCGACGCCACCCACCTGAAGGCCCACCGCACAGCGGCGAGCCTTCTAAAAAAGGGGATGTTCCCCGTCGTATCGGGCGCACAAAGGGCGGTTTGAACTCGAAGCTTCATGCCGTCTGCGATGGTGACGGGCGGCCTCTGGTGATGCTGCTCAGCGAAGGCCAGATGAGCGATTACAAGGGCGCAGCGCTGATGATGGCGGCGCTGCCGCCCGCAAAGGCCATACTGGCTGACCGTGGCTACGATGCTGACTGGTTCAGAAACGCCCTGCTTGCTCGCGGCATCACCCCCTGCATTCCGTCAAAAACAAACCGGAAAGTCCCGATCCCTCACGACACGGCGCTCTACAAGCAGCGCCACAGGATTGAGAACATGTTCGGCAAGCTCAAAGACTGGCGGCGCGTTGCGACACGCTACGACAGATGTGCCCATACCTTCTTCTCGGCCATCGCCATCGCAGCAGCCGTCATCTTCTGGTTGTGATCAATGAGTCCTGAGCCTAGGGTGATGCCACGGTTATTTTCGGTCGCGCTGTTATGGCTGATGTGCCTCGTCAGTTCCTATGGCCCAGAATACAGGGTTTGATGCAAGTGCTCCGGTACCATTTTCTAGACCGGCCTTTGCGAAGCCCAATCCGTCCCAGCGTTCGGCTTCAGAATCGTCCGGCGGCGATGTCGTCCATACCGGTGCCGACCAGTGCCGCGATGGAACCGGCGCCGTCTGCCTTGATCTGCCGCGCAAGGTCGCGCTTGATGTCGTTGACAAGGCCCGGCCCCTTGTAGACCAGCGCCGAATAAAGCTGGATGAGGCTCGCGCCCGCACGAATCTTCAGAAGGGCGGCTTCCGCTGAATCAATGCCGCCGACGCCGACCAGCGGGAATGCTCGCTCGACGCGCTGGGCCGTTCGGGCCAGAACCTCGGTCGAGAGCCTGAACAAGGGCTTGCCGGAAAGACCGCCGGCCTCCTTCGCCAGCGCCGATTCCTTCAACGATGTCGGACGGGACAGGGTGGTGTTGGACACGATCATGCCATCGACGCTGCGGGCGCGGGCCACGGCCACGATGTCATCGAGTTCGTTCTCCGTCAGGTCTGGCGCGATCTTTACCAGAACGGGTGTCTGCCGCCGTCCCTCGCAAGCCGCATCGCGGGCCGCAACGACGCGCGCAAGCAGATCGTCGAACAGGGCACGCGTCTGCATGGTGCGCAGTCCGGGGGTATTCGGAGAGGAAATGTTCGCGGTCAGGAAAGACGCATCGGCGGCAAGGGCGCGCACGAGCGCCTCATAATCGGCAGCCCGATCCGTCGTGTCCTTGTTGGACCCGAGATTGACCCCGACGATGCCGCGCTTTTTTCGCCGTGCCAACCGTCCGGCCACAATATCAACGCCTTCGCTGTTGAAGCCGTAGCGATTGATCACCGCCTCGTCACGCGTAAGACGAAAGGCGCGCGGTCGCGGATTCCCCGGCTGTGGGCGCGGCGTGACCGCGCCCACCTCGACGAAGCCGAAGCCAAGATCGAGCAACTTGTCGGGCACCTCGGCGTGCTTGTCGAAGCCGGCGGCAAGACCGACCGGGTTCGGGAAGCGCAGGCCGAAAACCTCGGTGGCGAGAACGGCATCGTCCGCTGCCGGCGCCGGCAGAGGCGCAAGCGCAAGGCTGCTGATCGTTGCCTGATGGGCGGCCTCGGCATCGAGCAGCATCAGAGCCGGGCGCAGGAGTCCGAAGAGTGACGAAATCATGCAATCTCCTGCGGAATGATGGGGTTGCCCGCGGCATCGACGGCCAACGGCAGGGCCGTGCTTACATCGGCGACGGCCAGCGGCGCATAAAGATGCGGAAAGAGAGCGCCGCCGCGCGAAACCTCCCAGCGCAGCCGGTCTCCAAGCCTGCCAGCCTCAACGGCAAGCAGGACGAGGTTGGATTGCCCGGAAAAGTGCTTGCGCGCCGTTTCCCGCACCTGATCGGCGGCAGAAAAATGGATATAACCGTCCTGAAGGTCGACCGGCATCCCGATGAGCGTTCCCTGTGCCGTCGCTGCCTGCCACACCGCTTCTGTCACGATCTTGTAGATGAGCGCCATTCCGGCCACCTCCGTCTGGCGGCTGATGCCCGCCTTTGCCGCTTTAGGCAAGTGCCTCGCAAAAAGACTTGACGTGAGCCGGCAAAGTCAGGTTTAATTTCCTTATAAAGGGTATAACATCCTTTGTGTATGTAGGATGCCATGCTGACACACGAACAGATCTGGCAGGCGCTTGATGCGCTTGCGTCGAAGCATGGCCTGTCCGCATCCGGTCTGGCAAAGGCTGCGGGGCTGGACCCGACAACATTCAACCGTTCCAAGCGCCTGACGCCGGATGGACGTCAGCGCTGGCCTTCAACTGAATCCATTGCCAAGGTCCTGGTCGCGACCGGCGAAACGCTCGACGACTTTGTGTTGCTGGTAGGGCCGGGACGAACGGTTTCGGGCCCGCCAGTGCCGCTGATCGGGCTCGGCAAGGTGGGCCCTGACAGTTTTGACAGCGCAGGGCGCCCGGCCGGGGCGGAATGGGACGGACTGCTGCCGCCCTCCTTCCCGGAAGGCGAGGTTTTTGCGCTTGAAGTGATCGGCGATGGCTTTCTGCCGGTCTATCGCGACGGCGATGCGCTGATCCTATCCCTCACTGAAACCCCGCGCCGCGGCGATCGGGTTATCGTCCGCATGACGGATGGCCTTGTCCTCAGTGGTGTGCTGCGAAGGGAGACCGCGCGGGGGCCCGATCTTCAACCGTTCTCCGGCCAGGCGGATATCAGCCTTGAACGGCGACAAGTCGCGGCCATTTATCGCATCCTCTGGGCGCGGCAGTAATCCCTTAAGCTTTGCCGCGCGCTGCGAGGAACGCCGCGTGCCGGCGCACCAATTCGCCCGACAGGGCGTCGGCAATCAGCCTGCGGGTGTTGTCGAGGCCATAGATGGCAGCAAAGGAGCCGAAGCGCGGGCCCTTCTCCTCGCCCAGCAACAATTGATAGAGCGTGTTGAACCACAGGTTGGAAACACCTGGCCGCTCGGGCGTCGCGCCCTTGGCCTTCATGTCCTGATAGCGGGGAATGGCGCGGGCGACATCGTACACCGCGGCCTGCACCTCATCCGGCGCCGCCGCCGGGGGTAATTTGCCCAAAGCTTCTGACAGCGCGGTGAGCGCTTCGGCCTCAACGGCATCAGGCGTGCGGTACGTCTTCTTCGGCTTCACGAAATCGGCGAAGTAACGAATCGCATAACCAACCAGCGCATCAAGGCGCGGATGGGTTTGAGGCGAAAGCCCCGGCGCATAGCGCTGGAGGAAGCCCCAGAGCACGTCCTTCGATTCGGCATTGGCCACCGCCACAAGATTGAGCAGCAGGCCGAAGGTGACGCCCTGCCCGCGCCCCTCGCCTTCCGACAGTTTTTCGGGCAGCGGCGGCTTGCCGCCGTGAATGTGAAACACCGGATTGCCCAGGCGGTTCTTCTCATCCTGCCGGCCAAAGCCATCGAGGAAGGTGAGATACTCATCCACCGCGCGGGGGATAACATCGAAATGCAGGCGCTTGGCCTCGCGGGGCTTGGAATACATGAACAGCGCGAGGCTTTCCGGGCTGGCATAGGTCAGCCACTCGTCGATCGTCAGGCCGTTGCCCTTCGACTTGGAGATCTTCTGGCCGTTCTCATCGAGGAACAATTCGTAGTTGAACCCCTCCGGCGGCGTGTGCCCAAGCCTGCGGACGATGGCGGACGACAGCTTGACCGAATCGATCAGATCCTTGCCGGCCATCTCGTAATCGACGCCGAGCGCGATCCAGCGCATCGCCCAATCGGGCTTCCATTGCAGCTTGCAATGCCCGCCGGTGACGGGCGTCTCATAGCTCTTGCCGGTATCGGGATCGGTCCAGACCACAGTGCCGGCCTCGGGCCGCGCCTCGGTCGGCACCTGCATGACGACGCGGGTTTCGGGATGGATCGGCAGGAACGGCGAGTAGGTCGATGCGCGTTCCTCGCGCAAGGAGGGCAGCATGATCTTCTGCACATCGTCGAGACGGCGCAGGAACAGCAGCAACGTCTCGTCGAACATCCCGGATTTGTAGCATTCGGTCGAGGATTTGAATTCGTACTCGAAGCCGAAAGTATCGAGGAAGGCGCGCAGGCGGGCGTTGTTATGCGCGCCGAAAGACGCATGTGTGCCGAATGGGTCGGGGATCTCGGTCAGCGGCTTGCCGAGGTTGGCCGTCAGCATCTCCTTGTTCGGCACATTGTCCGGCACCTTCCGAAGCCCGTCCATATCATCCGAGAAGGCGATGAGGCGTGTCTTGATCTTGCCGTCCGTAAGCAACTCGAACGCCTTGCGCACCATGGTCGTGCGCGCCACCTCGCCGAAGGTACCGATATGCGGCAGGCCCGAGGGACCGTAGCCGGTCTCGAACAGCACCTCTTTCTGGCCGGTTTTCTTGACGCGCTCCACCAGTTTCCGGGCCTCTTCAAAAGGCCAGGCGGAGGCGGTGTCGGCGGCGGCGCGAAGGGCAGGATCGAAAGACATGGCAGGCTTTATCGGTTGGCGTGGCACAGCGGCATTGTCCTTAAAGCAGTTTTTTCCGGGACGGAACCATTTCCGTATCAGCGCGATGCTGCCTTGCCCGCGTCCGCCACCCGTGCCATCCAAGCGTTAAAGGTAATGCGGGGAGGACAGAGGTGAGCGACTACGATATTCGCGACGAACGGTTCCGCCGCCTGATTGTCGGCCATGCCCGGCTCGAAAAACTCTGGACAGGCGCGCGTTGGGTCGAAGGTCCGGTCTATGTGCCGGCGGCGCGGCATCTTCTGTTCTCAGACATTCCCAACGACCGCGTGCTGCGCTTTTGCGAGGATAATGGCACGGTCAGCGTGTTCCAGACGCCGGTCGGCTATCACAACGGCCATACGCTCGATCATCAGGGCCGGGTAATCGCCTGCGAGCACGGCGGGCGGCGGGTCTCACGGCTTGCGCACGACGGTACCTGGCAGGCGCTCGCCACGCACTGGCAAGGAAAGCGTTTCAATTCGCCCAATGATGTCGTCGTCAAATCCGACGGCACGATCTGGTTCACGGATCCCACCTACGGCATCGACGGCGCCTATGAAGGCGGTCATGCGACAAGCGAGATCGGCGCCTCGAACGTTTATCGCCTCGATCCTGAAACCGGGGATGTCCGCGTTGTCATCACCGACCGCGTACGGCCCAACGGCCTGGCCTTCTCGCCGGACGAAGCCCGGCTCTATGTTTCGGATACTGGAAAATCGCATGTGCCCGGCACGCCGCCCGCCATTCATGTCTACGCGGTTGCGACCGACGGGAGCGTCGCACCCAAGGGGGTGTTCTCCGTTTGCGATGCGCATCTCTACGACGGATTCCGTGTCGACTGGATGGGCAACATCTGGACCTCGACCGGCGATTCCGTGCATTGCTATGCGCCAGACGGCAAGCTGATCGGACGGATCCCGATCCCCGAAATCGTCTCGAATGTCGCCTTTGGCGGACCAAAGCGTAACCGGCTCTACATCACGGCACAGACATCGCTTTATGCGATCTACCTCAACAGCCATCCGGCCGGCTGGACCCCGCCGGGCTGACCGCCCCGGTTGCCGTCGCCTGACTGGCCGGCTAAACAGTTGTCAGACAATTGCGAGGCTTGGACATGACGAAACGCGAATGGACGGTGGGTCTCATCGGCCCCGGGGCCATCTCGGCCATCCACGCCGCCGCAATAGCCGGTGTCGAAGGGCTGCGGCTCATTGCGGTTGCCGGCGGCTCGGCCGAACGCGCGGCGTCCCTGGGTTCTGGCCTTGCCCACTATGCCACGGTCGCCGACATGCTGGCCCAGGCAAAACCCGACATCGTGGTCATCATGACGCCGAGCGGCGACCATTACGCCCCCGCGATGGCGGCATTGGCCGCAGGCTGCCATGTCGTGGTCGAAAAGCCGCTCGCGGTCGATGACGGGGAGGCCGCACGGCTGCTCAGTGCCGCCAAAGCCAGTGGCAGGGTCTGCGCGACGATCTCCCAACGGCGCTATGAGCCGGCGCATCAGGCCATCAAAGGGCTGCTGACCTCCGGCGCGCTCGGTACGCTCCGTTTGATCGAAGCCGATGTCCACTGGTGGCGCAGCGATGCCTACTATGCAGAAAAGCCCTGGCGCGGCAGCCTTGTGCAGGGTGGTGGCTCGCTGTTCAACCAGGGCATCCACAGCCTCGATCTGATGCTGTATTTTGCCGGGCCTGTGCAAAGTGTTGCCGCGATGGCTTCGACGGTCGGCCATGCCATCGAGGTCGAGGACCTGACGGCGGCGTTGCTTGCCTTCGAGAACAAGGTGCAGGGCGTCATCGTCACCTCCACCGCAACGCCGCCTGGCGCTGGGGCCGGGCTGCGGCTTTTCACCAGCACGGGCTTCTGCGCGCTCGAACAGGACCAGATCACACAATGGTCCTTCGAGGGTATCGCTCGGCCGGCGGTTGCCACCAGCGGCGGCTCTGGCGCCGCCAACCCGCTCGCCATCGGTATCGACGGCCATCTCCAGCAATGGTCCGATATCCGCGATGCAATCCGCGACGGCCGCGAGGCGGCGATCACCTTCGATGATGGCGCGGCGGCCGTGCGGGTGATCAATGCCATCTACCGGGCAGCCAGCGAGCGCCGGCAGGTCGATCTTGCGGAGCTGTCCGAGGCCTGATCAAAGGTCGGCCCCAGCCATCATGGGAAACCTCTCGTTCACACGGGGATCGGACTTGCACTGGACACCGCGGGCGGGCATCACTCGGGAACCATCCGGAAGCGCCATGACCGAAGATCCGATCAGACAGCGGACACTCCCCACCGTACTTGCTGGCCGGCTGCGGCAAGACATCCTTTCGGGTGTCCACGCCGCCGGAATGCAATTGCGGCAGGATGCGATTGCCGCGACTTATGGCGTCAGCCGAATCCCCGTGCGCGAGGCCCTGCTGCAACTCGAGGCCGAAGGGCTGGTCGAGATCATCCCGCACCGGGGGGCCATCGTCACGCCGCTGACACGGCAGGAGGTGAACGACGTCTTCGATCTCCGGGTGATGCTGGAGCCGCGCCTGCTCATTGCTTCGATCCCCCATCTCGATGCTTCCGATTTTGCAGCCATCGCAACGGTACAGGCGGCGTTCGATGCCGCCGTTGCCGGGAATGACCGGGGCCGGCTGGGCGCACTCAACGCCAGCCTGCATCTGGCGCTCTATGCCCGGGCCACCCTGCCGCGTACACGCACGATCGTAGCCGGCCTGCTCAATACCTCCGAGCGCTACACCCGCCTGCAACTTTCAACCGCCGCCGCCTCAAAACAGGCCACCGAGGAACATGCGGAGATCGTCGCGCTGTGCCAGAAGGGCGATGGCGAGGGCGCAGCCGCGCGTCTGGTTGCCCATATCGAGGCTGTGCGCCACGATCTTGACCGGATTATCGCGACAGGTTGACATCGAAGCCGAACGGATTCGGGAGTTGACCATGGACCGGCGGAGGTTTCTTGCGAATACGGCGGCGCTGGCCGGCACGGCCATGCTGCCGGGCACTGGCTGCGCAGAGGCACCGCTGCTGACGGTCGCCTCGCGGCAGATCGAAGTGAAGCGCCGGGCCGCCAGGGTGTTCGGGGTTGCCGGCCCCGGCGGCAAGAGCGGGCTGTTCGCCAACGAGGGCGATGTCCTCCGCGGCCCGCTGCTGAATGCCACGGTCGATCCGCTCGTCATGCACTGGCATGGCCAGATTTTCGCACCGGCGGATCAGGACCGGGCACGAACGGGCGGCGGCGCACTGGCTGCAGGGACCAGCGATTTGCATGACTTCCGCCTGACACCCGGCACGCACTGGATGCATTCCCACACGCTGAACGAGCAACTTCTGCTCGCAGCGCCGCTGGTCACGCGCGAAAAAGATGCAGGCGACGTGCAGGATGTCGTGGTGATGCTGCACGATTTCTCGTTTCGCAGCCCGGAAGAGCTTCTGGCCGGTCTTGGCGGCACCAATGTCCATTCGGCCCATGGCGGCGCGGCGGCGGCTGGCCCCGGCAATCATGGCGGGATGAACCACGGTGCAATGAACCACGGCAGCGGCGCGGTCCATGCCAATGACATCGCTTATGATGCCTTCCTTGCGAACGACCGGACGCTGGATGACCCTGAAGTGGTGCAGGTGGAGCGAAGCGGCAGGGTGCGTCTGCGCATCATCAACGGGGCAACCGCCACGGCCTTCTTCATCGACACGGGGACGCTGGCCGCGCAATGCGTCGCAGTCGACGGCAGCCCCTGCCAGCCACAGTCCGGCAAGCGCTTCCCTCTGGCGCAGGGCCAGCGGATTGATCTTGTCGTGGACATTCCCCAACGCGGCGGCGCCTTCCCGGTGTTCGCGCAGGTCGAGGCAGACCGGCGCCTGACAGGCCTCGTGCTGGCAACTCAGGGCGCCACCATCCGCAAGTTTCCTGACCGGGCCGAGCATACTGCCATGCACACGGATCTGTCGCTTGATCTTGCACTGCGGGCGGCAGCCCCGCTCCCATCAAAGCCCGGCGCACGAATGGAGCATCTCATGCTGGCCGAGGAGCCGGGTTATCGCTGGACGATCAATGGCAAGATCCATGGCGAGCACACTCCGATCACGGCGAAGGTCGGCGAACGGGTCGAGTTCATGTTCATGAACCCGTCAGCGATGATGCACCCGATGCATTTGCATGGCCACCATTTCCAGGTAGTCGGGGGGCGGTCGGGGCGGTTCTCCGGCCCGGTGCGCGACACGGTGATCGTGCCGCCGCACACGCCCGTGATTATAGCAGTGGATTTCGACAAGCCGGGAAGCTGGTATCTGCACTGCCACCATCTCTACCATATGGCGACGGGCATGATGACCGAGGTTGTCGTGACCTGAGACTTCAGGGGGCGACGTACCTGTTGCAGGGGCGACACAACCCGCGCTGAAGCTGTTGTTTTGCGGCCTTGCACCAAATGGCTGCCCGGTGCGCGCCATGGTTTGACCATGGTTCACGCCCAGCCCTGGGCATCATGACTGATGTGATCTTGTCCAGCGTCAGCGCTTCGCGCCGCGCCTTCTTCATCCGTTCTGCCGCTGCCGGCGCCACCCTCGCGCTTGGCGGCTGCGCCACAACGATGCAGCCGCCGCCCGAACCCGCGCGCGACCCTCGCCTTGCCAATCTCGAAGCGATGTATGGCGAATTGCCCGACGAGCGCTTTCCCGTGCCCGCTCTGAATTTCGACGAGGTGGAACCCGAGGTTCTGCGCCGCATCGTGACCTATCCGACGCCCGAGTACCCCGGCAGCATCGTCATCAACACGCGCGAACGGGCGCTTTATCTGGTGCTCGAAGGCGGACAGGCGATGCGCTACGGTGTTGGCGTCGGCAAGGAAGGCATGGCCTGGTCCGGACGGGCGCATGTGGGCCGCAAGGCCGAATGGCCGCGCTGGACACCCACGCCGGCGATGATTGCGCGCGAGCCGGACAAGAACGGTCCCTGGGCTGGCGGCATGCCGCCGGGCCTCGAAAACCCGCTCGGTGCCCGGGCGCTCTATCTCTATCGCGGCAATCAGGACACACTCTACCGCATCCATGGAACCAATGATCCGAGCAGCATCGGCCATTCGGTCTCATCGGGCTGCATCCGGCTGATCAACCACGACATCATCGATCTCTTTGGTCGCGTACCCGTGGGGACACCCGTTCTGGTGATCTGACGGACAGGCCCGGCCGGCGGGCTTGCACCGGACCTGTCGAATGGAGTTGTCGAACCGATCAATTCGGGGCAGGTTCAGCGGATTGGTCTTTCCGATTTTCCCGAGGATTCCCCTTGGGCCGTGTCCTGTCGTTCGATGGAGCGTCCTGAATGAGCCTTCTGGCGTCTGACAGGGTTCGACTGGCGCTGATCGTCAGCCTGTCGATCACGACGTCCTTCGCCATCTCGATGTCAATGGGGTGGACCAAGCCTTACTGGGCGGGAATGGCGATTGCGATGTGCAGCCTCGCGACGCGCGGCGAATCGGTCTTCAAGGGCATTCAGCGCCTCGCCGGGACGGCTGTTGCCGTTGTGATCGCACTGATCCTCATTTCGACACTGTCGCAAGATCGATGGAGCTATGCGCTGGTGGTCAGCCTCTGGTTGGCCTTCTGTTCCTACCGGATGCAGGCCAGCAGTACCTATTATTTCTGGTATTGTTCCGGTTTCATCGTGGTGCTGCTGACCATGATGTCCGGTTTCGAGTCACAGCGCAGTTTCTATGTCGTGATCGAACGTGCGCAGGAAACGGTGCTCGGCCTCCTCTGCTATATAGCGTATTCCACCGCGCTCTCCCGGCAGGAGGCAACACATGCGTTCCGCGCGAAGGTTCAGTCGCAGCTCGCCTTGCTGGCCGGCAGGATCGAGGCCATGCGCTCAACCGAGCAAGCGATGCGGGATCGTGCTCCTGATCGCGACAGCCGCCGCGCAATCAACAACATCACGCTGGAATTGCCGACGCTGCACGCCTCCGCAGTACTCGAAAGTTTCGATATCCGGGAGCGGGCTGGCGCCTGGTCGCAGTTTCTCGCCGAACTGTCGCGGCTCGCATTGATGCTTGACCGGCTTGATCTGTCATTCCTGGCATTGAGGTCGCAACCTGATCCGGCAGACCAGAAGCCGCTCGACACAGCGCTCGACATCTTTGCGGATCGTTGCCGGACCATCGACCGGATTCTCACCGATAAGGTGGCCCTGCCAATCCCGGAGCAGCTTACCATCCTTGCAACCGAGGCGCCGGCCGATACACGCCTCAGCCCGTTTGTGGCAGGCGAGGCGCGGCTTCGGCGCGAGACTTTGCGCGCCATCGACCATGCCACGCGCGAACTTCACGCCTGGGCGCTCGACATCAGCGACATCCGCCGTCACAGCCAGGCGGTGGCGCCGCTTTATCTGCCCGAAACGTTCTGGCCAAATCCCGAATTCATGCTGCGAAGCGTGACGCAGTTCATCACGTTCTGGGCAGCGTTCCTGATGTTCATCTATGTGCCGGCGTTGCCGGATGGGCCGATCGTGGCGATGCTGGGCGCCGTATTCTCGATGAATGTGATGCGCCAACCGTGGATGAAGCCGCTGGTGATGCTCGTGCCCATCGTCATTGCAATCCTGTTCGGTGGTCTGACCCACATCCTGATCATGCCCGCGCTTGATGGCTTTGCCGGGCTCGGCACCATGCTCTTTTCCTGCACCTTCCTGATTGCCTACTTCCTCCATACACCGCAATTGCAACCCCTGCGCGGCATTGGAATTTCCCAGTTCCTGATGGCGCTCCAGATCAGCAACCAGAACCAGGCCTACAGCGCCACCTATGTCTTCAACATGATCGTTGCCATCGCCATGCTGTTGCTGCTGATCCAGTTTTTCAAGATGGTCCCGATTTCGTGGCGTCCGGAAGCGGTGGTGCAGCGCCTGATTCGCCGCTATGCTGACAGTCTTGACGCGCTGCTGCACGGTCTGCGCCGGGATGATGCGAGGTTTGATTCCTGGTTTGCCCGGCAGCGGCGCCTCGCCCATATGCGCCAGCTGGCGACGCTGCCCGGGGAGCTTGCGAACTGGATCGACAAGCTTGATACCACCGTCTTTCCGGAGGCTGAAAAAGTACGCCTTCACCAATTGGCCGAACAGCTTGCCGTGCTGAGCCACCGGATGTTCGACCTGGTCTGGTTGCGTGATCACAAGGCGGATGGCCGGTTTCTTGCGCTTCTCGCGCCTGAGGTCGCAAAGTGGCGCGCCGGTCTCGGCGGCCTCATCGCCGCGCTGCGGTCCCAGGACACCGCGATCGACATCGACGATCTTAACCGGCGGCTGACACAGAGGGTCGCGTCGCTCGACAGCCTTGTTGCCGGTGCGGTCAACGGCGGTCCCCTTGCCGATGCGACACCGCACAGCGTGGTGCTGATGCAGGAGGTCCTGTCAGCCTATCGCGGGGTCTCGCTGGCGTTGATCGACACCGCGGCGCGAACGCGGAATGCAAACTGGCCGCTTCTGGCCGAAACACGGTTCTGAGGGACACGGTATGCCGCATGAACTGGCACTGGGCGAAGTGTTCGTACCGCCGTTTCTGGTGGTCGGAACCCTCGCACTCGTACTGACATTTCTGACCGTGACACTCCTCAACCGCTACCGGCTGTCCCGCTATTTTGTCGCGCCAAGCCTTGTCTTCGTCGCGATTGTTGCGATCTATACCATCCTTATCGGCACATTCTTCATCCGGATCTAGGCTCAATGGCAAAGTTCATGAAACCCCTGCTCACGCTCGCCGTCGTCGGCGCAGCAGTGGGCCTCGTCGCGATGAAATATGCCGATTACATCAACAATCCCTGGACGCGCGACGGTCAGGTAAGGGCCAATGTCATCACGGTCGCACCACGGGTTTCCGGCCCCATCGTCGCGCTGCCGATCATCGACAACCAGCGGGTCAAGGCCGGAGAACTTCTGTTCAGGATCGATCCCCGTACCTTTCAGGCGCAGGTCAATCAGGCGCAGGCCAATTACGATGCCGTGGTCGATCAACTCGCCAGTCTCGACCAGCAGGTGAAGGCCGGTCGAGCCGCCGTCGCGCAAGCCGAAGCGCAGGTCAATCAGGCGCAGGCGCAGTTGCGCGAGGCCGAGGCCAATGCCGTGCAGGCCGAGCGGGAATTTCACCGCTATGAGGATCTTCTGAAGAACGGCTTCACGTCGAGATCCAACTACGATGCGCAATTGCGCAACATGCAGGTGACGGCCGCCACGCGCGACCGGTCTACCGCCGCGTTGACACAATCGAAGAGCGGATTGCAGGAGGCGCAGGCCCAGCTTGCGACCGCCGTCGCCAAGCGCGGTGCCGAAGGTGACAGCAACGCGCAGCTCCGAGCCGCCCGTGCCTCGCTCGAGACTGCACAGCTCAACCTCGACTTCACGGAACAGCGTGCCTCGGTTGATGGCTATATCACCAACCTCAATCTCCGCCTCGGCAGCCAGGCGATTGCCAACCAGCCGTCCGTGGCGCTGATCGACGAGAAGAGCTTCTGGATCGACGCCTATTTCCGGGAAACGTCCATTGGCAGAATCCAGCCGGGCGATCAGGCCTTCATTACGTTCATGGCCTATCCCAATGATGCCGTACCGGCGCGTGTGGAAAGCATCGGTTGGGGCATTTCAAAACAGGATGGCTCCACCGGATCCAGCCTTCTGCCGGTCGTCCAGCCTTCGTTCGAGTGGATCCGCCTCGCCCAGCGGGTGCCCGTCCGGATCGGCATTGAGAAACTTCCACCTAATGTGGAGCTCAGGGTCGGCACGACAGCGTCCGTGCTGGTGCGCGTCAAGGCTTCGGATACGCCGCCCGCCCCGGCGCCCCGGCTCTTGCAGTAGGCGCGGCCGACCGGAAGCGGATGATTGCACAACGGCTGCCGGCTAGAGGCGTAACGGTGAGGCCAGGATTGCCGGGCTCAAGATGCAGGGCATCGCGCGGACCGAGATGGAGCCTATCCGCCTGAGCGGAACCCACCAGTATCAGGACCAAGACATGTCCGTCGTCAGGATCAATCCTGACGGCTTCCGGCTCGGTCACAAATGCGATGTCCGCGCGCCAATGCTCCCGGCGGCTCATGACGTTGAGGTCCGTCAGCGGGCCATCGATGAGTTCCGCGCTACAGTCATCATCGCCGGCAAACGCAAATGGGCCACTCGCCGGCGTCACGGTGACGGCGCGGTTCTGGTTGAACCGGAGAACCATGCCGGCGCCGCCGATCACCGTCAGGATCCGGTCAACCCCGACAAAGCGCGAGAAGGGACCGTCTGAAGCCACCTCGGCGATCGAGACACGAAAGAGAAAATCATCGAGACCCGCCCCTTCGGGCCAGACCAGAACATCTGTCGTGACGCCGCCACCATTCTTCCACGGTTTGGGAGTGCGGGCGGATGCAGGGAGAAGGCGTGGGGGCATGACGAGGTTCGGGACTCCTGGGAGCGACGGTTTTCAGACCAAACTCGGCAGATCAAGACCTTGCGTCCTCGCCCAGTCTTTCGCGATGTCGTAACCCGCGTCTGCATGGCGCATGACGCCGGTGGCGGGGTCGTTCCACAACACGCGGGCGAGGCGCGCGTCGGCATCCGCCGATCCATCGCAGCAGATGACCATGCCCGAGTGCTGGGAAAAGCCCATGCCGACGCCGCCACCATGGTGGAGCGACACCCAGGTCGCGCCACTCGCGCAGTTCAGCAGCGCGTTCAGCAGCGGCCAGTCGGAGACGGCATCCGAACCATCCATCATCGCTTCGGTCTCGCGATTGGGCGAGGCGACCGAGCCCGAATCGAGGTGGTCGCGACCGATGACGATCGGGGCTTTCAACTCGCCTTTGCGCACCATCTCGTTGAAGGCGAGGCCAAGGCGGTGGCGGTCCCCAAGTCCGACCCAGCAGATGCGCGCCGGCAGGCCCTGAAAATGGATGCGTTCGCGCGCCATGTCGAGCCAGTTGTGCAGGTGCGGATTGTCGGGGATCAGTTCCTTCACCTTCTGGTCTGTCCGGTAGATGTCCTCCGGATCACCCGACAGTGCGGCCCAGCGGAACGGGCCAATGCCGCGGCAGAACAGCGGGCGGATATAGGCCGGGACGAAACCGGGGAAATCGAAAGCATTCTTTACGCCCTCCTCCAGCGCCATCTGGCGGATGTTGTTGCCGTAATCGACCGTGGGGACGCCCGCCTCATGGAAATCCAGCATGGCGCGGACCTGCACGGCCATCGACTTCTTCGCGGCAGCGGCAACGCCCTTGGGATCGGTGGTCTGGGCCGCCTCCCAATGCGCCAGGCTCCAGCCCTGCGGCAGGTAGCCGTGCATGGGATCATGCGCGGAGGTCTGGTCGGTCACGCCATCGGGGCGGATGCCACGCCGGTAGATTTCCGGGAAGACATCGGCGGCATTGCCGAGCAGGCCGACGGAAATCGCCTTGCCTTCGCGTTTGGCCTTTTCGAGGATGGTCATCGCTTCGTCGAGCGTATCGGCCTTGGTATCGAGATAGCCGGTGCGCAGGCGGAATTCGATCGACGACGGGCGGCATTCCACAGCGAGGCACGATGCGCCGGCCATGGTGGCGGCCAGCGGCTGAGCGCCACCCATGCCGCCGAGCCCCGCCGTCAGGATCCAGCGTCCCTTGAGGCTGCCGCCATAATGGCGGCGCCCCATCTCGACGAAGGTCTCGTAGGTGCCCTGAACGATGCCTTGCGAACCGATATAGATCCACGAGCCGGCCGTCATCTGGCCGTACATCATCAGACCTTTCTTATCGAGTTCGTTGAAATGGTCCCAGGTTGCCCAATGCGGGACCAGATTGGAATTCGCGATCAGCACGCGCGGGGCATCCTTGTGCGTCCTGAACACGCCGACCGGCTTGCCGGACTGGACCAGCAACGTCTCGTCCGCTTCCAGCCGGCGCAGGGCCGCGACGATGCGGTCGAAACTCTCCCAATCGCGCGCGGCACGGCCAATCCCGCCATAAACGACAAGCTCGCCCGGTTTTTCGGCGACATCGGGATCGAGATTGTTCATCAGCATCCGCAAGGGAGCCTCGGTCAGCCACGATTTGGCGGAAATATCCGTGCCGTGAGGGCTACGGATGACGCGGGCGTTGTCGATGCGCGTTTCTTTCGGGCGGGTCATGATTTCCTCGCGAAGGTCAGGCAATCTTCGAGAATGGCGGTGAGGGTCGCGCGGATCGGCGCGGCATAGGCGGGTTCAAACGGGGTCGGCCAGTTGGTCTCGTCCACATCGGGGATCGGCTCGCGCATATAGCCACGGCACGCGAGTTCCATCTGCACGGCATGAACGCCAGCGGCGGGATTGCCATGATACCGCGTGATGTATCCGCCCTTGAAACGGCCATTCGCGACATGGCTCATGCCGGGCGCGGCGGCGCAGCGGGCAACGACCGTGGCTTCGAGCGCTGGAGCACAGGCCGCGCCGGAATTGGTGCCGATATTGAACGTCGGCAGTTCACCATCAAACAGGCGCGGAATGACCGAGCGGATGGAGTGGCAATCGTAGAGCACGATTTTCGGATGCGCCGCACGCAGCCGGTCGATCTCTCCGGCAAGGGCGGTGTGATAGGGGTCGAAGTATGTTGTCCGGCGGCGACTGATCTCGTTTGCATCCGGTGCATGGCCTGGCTTGTAAAGCGGGGCGCCATCGAAGGTGGTGGTGGGGCAGAGTTCGGTCGTCGCCTGCCCCGGATAGAGCGAGACGCCCGACGGATCGCGGTTCACATCAATGATGGTCCGGGAGATCGTCGTGCGGATGGTGGTGGCGCCAAGGCTGGCAGCAAAATCGTAGAGTTGCTCGATCCACCAGTCGCAGTCGCGCCGCGCCTGCCACATCGAGACGAGGCCGGGCCGGTAGGCATCCGGGATCTCTGTTCCCGTATGCGGAAAGCTGACGATCAGCGGCGCCGGGCCGCGATGAACGGAGAGCCAGTCAGGGGTCATGTAACCGTCTCCAACCTTGGCAGATCATCATGCTGCGCCGCCTTCAGCACAGCGCAGGCGCGCACCAGTTGCTCGCCTGTTGCCAGATCAGGCGCCATCAGCCGGTCATCTTCCAGCATCGGCACACGGCTCCGAAGCAGGGCGATCACCCGTTCCAGCGCAGGACTGGTGAGGAGGCGGGAGGGCTGGTTCGCCTTGCCGTGCAGCCCTTCAAGACCATGACCGCGTTTTCTGAGGTCAATGCCCTGACAGGCCACCAGCAACTCGATCGCAAGGATGCGCGAGAGCGTGACATTCATCTCGGTCAGGCGGCGCGCTCCATGCGCGGCCATCGAGACGTGATCTTCCTGATTGGCGCTGGTGGGCGTCGAATCGATCGAACAAGGGGTCGCGCGCTGCTTGTTCTCCGCAAACATCGCGGCGGCGGTGACTTCCGCAATCATGAAGCCGGAGTTCAGTCCCGGATTGGGCGTGAGAAACGGCGGCAGGCCGAAATTCAGCGCAGGGTCGACGAGAGTGGCAATGCGGCGCTCGGAAATCGCGCCAATCTCGGAAATCGCCATTGCGATCTGGTCAGCCGCAAACGCCACCGGCTCGGCGTGAAAATTGCCGCCCGAGACGATCTCGCCGGTCTCGACCAGCACCAGCGGATTGTCGGTGGCGGCATTCGCCTCGGCCACCAGCGTTTGCAGCGCCTTGTCGATGATGTCGAGCGCTGCGCCCGTCACCTGCGGCTGGCAGCGCAGGCAATAAGGATCCTGCACACGGTCATCGCCATCAAGATGCGTGGTGCGGATGGTGGAGCCTTCGAGCAGGCCCATCAGTGCGCGCCCCGCAGCGATCTGGCCCGGATTGCCGCGCAAGGCATGGATTTCTGCCCGGAACGGCGTTGTCGAAGCCATGGCGGCATCAACCGACAATGCGCCGGTGATCAGGGCCGTCGCGCAGTTGCGATGCGCCTCGATGGCGCCTTTCAGTGCCCAGGCGGTGGAAAATTGTGTGCCGTTGATCAGCGCCAGCCCCTCCTTGGCGCTGAGGATGAGGGGCTGCAAGCCGGCACGGGCGAGCGCAGCCGCGCTATCCAGCCGCTCGCCATCGATGAAGGCTTCGCCTTCGCCCAGCATCGCGGCGGCAAAATGCGCGAGCGGCGCAAGATCTCCGGACGCGCCGACAGAACCCTGCACAGGCACAACCGGAATGATGCCGCGCGCGAGAAACGCTTCGATCTGCCGGATCACCGCCATCCGCACACCGGAGGCGCCGCGACCGAGTGAGACGAGCTTTAACGCCATCATCAGCCGCACGACATCGGCTGGCGTTGCATCGCCCATGCCGCAGCAGTGGGACAGGATGAGATTGCGCTGAAGCGTTGCCGTGTCGGCGGGCGGTATGCGCTTCGAGGCCAGCTTGCCAAAACCGGTGTTGACGCCGTAGACCGCCGCCGCACCGGCCGCCGCTTTCGCGATGATCGCGGCAGCCTGTTCAATTCTCGGGAAGGCCGAGGGATCGAGCGTAGCCGCCGCGCCGTCCAGCACCGCAATGATCTCGCGGAGGCCGACTTTGCCGGGTGTCAACTGAACAGGTTCCCTCATTGCCCCCTCCAGACGCGCGTATGCAGCGGATTGAATCCGATGCGGTAGACAAGCTCCGCCGGTTCGGCGACATCCCAGATGGCAAGATCGCAGGATTTTCCGGCCTCCAGCGTGCCTAACTCACCGTCCAGTCCAAGGGCTTTGGCGGCATTCCGGGTCACACCGGCGAGACATTCATCCACCGTCAGCCGGAACAGCGTCGCGCCCATGTTCAGGGTAAGCAGCAGCGAAGTCAGTGGGGAGGAGCCGGGGTTGCTGTCGGTCGCCAGCGCCATCGGGACACCGTGCTTGCGGAACAGATCGACCGGCGGCTTCTGCGTCTCACGCAGGAAATAGTAGGCGCCGGGCAAGAGCACGGCCACCGTACCCGCGCCAGCCATCGCCATGGCGCCCGCCTCGTCGGTATATTCGAGATGGTCGGCTGAAAGCGCCTTGTAACGGGCGGCCAGCGCCGCCCCGCCGAGGTTGGAAAGCTGATCTGCGTGGAGCTTGACCCGGAGGCCGAGCGCCGTGGCCGCAGTGAAAAGCCGTTCGACCTGGGCCGGCGAGAAAGCAATCCCCTCACAGAAGGCATCGACTGCATCGGCAAGGCCGGCCTTGGCGACCTGCGGCAAGGTCTCGCGGATCAGCCTGTCGATATAGGCGTCCTTATCGCCTGCGGCCTCAGGCGGCAGGGCGTGGGCGCCGAGAAACGACGTCTCGACGCGCACCGGACGCACGCGCCCCAGCGCCCGCGCAACGCCCAGGCAGCGGGATTCGGTGGCCGTATCGAGGCCATAGCCCGATTTGACCTCGATGGTGGTGATCCCCTCGGCCATCAGCGTATCGAGACGCTTCAGGGCATCTTCGGTAAGGCGTTCGAGGCTGGCGGCACGGGTCGCCGAAACAGTGGAAAGAATGCCGCCGCCCGACAGGGCGATCTCCTCATAGGTCGCGCCCTTCAGTCGAAGCTCGAACTCCCGCGCCCGGTTGCCGCCATAGACGAGATGGGTGTGGCAATCGACCAGCCCCGGCGTCAGCAGGCGACCTTCGCAGTCGATCACCTCCGCACCCGGCGCCTGCGGCGCCCCCGCCATTGGCCCGGCGTAGACGATATGACCCTCGCGAGTTGCCACGGCACCCCCTGCGACCAGCCCCAGTCCATCGCCGGCCTGTGGCACCATCGTCGCCAGTCGTGCATTCGTCCAGAGCCTGTCGATCACGATCCGCCTCCGTTTATTTGTATAGACATATTATCGGCACTTGCGGTCGTAAAGCGAAATTTCCACCTTCGCAGGCGCAAAAACGATTCTGCGCGCTTTAATGTCTAGACATATTGCACCAACGTGGACCCCGTGCCATGGTGACGCGAGCCAAGGGAGGGAACCCTGAGCACACACCGCGACCTGCACATCACACATGCGCTGACGCCCGATGGCTGGGCGCGCGATGTGCGCATCCGCATCGCGGACGGGCGCATCCTTTCGGTCGAGGCCGGAGCAAATGCGCCTGACGGTGCCGAGAGGATCCGTGGCGCGGCGCTGCCGGGGCTTCCCAATCTGCACAGCCACTGTTTCCAGCGCGGCATGGCGGGACTTGCCGAGCGCCGCGGACCGGCATCCGACAGCTTCTGGACCTGGCGGCAGGTCATGTACCGCTTTCTTGAACGGCTCGATCCCGATGATGTCGAGGCAATCGCCGCAATGGCGATGGTGGAGATGCTGGAGGGCGGTTTCACCAGTCTTGCAGAGTTCCACTATCTGCACCATGCGCCTGATGGCAGTGCCTATGACAACCCTGCGGAACTGTCGGGCCGTATCGTCGCGGCGGCGGCAGAGACTGGCATCGGGCTGACCCTTCTGCCGGTCGCCTATGCCCAGGGCGGCTTCGGCGGGGCGGCACCCGTTGCCGGGCAGCGGCGCTTCATTAATACGCTTGAGGGGTTTCTTCGCCTTCGGGAGGCGGCGGGCCGGTTTGCCGCCAACGGTCCGGGGCTGGTCCTCGGGGTCGCGCCACATTCGCTCCGGGCCGTGACGCCCGACCAGCTTGCCGCCATCCTCGCGGGCTGCCCCGAGGGGCCGGTACATATCCACATCGCAGAACAGATGCGCGAGGTCGAGGACTGCCTTGCCTGGAGCGGCCAGCGTCCGGTCGAGTGGCTCATGACCCATGCCGCAGTCGATCCACGCTGGTGCCTTGTCCATGCAACGCACATGACTGCGGAGGAAACGCGCAGCGTCGCCGCCAGTGGTGCGGTCGCCGGTCTCTGTCCGATCACGGAGGCCAATCTCGGCGACGGGCTGTTTCCCGGAGCGGATTTTGCGGCGCGGGGCGGCACTTTCGGCGTTGGCTCGGATTCCAATGTCGAGATCAGCGCGGCGGCAGAATTGCGGCTCTATGAGTATGGCCAGCGCCTGTTCCGGCGCGAACGCAACGTTCTTGCGGCCCATGAAGGGCAATCCACGGGCGAAGCACTCTATTCTGCCGCGCTCGCCGGAGGGGCCCGCGCACTCGCCCGGAACGTTGGCGCGCTCGCGCCAGGGCTTTCAGCGGATATCGTCGTGCTTGATATCGACCATCCCGCCCTGGCGCCAATCGATGCGGAGCACTGGCTCGATGCCTATGTCTTTGTTGCCGGGGTCGGCGCAATTAAGACTGTGTTCGCAGCGGGTCGGACCGTAGTCGATGCAGGTCGGCATGTCGCGCGGGAGAGGATCGCATCCCGTTTCATTGAACGGCTGGCGAGGCTGACATGAACGCGCCGCTGCCAAAGCATATCCACCAGCGCATCCGTGCCGACATCGAGGGCCATATCCGCTCAGGGCGCTGGCCGGTGGGCCATGCGATTCCGTCTGAGGCCGACCTGATGACGGCCTACGGCTGCTCCCGCATGACCGTCAACAAGGTGCTATCCTCACTGGCCGAGCAGGGCATCATCGCCCGGCGGCGGCGCACCGGCTCGGTCGTGGCGCAGCCGTCCATCGACAAGGCTGTGCTGACCATTCGCGACTTTCCCGCGGAGGCTGAACGCTCCGGGAAGACCTATGCCTTCGATATTCTCGCACAACGCACCCAGACCGCCGATGTAGCGACCGCTGCTCGGGTCGGCATTGCCATCGGCACGCCGGTGCGATTTCTGACGACGCTTCACCGTTTCGATGGCCAGCCCGAGGCACTGGAGGAACGGCTGATCAACCTCGATGCCGTTCCTGCCGCGCGAACCGAGCCTTTTGACGACCGTCCGCCAGGCACATGGCTTCTGGCCCACGTTCCGTGGAGCGAGGCCGAGCATGTCATCCACGCCGCCAATGCCAGCCCGTCGCTCGCCAAGCGACTTGCCATCGCAACCGGCACGGCCTGCCTCATCGTCGAACGCCGCACCTGGCAAGGCGACACCCTGCTGACGGAAGCACGAATCCACTACCCCGGCGAGCAGCATCGGCTCGTCGGGCGTTTCACTTCAACCGGACTCGCCGCCAGTGCGGCTGGGCCCGAATAACCACCGGCGTCGCCGGTAAACAGGGAGAACATTATGCTGACCAAACTTCTGGCAGGCGCCGCCATCGTTTGCGCAAGCCTCGTGCCGGCCGTGGCGCAGGAAACAAAGGTCACGGTCGGCATTTCCGGCTGGACCGGCTTTGCGCCGCTGGTCCTGGCCCGGGATGCCGGTATCTTCAAGAAAAACGGGCTTGATGTGACCATCAAGAAGATCCCGCAGGCTTCGCGCCATCTCGCCATCCAGTCCGGCGATGTGCAGTGCGCCGCGACCACAGTCGAGACCTGGGTGGCGTGGAACGCCAATGGCGTGGCAACCAAACAGATTTTCCAGCTCGACAAGAGCTATGGCGCTGACGGCATGGCTGTGCGCAATTCCATCGCCTCGATCAAGGATCTCAAGGGCAAGACCGTTGCCGCCTCCGCGCCGGGCACAGCCCCCTATTTCACCCTAGCCTGGATGCTCAAGAAAAACGGCCTCGGCATTAAGGATGTCACCGTCGTCAACCTTGAGCCCGGTCCGGCAGCACAGGCTTTCGTTGCGGGTCAGAATGACGCGGCGATGACCTACGAGCCCTATCTTTCCACCGTGCGGACCGCGCCCGACAAGGGCAAGATCATCGCCACCACGCTCGACTATCCGATGGTGATGGATACCTTCGGCTGTACGCCGAAGTTTCTCGACGAGAACCCCAAGGCCGCCAAGGCCCTCGCCGACAGCTATTTCGAGGCGCTCGACATGATCGCCAAGGATCAGGCCAAGAGCTACGAGATCATGGGCGCCGATGTGAAGCAGACTGGCGAAGCCTTCGGCAATTCGGCAAAATATCTGCGTTGGCAGGACCGCGCCGCGAACAAGAAGTTCTTCGCTGGCGAGCATGAGGCGTTCTCGAACGAGGCCGCCGATCTCCTGCTCGAACTCGGAATCATCAAGCAGAAGCCGGATATCAAGGGCCTCGTCGATACCCGCTTCATCCAGTGAGCCCGCAGTTTCCCGCTTCTGAATTCTCGAAGCGGGGATGATCCCTCATCTCGGGCGGCGGTGGCCGCCCGGGCCTTCCCCTTGAAAAAAGGAACTGGCCTTGCGTCCGCTGGAACCTGTCAGTCAACCCATGCGCATCGCGCTGGGGATTTCGTTCTTTGTCCTGTTTTTCACCCTCTGGGGGGCGGTGACCTTTTCGGGGTTCGTGCCCAAGACCTTCCTCGCCGACCCCATCACGATGGTTCAGGATGGCTGGCTGCTGCTGACAAAATTCAACTTCGCCACCGATATCGGGGTCACGGTGTGGCGGGTGGTCGGCGGCTTCGTGCTTGCCACCGTTGTCGCGGTGCCGATCGGCATCCTGATGGGGGCGTTCAAGCCCATCGAAGCGCTGCTCGAGCCCATGGTCAGCTTTGCGCGCTACCTGCCGGCTTCGGCCTTCGTGCCGCTGCTGATCCTCTGGGCCGGCATCGGCGAAATGCAGAAGCTGCTCGTTATCTTCATCGGCTCGGTGTTCCAGATCATCCTGATGGTTGCGGTGTCCGTCAGCAATACACGGCGCGATCTCGTCGAGGCCGCCTACACGCTCGGTTCGACGCCGGGCGGGGTCGTCCGCCGGGTTCTCATTCCGGCCAATTCGCCGGAGATCGCCGAAATCCTGCGTCTGGTGCTCGGCTGGGCCTGGACCTATGTCATCGTGGCCGAACTGATCGGTTCCTCCTCCGGAATCGGCCATATGATCATCGAGAGCCAGGCGCTGATGGCGACCGGCCAGATGATCTTCGGCATCATCGTGATCGGCGTGATCGGCCTTGTCTCGGATTTTCTGTTCAAGATGGTCAACCGGCGTCTTTTTGCCTGGAGGCTGGCATGAGTGAGGTTGTCCAACTCAGGGTCGAGGGCGTCGGGCGTGTGTTCCCGGGTGTTTCCGGTCGCCCGCCGGTGACGGCGTTGCAACCGACCGACCTTGCCATCGCCAAGAACGATTTCATCACGCTGCTCGGCCCTTCGGGCTGCGGCAAGTCGACCCTGCTGCGCATTATCGCCGGGCTTGACCGGCCAACCTCCGGGCGGGTGCTTCTGGATGGCAAGGTCGTCAGCGGGCCGGGGCCGGACCGGGGCATGGTTTTCCAGTCCTATACGCTGTTTCCCTGGCTGACCGTGGCCGAGAATATCGCCTTCGGCCTGACCGAACGCGGACTTCCCGAGGCCGAGCGCGCGCCGGTTGTCGCCGAGTTCATCGCAAAGGTCGGCCTAAGGGGTTTCGAGAACCATCTGCCCAAGCAGCTTTCGGGCGGGATGCAGCAGCGCGTGGCGATTGCGCGGGCGCTCGCCAACAGCCCCGACATTCTGCTGCTTGACGAGCCGTTCGGTGCACTCGACAACCAGACACGCGGGCTGATGCAGGAACTGTTGCTCGGCATCTGGGAGCGTGAGCGCAAGACGGTGATCTTCGTCACCCATGACATTGAGGAAGCCGTCTTCATGGCCTCCCGCGTGCTGGTGATGACGGCACGACCCGGGCGGATCAAGGCCGATGTGCCGGTAGATTTGCCTTATCCGCGCCACTACACGCTGAAGACCAGCCCCGAATTCTCGCGGCTGAAAGCGCTGTTGACCGAGGAAATCCGCGCCGAGGCCGTGCTTGCCGCGAACGAGCACTGACCGGCGGCAAACCCGCCCGGCGAGCATGTTCGAGATCATCGGGTCTTGTCCGCGCCGGCGCCCTCAAAATGGGCTGACGGGAAAATACTTCAGATAGAGCATCGCATAGCGGCCATCGAGAGCAAGACGGTGCAGCGCCCAGTCGATGGCCTGACGCATCGTTGCATTGTCAGGTCTTAGCGCAATGCCTGCCCCTTCGCCAAAAAAGCGCGGCTCCGAATAGGGGCCGCCGGCAAACTGGCAACACCCCCCCGAGGTTTCCCCATTGAGCCAGAACGCGCCGGTGGTTCCATCGACAAAGGCCGCCGTCACCTCCCCGGCGCGCATCGCGTCCAGCGCCGCCGTCTGATGTGGCGTGCGCACCAGTTCCACACCGTGAAAAAACGCTTTCAGATAAGCTTCGTGGGCTGAACCTGCGACCACAGCGACCTTTCGGCCGGTCAGGTTGGCAAGCGAGGGCTCAAACGGCGGATCAGAGACTTTCGTAAGGAATCGGGCCGGCGAGCGAAAATAGGCTGCGGTGAAGGCAAAGGTCTGGCGCGTTTCGGCGGAAATGCGCATCGAAGCGATGATCGCATCGCCCTGCCCCGTGCGCAGCGCCGCAGCGAGCCCGTCCCAGCGGATCGGCTGAATCGTGCAGGAGACCTGCAACTGTTCGCAGACTGCCCGAGCCAGATCGACCTCAAAGCCGGTTAGCTGTCCGTCGGGCCCGATGAAATGGAACGGTGGGTAGTCATTTTCGGTCAGGAAGCGAATCTGGCGGATTGTGCCGAGATCCGGCCGGTCCAGCTTGCGCTTCACATCCCAGAATTGCGGTACCCGCGCCGGCTCGGCGTGAACCACAACCGGCCCGGCAAACACGAGGTTGAAAATAATTGCAGCGACCAGACCGACGCCCCTCGACAAGAGCCGGCACGATTGCCTAACCTCGCGATGGGCGCTGCCGTCACCGGCGTCTTCAGATTGTAATGCGAAGCGTATCATGCCGGAAGAGTTTGGCGCCGGATCTCTGGGGATGCAAGCGGCGACGACCCCGCCCGACACCGTTCACGCGCGTCCCGCCATCGAAGTCAAGCTAACCACCCCTAAAACGGGCGTACTCCTTGCCCCTGACATTGCCTTTCTGGTCACGCACGGGATCTCGCCAAAGATTCTTGCCGCGGCTCAGCGCCGGGGTTCTCAAATCGGAGAACCTCCACATCGGGTGCTGATTGCCAACGGTCTTATTGGGGAGGCAACCTATGTCCGGCTGCTGGCGCAGCGCCTCGGCGTCAGTCTTGCGCAACGTGATGCGGTGCCGGATCAGCGTGTTGCATCCGATGCCGCGCTGCGTCAGGGCTGGATGCGCGCGACGACCGGGGCCGGAAGAGCCGTGCTCATCCTTCACGCGTCCGGCCCTGCCATCCGCAGCGTCATCGAAACGCCAACCCTGCACGGGCGAGACGGCCTTCTGATCGCGGATACAGCGACGTTTCATGCCATTCTTCTGCGACATTTCGCCGATGATATTGCCTGGGCAGCGGCGACAAGTGTTCCGGAACCGGAGTCGGCGCGGCGTCACCCGCGCGCAGAAGGGCGTTCTGGCGCTCTCTGGACTGGCTCTGGCAGGCGCCATCATCCTGGCACCAACGGCGACCCTGTTGCTGGCCCCGCTTCTGCTCGGCGTGATCTTTCTGGCCGCTGCGTTCCTCCAGATCGGTGTCACGCTGGCCGCCGCACCGCAAAAGTCGCCGCCGGTTGAACGGCGTGACGACCGGCTGCCGCGCTATTCCGTGCTCGTTCCCCTCTATCGCGAGGCCAGCGTCGTCAGTGATCTCGTCGCAGCGCTCGCCGCGATCGACTACCCGAAGGAACGGCTCCAGATCCTGCTGGTGACCGAGGCGCATGACGAGGGGACGCAAGCCGCAATCAATGCCCTCGCCCTGCCCGACAACATTGCCATGCTGGTTGCACCCGCTGGCACGCCGCATACCAAGCCGCGCGCCATCAACGCGGCCCTGCCGTTTGCGAACGGCACATTCCTGGTGGTCTATGATGCCGAAGACCGCCCCGATCCGCTGCAACTCAGGGCCGCTGTCGCGGCCTTCGACGCCGCAGGACCCAATGTCGCCTGCCTTCAGGCTCGCCTTGCCATCGACAATATCGAGGACAGCTGGCTGACGCGGATGTTCGCCATCGAATATGCAGCGCTGTTCGATGTCGTAAAGGCCGGTACGGCAAAGTTGGGCCTGCCCGTGCCGCTTGGCGGAACCTCCAACCATTTTCGCGCCGATGCCTTGCGCGCAGTTGGCCTGTGGGATGCATGGAATGTCACCGAGGATGCTGATCTCGGCTTCCGCCTCGCCCTGCACGGGCTCGCCGTGCGCGACCTCAACTCGACGACCGACGAGGAGGCTCCGCACACGACCAGGGCCTGGCTCAATCAGCGGACGCGCTGGCTGAAGGGCTGGATGCAGACGGTGCTCACCCATTCGCGCCAGCCGATCCGGACCTGGCGCGCCCTGGGCACTGCGGGCTTTTTTGCCGCAGTGGCACAATCGGCCTGCGTTATTGCCGGCGCGCTGGGAACACCTCTCTTTCAGGCGCTTGTGCTGATCCGACTCCTGGCGCCGGAACCGCTGCTGAGTGGTCCTGTTGCGAACCGCATCGCCGACGGGGTCATGGTCCTGCTCGGGCTGACAGGGCTCATCTGCACCCTCCTTCCGGCGCTGATCGGCATGGCGCGGCGCGGGCTCTGGCATCTTCTCCCATGGCTACCGCTGATGCTGGTCTATCAGTTTCTCGTGTCCATTGCCGCCTATCGGGCTTTCCACGAACTCGTCATCGCGCCCTTCCGCTGGAACAAGACCCAACACGGCACCGCGCGATCACGCAAAAGGCGGCAGCGCTGACAGTCCGGCCAGCGCGCCCAATCTGTTTTCAGAAACACATGGCCCAGGCGGTTGCGAGCATCTCGATGAAAACGATGCTGCCGTAGCGCGCCCAGAGCAGTCCTGTCAGTAAAACCAGGGCGAGCACCCCGAAGATGGCGATGCGGCGGAAGCCGCGCGACCCACCGCCGTCTGCTGCCGCACTCATGGCTTCTCCGGTGCCGACGCCGGCTCGCCGATCGCCGGGCCATCAGCCATGCCGGCCAGCACCTCGGCCACGTGCCGCACATGGACATTGGCGCCCCGGCGCTGAAGCTTACCGGCCATGTTCATGAGACAGCCAAGATCGCCCGCAAGCAGCGTCGTTGCGCCGGATCTTTCGACATTCTCGACCTTCTTGGTGACGATCGAATCGGACAACTCGCCGTATTTGACGGCAAAGGTGCCGCCAAAGCCGCAGCAGGTCTCGTTCTCGTTCATTTCCGTCAGCGAAAGCCCGTCCACCGTGGCGAGCAGGGCGCGCGGCTGGCGCTTCACCCCCATCTCGCGCAGGCCCGAACAACTGTCGTGGTAGGTGACATTGCCCTCGTAACGGGCGCTGACAGCGGTGACGCCCAGAATGTCGGTGAGAAAAGAGACGAGTTCGTGTGTCTTTGCCGCGACCATGCTTGCCTTGGGGCCAAGATTGGGATCACCGGCGAAGAGCTCAGGATAATGTCTGGCGATCATGCCTGCGCAGGAGCCGGAGGGCGCCACGACATAATCATAAGGCGCGAAGGCCTCGATCATCTGCGCGGCCAGCGCTGTCGCATCGCGACGGTCGCCGGAATTGAATGCGGGCTGACCGCAACAGGTCTGCACCGGCACCTCGACCGTGCATCCCGCATCCTCCAGCAGCTTGACGGCGGCAAAGCCGATATTTGGCCGCATCGCGTCAACAAGACAGGTGACAAACAGGGCCACACGCGGCCCGGCCTTCTGCGCATTCTCGGTCATCGGTCATCTATCCGGCAAGACGTCCAGCCCAATGGCGGGACAATCTGACTGTGGACCAATGACTGTTCCGCTTCAAGCCTTCAGCGCCTGGGCAATGTCGGCAATCAGATCATCGGGATGTTCGAGGCCAACCGAAAGGCGGACCAGCGCTTCGCCCACGCCCATATCCGCCCGCTGCTCAGGCGTGAAACGCTGGTGCGTTGTCGTAGCGGGGTGCACGGCAAGGCTCTTGGCATCGCCGAGATTGTTGGAAATCCGGATGATGCGCAGCGCATTGAGGAAGCGGAAGGCATCGGCCTTCGAGGTTCCGACCTCGAAAGCAATCAGCGAGGACGGGCCCAGCATCTGCCGGGCGATCAGTTCGGCCTGCGGATGATCCTTTCGACCCGGGAAGCGCAGATTGCGGACACGCGCCTGCGTCGCCAGCCAATCGGCAATCGCGCTTGCTGTTTCCGTCTGGCGGCGAACGCGCAACGGCAGGGTTTCAAGTGCTTTCAGCAGGACCCAGGCATTGAACGGCGACATGGCCGGACCGGTCTGGCGCAGCAGCGTATGCACGTTCTTTTCAATGAACTCCGCCGAGGCGAGAATGGCACCGCCGAGGCAACGCCCCTGTCCGTCGATATGCTTGGTGGCCGAATAGACGACGCAATCGGCCCCGAGTTCGAGCGGTTTCTGCCAGAGTGGGGTGGCGAACACATTGTCGACGACCAGCGCGGCGCCGACGGATTTGGCCAGCGCCGCGACGGCGCGGATGTCGATCACATCCAGCGTGGGGTTGGACGGGCTTTCGAGAAAGAACACCTTCGTATTGGGCCGGATCGCCGCCTTCCATGCGGCGAGATCCAGTCCATCCACCAGAGTCGATTCGACACCATAACGCGGCAGATGCTCCTCGACGACATAGCGGCAGGAGCCGAACAGCGCGCGCGCAGCGACAACATGATCGCCAGCCCGAACAAGCCCCATCACCGCTGCCGTGACCGCCGCCATGCCACTGGCGGTGGCACGGGCCGCCTCAGCCCCTTCCAGCGCGGCCATCCGCTGCTCGAACATCTGCACGGTCGGGTTGGAAAAACGGGCGTAGATGAAGCCATCGTTCTTGCCAAGAAAGCGGTTCTCGCATTGCTCGGCGCTGTCGTAAACATGACCCTGGGTCAGAAACATCGCCTCCGAGGTTTCCCCGAACTGAGACCTCAGGATGCCGTCATGAACAAGGCGCGTTTCAGCGTGAAGCTTGTTGGGGAGGCGGGCGTCGGACATGGAAACCTCTGGGCGCTGGCGTTGGAAGGTCCCATAAACCATTCCCGATCGTTCGACAAGACGAACAAATATCTCTTATTCCGAACATCTCCGCCCTGAAGTTTTCCAGATCAGGCATCGCAACCGGATCGCACCCCTGATCGTGTCTTGCTATTGTAGAAAATTTTGCTATCTTCTAGCGTGTTCTGGCTATCCGGGAGTTAATTTTCCTAAATCGTCAGGTAATTGAAATGATTTTTCGAGCTGGATGCCATGGACGCCATAGATCGCAAGTTGCTCGTCCTTTTGCAACAGGATGCGAATGTTTCACTGGCCGAACTTTCCGAGCGGGTCGGCCTGTCGCAAACGCCGTGCTGGAAGCGCATCCAGAAGCTGGAAGCGAGCGGCGTCATCACGCGGCGCGTCGCGCTGGTCGATCCTGACAAGATCGGCCTTGGCCTCACCGTCTTTGTTTCCATCGAGACAGGGGATCATTCCGGCCCCTGGCTGGAGCGTTTCGCCCAGACGGTGTCGTCCATGCCGGAGGTGATGGGCCTTTACCGGATGGCCGGCGATGTCGACTACCTCGCGCATGTCGTCGTGGCCGATATGGCCGCCTACGACCAGTTCTACAAGCGGCTGATCAACACGATCGCTCTCAAGAACGTGACCTCACGCTTTGCGATGGAGCGGATCAAATCCACCACCGCCTATGCCATTTCTTCCGGGACCTGACGAGACAATCCATGACCATCCGCAAGGGCCTCATCGAGGCCATCGGCCACACGCCGCTGATCCGCCTGAAGGCTGCATCCGAAGCGACGGGGTGCACGATCCTCGGCAAGGCCGAGTTCATGAATCCCGGCGGTTCGATCAAGGATCGGGCGGCCCTTGCCATCATCGTAGCGGCGCGGGCTTCCGGTGCGCTGAGGCCCGGCGGCACCATCGTCGAGGGCACGGCGGGCAACACGGGGATTGGCCTGGCGCTGGTCGGGGCGGCGCTGGGGCATCCAACCGTGATCGTCATTCCCGAAACGCAGAGCCAGGAAAAGAAGGACATGCTGCGCTATGCCGGCGCGCGCCTTGTCGAGGTTCCGGCGGTCGCCTACGCCAATCCCAACAACTATGTGAAAGTCTCCGGCCGGCTCGCCGAACGCCTGAACGCAACTGAACCGAACGGCGCATTCTGGGCAAACCAGTTCGACAATACCGACAACAGGAAGGGCCATATCGAAACCACCGCCCGAGAGATCTGGGAACAAACCGGTGGCGCGGTCGATGGTTTCGTTTGCGCGGTCGGCACGGGCGGTACGCTCGCCGGCGTCGGTCTCGGTCTTAAAGCCTTCAATCCGGCGATCCGCATCGGGCTCGCCGATCCGATGGGCGCTGCGCTCTATTCCTGGTTCACCGCAGGCGAACTTAAGGCGACCGGTTCGTCGATCACCGAGGGAATTGGGCAGGGGCGCATCACCCGCAACATCGAGGGCGCACCGGTGGATGATGCCTTCCAGATCCCTGATGCCGAGGCGATTCCCCTGATGTTCGATCTGCTCGAAAGCGAAGGGCTCTGCGTTGGGGGTTCGTCCGGCATCAACGTGGCGGGCGCGATAAGGCTCGCCAAACGGCTCGGGCCGGGCCACACCATCGTCACCATTCTGGCGGATGGCGGGGCGCGTTATGCCTCAAAACTCTACAATCCGGATTTCCTGCGGTCGAAAGACCTGCCGATACCCGGATTCCTGGCCGAACGGGCGGCCATCGACCCCGGCCTGGTCTAGCGCGATCGATACCGACTGCCTCTGGATGAAATGACATGCCGATGACTGCCCTTGACGAATCCGTTCTGGCCGAGTTTCGCGGCGCACTTGGCGCGCCTTACGTGCTGACTGACCCCGATGATCTTGCGCCGCATCTTGTCGAGGACCGCGGCCTTTATCGGGGCACGGCGCTCGCCATGCTGCGTCCGGGCTCAACGGCGGAGGTGGCCGCCGCGCTCAGGATTGCGCATGCCTGTCGGCTGCCGGTCGTGGCCCATGGCGGCAACACGGGGCTGGTCGGCGGCGGCACGCCCGATCACGCGCTGATCCTCAAGCTCGACCGCCTCAACCGCATCCGCGATATCGATCCGGTCAATATGACAATGACCGTCGAGGCCGGTGTCATTCTCAAGACCGTGCAGGAAAAGGCCGCCGAAACCGGCTGCCTCTTTCCCCTTTCGCTCGGCGCTGAAGGCTCCTGCACCATTGGCGGCAATCTTTCCACCAATGCCGGCGGCACCGCTGTACTGCGCTATGGCAACATGCGCGAACTTGCGCTCGGGCTTGAGGTGGTGCTGGCGGATGGCCGGGTGCTCAATGACCTCAACCGCCTGCGCAAGAACAATACCGGCTATGATCTGCGCAATCTCTTTATCGGCGCGGAAGGCACGCTCGGCATCATCACCGCAGCTGTTCTGAAGCTGTTTCCGGCGCCAAAGAGCCGGGCGACCGCCTGGGTGGGCCTGCGCACGCCGAAGGACGGGCAAATCCTGTTCTCGCGCATCCGCAGCGCCGCCGGTGACACGCTGACCGGCTTTGAGTTCATGTATGGCATCGTGCTCGATTTTGTCACGCGCCACATCCCCGGCAGTACCAACCCACTGTCCGCCCCGCACCCCTATTATGCGCTCATTGAACTGACGAGCCCGGATCCAACGGCTGATCTTGGCGCGCGCATGGAAGACATGCTGGGTGGCGCCTTCGAGGATGATCTGGTGCAGGATGCGGTGGTCGCGTCCAGTGTTGCGCAGGCCGATGCGCTCTGGCGCCTGCGCGAGAGCATGTCTGAAGCACAAAAGCACGAGGGCGGCTCAATCAAGCACGATGTTTCGGTGCCGGTATCATCCGTCGCGGCGTTTCTCGATGAGGCGACCGCTGCCTGCGAGGCGACACTGCCGGGCATCCGCGTCGCGGCCTTCGGCCATTTCGGCGACGGCAACATCCACTATAACCTCAGCCAGCCCGTGGGGGCCGACAAGGCCGGCTATCTGGCGCGCTGGGCGGAGTTCAACCATATCGTCCACGGCATCGTCGCGCGCATGGGCGGATCGATTTCCGCAGAACATGGCATTGGCCTGATCAAGCGCGAGGAGCTGCCGCTCTACAAGGACCCGGTCTCGCTCGACCTGATGCGCGCCGTAAAGCGCACGCTCGATCCTGACAACATCCTCAATCCGGGCAAGATCTTCGTGCTCTGATCAGAGGATGGCGTCGATCGCCTCGAAAGCGCCGGAGCGGTTTACCGTATGCAGGCCCGTGGCCTTGAGGGATGCCGGCGGGGGAATGCGGGCCAGAATGGTTTCCTGATAGGCTTCGCGGTCAAGACGGTCGATCCGCGCAATCATCAGCCCCCAGCCGTACCCGCCCGAACAATCCTGTGCGGGCCGCAGCCATTTGCCGCCGTGGTCGCGCTCCATCCAGCCGGCGGGACGGGCGCCGCGCGCATCGACCACAACCGGGTTCATGGGGTGTGGCTCGAAGGGATCGCCAAAGCGCGAGGCATGAAACAGGCAGAGATTGTCGCGGTCGGAGCCGCCACAATCGGTTGTGGTGGTCATCAGCCAGACGCGACCGCCATGGTCAAACAGCGTCGTATCCGCCCAGGACACATCCTCGGCGAGGACACCCTGAAGCACCCAGCGATCCGGGAAGGGATCGGCGCGGTAGAGTTCCAGCGTGCGGTTCTCCGTGGTCTCCGGGATCATGTAGATCTGGCCATCCCGGGCAAAGACCGCCGGATAGGAGAGGTGATAGCCCGCCTCCAGCACGGGCCGGAATGGGCCCGGTGTGCCGTCGGCGGCGCACTCGGCCACGGAAATGATGCCTTTTCCGGTCGCGTAGGGGAATTCTTCCGCGAAAAGCCAGATCTTGCCCTGATGCTCGAAGGGGAACGGATCGGCGAGGTAGCTGCCGGTCTTGCGCGGCAGCCAACGATAGGTCTCCGGTTCGAGGCTGGCCGTCGCCAGCAGACCCTTGCCCCGTTCGATGTTCCGCCAGCCGATGTTCCACTGTGCGCCCGCGCCGATATTGCGCGTCAGACGACGCATGAGCCGATTGGTAAAGGTGCCAGCCATATGTCGGGAGACACCGAAGAGGTTTGCAGGCCGGCCGGGCTCTTGTGGCAGGGCAAGGCCGGGCTCCTGAATGGAGCGCACGGCGGTCGGTGCCATGCTGATCAGGCGACCCAGCGTTTGGTTGAAGCTGCGGCCAAGCATGTGCGGCTGTGCATTGGCCGCCCGGCCATGGCAAACCAGCGCATTGTCCGAGACGCGGCGCCAGCCGATGCCCGGCATCCGCTTTTCGAGCAGCGCGCCAAGCGCGCCATTGGCCAGGAGCTGACCGTCGAAATCCGGCACGAGAACCCGTCCCGCTGTATCCGGTTGCGGCGCGCCGGTGCAGTCGATGACCACACGCGGCGTCATTGCCGAGACGAAGGAACCGAAGGCCAGTGCCCCGACCGGTTCAGACAGATCGGCGACCGTCTGCGCGCCGAACAGGGCATCTTCAAAAAAAGTGACAAGCGACAGGCCCGGCACATCGGGCACGGTCGCATCGACATAATCAATCCGCACAAGATGGCCATGCGCAATCAGCGTTTCAGCCAGACAAAGGTGCCACCGCTGAAGGCTGCGATGCGGCAGGCGCAGCTGCACAGTGCCGCGGGTTCCAGGGGCGATCTTGCTTACGCGCATTGTTGCAGACGGACGATGCTCATGGGCCGGGCGGGTGTTTCGGCAGGCCGGTTGGGTGGAACAGGCGGTCCCGGTATTGGCTCTGTCTGCACAAGTCGCAGGATATCGGCGGATACGTCAAGTCGGGCGGCAAGGCGCTCCGCATCGGCCTCAGCATCCACAACGACGACAACGCTCTGGGCGGTGCGGGCCAGTTTGCGTTCGGCAACGCCGCCCGTCATCGCCGGCCCATCGAGGATCACGAGATCGAAATTGCCGGCGAGCGCCAACAGCCGGGGAACCGGCGTATCATTGGCCGGTGCCGCGCGATCATCTTCCTGCGGAATGAGGGAAATCACGATGCCAGGCGCGATTTCCGCCTGCACGATCAACCGGCGGCGTCCCTGAAGCTCGATGGTCGCGGTCGCCGGATTGGCGCCAAATCGCCTGGACAGCCCATGATCCGTATCATCGATATCCATCAACAAGACGCGCACATCGCGCCGTGCGGCAGCGAGCGCAAGGCGCAGGGCTGTCCGGGACTTGTCCGGCGTCGGTGTGGTCGCGGTCACCAACGTCACCTGAAGGGCGAATTCATTTTCCCGAGCGGTAATCTCCTCAACAAAGCTCTCCTCGGGATCTGCCGGCGAAACCGGTTGCGGAGGCATGTCCGGTGTCCCGTGCGCCGGGCGGCGCACCGTCGGCATTCCGGCAGCCGGATCCGCCGTGGCCATGCTGCCGTCCTTGGCTGGGCGGTCACGCCGGCGGGGCCGGGCCGGGCGTGCGGAGCGCTCCGGCGACCGTCCGGTCACCAGAACCAGCAGGGCCAGCAACGCTGCAGCGGCGGCGGCCACCTTCATCGCGCGTTGCCTTCCGGTCGCAACAGGCTCGTTTGGAACGGCGGCCTTCGTCACGATCCGGGCCGGCGCGCCGGGAGTCGCACCATCGGCGGCCTCAACCATCCGCATCTGCCGGTCATAGGCGAGACGGGCCAACTCCACGTCGCGTTCAAGGTCCTTGATCGGGCTCACCGCCGGCGGGATGGCCTGCGCCGCATCGGCCCCGGCGCGCTTTTCGAGCTGAAGCTCGGTGTCGCGCGCGGCCTGCCATTCCGCCCGGGTGGCAGAGGCTGCCAACCGCAGCCCTTCCATCAGCAGGCGACGCTTTTCCTTGGCCTGTTCGGCAGCCTCGAGAAAGGCCGGATGGCGGGGGCCAAGCGAGGTGCGAAAGTTCGCTTCCTGCGCAGCGGCTTCGTTATACTGGATGCGCAGCCGCTCTATCGAGGGGGAGCGCACAAGATCGGCGATGGCCTCGATATCCTTTCCGGCGGCCATCAGCTTCTGGATCTGGTCGGACTTGGCCTTGGCATCGAGGGTTGCGGCGCGGGCGCGGGCCAACTGGCTGAAGACGTCCTGATCGCCGCGGGCGGGGTCGAGTCCGTTCTGGATACGCGCCTGCGCGAGCCGCGCTTCCATGTCCCGAAGTCTGGCGCGCAGTTCATCGGCTCGGGCCATCAGGCGCGCTCGGTCGCTGCCCGAAGCCTTGTCGGAGGTGGCGACAAGATCATCAACGAAGGTCTGGGCGACGGCATTGGCCAGGCGGGCTGCCGTGCGGGCATCGGATGCGCTGGCGGTGACGGCAATCAGGTTAGCCTCGCCGCTGCGCACCGCGCTCATCCGCTCCTGCATCAGGCGCAGGATGGCCTGACCACGATCTTCAGCCGGCCTGTCCTTGTGCCTGAGGACCAGGGCCAGAACCGTATCCGCAAGGGCAGCAAGCCCGGTCGGCTTGAGATAGAGCCCCGAATCCTCGGCGAGCTTTTCCCGTTCGATCGCCTTCTGGAAGGTGGTTCGGCTGAGAATTGTCCGGATGTGGGCGTCCAGAAGGGCTTGATCCGCAGGCACGTCGCTGCGTCCTCCGCGGCCGATTGCCGGATCGACGAAGATGGCGGTCGCGGCCTCGAACTGGGGCGGCTGGACTTTCTGCCATGCCACCGCCGCCACAAAAGGAAGCGCGGCCACGATGAGCATCGGGATCAGGCGGCGGCGCAGACGCGCGAGGCAGCGCTGTCCGATCCGCGCCAGATCAAGACCGCTTCCCCAATGGGCCAGAGCCGGATCCACGGCGGCAGGCGCATGGATGCGGTCACGGCGCGCGGAGGACAACGGACCATCGGAGGCGTAGCGAATGACCATCTGTCTGCCCCTCACCAACCGCTGGACCGGCTGGATTCGTTTCATTCCGGGCTAGAGTGCGCCGCAACTGGTTTATGAACCGTTTACCATGATCACTCCCGAGCGGGGCTGGCACGGCTTCTGCACCCATTGGTCCAACCGACCAGAGAGGTGTGCCATGGTGCTCCAAACCGAGACATATGTAACGGAAACCGTGTCCCGCAAGCGGACGATCAGCCCGCCAGTGGTGACGGCGGTCCGTATCGGGGTGGAAACCGTCACGATCCTTGCGGCAGCATTCCTCTCCAGTACGCTCTACCATCTCGTTGCCTATGGCAGCGCCTTCATCCGGAACCCGCATCTGGAGCTGGGTGCCGCCCTTTCGCTGATTTTTGCGATCATCAGCTTTTTCCGCGATGACTACCGGGCCGCACTGCATCTCTCCGGGCGCAAGGCATTGAACCGGGTGGTGCAGGGCTATGTCCTGGCCTTCGTCGCCGTGATCGTGCTGGCCTTCCTGACCAAGAGTTCCGACGGGTTCTCGCGCGGCGCAGCCATCGTCTTCTTCCTGATGGGGCTGGTGATGGTGCCGCTCTCCCGCGGGCTTGTCAGCCAGGCCATCCGGCACGCAACCCGCAGCGGCTGGTTCTCCGCGGGCCGGGTGATGATCGTCGGCTTCGGCGAGGGACTTGCCCATGTGCTGGCCAACAACTCACCGCGCGAGCAGGGCTACGACGTGATTGCCGTCGAACGGCTGGTGACCGAATTCAACGACGACATGGATGCACCGGGCCTCGGCATTGACGCCATCGTGGAAAAGGCCCGCTATCTCCAGCCCGATACGATCATGCTGACGCTGCCCTGGTCGCGCGCCGACCTGATCGAACAGTGCGTACGCGCCTTCATGAACCTGCCGGTGCGTGTCGAACTTGCGCCGGAGCGCGTGCTCGAGCGCTATTCCGACCTGCGGCTGGGCCGGCTCGGTTCGATGCTGACCCTCAATGTGCTGCGCCCGCCGATGGGCCATACCGGTCATGCCGCCAAGCGATTGTTCGATGTGGTCGCCGCAGGAACCGGCCTGCTCGTGCTCTCCCCGCTGCTGCTCCTCGTGGCGTTGCTGATCAAGCTCGACAGCCGCGGTCCGGTGCTGTTCCGCCAGAACCGCTATGGCTTCAATCAACGCCCGTTCCGCATCTGGAAATTCCGGTCGATGCGTGTGCAGGATGACGGCCCGGTGGTGGTTCAGGCCAGCCGCGATGATGGCCGGATCACCCGCGTCGGGCGCTTCATCCGCAAGTGGAACCTCGACGAACTGCCGCAGCTCATCAATGTCGTGACCGGTGACATGTCGCTCGTCGGCCCCCGCCCGCATGCCGTGGCACACAACCGCCTCTATGAGCGTAAAATCGATCTTTACGCCCGTCGGCATAATGTCCTTCCGGGCATCACCGGCTGGGCCCAGGTCAACGGTTTCCGCGGAGCGACGGATGACGATGCCATGCAGGGACGTGTCGATCTCGATCTGTACTATCTCGACAACTGGTCCCTGGGCTTCGACATCATCATCATCTTCATGACGATCTTCTCGAAGCGCAGCTACAGGAACGCCTACTGAGCATGACCCAACCGATGTCCTCCCTCTCACCCCGCCGCGCTCAGGCCCCCTGGCACGGCCCGGCAGGCCTGCCTGCGGCGCGCCCGGCGGCGGCCAGGGAGGATGGCGACAATGCCCGGTTCCTGGCTGGTGTCAGCTACATTTTCGCCGCTCTGGTCTTTCTGCGGCTGATGATCTCCGATCCCGTGATGAATCTCCTCGTCAACTATTCGGGCGATGGCGGGTCGATCATCGAAAAGATCCATCCCTGCACACAAGGGATGATCCTCCTGCTGGTCCTGACACTGCTCAGGGTACGCATCACCCTGTCCGAGGTCGAAGCCGGCATTGTCCGGCAACTGATGGTGCTGATTGCGGTCATCGTGATGCTCGCATCGCTCGTCATCGTCTCCGGCCGCAGCATGGCGATGGGCTATCTGCTGGAAACCTACATCGGCGGCTGCCTTGCGGCCGTGCTGATGTATGCGCTGCCGGCGGAACGGCGGCGGATCATCGGCAACGTCATCGTCTTCTACATCGTCATCAATTCGGCGTTGTCGATCATCGAGAAGGCCGGTTCGTTCCGGATCTATCCCTATCCCTACAACGAGGCGACCTTCCGCCCGACCGCTTTCACCTCGCATCCGCTCGCCATCGGCCTCTTCAACGCCGGCGCCACTGTCTTTGTGCTGGCGACGCGCTGGCGGGCATCCATCAAGGCCGCCTGCCTGCTGATCTGCGTGATGGGTGCCTTTGCCTCCGGCGCGCGCACCGGAGCCATCTTCACGACGCTCTCGGTGGTCGCGGCGCTGGCAATCACGCCCATGCCGGGAACACAGTCGGAATCGCGTCTGCGCCAGCGCATCCTGCTGTTCGGAACGATGGTTTTCGGCGGCACCCTGCTGATTGCGATCGCCGGGGTCGCCGGCTTTCTCGAACGGTTCGAGGGTGGTTATGTCGACGAGAACGCGCAGGCCCGCATCGATGTCTACAAGGTCTTCGACTGGGTATCCTGGAACGAGATCCTGTTCGGCGCGGACCTTCTGGAAATCAAGGCGATGGTGATGGAGCGGCTGAAGCTGCTCATCGAAAGCTCGGTGGTGATCTTCGTGTTCCAGTTCGGTCTGTTCGGAGCCATCATTTTCGCGGGCACGATCCTGTGGACCTTCTGGCGTCTTGCCGAGGCGACGGACTGGCGCGCCAGCATTGCGCTCGCCACCTTCTTTGCCACGGCCATGAGCAACGACACCATGTCGGGCAAGCATTTCCACCTTACGACGATGATGCTCCTCTTCGTCGCCTTCCGCACCAACCGGTTCGATATCGGACGGGGCCCGAAGCATGTTCCCTGGGAGGCACGCTGATGCAGACCCTTGACCGGCGCACCCTCATGGCCGGCGCTCTTGGCGCCCTCGCCTTGCCGGGGCTGGCCCGCGCCGCCAATGCTCCCGCGACCCCGTTTCGGCGCGGCGTCAGTGTCCACAACTTGCTCAACTGGGCCGAGGTGGAACCCGACAACAAGTTGCAGTACCGCTGGCCTCCCTTCCAGAGTGTGCACCACAAGATGCAGGCGGCGATCTATGACAACATCGTTGCCGCGGGGTTCGACTTCGTGCGGCTGACGGTGGATTCCGGTATTTTCCTGCAAATGACCGGCGAACGGCGCGACACGCTCGACGAAATTCTCGTCAAGACCGTGAAGAGCTTCCAGTCGCGCGGGCTGGGCGTTGTGGTTGATTTCCATGGCAACAGCCAGGTCGCCACCTATGCGCCGGTCAAGATCACCGAATCGCTCTCCGATCCGCTGTTCGAGGCCTATCAGGTGATGCTGGTGCGCACCGCCAAGCTGCTCAGCGTCTTCAGGGGCACACGCATCGCGCTTGAACTGATGAACGAGCCGCAATGGGGCTGGGATGCCGGCACCGCCCAGCGCTGGCAGACCATGCAACAGATCTGGCATGAGAAGGTCAGAGCCGCCAATCCGGACCTGACACTGATCCTGACCGGCGCGCGTGGCGGCAACGCCGGCGGACTGATGCTCATCGACCCCAAGCCCTTTTCCGGCAGCGACGTGCTCTGGTCCTTCCACTATTACGAGCCGTATGAGTTGACGCACCAGAATGTGAAGTTCGACAGCCCCAAATCACGCAGCTGGCGCTATTTTTCGGACCTGCCCTATCCAGGGGTACCTGAACATTTCGATCTTGCCTGGCCAATCATCGAACGGAACATCAGGAGCGACAGCAATCTTCAGCCTAATCTGCGCAACGCCCTTCTTGAGGAGGCGCGCGCGAGCCTGCAAAAATACCTCGCCGCCAGACCGGGCCGCGCGACGGTCAAACGGGATTTCGCATCCGTCGAGGATTGGGCCAAGAAGAACGGCATCTCGACCGCCCGGCTGTTCCTCGGCGAATTCGGTATCACCCGTACCTATGGCCGCTATCGCGCCTCCCCGCCCGAGCCACTGGGCAACTGGCTCTCCGACGTGCGCCTTGAAGCGGAAGCGCGCGGCATCGGCTGGGCGCTCTGGGCGCTGAGCGGCTATGGCGGCATGTCGCTGATCGAAACCGACGAGAGCGTGACCTTTGACCGGCCGACGATCGCGGCGCTGGGTCTCAAGACCTGATACCTCTGGAAAATGACGTCGAACAGTTTGACGGGATCGTGCTTCTGGGCCAGAACCTTGGTAGTCAGGAGTGGTCGCCAATTTTTGTTTCCTACGCTCAGAATTTCGAGGATGTCGCACTCTGGCGTGCGTTGAAGCATGTCCGCAATGGTCTTTATGTCGACCTTGGCGCACAACATCCGGTACAGGACAGCGTGACACGCGCCTTCTATGAACGTGGCTGGCGCGGGGTGCATGTCGAACCCGTCGCCGTCTATGCTGATCTTCTGCGCGCGGACCGACCGGACGAGACAGTGATCCAAAAGGCGATCGGAGCGGAAGCCGGCACGATGACACTGTACGTCTTTGCCGATTCCGGATTGTCCTCGCTCATCGCCGAGTCGGCAGAAGCAGGAGCCGTGACGCTCAAGCGGACGGCGGAAGCGGTCGACGTGTCTGTCATAACGCTCGACCAGTTGCTGGCACCGTACGAGGGCCGCGACATCCACTTCATGAAAATCGATATCGAGGGGGCGGAGAAGGCCGCGTTGTCAGGTTGGTCGCCCGCGCGCTTTCGTCCATGGATCATCCTCGTCGAGGCAACCAAGCCCAACAGCACCGAACCCAATCACCACGACTGGGAACCGCTGATTCTCGCCGGGGACTATGAGTTTGCCTATTTTGACGGGTTAAACCGCTTCTATGTGGCAAAGGAGCATCCTGAGCTTCTTGATCCGATCCGCCGCCCCCCGTCGGTGTTCGACAATTTTACCCAGCACCGGGTCTTCAAACTGGAACAGGCCCTCGCTCGGGAACGGAACAGAGTCCGGCTCCTGCCTGAAGCGTTCCTGACGCGCCTTGGCCGGAAACTTCGCCGGGTGATCAAGGGCGGGGCCAGCTGATCCTTTCCGGATGCCGGTTTTCTTTGCGGCTCTGCCCGCTTCTTGCTAAAGGCCGGACAGCAGCCACTTCCGGCCCAAAGCTTCATGTCGGGATCACATATCATGCGCAGCGCCAGTGTCAGTCGTACAACGGGCGAAACCCGGATTGAGCTTTCCGTCAATCTTGACGGTACCGGCGTCACCGACATTGCGACGGGCGTTGGTTTTCTCGACCATATGCTGACCCTGCTGGGCCGCCATGCCCTGATCGATCTGACTATCCGGGCCGAAGGTGACACCTATGTCGATGATCACCATACGGTCGAGGATATCGGCATCGCGCTTGGCAAGGCCGTGGCGGAGGCGCTCGGCGACAAGCGGGGCATCACGCGCTATGCGGACGTGCACATGCCAATGGACGAGACGCTGACCCGCGTTGCGCTCGACATTTCGGGTCGACCGTTCCTTGTATTCCGAACCGAGTTCACCGGGCCGAAGATCGGCACGTTCGACACCGAACTGGTGCGCGAGTGGTTTCAGGCCTTCGCGATCAATGCCGGTCTCACCCTGCATGTCGACACGCTCTATGGCCTGAACAACCACCACATCGCCGAAAGCTGCTTCAAGGGTCTTGCGCGCGTACTCAGGACTGCGGTGGCGATTGATCCGCGCACACGGGATCAGGTGCCGAGCACCAAGGGGACGTTGTCGGTCTGATGCAGGTTTACACAGTTCACAGGGCAAAGCGCGGCGCGACGCCGGAAGCGGTGGAGTTCGTGCCGGATGGCTTTTCCTACGGCGCCTTCGTATTCGGCCCCTTTTGGCTCGCCTATCGGCGGCTGTGGCTGGTGCTGGCCATCGTCCTGATGGCGATCGCCATCATCACCGGGATCGAGTATGCAGCGGGGCTCAACCCTGCAATCGGAGGTGCGCTGAGCCTTCTGACCGGCCTCTTTCTCGGTCTGGAGGGAAACCAGCTTGTCCGCTGGACACTGGAGCGCAACGGGCGCCCTGCATTGGCGGTCGTCACCGGCAAGAACCTCGACGAAGCCGAGTTCCGCTATTTCAGCGAGATTGGCGGAACGCCGTCCGGCACTTCCTATCCTGCCGGCCTGCCAAGGACTGCGATCTCCGGTGATGCCGGTGGAGGGCCGGTTCTGGGCCTGTTTCCCAGCCCCGGGGGGCGGGCATGAACATTGTACTTGTCGATTATGGTGCGGGAAACCTGCACTCTGCGCATCGCGGACTCGAGCGGGCGCTGACTGATACGGGTCTTTCCGGCTCAGTGACCGTGACTTCGGATGCCGACACGGTCGCGCGGGCTGACAGGATCGTGATGCCGGGAGATGGCGCCTTCCGGGATTGCCGGCAGTCGCTCGATGCGGTTCCGGGCCTTGTCGAGGCGCTGACCCAGGCCGTGAAGGTGAAGGGCAGCCCGTTTTTCGGCATCTGCGTGGGCATGCAGCTTCTGGCCGATATCGGCGAGGAACATGGCGAGACACCCGGCCTCGGCTGGCTCGGCGGCCATGTCCGGCATCTGGAGCCGGCGGACGCCGGCCTGAAAGTGCCGCATATGGGCTGGAACACGCTTCGCCTGCAGCGTCCGCATCCACTGCTTGATGGGTTGAGGCTCGGCGAAGGCGGGCTCCATGCCTATTTTCTCCATGCCTATCATCTGGTCGCGGACCGGGCCGAAGATGTCATTGCAGTGGCCGACTACGGCGGACCGGTAACCGCTGCGGTGGCGCGCGGCACGGTCTGCGGCACGCAGTTTCATCCCGAAAAGAGCCAGACCCTTGGCCGGGCACTGTTTGCGAATTTCCTGAGGTGGACCCCGTGATTCTCTATCCTGCCATCGATCTGAAGGATGGCCAGTGCGTCCGCCTGCGCCAGGGGGACATGGCCCAGGCGACCGTATTCAACGATTCGCCCGCCGAGCAGGCCCTTGCCTTTGAAGGGCAGGGGTTCGAAGCACTCCATATCGTCGATCTTGACGGCGCCTTTGCCGGAAAGCCGGTCAACGCCGCTGCTGTCGAGGCCGTGCTGAAGACCATCACGATGCCGGTGCAGCTTGGCGGCGGCATCCGCGATCTCAGAACCGTGGCGGCCTGGGTCGAAAAGGGGATCTCGCGCGTCATCATCGGCACGGCGGCGGTGCGCGACCCCGGCTTCGTGCGGGCCGCGGCAAAGGCCTTTCCCGGCAAGGTCGCCGTGGGCATCGATGCGCGCAACGGTTTTGTCGCGGTGGAGGGCTGGGCCGAAACCTCGTCGCTCGCCGCTGCCGAGCTTGGCCGGCGCTTTGAGGATGCGGGCGTTGCCGCGATCATCTACACAGACATCGCACGCGACGGGATGCTCTCCGGCATCAACTGGGAGGGTACCATCGCCCTGGCCGAAGCCGTCGCCATTCCGGTCATCGCCTCGGGCGGTCTTGCCTCGCTGGCGGATATCGAACGGCTGGTTGCTCCCGATTGCCACAAGCTTGCCGGTGCGATCACGGGCCGGGCGCTCTATGACGGACGTCTCGATCCGGCGGCGGCGCTGGCCCTTGTCAAAGGCGTGAGGACCCGGACATGACGCTGAAGGTCCGGGTCATCCCCTGTCTCGACGTCAAGGACGGACGCGTCGTCAAGGGCGTCAACTTCGTTGATCTCGCCGATGTCGGCGATCCGGTCGAGGCCGCGAAGGCCTATGATGCGGCGGGCGCCGATGAATTGTGCTTTCTCGACATCACGGCGAGCCACGAGAAGCGCGGCACGTTGCTCGATATCGTGCAGCGGACGGCGGAAAACTGCTTCATGCCGCTGACGGTTGGTGGCGGGGTCCGCACTGTCGAGGATATCCGCGCCCTGATGCTGGCCGGTGCCGACAAGGTCTCGATCAATACCGCCGCTGTGCGCGACCCCGCCGTTGTCGGCCGGGCCGCCGAGCGATTCGGCGCTCAGGCCATTGTTGTCGCCATTGACGCCAAAGGCGTGTCGAAGCCCGGCGAAGCCCCGCGCTGGGAGATATTCACCCATGGCGGGCGGACGCCCACCGGCATTGACGCTGTGGAATTTGCGCGGACAGTGGCCAACCTTGGAGCCGGCGAGATCCTGTTGACCTCGATGGACCGGGACGGCACCAAGAACGGCTTCGACCTTGGTCTGACGCGCGCCATTTCGGACGCAGTATCCGTGCCGGTCATCGCTTCGGGCGGGGTCGGCACGCTCGACCATCTCGTGGACGGAGTGAGGGACGGCAGAGCCAGCGCGGTCCTCGCCGCCTCGATCTTCCATTACGGCACCTTCACCATCCGCGAGGCCAAGGAGCATATGGCCCGCGCCGGACTGCCGATGCGGCTCGACCGGGAGGACGGGGTATGAGCTTTTCGCTTGTCGATCTTGAAGCCATCGTTGTTGCACGGGCACAGGCGCCAGCGAGCGAATCCTACACTGCCAAGCTGTTGGCCGGCGGACCACAGCGCATCGGCAAGAAGCTGGGCGAGGAGGCCGTCGAGGCCGTCATTGCCGCTGTTGCTGGCGAGCGGCGGGAACTGACCGCCGAAGCTGCCGATCTGCTTTATCATCTGATCGTCCTACTTCACGCGCGCGACATTGGTGTGCAGGATGTGCTTGACGAATTGCAGCGCCGCACGGCCCAATCAGGGCTGGCGGAGAAAGCGTCGCGGCCAGCCAAGGGCGGCTGAACCGGACAAGGGGAGACAGCCTGCGGATGGACAAGCGCCTTTCCCCGCTCAGCGAAGCGATTGACCTGTCTCCGTATCGCCTGTTTTCGCGCGATGCCTGGGCCAATCTGCGCGCGGATACGCCGCTGACCCTGACAGTGAGCGATCTGCGCAAGCTCCAGTCGCTCAACGATCCGACCTCACTCGACGATGTGATTGAGATCTACCTGCCGCTCTCGCGCCTCCTGTCACTCTATGTCGCGGCGACGCAGGGGCTGTTCAAGGCAACCCAGCGCTTCCTGATGGCTGAGGATGGCAAGGTGCCCTACATCATCGGGGTTGCCGGCTCGGTGGCTGCGGGAAAATCCACGACGGCGCGCATCCTGCAAGCCCTGCTCTCGCGCTGGGCCAACACGCCGAAGGTTGAGCTTGTGACGACCGATGGCTTCCTGCTGCCCAATGCGGAGTTGCAGCGCCAAGGCCTGATGGAGCGCAAGGGCTTTCCCGAAAGCTACGATGCGCCTGCCATCCTGAAGTTTCTGGCACGCGTCAAGGCGGGCGAGCGCAATGTCGCGGCGCCGGTCTATTCGCACCTCGTCTACGATGTCGTGCCCGGCGAGGAAATCGTCATTGATCGGCCAGACATCCTGATTTTCGAGGGAATCAATGTGTTGCAGGGGCCGCGCAAGGCGCGGGACGGGCAGCCGATTCCCTTCGTTTCCGACTTTTTCGACTTCACGGTCTATATCGATGCCGCCGAAGCGGACCTGCACCGCTGGTACGTGCAACGCTTCATGCGCCTGCGCCAGACCGCCTTCCGCGACCCCAAATCCTATTTCCGGAAGTATGCGGAACTCTCCGAGGATGCTGCGATCGACATCGCGAACGGGCTTTGGGAGCGCATTAATCTCGTCAACCTTCGCGAGAATATCGTGCCCTCGCGCCCTCGCGCCTCGCTGATCATGCGCAAGGGTACCGATCACCGCATCGAGGAAGTGGCTCTGCGCAAACTGTAGGTCCGAACGCCGGCTAAGACGCTTTTCGTCCGGACAGGACCTTCATCAGCAGCCAGATCGGCACTACGATGATCGCGCCCGAGGCGATGTAGCCGCCGATGCGGTAAAGCGCATCGATCCCGTGGCCGAAGAGGTCGTGGAAGAGGTCCCGCACAAAGTGGAAGAAGCCCCAGGGTGTCATTCCAAAAGCAGCCAACAGGACACCGACCAGCAACGAGACCAGCACCAGCTTGAGCAGCAGCGGCCCAGGCGCACTGCCGAGTGATTTCTGAAGGCGGTCGTCGGACATGGAACCTCCGGGCGGAAACTGAACCGCATCCCTTTCAGGGTAAGGGTTCATAGACGGTAGCGTTTAGACACGAGATGAATGCAGAAGCCAGATGTTTCCGGCTGCTGCAAAAATAATCGTCCGGCTTTCCGCGCTGACCGGGGAACCCTGTATACCGCACCGGCGCCTCAGACGCCTTCCACCACCTCGGGCTTACCCTCGCCAATATCGATTTTGGCCGCTGCAATGACAGCCTGTGTGCGGCTTTCCACCCCAAGCTTGGTCAGGATGGCCGAGACATGGGCCTTCACCGTCGCCTCGGACACTGAAAGCTCATAGGCGATCTGCTTGTTGAGGAGCCCTTCCGACAACATCATCAACACGCGCATCTGCTGCGGTGTCAAACTCGCAAGTCGCCGGACAAGATCCGCTGTTTCCTTGTCTGCCGGTCGGCTCTGGTCAAAATCGGGCGGCGTCCAGGTACCGCCGTTCAGAACGGTTTTGATCGCAGCGCGCATCGTGTCGACATCGGTTGTCTTTGGAATGAAACCGGCAGCGCCGAAGTCGAGACAGCGGCGGATCGTTGCGTGTTCACCAGCGCCGGAGACGACGATGACGGGCACGGACGGAAATTGCGCCCGAATATAGGAAAGACCGGAAAAGCCGCTCATGCCCGGCATTTTCAGGTCGAGAAGCACAAGGTCGATCGATTCAGCGCCCTGCAACGCGCCGATCGTCTCATCGACGCTGGCCGCCTCGATCACGCGCGGCATCTTGAACATGCCGTCGATCGCCAACCGCATCGCACCACGGAACAATGGATGATCGTCCGCGATGATGACGGCGACACTCTCCGACCCTGAATTCATGCCCCAACGTCCCCCATTGGTCTTGTTCGGGGCAAAGTGCCCACGTTTTCAGAGGTTTGGCAAGACAATCCTGTACAGGCTCAGACGAAAATACCATTGCCGGCTGCCATTCCGGAGCGGAAATTGGCAAACAGGGATCGCGTCGATCCTTGTGCTGCGCTATCAGGAGCGGGACAGAGGCATGCCGGAGCACCCCTTGCCGTGACGCGGCTCAGAACCAGTGCGATCATCCTGATTTCCCTATTTGCCGTCCTGATTCTGGCCGGAATTGTCGCGGATCGACTGGGCGCCTCGGCTCAGGCGACGGCAACCCTGATGCTGTTTCTGGCGCTGCTTTCACTGGTCGCAACGGCGCTTCTGGCCAGCGCCATGCGCGGATCGGTGTTTCAGGTTGCGGCCGAGACCGGCGCCCCCATCATCATTCTGGCGCTCGCGGGCGTCGGTGTGGGCCTTGCCCTGCTCCCTGGCAGGGGCAGCGCAGGGCTGGATTCCGCGGTTGTCCTTTGTATGGCGGCGGCATTTCTGACCCATGGCCTTCTGGTGCCGGTCGACGTGACGGATCTGCCGGATCAAAGCCTGGGGGATGCGCTTTTCAGGCGCTTTCAGTCCCGGCTGGTTGCGGTTCTGGCGGCGATCTGCGGACTTGGGCTGATGCTGGCCCTTGCCGCCACCCTGGGTCAACGTGCAGTCGACATTCTGACCCGTGTGGCCGATGTCTCACCGGCAGGAGCGCGCGGAATTGTGGTTCTTGTAACGCTTCTGATCATTCTTCCGGGGGGGGCCCGCAGCATTGTCGCTGCCTCTGCCGTTGCAATAGCCATTGGTGTCGTCGGCTGGGTGGCGCCCGTCGCCGCCGGCGCAGTCCGGCAGGGTGCGCTGAGCTTTGACGGCTTCATGGGGGTGCTGGACGGCTATTTCGGCGATGCCCGGTTTGATGACACGAGCCTGGGCTGGCTGCTGGCTGCGCTCGGTCTGACCGCCGTGCTTCACCTGCCGGTTTCAAGCCGGAATGCGGGGGTGAACCGGCACGGTTATGCGCTCGCCAGTCTCGGGCTGGTCGCCGCCAGTGGCCTGGCTGCGCTTGCTGCCCGGTTTCTCACCGGCCTCGACGGCGTCTCGCCGGTCGTTCTGTCGGTTCACCGGACGATCCCGGTGCTGTTCCTGCTGACCAGCTTCGCGCTGGTTGTGCACGGCCTCGCTCGAACGCTCGTTCGCGATATCCTCTACCGCCTCCGGCGTCATTCGGGCACGGCAAGCGGTCGACTGGCATTGCAGCGGCTGGTGGCCCTTGTCCTCGTGCCGGTGACCACGCTGGGGCTGCTGCCACCGCTGGCCCTGTCCGATCCCTTGGCCAGAGCCCTCCTGCTGCTCGGCGCGGCCGTGCCCTGGCCGTTGTTGCTGCTGTCGCGCTGGCGCCGTGTCGATTGGCGCGCAGCAGCCTGCGGCATTGCCAGTGCGCTCCTGGCCGCGCTCGGCGTGGCGGCGGGGATCGTGCCGTCCGGACCGGGCTTTGCCGCGGCGGGCCTGTCCTGTCTTGTGGCGGGCGCGCTTGCGGCAATGGTCTTCCGGCCCCGCGAAAGCAGCCCATCTCCTGCCAGTGCAGCGCCGGCGGATGTCGCACCGTGACCGGGCAGAGTTCGGGCGACCTTTCCGCTGACCGGCGCTACCTTTGGGCCGAAGCGAGCCGCAAGGACGGCGATCTCGCTGCGGCGGCGGATCTTTATCGACAGGCCATCGAGATCGCCCCGGATTGGCCTGCCGCCTGGTTCGGGCTGGGCGAGACTCTGGCAGCGCTCGGCGAGCCAGAGCCCGCAAAGGAGGCCTTTGGCGTTTGTCTTGGTCTGGCGCCGGGCGATCCTTTCGGCGCCAGCCTGCACCTTGCCCGGCTCACCGGGGACACAACGGATGCAATGCCGGCCGCCTACGTAACGAGGCTGTTCGATGATTATGCTGACAGGTTCGAGTCCCATCTGGTCGACACCCTCGATTATCGCGGACCGGCCATTCTGCTCGAAGCGCTGGAACAGACTGCACCGGCGGCGCGGTTTGAGGCGGTTTGCGACCTTGGCTGCGGCACCGGATTGATGGCCCGTGCGCTCGCGTGGCGCGCCGGAGCCATCGACGGCATTGATCTTTCGCCGAACATGGTGGCGCACGCTGAGCGGACCGGCCTCTATCGCCGATTGCTGGCCACGGATTGTCTGGCGGGGCTGGCAACGCTTTCCGGCGCCTACGATCTTATCGTCGCGGCCGATGTCTTCGTCTATCTCGGCGATCTTGCGCCGGTGCTGGCGGCTGCCCGTGCCCGGACGCGGGACGGCGGCTGGATGGCGTTCACCGTGCAGGCGCTGCCGGAGCCAACCGCGACAGACGCGGGTTTCGCGCTCGGTCCGGACCTCCGCTACGCCCATTCCACCGCCTACCTCGTTCAGGCGGCGCGCGATGCGTGTTGGACAACGCGCCTGCTCGCTCCGGCGGTGACGCGAAGAGATGCCGGGCGCGATGTGCCTGGTCTCGTTGTCGTCTTATCGTGCGACGGGGCGTGAGGGATCCTGCGTCCAGTCGGTCATCGAGCCATCGTAGAGGCGGACATCGGGCCGCCCGAGCACTTCCGACAGGACGAACCAGTTGAGCGCGGCCGTATGTCCGGTATTGCAATAACTGATGACCGGCGCGCCGACGGGAACGTCGGCGAAGATCGCCTGAAGGTCGGCAAGCGGTTTCAGCCGGTTCGTCCCGGCATCATAGGGGATCACGTAGTCGATGTTCAGTGCGCCGGGAATATGACCACCGGCCAGCGCTTCGGTAGCCTTCTGGGCCCCGGTGAAGTAGCTCGGAGCCCGGCCATCGACCAGAACGGTCCGACCCGCAGCAAGGGCCGCCAGAACATCAGATGCCCTGGCGCGCAGGCCTTCGACATGTGACAGGTGCCCCTCGGTGCGCCCGGCGAGCGGCGCCCCGGCTTCCAGCGGCAGGCCGGCAGCAACCCAGGCCGGAAATCCGCCGTCGAGCATGGCGACCGGGCGGTAGCCAATCTCTTTCAGCGTCCAGTAGACGCGCGCGGCGGCGGCAAAATCCGAGGCATTCTGCCCTTCCGGCACCAGAACAATATCGCGGTTCGGCACAAGGCCGATGCGGCCGACGAGCGCGGCAAGATGAGCATCGGGCGGCAGCATTCCGGGCGCACCACCGATACGCGCGCGCCAGCCGTCCTCCACGTAATCGGAGTGTCGCGAGCCAGGCAGATGTCCGGCTTCAAAGGCTGCACGCCCCGAGCCGCCGGGGCCGCTCCGGAGATCCAGCACATCCGCGGAACCATCCCTGAGCCGCCCCGCCAGCGTCCAGGGTGAGATCAGCGCGCCGGTCACGAGGCGAGGTCCCGCTCTTCAGCGACGACAAACTCTGTCGTGATCGTCGCCGTGGCCCCAAGCATGATCGAGGCCGAGCAGTATTTTTCCTTCGACAATGCAATGGCCCGCTCGACTTTCGCCGCGCTGAGCCCCTTGCCGGAGAGCGTGTACTTGAGGTGGATCTTCGTGAACACCTTCGGATCACTGTCGGCCCGTTCGGCCTCGATCGCCACCGTGCAGCCGTTGACCGGCTCGCGCCCGCGCTTGAGAATCAGCACGACATCGAACGAGGTGCAGCCGCCGAGACCGAGCAGCAGCATCTCCATCGGGCGGATGCCGTGATCCCTGCCCCCGGCTTCAGGCGCGCCATCCATGACAACGGAATGCCCGCTGCCCGATTCGCCGAGGAACATCATTCCATCGACCCATTTTACCGTGGCTTTCATCAATCCCGACCTCGAAATCTGACCATCGTTGTTGGGAGCATGAAAGCGTCCGTCGTTCAAGTACCGGTTTGGTTGCGCCCAAAGTTGCAGCAACGGTTGACGAGCAGCACCGTATCGGTGCTAACGTGCGATTAAAGAGCCGGCATACGAATTCCGGCGATGAGGGAGAGCATCAATGAAGACCATGATCAGGACCACATTTCTGGCAGGTTCGGCCGCTTTGGCGCTGTTTGCCGCCGGTGGTGCCGCCAAGGCCCAGGGCACGCTGGTGCTTTATTGCGCGGTTCAGGAAGAATGGTGCCGGGCCATGGCCACGACCTTCGAAAAGGAAACCGGCATCAAGGTTGCCATGACACGCAAGTCGTCGGGCGAGTTCTATGCCCAGCTCAAGGCCGAATCGCAGAACCCGCGCGGCGACATCTGGTGGGGCGGCACGGGAGACCCCCATATGCAGGCTGCGGAGGAAGGGCTGACCGAGGCCTATACCTCGCCCAACATGAGCCAGCTCTATGACTGGGCGATCAAGGCGCACAAGGACACGCAGGGGCGCACCGTCGGCATCTACACCGGCGCGCTCGGCTTCGGCTATAATGCCAAACTCCTGAAGGCCAAGGGCCTGCCCGAACCCAAGTGCTGGGCCGACCTGATCGACCCGAAGTTCAAGGACGAGGTGCAGGTGGCTGACCCGAACTCCTCGGGCACCTCCTACACCATGCTGGCGACGATCGTTCAGCTCTTCGGCGAGGAAAAGGCCTTCGACTGGCTGAAGAAACTGCACAAGAACATCAACCAGTACACGAAATCCGGCGCAGCGCCCGCCAAGGCCACCAGCCTTGGCGAGACGACCGTGGGCATCACCTTCCTTCATGACATGCTGGCGATCGCGCGCGAGAATCCGGACGTGAAGGTGGTCGCCCCCTGCGAGGGCACAGGCTACGAGATCGGCTCGATGTCGATGGTCAAGGGCACGCGCAATCCGGACAATGCCAAGAAGTTCTACGACTGGGCGCTCACGCCCAAGCCACAGTCGCTCGGCGCAGAGAACAAGCAGTTCCAGACGCCCTCCAACAAGGCGACGCCCCTGCCGCAGTTCGGCCTCGATATGTCGACCGTCAAGCTGATCAACTACGATTTCGGCAAATATGGCTCCTCGGCGGTGCGCAATGCCTTGCTCGCGCGCTGGGACAAGGAAGTGAAGAGCGCACCGAAGTAAGGCGCGCGGGACGGAAAACGGAGCCTTCCAACATGAGACTTTTCCCAGACCTGGCGATCCGCACCCTCTGTGCGGTCGCCTCCACCGCGCTGCTGTCTGCAATTCTGGCTGGCCCTGCGGCAGCGCAGGGTCAGGTGACGGTCTATTGCTCGATCCTTGAGGAACAGTGCCGGGAAGGTTCGGCCCTGTTCGAGAAGGCGACCGGCATCAAGGTGCTGATGGTGCGCAAGTCCACCGGCGAGACCTATGCGACCATCAAGGCCGAATCGGCCAATCCCAAGGGCGATGTCTGGTGGGGCGGCCCGGGCGAGGCCCATCTTCAGGCCGCAGAGGAAGGGCTGACGGAAGAGTATAAATCACCCATGCTGCCCCAGCTTTACGATTGGGCAGTGCGCCATGCCGAGGTCTCCAGGTTCCGGACGACCGGCATCTATCTCGGCGCCCTTGGCTTCGGCATCAACACCGAAGTCCTGAAGGCGCGGAACATTCCCGAACCGAAGTGCTGGGCCGATCTGCTCGATCCAAAATTCAAGGATGAGGTCCAGCTTGCCGACCCCAATTCCTCGGGGACGGCCTATACGCTGCTCGCGACGATCGTCCAGCTTTTCGGCGAGGACAAGGGCTTCGATTACCTCAAGGGCCTGCACAAGAATATCAGCCAGTATACCAAGTCAGGCATCGCGCCGATCAATGCTCTCAAGCTTGGCGAGACCGGCGTCGGCATCGGTTTCATTCACGACATCATGACCCAGAAGCTGGCCGGCGCGCCGGTCAAGGCCATCGCGCCCTGCGAGGGGACGGGCTACGAAACCGGCTCGGTATCGCTCATCAAGGGCGGCAAGGGCACGGACGCGGGCCGCAAGTTCGTGGATTTCGCTCTTGGGGTCGAGGCGCAATCGATCAACAACAGGCTGAAGATCTATTCGATGCCGTCGAACCGCGAGGTCGTGATCCCGCCCGAGGCACCGGATTTCAAGAGCATGAAGTTCATTGCCTACGACACCGCGAAGTATGGCGCCGCGGAAACCCGCACCAGGCTTCTCAAGAAGTGGGGCGATGAAGTCAAAAGCCTGCCGCGCTGACGCATCCCACCGTGTAGCCGGGACGGGTTTGCGTTCGACCAGAAGGAGTGATCACGCCGCGCAGGCGGCGTGATCAAGAGCAGGGGCAAGAGGCCGGAACGCCTTGGGACGGGTGTTGACGGTTTGGGTTCGGGGAGAATGCAATGCGCAAGCGAGCCTTGCTTTGGGTTGCCGTGGCTCTGGCCGCGCTGGTTCTGGCGCCATGGTACATGGAGCCGGCCGATGGCTCGGTGCCCGGATTCTGGCTGACGCGCGTCATCAACCCGCTCGAATCGGCGCTTGCGCTGGGCTTTGGTGGCCGATTGTGGCTGCTGCTGGCGCTGGTTCCGGCACTCGCTGCACTGAAGCCGGGCGAGGATGTCGCTGCCGCGCGCTGGCTGACCGCCTGCGGTCTCATCGGCCTCGCGCTGGTGCTGGCCCAGGGCTTCCTCATCGGCCTGAAAGGCTGGAATCTCGACATGCTGTCTGCTTTCGGCAGCGGCCCGACGCAGGGCGGCATGGGGACCGGCGGCTTTCTCGTTCTGGCTGCCTTCCTGATGCTGACCTGCGCGGGGCTGGCCGGACAGGGCTGGTGCCGGGGCGATTTCTTTGTCGTCTCGGCCATCGGCTGGGTGATCGGACTGATCGTTCTTTTCGTCTTCATGCCGGTTCTGAACATTCTGGCTTCGGCCTTTCAGGATAACGCCGGCCATCTCATGCCGGCGCTGTTCTGGCAGAAATTCTCCGATGCCTCCATCTGGGGGCTTGGCTGCGTGACGAGCGGCACGGCCTGCGGTGTCGCCTGGAATACGGTGTTCCTTGGTATTCTGGTGGGTCTTTCCTCGACGATCCTCGGCACGGCCTTCGCGCTGATCGCGCTTCGCACCTCGTTTCCGGCCAAAGGCGCGCTGAAGCTTCTGGCGATCCTGCCGATCATCACGCCGCCATTCGTCATCGGTCTGGCGCTGATCCTGATCTTCGGACGCTCGGGAGCCGTCTCGACCTTCCTCTTCCAGTGGTTCGGCATTCCGCCATCGCGCTGGATCTACGGTCTGCCGGGCGTGTTCATTGCCCAGACACTGGCCTTCACGCCGGCGGCCTATCTGGTGATGCTGGGCGTGGTGCAAGGCATCTCGCCAACGCTGGAGGAAGCGGCACAGACGCTGCGCGCGAAACCCTTCACCATCTTCGCGACGCTGACCTGGCCGCTGATGCGCCCCGGCCTCGCCAATTCGTTCCTGCTCGGCTTTGTCGAAAGCCTCGCGGATTTCGGCAACCCACTGGTTCTGGGCGGCAATTTCGAGGTGCTGTCGACCAAGATCTTTTTCGCGGTCGTGGGCGCGGCAACCGATCAGGGCCGCGCGGCGGTCCTGTCCATCGTGCTGCTCAGTTTCACGATGATGGCCTTTGCGGCCCAGCAGTTGTGGGTGGGCCGCAAAGTCTACACCACGATTTCGGGCAAGGGCGATGCCGGCCTCCAGATTCCGCTGTCGCGTCGGGTCGAATGGGGCGCCTATTTCCTTGCCGTCCCGTGGGGCCTGTTCACCATCGCTGTCTATCTGCTGATCTTCTATGCCTCGGCGGTCAAGACGATCGGGCGCGACTACACGTTCACGCTCCAGCACTATGTCACGGCCTTCAATATCGAGAGCGGGGCCAATGGGCTTCTGTTCTCGGGCTCGGCCTGGCCCTCGTTTTTCGCCACGGTGAAGATTGCGGCCATCGCGGCGCCGCTGACTGCCGCGATCGGCCTTCTCACCGCCTATCTGCTGGCGCGACAGAGCTTTGCCGGCAAGCGTGCTTTCGAGTTTGGCACCCTGTTGTCCTTCGCCATTCCGGGCACGGTCGTTGGCGTGTCCTATATTCTGGCCTTCAACGTGCCGCCCATCGAGATCACGGGCACGATGCTGATCCTCGTTATCTGCTTCATCTTCCGCAACATGCCGGTCGGCGTGCGCGCGGGCATCGCCTCGCTCAGCCAGATCGACAAATCACTCGATGAAGCCTCGTTTACGCTCGGCGCCAGCGCGCTGACCACGGTGCGGCGCGTGATCCTGCCGCTCATCAAACCAGCGATCCTTGCCAGCCTCGTCTATGCCTTTGTCCGGGCGATGACGGCGGTGAGCGCCGTGATCTTCCTCGTTTCGGCAGAGTATAACCTTGCGACGATCTACATCGTCGGCCGTGTCGAGGCCGGTGAGCACGGGCTCGCCATCGCCTATTCGGCCACGCTGATCGTGGTGATGGCGCTCGCCATCTACCTGATCAATCTCCTCATCGGCGAGCGGAAGATCGGGCGGCGGGGCGCCGCCCCCGCCCCATCCGCTCCCACCGCCACTCCTGTTCCTGCTGCCTGAGAGCCGTCATGACCAAAGCTCCCGCTTCCGTCGAATTCCGCAATGTCACCAAGGCTTATGGTGCGGTGGTGGCCGTCGATGACGTCTCCTTCGTGATCCCTCCGGCGAACCTCGTCACGCTGCTTGGCCCCTCGGGGTGCGGCAAGACAACCTCGTTGCGCATGATCGCGGGGCTTGAAATGTCGACGAAGGGCCAGATCTTCATCGGCGACAAGGATGTGACCCATCTTTCTGCTGCTGATCGTGACGTTTCGATGGTGTTCCAGTCCTATGCGCTCTTCCCGCACATGAGCGTGCTCGACAATGCCGCCTACGGCCCCTCCGTTCAGGGAAAGCCGAAGGAGCAGGCTCGCGAGATGGCGATGGACAAGCTGAAGATGCTGGGTCTTGACGGGATGGTGAACCGTCTGCCGTCCGAACTTTCCGGTGGCCAGCAGCAGCGCGTCGCCATTGCCCGTGCGCTCGTCCTTGAGCCGCAGGTCCTGCTTTTCGACGAGCCGCTTTCAAACCTTGATGCCAAGCTGCGCCGGCGCGTCCGCGAAGAGATCCGCGAGCTACAGCTTCGTCTCAATCTCACTGTTGCCTATGTGACGCATGATCAGGAAGAGGCGCTCGCCGTCTCCGACAAGGTGATCGTGATGTCCAATTCGCGCATTGCCCAGGTCGGCAGTCCGCGCGAACTCTACGAAGAGCCGGCGAGCCTGTTCGTCGCGGACTTTGTCGGCGATTCCAATCTTCTTGATGGCGAGATCGTCGGCGAGATCAATGGCAACGCACGCGTCCGCATGGGCACTAGTGAAGTGGAACTGCCGAAGGGCAATGCGAAATCCGGGCCCGTCAAGGTGATGGTGCGGCCCAATGCCGTAAAGCTCCATCGCACACAGCCTGCCGAAGCGGCCCTGAAAGCGCGGGTCGGCAAGGCCTCCTACATCGGAAAGCACATGGAATACACAATCGAGACCGCAGTGGGGGAACTCTTCGTTGTCGATGCGGTCCGGCCGGACGCCTGGAAGACGGGTGACGATGTGTTCGTGGTCTTTGATCGTTCGATGGTGAAGCTGCTTCTCGCCTGAAGTGTCTCATCAGGCCGGCAAGGTCACGCGGAAGCACGCGCCGCCGGGGCTGTCGACCAAGGCAATGGTGCCGCCCTGCACGCGCATCAGGTCAGCGGCGATGGCCAGTCCAAGCCCGGTGCTGCCCACCCGGTTCGAGCCGGAAAAGGGCTGGAACAGCCGCTCGCGCCCCTCGGCCGGCACACCCGGTCCAGTATCGGCCACCTCAATATCGATACTTCCTGAGTGACGGCGCGCCCTGATCATCAGATCGCCCTTGCCCTGATGGGTCAGCATCGCCTCGATGGCATTGCGGCTGAGGTTCAGAAGCACGCGCAGCAATTGCTCGGGGTCGGCATTGATCTGCATCGGCTCGGGGATGTCGACGAGAAAGCGGATGGGAGCATCCTCATCGAGGGCAAGAAGATCGCGGACATCGGTGACGAGTGTGGCAAGCTCGAACTTGCGCGGGGTGGGCGGCAGCTCCTGCGCCTTGCCGAAGGCCAGCGTTGCCTGGCAGAAGCCAACCGCCCGGTCGAGCGCCCGGATCAGTTTCGGCGCAAGACGCTGCACGGTCGGATCCGGCACCGAAGCGATGCGGTCGGAGAGCAGATGCGCCGAGGACAGAAGGTTCCTCAGATCATGATTGATCTTGGCCACTGCCAGCCCGAGGCTGGCGAGATGTTCGCGCTGCTTGAGTTCCTTCTTCAGGGCCTTTTGCATCTCCGCGAGTTTCTGTTCGGCGATTCCTAGCTCATCCCTGCGCCCGGAGGGTATGATGACGGTCCGTCCGTGTTCCGCCTCGTGCCCGAAGGATGAGATGCTGTCGGCAAGGCGCTTGACGGGCTTGACGATCAGCGCGCTGAGGCTGGCATAGACCAGCGCGCCCGCGATCGAGGAGATCAGCAGCGACAGAATCAGAAAATTTCCGGCAAACCGCCACATGGTCAAGCGCAGCGGCTGTTCGTTCATCACGACATCGATGAATTCGCCTCCCATTGGCGCGGGCCCCCGTACCCGGATCAGGCTGTCGCCCTGGCTGAACATGGTCTGGAACGAGGCGGCAATGGCCGTGACCATGCCGGCAGTGCGGATGTCATAATCGCCCGAAAGGCTGGGCGGCACATCCGTGGTCGCCAGCAATCGCCGCACCCCACCGATCTTCATCGAGATCGAATGGGCATCAACACTGTCAAGCACTTGGGCGATGAGACGGTCGGAAATGGCTTCGGGCGGCGCTGCTTCAAGGACCAGCGCGGCGGTCTGGGCGGCGGCAATCCGGTCCGTGAGCCAGTTGTTGCGGAAATTGGCAACGGCCGGCAGCAGGATCAGCACTTCGGCGAGCATGATGAAGCCGAGCGTCAGGAGCATCAAACGGCCCGACAGACCAATCAGCGCCGGACGGATGCTTGACGAATCCATCAGCCGAACATCCTGAGGAAGCGGATGATGCGGCCGGGCCAGGGCGAGCGCAACTGTGGCGCCAGTGCGGAGAGTGCCGCCCGCCTTGCCGCCTCAGACAGTGTGGGATAGGGCAGGATGAGATCGTAGATTGCCCCGATCTTGAGCTTCTGTCTGAGCGCGAGCGCGAAGGGCGCGATCATCTCGCCTGCGCCATGCCCCACGATTGTTGCCCCCAGAATGCGTCCCCTGCCATCAATGAGGATCTTCACGAACCCCTCGGGGTGGTGCATCGCCCGCGCACGGTCATTCTCCGAGAACGGCCAGCGCAGGGCACGAACGCCCCTTCGCGCAGACCGGGCCTCCTCTTCGCCGAGGCCAACGGTCGCGATTTCAGGATCCGTGTAGACCACTCTGGGAATGGAGACATAGTCGACGCGGATGGGCAGGCGGAACAGCGCATTCCGAATTACAAGCCCGGCCTGGTAGTTTGCGACATGGGTGAAGCGCGGCGCTCCGGCCACGCAATCCCCGATGGCGTAGATGCGTCGGTTGGCGGTTTTCAGATGTTTGTCGACCGTGATGCCATCCGCCGTGGCAGAGACGCCGGTCTTGCCGAGATCGAGCGCGTCAAGCCGCGGCGTCCGGCCAGTGGCGATGAGAAGATGGCTTGCCTGAAGCAGCGGCGGTGCGCCTTCGCCCACAAGATCAAGCGCGACCCCAGATGAGACCGGTCGGACGGCGCTGACCCGCGCACCCTCGATGAGGCGAACCCCCTCGCGTTCAAGCGCAAGGCGCAGATGATGGACCGCGTCGGTATCCTCGCGGGGCAACAGGCGTCCGGCCTCGATCAGCGTGACATCGGCACCGAGGCGGCGATGGGCTTGCGCGAGTTCCACGCCGACCGGACCACCACCAATGATGGCGAGCCGCGATGGGACGCTATCAAGGTTGAAGATCGTTTCATTCGTGAGGAAAGGCGTCTGGTCGAGACCGGGGATTGCCGGCAGCATCGGCCCCGCCCCTGTGGCAATGACGAACCGGCGCGCGGTGACAAGCGTCTCGCCAACAGCGACGGTGCGCGCATCGACAAAGCGGGCTTCTCCGGTGATGACCTCCGCGCCCATCGCCCGATAACGCTCTGCCGAATCAACGGGGGCGATGGACGCGATGACAGCGCGAATGTGCCGGCCGATGCGCGCACGGTCGATCAGCGGGGCAGAAAAATGAACGCCGAAGGCCTCGGCGCGCTGATCGGCCTTCGCCATGCCCGCCGCTGCGATCAGCGCCTTGGAAGGAACGCAGCCCGCGTTGAGGCACTCGCCCCCCATCGCGCCGCGCTCGATCAGCACCACCGGAACGCCCAGGAGCGCTGCGGAGGCCGCAACCGACAGCCCGGCAGCGCCGGCCCCGATGACGCAAAGATCGGTCGACAGCCGTTGCGGTGTCGCACCGCCCGTTGAAATCGTCTCAGTCATTCACGCCTGTCATCGTTGTTTGTCGCCAGATCGGCGCAGCCAGCGCCGCAGAAAGATGGAGAGAACCATGACGAGGGCAAGGCCAGCAAGCCCCAGAAGCAGGTTCCGCGACAGGAGCATCGCCGGATTGAGCGTCGCACGGCAGGTTGCCGCGCCTGATTCCAGGCAGAGGCGATAGGTTTCCGCTTCCCTGTCCACCACATCGGCAAGGCCGGCTGCCGTCAGCGTGAAGGCCGCCGTTCCGGGCAGAATTCCAAGGACTGTTGTCCAGAGATAAGTGCGAAACGGTGTACCCAGCAGGGCTGCGGCAAGATTGACCACTGCAAAGGGAAAGACCGGCGCAAGACGCATTGCGAGCAGGTAGCCCGCCGCATCAGCCTCAAAAGCACGCCGGATATTGCCGAGCCAACCCTCCGTCCGCTTGAGGAAATAATCATGCAGCAATCCCCGGGCGGCCAGGAAGACAAGAACCGCGCCGAGGCTCGCCCCCGTCACCGTCGCCAGCGTTCCGAGTGCAAAGCCGAAAAGAAGCCCGCCGATCAGGGTCAGGGGCAGGGCCACCGGCAGGGAAAACGCAACCACCAGCGTATAGAGCCCGATATAGCCGGCAACGGCCCACGGAAGATGAAGGGCTACCGCTGCCTCGATCGCGCTCTTGTGCGCCAGGAACATCTCGAACCGGACCTGGGCGCCGAAAACCTGCCAGGCCAGGATCGCGACCGCGATGCCAATTGCCAGAAGAATCCATTTTACTGTCATGGTCATGGTTCTCCGGGCTCAATCAGGGTCGGCGGTTCGAGGCGACCGGAGCTCGCGGCTGCGGAGCCGGGCCGCCATTGAGTCTTTTAAGCCATTCATGATTGACTTCGCCCCCCTTTCGCGCATATAGCCCGGAGCAAATTGCACGTCCTGTCGCCCTGACAGTCAGCACGGCGCCCCGTTGGCGCCGCTTTTGTTAGGGCGGAAGGGCAGGAACATCCGCATCTGGAGTATGTGTCGTGAAGCGCACTTATCAACCGAGCAAGCTGGTCCGCAAGCGTCGCCACGGGTTCCGTGCCCGCATGGCGACCGTTGGTGGTCGCAAGGTCATCGCCAGCCGCCGTGCCCGCGGTCGCAAGCGCCTGTCGGCGTAAGGGACGGAACGTGGGCGGCGATGCGACGGATCGGGATCCGGCGCAGGGTCGTTCCGGTCAGCCCGTGGCAACCCTGAAGCGCAGGGCCGATTTCGTTCGGCTGCAGAAGGGGCTTCGCCGTTCGACGCCCGTGTTCGGACTCCAGGCCGGCCCCTCCCCCGTTGGAGTGGGCCGTTTCGGTTTTACCGTTACGAAGAAGACCGGCTCAGCGACCGAGCGCAACCGCATCCGCCGACGCCTCAAGGCTGCGGCGCAACGGGCGACAGCGGGGAGCCTCCCGGGGTTTGATGTGGTGATCGTGGCCCGTCGCGCCTGCCTTCACGAGCCGTTCGCGAGCCTCAGCCGCAGCCTTGCTGTGGAGATTGCCGCTGCCGCCCGTCGGCTCCCGACCCACCAGAAGACGTGAAAATCGTCATTCGCGCGCTTTCCAGGATCAGTTTCCATGCAGCAGCAGCCCGATAACAAGAACCTTCTGCTCGCCATCGGCCTTTCGGTGCTGGTGATGGTTGGCTGGAACTACTTCTACGGTATGCCGCAGGCGGAAAAGACCCGTCAGGCCGCCCAGAGCACCCAGGCCCAGCAACCGAATCAGGGCGCGGCACCCGCCCAGCCCAACGCCGCGCCGGCGGCCGGCCAGTCAGGTCAATTGCCGGGATCCAATGCGCCCGCCGGCGCACTGCTCCCGCGTGCCGACGCACTGGCCGCGACCAAGCGCATCGCTATCGAAACGCCGGCGCTCAAGGGCTCGATTTCGCTGAAGGGTGGACGGTTCGACGATCTCGCCTTCGTCAACTACCGTGAAACGGTCGATCCGAAGAGCCCGAATGTGGTGCTCTTCTCCCCGGCGGAAGCCGACAAGGGATATTACGCTGATTTCGGCTGGGTGCCGACCGCGGGCTCGACCATCATCGCCCCCAATGCCGATTCGCTCTGGCAGACCACGGGCGGCGCGCTCACGCCGTCGAATCCGGTGACGATGACCTTCGATAATGGACAGGGACTCATCTTTACCCGCAAGATCTCGGTCGACGACAAGTTCATGTTCACGGTGGTCGATGAAGTGTCGAACGCCACCGCTGCGCCGGTCTCGCTGTCGCCCTATGGCCGGATTTCGCGGGTTGGAACGCCGCATGTCGATGGCATCTATGTGCTGCATGAAGGGTTGATCGGCTATCTCGGTGACAACAAGCTTCAGGAAATTGTCTACAAGGACATGGACAAACAGAAGTCCAAGTCCTTCAAGGATGTGAAGGGCGGCTGGCTCGGCATCACCGACAAATACTGGGCCTCTGCGCTGATTCCCGAGCAGGACCGCACCTATTCGGCCGCCTTCGGCGTGACCGCCGCAACGCCGCAGGTCTATGAGGCTGCCGCTGTTGCCAACATCCTGACCATCGCGCCCGGCACAAAGGCCACAACGACCACGCGCCTGTTTGCCGGGGCCAAGGAAGTCAGCGTGATCGACGGCTACGAATCGAAATTCAAGATTGCCAGCTTCGAGCTGATGATCGACTGGGGCTGGTTCCATTTCATCACCAAGCCCTTGTTCTGGCTGATGGAGATCATCAAGGGCTTTGTCGGCAATTTCGGTGTGACGATCCTGATCGTCACCGTTCTCATCAAGCTGCTGTTCTTCCCGCTCGCCAACAAGTCCTACAAGTCGATGGCGATGATGAAAGAAGCTGCACCTGAGATGCAGTCGATCAAGGAGCGTTTTCCTGAGGATCGTGTGCGCCAGCAGCAGGAGATGATGGAGCTTTACAAGCGAAAGAAGATCAACCCGATGGCCGGTTGTCTGCCGATGGTCGTGCAGATTCCGGTGTTCTTTGCGCTCTACAAGGTCATCTACATCACAATCGAAATGCGGCAGGCGCCGTTCTTCGGCTGGATCAAGGATCTTTCGGCGCCCGATCCGACCTCGATCTTCAACCTGTTCGGCCTGCTGCCCTATGCCGTTCCGAACATTTCCCTGTTCCATCTGGGGGTCTGGCCGGTACTGATGGGCATCACCATGTGGCTCCAGATGAAGATGAACCCCGAGCCGCCGGATCCGATCCAGAAGCAGATCTTCGGCTGGATGCCGCTGATCTTTACCTTCATGCTCGGCTCATTCCCGGCGGGCCTCGTCATCTACTGGGCCTGGAACAACCTGCTCTCGGTGCTCCAGCAATATGTCATCATGCGCAAGATGGGCGTGAAGGTGGAGCTGTGGGACAACCTCCGCGCCACGTTCGGGCGCAAGAAGGCAGCCTGAGGCCGTGGGCATCGACGAGGCACTCGTCGAAGCGGGACGCAAGCTCTTTGCCGGCGAGGCGGGCTTCTACTGGGCCGCATCGCGCATTGACAATCTGCCGCCAATGCAGGGCGTCGAGGTGGCGTTTGCCGGGCGCTCCAACGTTGGCAAGTCGAGCCTCGTCAATGCGCTGACGGGGCGCAAGACGCTGGCCCGCACGTCGAACACGCCGGGCCGCACCCAGGAACTCAATTTCTTCCGCATCGGCACGGATCTCAGCCTGATCGACATGCCCGGCTATGGCTTTGCGGCAGTCGGCAAGGGCAAGGTCGCCGCCTGGACCGGGCTGATCCACGACTATTTGCGCGGTCGCGCCAATCTCGCCCGTGTCTTCCTGCTGATCGATGCTCGCCATGGCCTGAAAGACACCGACAAACCCGTGCTCGAAACCCTTGATACCGCGGCGGTGAGCTATCAGGTCATCCTGACCAAGGCCGACGCGCTCGGGCCCGGCCAGCTTGAGGCCCGTCTGGCGGAAACTGCGGCGGCGATCCGGAAGCGGGCTGCGGCATTTCCAGAAATCATCGCGACATCGAGCCGCGACGGCATCGGCATTGCTGCCCTTCGCGCGACGATGGCACGTCTGGTTGCCGAACGGAGCGACCGGTGAGCGCGGCACGGCTGCACCTGCTTCTAGCGGCCCTGATGGGTGCCGCCGGTGTCGCACTGTTGGCCGCCGGCAGTCATCTTGCCGGGACACAGGCGACAACGGCCGGGCAGATGCTGCTGTTCCACGCCGGCGCCGTGATCGCAGCGACGGCGGCGCGGAAAGCTGCCCTGCTGCAACAGACCACCGCCCGCGCCGGCGTCTCGATCCTCATCGCGGGCGTTGTGATTTTTGCGTCGGATATGGTCTTGCGGGCATTTTTCGAGGCCAAGCTCTTTGCCATGGCTGCGCCGCTCGGCGGCTCCCTGGCCATCCTTGGCTGGCTGGTGCTGGCCGTCAGCGCCGCGCTTGCGCCCAGGGCTTAGCGAGATGCTTCCGGCGGCCTCGGCCCCCATGGAGCCAGGCGCTTATCGAGCATCACCACAGCATCACCAGTGAAGGAAGGGGCGACAGAAGGCGGTTCCGCCGGTCGCTGGCCGCCGGCATGGCGCACGAGCGCCTCGATCCGGTCCTCGATGGCGGGATGGGTCGCAAAGAGATCGACAAAACCCGAATGGGCGTTCTCGATGCACAGCTCCATGATGCCGGAAGGCGCCCCGGGGATTTCCGCCCGCCCGGAGATTTTCATCAGCGCCGAAATCATCGCATCAGGGTTCTTGGTCAGTTCGACCGCACCCGCATCCGCCAGATATTCACGCGAGCGTGAGAGTGCAAAGCGCAGGATCCCGGAGAGAATCCAAGCCACAGCTACGATGACACCGGCCAGCACCAGCGCCGCGCCTGCCGGCCCGGCACGGCGCGTACCATCGCCAGCCTCATCGGCATAACGGACGCGCGGGCCGTAGGCCAGCCAGCGGTAGAGGATCTCCGCAATGAACGAGACAACGCCCGCGATGACGACGGCAATGATCATCAGCCGGACGTCGCCATTGCGGATATGGGTCAATTCATGGGCAAGAACAGCTTCGAGCTCGGCTTCGTTCAGCGCCTCGATCAGGCCACGGGTCACCGTCACGGTGTATTGATTCTCGTTCATGCCCGAGGCGAAGGCATTAAGGACGCCGGTTTCCATGACCTTCAGCTTCGGCATCGGCAACCCCCGCGAGATGCAGAGGTTTTCGAGAAGATTGTAGAGGGCCGGCGCCTCTGTTCGCGACAGGCCGTGGCTGTCGGTCATCGCATCAATCATCCATTGATGCCCTTTGTAGGCAATGGCGACCCAGAGACCCGTGCCGATGGTTGCGATCGGCAATGCTGCAACCGTGTCCTGCCATGCGCGGGCCGCGAGCACGTTCAGCGAAGGGCCGCCTGCGAACGCCTCGAAGGCGAGCGCACCGGCGAAGATCATCAGATAGACAAGGCCGAACAGCCCGGCGATGAGCACCACGGATCGCCGCCGGTTTGCCGTGATGTGGGTGTAGAGGCCGAAGGCGCCTGCCATGGATCAGCCCCTGCCGGGAAGGGTCAGAACTTCACTCAGAACTTCACCTGGGGCGGCGCAGCGTCGAGCGTCTTGCGCGTATCCTCGCCCACGTCGAACATCGTCATTGCCTGGAAGCCGAAGTTGCGAGCCAGCAGCACGGCGGGAAAACTCTCGATGCCGGCGTTGTACTCGCCAACGGCATTGTTGAAGAAGCGGCGTGCGGCAGAAAGCTTGTTCTCGATGTCTGAGAGTTCGCCCTGAAGCTGCTGGAAATTCGTGTTCGCCTTGAGATCGGGATAGGCCTCCGACAGGGCGATCAGCCGCCCGAGGGCTCCGGAAAGCTGCGCCTCGGCCTGCCCTTGCGCCGGTGCTCCGGTGGCCGAAACCGCCGAATTCCGCGCCTTGATCACCGCATCCAGCGTTTCCTTTTCGTGGCTGGCATAGCCTTTCACGGTTTCAACGAGGTTCGGGATAAGATCGTGCCGCTGCTTGAGTTGCACGTCGATATCGGCAAAGGCCTGCCGCGCCCGCTGGCGCATGGCCACCAGCCCGTTGTAGGCGCCGATGGCCCACAGAACGAGCGCCACAAGAATCAGCAGTATGACAAGACTTGTCGACATCGTGCGTTCCCAAATTGGTGGCAGACGGGCTGATCCTAGCCAACTGCATCGCGCTTGGAAAGCCGGACAGACCCGGTGGCAAAGGCTGCCCGCATCAGGTCCTGGGTGTAGGCCTCTCTAGGACGCCGGATGACATCCTCGGTCGATCCCGTTTCGACGATCCGTCCCGCGCGCATCACCAGAATATGGTCGGCCAGCGCGCGAACCACAGCTAGATCGTGGCTGATGAAAAGATAGGTCAGGCCATCGCGCGCCTGCACATCACGCAGCAGCGTCACGATTTCCTTCTGCACGGTGCGATCGAGCGCAGAGGTCGGTTCATCGAGCAGGATCAGACCGGGCCTGAGAATGAGCGCCCGTGCAATCGCGATGCGCTGGCGCTGGCCACCGGAAAACTCATGCGGAAACCGGAAGCGATGAACGGGATCGATCTGCATGTCGGCGAGCGCTTTCGCCGCAAGATGGTCGCGCTCGCGGGCGGAAAGCTGCGGTTCATGCACGCGAAGGCCCTCGGCGACGATCTCGCCCACCATCATGCGCGGCGAGAGCGAGCCGAACGGATCCTGAAACACCACCTGCATATCGCGCCGGAGTGGCTTCATCGCGCGCCGGGTGAGATCCGAAATCTCGCGGCCTTGAAACCGGATGCGCCCTTCCGCGCTGACGAGCCGGAAGAGTGCGCGCCCGAGGGTTGATTTGCCGGACCCGGATTCCCCGACGATACCGAGTGTCTCGCCCTGCCGGACCGAGAGCGAGATGTGATCGACCGCGGTCAGCGGGGCCGGGCGAGGCCGGAACAGCCGGCGCGGTCGCTGGAACGCGACAGACAGATTGTCGGCGCCGATGATTTCCTGCGCATCCCTCGGCGGCGGCACCTTGTGCCCTGTCGGCTCCGCATCGAGCAGCAGCCGCGTGTAGGCGGCTTCCGGCGCGGAAAAGATGCGATCTGTCGCGCCCGCCTCGACAACCGAGCCGCCGCGCATCACCACAACCCGATCTGCCAGCCGGCGAACGAGGTTGAGATCATGGCTGATGAAAGCGACCGCCATCCCCGTTTCGCGCTGGAGTTCGGCGATCAGTTCGACGATCTGGCTTTGTACGGTGACATCGAGGGCCGTGGTTGGCTCGTCAGCGATCAGGAGTTCCGGACGGTTTGAAATCGCCATGGCGATCATGATGCGCTGGCGCTGTCCGCCAGAAAGTTCGTGGGCATAGGCTTCGAGCCGGGCGGCGGCATCTGGAATGCGCACCATGTCGATGAGCCGCAGCGCCTCGGCCCGCGCGGCCCGCGCGCTCAGGCCCCGATGCCGGCGCAGCGGCAGCGCCATCTGGTGACCGATGGTGGTGAGGGGATCAAGCGAGGTCATCGGCTCCTGGAAGATCATGCCGATGGCCGCCCCCCGGATGCGGTCGAGCGCTTTGGGCGGCAGGGTCAGAAGATCGATACCCTTGAAAAGCGCCTGCCCGCTTGCCCGCCCATTGGCGGCCAGAAGCCCCATGGCCGCATTGGCGATCTGGCTTTTGCCGGAACCCGATTCGCCGACGATTCCAACGGTTTCGCCGGCTGCGATATCGAGGTTGACGCCTCTGACGGCATGGACCGTGCCACCCGGCGTCTGAAAGCGGACATCAAGCCCGCGCAAGGAGAGAAGCTGGCTCATCTGTCTCTCGGATCGAGCGCATCGCGCAAGCCGTCGCCGATGAAATTGAGCGCAAGCAGCAGAATGATCAGCATCGTGGCGGGGAAAATCAGCAGGTAGGCGCCGCCTTGAATGGATTTCGCCCCTTCGGAAATGAGAACACCGAGGCTGGTCAGCGGCTCCTGTACGCCAAGCCCGAGAAAGGACAGGAAGCTTTCGAGCAGGATCACCTTCGGCACCAGCAGCGTCACGAACACAACGACCGGCCCGATGAGATTCGGGATGATATGGTGGCGGATGATGTCGGAGGTGCCGACCCCGAGCGCTTCGGCAGCCTGCACGAATTCCTGCCGCTTTAGTGACAGCGTCTGCCCCCTGACGATCCGCGCCATATCGAGCCATTCCACCGCCCCGATAGCGACGAACATGAGGAGGAAATTGCGCCCCAGGAAGGTGACGAGCAGGATCACGAAAAAGATGAATGGCAGCGAATAAAGGACATCGACAAGACGCATCAAAGCAAGATCCACGACACCGCCGAGATAACCGGAGGTCGCCCCGTAGACCACACCGATCAGCAGCGCGACCCCGGACGCGAGCAGGCCGACCGCCAGCGAGATGCGCCCGGCAACCATCATCCTCGACATCAGGTCGCGCCCATTGGAATCCGTGCCGAACAGGAAGCGCTGACGTTCGATCGGCACCTCCAGCACGAGCCTGCGGCCCTCATCGGCCCGCTCGACCACGACGGGCCGGCCGAAAAGATCCGAGCGGGCGAAGAGTTCAAGGTTGCGTTCATCAACCGGTCGCGGCGCCGAGAGCCGCAGCTGCACGGCATCGCCCTTGACGCTGGCCTCCTCCACTTTGGCGCGCATCCGCTGGGCGATGCGTTCGGCAGCGGGCTGGATCTGCGCGGGTAGCGGGTGGCTTTCAAGCGATGCGGGTTCGCGGACGTAATCGGGATAAACCCGGTCATAGGCATGGGGCGAGAGGAACGGGCCGACGAGGCAGAACAGCGCGAACAGACCGAGCACCGTCAATGACGTGACCGCCGCGCGGTTGGCGCGAAGGCGCAGCAGCGCCAGGCGCCAGTAGCCCTGCTGCGATGCTGTCGCCTCACCCATGCCGCACCCTGGGGTCGAGCAGCGCATAGGCAAGATCGACGAGAATGTTGAAGATCAGGACGAAGAGCGCGATGACCACCACGGTGCCCATCACCAGCGTGTAGTCGCGGCTCAGCGCACCTTCAATGAAATAGCGCCCGATGCCCGGCAGGCCGAAAATTGTCTCAACCACCAGCGAACCGGTCAGAAGATGCGCCGCCGCCGGGCCAAGATAGGACAGGACCGGCAAAAGCGCACCGCGCAGTGCATGGCGGACGATGGTGGCGGTGCCCAGCCCCTGCGCCCGGAGGGTGCGGATGTGATGGGCGCGCAGCGTCTCGATCATCGCGGCCCGCGTCAGCCGCGCGATCACCGCCACCTGCGGCAGGGCCAGCGTCAGCACCGGCAGGACGGTATTGCGCCAGGCACCATCGTTCCAGCCGCCCACCGGCAACCAGGCGAGCGAAAGACCGAAGAAGAGCTGGAACAAGGGTGCCGTGACAAAGGTCGGCACGCTGAGCCCGAGCGTTGCCACGGTCATTACGAGGTAATCAACCGCCCGGTTCCGTCTCAGCGCCGCCGCGATGCCAAGCCCGAGACCGGCAATCAGCGCAAGGAGCAGTGCGAGCCCGCCGATGCGGATCGAGACCGGCAGGCCGCGCGCAAAAATTTCGCCAACGGAAAAATCACGGATCACCAGCGAAGGGCCAAAATCGCCCCCGACAAGCGCCCTCAGATAGGAGAGGTACTGTTCAGGCAGGCTGCGGTCGAGACCGTAGACCCGTTTGAGATTGGCCATGGTCGCCGAGTCGAGCGGACGATCAAGATCGAACGGCCCGCCCGGCGCCAGCCGGATAAGGAAAAAGGCAAGCGTGATGATGACAAGCAGCGTCGGCACCATGGCCGCCGTGCGCCGGAGGAGGAAGGCGAGCACCAGAGGACGCCGCTAGACCGTCTTCCTCATGGCCGAATGGCTATGAAGCGGCTGAGGTGCCGGTTGAGCACATTGTCCTCGAAGCCGCCGAGCTTCGGTGATACCAGGTTTTTCGATATGTAGAACATCAGCGGGATATACGGCACGTCCCGGACGAGGATGGTTTCCGCCTCCTTCAGCACATCCGCGCGGGCCTTGAGGTCCTGCGTCGTGGCGGCCTTGCGCATCAGCTCATCAAACTCGGGATTGCTGTAGCCGGCGTAGTTAAGGCCCTTGTTGTCGCTCTGGCCGAGGAAAAGAAAGTTCTGCGGGTCGGAATAATCGGCGATCCAGCCGGCTCGCGCGATGTCGTAGTCGCGGCTTTCGCGCAGGATGGCGTAGTGCGACTTGATGTCGGAATTGACGAGCCGGACCTGCACATTCAGCGGCTTCCACATATCCGCCAGCGCCACCGAGGTGTTTTTGTGGTTCTCCGAGGTATTGTAACGCACCTCAATGGACAGAGGTTTGCCGCCGGGACCATAGCCCGCCGCCTTCAGAAGTGCCTTGGCTTTGTCCTCCCGCTCGATGGGCGAGAGGTCCTTGTCTGCCATCTCAGCCGGCGCGCCATAGTTACCGATGCCGGGTGGAATGAACGAATAGGCCGGGATCATCGTCCCGCCCCAAATCTGCTCGGCGAGGAACTCCCGGTCGAGCACCATGGACAGAGCCTGCCGGATGCGCGCGTCGGTCAACGGCGCGCGGGTCGTGTTGACGGTGAAATAATAGGTACCGAGATAGGGTGCGCTCCGGAAGCTGTCCTTGAGGGTTTCCCGGATGAACTTCATCTGGTCGGCTGGAACATCGTTGTAATAATGGATTTCCCCGGCCTGAAAGCGGCGCAGCGCCGCCGATCGATCCTCTAGCGGATAGTAGATCAGGCGGTCAATCTTGGTATTGGGCGCATCGCGGAAGGCCTCGTTCCTGACCGCCACAAGCTTGTCATTGGGCTGAAAGGACTGGAGCACGAAAGCGCCGTTCGAGACCCAGTTCTCCGGTCGTGTGAAGTCCTTGCCATGCTTCTCCACCGCCGGGGGATAGACAGGCAGACCGGTCTGATGCGCCAGTTGTGCGATGAAATAAGGCGCGGCGTATTCGAGGTTGAGTTCGAGCGTCCGCTCGCCGGTGGCGCGCGCGCCAAGCTGGTCGACCGGCGCCTGCCCCTTGTTCACCTTCTCGCCGTTCTTCAGCGTGTAGAGCATGGCGGCATATTTCGCGCCCGTCGCCGGATTGAGCAGACGACGGAACGAATAGACGAAATCGGAGGCTTTCACCGGCTCGCCGTTCGACCAGCGGGCATTGTCACGCAGGGTGAAGACATAGGTCAGACCGTCGGGGCTGACGGTCCAGCGCTCGGCGACGCCCGGCACGACATTGCCTTTGGCATCGTAGGTGACCAGGCCTTCAAGCAGGTCGAGCAGGATGTCGCTTTCCGTCACCGTCGAGGTCGCGTGCGGGTCGAGCGAGGCGGGATCGCCATCGGCGCCGCGATGGAAGACCGTTTCCGCAAAAGCCGCCGAGGAGAGCAGCGCTGCAAGCACAAGGGCCGGCAAACGGAAGGCAAGGTGACGATGCTGTGACATGTTGGGGTCCCGGACTGCGGAATCGCGTTTTCTGTCGAACGGCGTGATCGCAGGAGAGTGTCGCAGCTTCAGACGGATTTCAACGGGGAAAAGCGTCACGTCCGCTCACGGTCCGTGCCCGGTCCATTCCGGGTCGGCGAGGGCATGGAGCCGTGCGGCACCAGACAAACCGAAGCGGATCAGCACTTCCTTGCGCGTCGCGCCCGCGAGGGGTTGAGGCGGTGCCTCCCGAATCGTTTCAGCCCCGAAAGCGTCGGCGATGATCAGCCCTGCAGCGTCGGGGAAAATCTCGGTCGGAACCTCCAGCGTCGTCGCAAAATAAAACCGGTCGCAGTGGCTGAGATAGTCGGGCCATTTCGAATCTGCCCGGAAATCGGCGACGGAGGATTTGATTTCAATGATCCAGATGTCGCCGCGACCATTGACCGCCAGAAGATCTGCCCGCCGCCCGCTGCGCAGCGGCACTTCCGGTAGGCTGGCAAATCCGAGCCGGACGAGATGCCGCCGAACACCGCGCGCAATGCGCAGCGCCGTCTCCGACTGGCGGCCATCCGGCTGAAGCTCCATCAGCGGGCATCCTCCAGCACCATTGCCGCGCCCTTCTCACCGATCATCATGGAGGGCGCGTTGGTGTTGCCCGAGACGATCAACGGCATCACAGACGCATCGATAACACGCAGGTTCTCCATTCCCCGCACCTTGAGCCTTGCGTCGGTCACAGCCATCGGATCGCTGTCGATCCCCATCTTGGCCGTGCCGACCGGATGGAAGATCGTCGTGCCGCAATCGCCGGCCCCGCGCACGAGCTCATCGTCCGTGGTCAGATGCGCGCCGGGCAGGAACTCCCGGGGCTTGTAGCGTTTGAGCGGCGCAGCCTCGACGATGCGGCGCACCAGGCGCAGGGAATCGACAGCGACCTGCCGGTCCGCATCGGTGGAAAGGTAGTTGGGGTCGATCGCCGGCGGTGTCATGGGGTCTGGCGCCACCGCATGGATCGTGCCCCGGCTCGTCGGCCTCAGGTTGCAGACCGAGGCGGTGAAAGCCGGAAATTTGTGCAAGGGTTCGCCGAACCGGTCAAGCGAGAGCGGCTGGACATGGAACTCGACATTCGGCGTCGCAAAATCCGCCGACGAGCGGGCGAAGGCGCCGACCTGCGAAGGTGGCATGGTCAGTGGACCGCGCCGGAAAAGTGCGAATTCCAGCGCCATCCATGCCTTCTGGATCAGAGACTGGTCCATTTCGTTCAGGGTTTTCACACCCTCGACCTTGAACATGGGCCTCAGTTGCAGGTGGTCTTGGAGATTTTCACCCACGCCGGGCAATTCGTTCACCACCGGAATGCCGAGCCGGGACAGAACATCGCCCCGTCCGATACCCGAAAGCTCAAGGATCTGCGGGCTCATCACCGCACCGGCAGCCAGCAGCACCTCGCCCTTTGCCCGGGCCAGCACCTGCGCACCATCCTTGCGATAGACAACGCCGGTGACGCGCCGGCCTTCCAGCACCAGCCGCTGCACCTGCGCATGGGTGACAAGCGCAAGGTTCTGCCGGTTGAGCGCCGGCTTCAGGAACGCCTTGGCAGCGCTGCAGCGAAGACCGTTCTTCTGCGTCACCTGAAAATAGGACGAACCGAGATTGTCGCCGGTATTGAAATCATCGACCTTGGGAATCCCCTCACCCACCGCCGCATTGCGGAAGGCATCGAGAATCTCCCATTGTGCCCGCGCTTTCGAGACATGCAGCGGCCCACCTGCGCCATGAAAGGCATTCGCCCCGCCGAAGTGATTCTCGTGACCCTTGAAGAGCGGCAGCACATCGTCCCAGCCCCAGCCGGCAAGGCCGAGCTGGCGCCAGCCCTCGTAGTCCGCCGCCTGCCCGCGCAGATAGAGCATTGCGTTGATGGATGACGAGCCGCCGATGGCCTTGCCGCGCGGATAGGCGATATCGCGGCCGTTCAGCCCAGGCTGTTTCGTCGTGCGCAGGCACCAGTCCGACCGCGGATTGCCGATGGCGAAGAGATAGCCGACCGGAATATGAAACCAGATCCAGTTGTCGTTTCCGCCAGCTTCCAGCACAAGAACCTGGTGTTTTCCACTGGCACTCAGCCGGTTGGCCAGGATGGAGCCGGCGGAGCCGGCACCAATGATGATGTAGTCGAACGTGCCGCCGTCGCCAGGTGCTGTCATGGTTCGTTCCGGTTCAAGAATAGGCTGTACTGTGGCCGACTGCGCCGACGCGCGCAATCCAATAGGCGGCGCTGAAGAGCCTTGCAACGGGCGTCTGACCGCACGAGACTTGCGGCACGGGGCGCGATCTGCAATCAGCGGCAGATGATGATCAGGGAAGTCGCTGCCGCCATGTCCGGGTCCGATCTTTTGCGCCTTTGTCTTCTTGTCGCGGTGCTGGCGCTGGCGGCGCTGTTCGTGTTTCTGACCGTCCCGCGTCTGATGCCGTTCTTCCAGCGCTATGCCCTCTCCCGCCCCAATGCCCGCTCCTCCCACCGTGTGCCCACCCCGCAAGGCGGCGGCGTTCCGGTGGTCTTGGCGCTGCTGATCGCCGTGACGGGGCTGCTGATCGCCGATCTGCTGCCGGTCGCGCGCGAACTGGAGCAATATTACCTGCTGTCGATGGCCTCGGTCTTCGCCATCGCGCTGCTCGGCGCTGCCGATGACATGCGCCCCATGCCACCGCTCGGCCGGCTGCTGCTGCAACTGGTGCTGACCGGTCTCATCGTCTTTGGCGCACCGGAGGAGTGGCGGCTGGTGCCGGCTCTGCCGGTGGACATCGAGCGGGCTATCGTCACCGTTGGCGGCGTCTGGTTCGTCAACCTGACCAACTTCATGGATGGCATTGACGGTATTGTTGTTGCGGAATTCGTGCCGATGGGCGCAATTGTGGCGCTGCTGTCGGCGCTGGGCGTGCTGTCCATGCCGGCGGGCGTGGCCGGCGCGGCGCTGGCCGGCGGCCTTCTCGGCTTCCGCCCGTTCAACCGGCACCCTGCCCGGCTGTTTCTCGGTGATGTCGGCAGCCTGCCCATCGGGCTTGCGGCGGCAACAATCCTGTTTGAACTGGCCGCGCGCGGTGAAATCGCTGCGGCTGTGCTCCTGCCGATGTACTTCCTGTTCGACGCCACCGAAACGCTGGTGCTCGGGCTTCTGAGGCGGCAAAATGTCACGGCTCCGCACCGCCGTCATGCCTATCAGAACGCTGTGGATGCCGGTATCCCCGCGCCATCCGTGACCGAGCGGATCTTCGGCCTGAACCTGCTGCTTTGCGTACTGGCCCTTGCCTCGATCGTTGCCGAAACGCTCGTTGCCGATATTTTGCTGGTTCTGATTGGCCTTAACGCCACAATTCTCGTTAGCCGGCGATTCCGGGCCAGCAGGCCATGAGGGGTGCGATTCTCATCACCGGCGCCACCGGATTTGTCGGACGAGCATTGCTTGATGCCCTGTCGGGGACGGACCAGCCCGTGATCGCGCTGGTGCGCGGGGTCAAAACCGACCTGCCGCCCTTCGTCATCCAGCGCATCGCCGGCAGCATCGAAGATCTCGATCAGGATGCCTGGCTGACCGTGCTCGAAGGGGTGGATTGTGTCATCCACCTTGCCGCCATCGCCCATATCGGCCCGGACGTGCCAGAGGATCGCTACGACGCAGTCAACCACCGCGCCGTTGCCGCCATGGCCGAGGCCGCGCGGCTGGCAGGTGTCCGGCGCATCGTCTTCCTGTCCTCGATCCGCGCCCAGTGTGGGGTCAGCACGCCGGAGATACTGACCGAGGCAACTGCGGCCGCGCCGACCGATGCCTATGGCCGGGCCAAGCACAAAGCGGAACTGGCGCTCGCCCGCTCGGGCGTTGAACATGTCATCCTGCGGCCCGTGCTGATTGTCGGGCCGGGTGCGAAAGGCAATCTCGATCTTCTCATGCGGCTGGCCGATAGCGCGCTGCCGCTGCCCGTCGCGGGTCTGAAAGCCGAGCGCGCGATGGTCAGCCTTGCCGATGTTGTCGCCGCCATCCTGCGGGCTGCCGATGATCCCGCAATGGCGGGCGGCACCTTCATTCTGGCGGATGAGCATCCGCTCGGTTTCGGCGCAGTTGTTGCCGCCCTGCGGCGGGGGCTGGGGCGACCAGAACGGCTGTTTTCAATTCCCTCAGGGCTGCTGGCGCTGCCCTTCCGGCTGGCGGGGCGTCAGGACCTCTGGGCGCGCATTGCCGGGCCGCTGGTCGTCCGCCCTGAAGCGCTGGCCCATCTTGGCTGGCGGGGCGTCATGCCTGCGCGTCAGGCACTGGAATCCCTTGGCCGTTCGCATCGGCGCGAACCGTGATCCTGAAGGTCGGGATCGCCTCGCGGAAAACGGTTTCGGCCGCCGCCCGGTCGTGATCCGCGACCGCCGCGCCGAGGCGCTCAACCCAGGCGGCAATGGCTGGCAGCGAGGCGCCCACCGTTTGGGCCGCGAGCACACCCTCGACACCGATATCCACCTTCGTCTCATCCTTGGCGAACAGGATTTCGTTCAGCCGCTCGCCGGGACGTACGCCTGAAAACCTGATCTCGATGTCGACGCCCGGCTCGAAACCTGAGAGCAGCACCAGACGCTCGGCAAGATCGACGATCCTCACAGGCTGACCCATTTTCAACACATAGGTCGAGGCGCGCGTCGTCGCTGCCGGATCCCTGGCATGGGTGGCGGCAGTCAGCACGAGGTCGGCGGCCTCGCCCACCGTCATGAAATAGCGCACCATGTCGGGATGGGTGACGGTCAACGGCCCGCCGCGCTCGATCTGCGCCTTGAACTTCGGCACGACCGAGCCGTTCGACCCCAGAACGTTGCCGAAGCGCACGGAAATGAGGCGCGTTGTGGCGCCTTCGCACCTCAGGCGTTCGTCAAGCGCTTCGGTATAGATTTCGGCAAAGCGCTTTGTCGCTCCGAGCATCGAGGCCGGCTCGATGGCCTTGTCCGTCGAAATCATCACGAAGGCTTCGGCGCCGGCGGCAACGGTGGCATCCGCAGCATTGATCGAGCCAGTCACATTCGTGCGGATGCCCTCTTCCCAGTCCTGTTCGAGATAGGGCACATGTTTCAGCGCTGCGGCGTGGAACACCACATCCGGCCTGAAATCCTGCAACAGCGCGAAAAGACGCTCCCGGTCGCGCACGTCACAGATATGCCCCGTGAGTTCGAGGCGGCGGAACTGCGCCGCAAGCTGTTCGGTGATCGTGTGCAGCGCGAGTTCCGAATTCTCCACCACCAGAATCGAGCTGGCCCCGAAGCCTGCAACCTTGAGACAGACCTCCGAGCCGATGGAGCCACCGCCGCCAGTAATCACCACCCGCTTGCCCTTGAGAAACCCGGACAGGCGCGGCAGGTCGATGCTGACCGTCGGACGCAGCAACAAATCCTCGATGCTGACCGGCGCAATCTGCGCAGCCTCGCCATCCATCGACTGGAAGCGCGAAAGCACAAGGCCAAGGCGCCTGGCGCTGCGGAACAGGGCTTCGGGATTGCTGTCTGCCGCCAGTGCGGAAGGGAGAACGACGAGGCGCCGGATGGCGACGCCCTGCGCTGCCAGGTCGGTGACGACATCCTCCAGCGCGCCCACAGGGCCGGCGACCGGCACACCCCGGATCGACTGATCGTAATCGGCCTTGCGCGGCGACAGGATGGCCTTGGGCGAAAGCCCGGTGAGTGCGCCGTTCTCAAGCGCCCTCAGGACGAACTCGACCTCGTTCGAGCGGCCGATCAGCAGGGCGGGCGCCGCCGGACTATGCGCCACATCCGCCTTGCGGCGCTTGTCCTTCCAGGCGCGATAGGCGAGGCGCGGGCCGCCAAGCAGCGCCATCTGCAACAGCGCGTAGATAAGCAGCGTCTGCCGCCCGAAGAAGTAGAAGCCGTAAAACTCGCGGCCGACCAGAACATAGTCGATGCCGAGTGCGGTCAGGGTCAGTACGCCCACTGACTTGGCGATACCGATCAGATCGGGCAGCGAGGCAAAGCGCCATTTCGACTTGTAAAGGCCGAACCACATATAAACGAGCGCGGCATAGGCGAGAAAGCTCGGGAGCACCTGCCAGAGATAGTGAAAACGCTCGGCTTGTTCGGCATCGTTGAAGCGCAACATGATGCTCAGCACGACAGCCACGGCCGTCATGACAAGATCATGAGCGATGATCGCGGCCTTCTTGAAACTGAATTTGCCGAACAATGGGCCACTTCCCAGAAAGGCGCGGAGATTTCCGCCGGCTGCGCGCCAAAGCGCAGAAGGGCCGTATCCGGCGGCAGCGCCGGTTTGTCAACCGCCAGCCGCCGCCTCTGATTTGATATTGCCTTACCAGATGGCGCGGGCACCCGCGAAGAAGGCCCGCCCGGTGCTGCCGTAGTTGTAGACTTCCTGATACTTCGCGTTCGTCAGATTGTCAGCGCGCGCATAGATATTGAGGTTCTTGTGCAACTGGTAATCCACCCGGAGATCGAACCGGGCATAGGGCGCAAGGCGCAGCGTCTCGTTGGCCGAGGAATATCGCTCGCCGACAAGGCGCACCGTCGGTTCGATGGTCAGCTTGTCGATGGGCGTGATACGGAAAGCGAGCTTGCCCTCGTTTTCCGGGCGGCGCGGCAGATGCTTGTCGGTCAGCTTGTCGATGGCGACGAGGTGGGTGTAGAAGGCCCGCGCCGTCAAGAAGCCCTCGATCAGAACGGCATCGGCGGAGAGTTCGACGCCGTTCATATGCGCCCGCCCGATATTGAGGTAGCAACCCGTATAGCGCTGCGATGCAGGGCAGACCGGATAGGAATAGGTGGCCAGATCGTAGGGTGAGAAGTCGATCAGGTTCCGGTAGCGGTTATGGAAAGCCGTCGCCGAAAGGGTCAGCCGACCGCCGAACAGCGTCTGGTCGATACCGGCATCCACGCCGAAGGAATGCTCCGCTTCGAGGTTGCGCGTGCCGTACTGCGGTGAGTAGAGCTGGAACAGCGAGGGCGCCTTGCCGCCCGTGCCGGCGCTGGCCCGGAGTTTGGTGCCGAGTTCGGTGATCCGGTAGGCGCCCGTCATGCGCCAGGTGGCGAAACGGTCGGCATTCTCGACATCATCGATCCGCCCGCCGAATGAAAGGTCCAGCCGCTCGCCCACCGGCAATTGCCAGAGCGCGAAGGCCGAACGTGTCTGCTGCGTCACCGAGAACTTCTCGGCCATGTTCCATGAGTTCTCGATCGGATCGGTGCGCGAGGAGAGACCCTCGGTTTCGATCTTGCCGCCAAAGATCAGCTTGCCGAATTGGTCGAGCTTGAGATCGCCCTGATATTCGGCGCCATAACGCTTGCCGTTGTAGTGGTACTTGTCCCAGGTGCGCCCCAGGCCGAAGCCGTAATCCCAATAGGAGACCGAGGAATACTTGCGGTCCGAATACTGGCCATAGACGGACAACGTGTTTTTGAGGCGGTTGTCGAAGGTGTCGAGGCTGGCCTTGACGAAGGCGGTGGTCAGCCGGGCGTCGGCCTTGCTGGGCGTATCGGGGAACCGGCCCCAGGCCTCGTCATACTGGGCCTTGTTGTAGCTGGAGGTGAGCCCTGCCTCGATGCCGAAATCCTGCGTTGGGCGCCAGCCAAGCCGCGCCGCGCCGCCAAGGCGGGCGAAGGCGTCGTTCTCAAACTTGTAGCCGGCCGGACGCTCAAGCCGGCCAATCCTGTAGCCATAGGCCGAGTATCCTGCGCCCTTTTCCCCGGCGAGCGACAGTGAGTAATCAAGATCCTTGTTTCCGCCGGAAATTGCGGCAAAGCCAAGGGTTGAACCATAGCGGCCGGTCTCGATGCTGGCGCTGCCACGGTAGCCGCCCCGGCCCTTGCGGGTGATGATGTTGATGACCCCGCCCGAGGCATCCGAGCCATAGAGCGCCGATTGCGGCCCGCGAAGCACCTCGATCCGCTCGATATCGGCGGCGACAAGCGATGCGAAGTCGAACTCGCCGGCCCCGATGGACGGATCGTTGGCGCGGATACCGTCGATCAGCACCAGCGTATGCCGGGCTTCCCCGCCCCGGATGCGGGCGAAGGCCGACTGGCCGCGTCCGCCGTTCTCGACGATGGTGACGCCGGGCATCTGGCGCAGGACATCTGCCAGATTGGTCGAGCCGGATTTTTCGATATCGTCGCGCCGGATGACGGTGACGGCGGAGCCCGAACGCGAGATCGCCTGCGCCGAGCGGTCCGGGGTCAACACGATATCGGCGCCCGCCTCCTGTGCCAGAACCGGCACGGACATAGCGACGAGAGTTCCGGCCGCCAGCGCGGCCCGGAAGGGCTTGTAGATCGACATGGTTTCTCCTGTCCGGCCCACCGCCGGCATCGAGTGATGTACCTTTGTCGACTGGCCGGTCTCCTGGCTCGCGGACGTTATGCGGCAGCTGTCTCGCCTTCCCGGCCTTGTGGCCAGTGGCGCTTGAGGCGACAGCCGCCATCCGCTTACAGTTGCGGGGGCAGCCACGGCTTGGGCTCTCTGGAGCCGCACCGTGTTCCCGTTTCACCTTTGGCTTTTCGAGCCTCTGGCACCAACGACGGCCCTTCCATGGCGGAAATCAGCGCGGCTGGCAAGGGCGTTAACAAAATCTTACTATGGGCCGGCGCGCGGTCTTGCCCTATGCGCCACCTGTTCTAGAACAGGCGCAAGCGCGAGGAACCCCACTTGAACAGTGTCTTTTCCGGTTTGCCCACCACGGTTTTTGAAACGATGTCGCGTCTTGCGCGCGAGCATGATGCCGTCAATCTCGGTCAGGGCTTTCCCGATGACCCCGGTCCGGAGGATGTGCGCCGGAAGGCAGCCGAGGCGGTGCTGACCGGCTGGAACCAGTATCCGCCGATGATGGGTCTGCCGGAGTTGCGCCAGGCCATCGCGGCGCATTACCGGCGGTTTCAGGGGCTGGACCTCGATCCTGACCGCGAGACGATGGTGACCTCCGGCGCAACCGAGGCGATTGCCGGGGCGCTGATGGCCCTGATCGAGCCCGGGGACGAGGTGGTCCTCTTCCAGCCGCTCTATGATGCCTATCTGCCTCTGGTGCTGCGCGCGGGGGGCGTGCCGCGCTTTGTCCAGCTAAGGCCGCCGCACTGGCGCTTCACTGCGGCGGATCTGGCAGCGGCCTTTTCGGACAGGACGCGCGTGGTTCTGTTCAATAACCCCCTGAACCCCGCAGGTGTGGTGTACGGGCGCGAGGATCTTGCGCTGCTCGCCGAGTTCTGCGTGCGCCACGATGCCATCGCTGTCTGCGACGAGGTTTGGGAACATGTCGTCTTCGACGGGCTGAAGCACATCCCGATGATTGCCCTGCCCGGAATGCGGGAACGGACGGTCAAGATCGGTTCGGCCGGCAAGATCTTTTCGCTCACCGGCTGGAAGGTCGGGCTGGTCGCCGCCGCTCCGCCGCTGATGGCCGTTCTGTCAAAGGCGCACCAGTTCCTCACCTTCACGACACCGCCAAACCTTCAGGCCGCCGTCGCCTTTGGCCTGATGAAGGATGATGCCTATTTTTCCGCCATGAGCGCCGGCTTTCAACGCAGCCGGGACCGTCTTGTCACCGGATTGCGCGATCTGGGGCTTGGTGTGCTGTCGAGCAGCGGCACCTACTTCGTGAATGTCGATATCGGGGCGCTGGGGGAAGGCGATGATGTCGCCTTCTGCGAGCGGCTGGTACGCGAGGTTGGCGTCGCCGCCATTCCGGTTTCTGCATTCTATGCCAAGGATGCGGTGAGAACGGTGGCGCGCTTCTGTTTTGCCAAAACCGATCAGACCATCGACCGCGCGCTGGAGCGGCTCGCCAAACTTGAAAAGTAGGTTCTTTTCGCGGCCTCATCCCTGTCATAGGCTGCGACAACAACACTGGACGTGGGAGTGGCCGGGAATGAAGAATGGATCTGTTGCGCGTTGGCTTGCCTTCGCGGTGCTGGTTTCGGCAATGCCGGCGGCAGCGCAGGAAAAGGTTGTCAACGTCTATAACTGGAACGACTACATCGCCCCCGATGTGCTGGACCTCTTCACGAAGGAGACCGGCATCAAGGTTGTCTACGACATCTACGACAACAACGAGATCGTCGAGACCAAGATGCTTGCCGGCAAGTCCGGCTACGATCTCGTGGTGCCGTCGGGCCCGTTTCTCCAGCGCATGGTCGAGGCCGGCGTCTTTGAAAAGCTCGACAAGGCGAAGCTGCCGAACCTGAAGAACCAGTGGCCAGAAATCGCGAAGAAGCTGACGGCCTATGATCCAGGCAACCAGTATGCCATCAACTACATGTGGGGCACCACCGGCATTGGCTACAATGTCGACAAGGTGAAGGCGGCCCTCGGCGATGTTCCGGTCAATACCTGGGATCTGGTGCTGAAGCCTGACGTGGTCGAAAAGCTCAAGGGCTGCGGCGTCAATGTCCTTGATGCCCCCGAAGATGTCTTCCCCGGCGTGATGCGTTACCTCGGCATGGATACGGCAGCGCCGAAGGCCGAGCAGATCACGAAGGCCGCCGAACATCTCCTGAAGATCCGGCCCTCGGTGCGCACCTTCAACTCCTCCTCCTACATCAACGATCTCGCCAGCGGCGATATCTGCATCACCATCGGCTATTCGGGCGACGTGCTGCAGGCCCGTCGGCGGGCGGAGGAGGCCAAGAACGGCGTCAACGTCCAGTATGTCATCCCGCGCGAGGGCGCCTTGATGTGGTTCGACAGTTTCGTCATGCCGAAGGATGCGCCGAACAAGGACAATGCCTACGCGTTCCTCAATTTCATGATGCGGCCGGATATTGCGGCAAAGAACGCCAATGCCATCAGCTACGCCAGTGGCAATCTCGCTGCAAAGGCCGAGATCCGGCCGGACATTCTCAACAATCCGAACATCTACCCCGATCCGGCGACCTTCGCGCGGCTCTTTACCAATTCGGCCTATCCTGCGCCGGTCCAGAAAGTGGTGACGCGCCAGTGGACGCGGGTGAAGACCGGGAAATGACGGAGGATCGCCGTTTTCCCTTTCCGGTTCTGCTGGCCGACATCGGCGGCACCAACGCGCGCTTTGTGCTGAAAACCGCGCCCGGTGCCCCGGCGTCCGCCATGGTCAAACTGGGGACGGACGCCTTTCCCAATTTCGCGGAAGCGGCGCGCGCGGCAATCGTCCAGGGCGGTTTTCCCGCACCGAAAAGCCTGCTGGTCGGCGCGGCCGGGCCGGTGATCGGGCGCGGCGTTCATCTCACCAATGCCCGCTGGACCATTGACGGGCCGGATATTCTTTCCAGTCTCGGGCTCGAACAGGGGATGCTGCTCAATGACTTCGAGACGCTGGCGCTGACGGTGCCGGCGTTGATGCCGGGGGATTACTGCACCATCGGCCCCGATCGGGCCGGCCATGGCCTTGCGGCGGTCGTCGGGCCGGGTACGGGGCTTGGCGTCGGCGCCGTGCGGGAGGTGCGGGGCCGCATCCTGCCCCTGTCATCGGAAGGCGGGCACATGGCGCTGGCCGCCGGCACGGCGGAAGAGGCGGCGGTGCTCGCCCGCCTCGTGCCGGGTTTGCAGCGCCCGACAGCGGAACAGGCGCTGGCAGGTCCCGGCCTGCCGCGCATCGCTGCGGCGCTGGCGGCGCTGGAGGGCGCACCGGATCCGATGTGGAGCCCTGCCGATGTCATTGCCAAGGCCGATGAGAATGCGCTCGCGCGCCGTACGGTGCAGGTGTGGCTTGATCTTCTTGCCCGCTACTGCGGCGATATCGCGCTTGCATTTCTTGCCGAGGGCGGGGTCTGGCTGGCCGGTGGCATTCTGCCGCGCATGGTCCAAATGATCGACGGCTGCCGCTTTCACAGGCTGTTTGCCGAACATCCGACACATGCTGGCTGGCTCGCCCTTCGACCCGTGCGGCTGATCACAGCAACCGAACCGGCCTTCATCGGCCTTGGCGCGCTGGCCGATGCGCCAGAACGGCAGGAACTCAACTGGCAGGACCGGCTCTGGCGCTGACCTCAGGCCGCGCGCGAAGTGTCGCCCTGCGTCAGAATGGAATAGAGCGCATCCGCATCGCGCGAGCTTCGCAGGGCGGCAACAACGGAGGGTGTGCGCAGCAAACGGGCCACCCGGGCCATGCCCTGAAGATGGTCGGCACCGGCCCCCTCGGGCGCCAGCAGCACGAAGATCAAATCGACAGGCAGCCCGTCAACCGCCTCGAAATCCACAGGCCTGTCGAGCCGGGCGAATACGCCGAACAACCGACCGAGCCGGGCAAAACGCCCGTGCGGAATGGCTAGGCCATTGCCGATGCCGGTTGAGCCGAGCCGTTCGCGCTGAAGCAGGGCATCGAAAATGTCGCGCTCGTCAAGATCGCTGCCACGCGCTGCCATGGCAGCAAGTTCCTGAAGAACCTGCTTCTTGCTGTTCGCCTTGAGCCCGGCAGACACCATGCCGGGCGGAAGAATTGAACCAAGTTTCATGAGGCGAAATCTTGCGCGTTTGTCCTACGGTCGGTTCGGGGATGCATTACGCACCCCCGGCAAACAAGACAAGCAAGCCGGATGCCGCTTATCTCTACCTCCTGGACGGCCCGAAGACTCAGCCGATGTCGACCCAGCCGTAGTGACCATCCGGACGGCGGTAAAGCACATTCACGCGGCTAGTGCCAGCATTGCGGAACACCAGCACCGGATTTTTATTGGCTTCGAAGGCCGCGACAGCTCCCAGCACGGTCATCGTCCGGGCATCCGCCACGGGTTCGGCGACAATGGCGGCACCGGCCGAGGTTGTCTCGATCACGTCCACTTCGTCATCATCCCCATCCGGGACGGGACCAGCGTCAACCTTGCCGTTGCCGACACCATGGGCCACATGATCGGATCGCCGGCGCTTGTGTCGCCTGAGTTGCTTGGCGATTCGCTCGACGGCGACCGAAAGGCTGGCATAGGCATCCTGTGCCTCGCCGGTGACGTGCAGATCCGGTCCGTGTGCAAGGTGGATTGTGCAATCGGTCCTGAAGCCAAGACCGTCCTTGACCACTGTCACATGGCCGGAATAGCCGCCTTCTGCATATTTTGCGACGGCGTCATTGATCTTTTCCTCGGCCTGGTTGCGCAGGATATCGCCGATATCAAGATTCTTTCCGGTAACACGTAATCCCATGAAACACCTGTCTGTTGCATCGGCGAATCCTCCCCGCCGACCTCGCTAGGCTAGATCAAGGCAAGGCAAAGGGGAAACAGGTTTTCGCGTCCGCTGCGGGCAGCGTTGATCATTCGTTGCGATTCACCCGGCCTGTCGCGAAACATCCGCCGCCTTTTCACGCCGCCGCACGGAAGATGAGGGAATGCGCATGCTCTCGCGATATTTGGCAACCGTGCGCCGGGCAATATCAATACCGATTGCCTTCAGCGCCTCGACAATCGCATCATCGGACAGGATCGCGCCGGGTGCTTCCGCCTCGATCATCTGTCGGATGCGGTGGCGCACGGCTTCGGCGGAGAAAGCCTCCCCGCCGTCGGCAGAGGAGATGGCGGTCGAGAAGAAATACTTCATCTCGAACAGGCCCCGCGGTGTCGCCATGTATTTATTGGCGGTGACACGAGAGATCGTCGATTCGTGCATCTGCACCGCGTCCGCGATGGTCTTGAGGTTGAGCGGCCTCAGATGCGCGACACCATAGGTGAAGAACCCGTCCTGATGCCGCACGATCTCGCTGGCCACCTTGAGGATGGTCCGGGCCCGCTGTTCGAGGCTGCGAACAATCCAGGTCGCGTTTGTCCATGCCTCATCGGCAAAGGATCGGACGCTGTTTTCCGAATCACGGGCGATGCGGGCATAGAAGCTGCGATTGGCAATGACGCGCGGCAGGGCGTCCGAATTCAGATCGACACGCCAACCACCATCGGGGGCCGCGCGCACGATCACATCGGGCGTCACCGGTTCGGCGGGCGGCGCGGAAAAGCGCAGGCCAGGCTTGGGGTCGAGCTGGCGGAGTTCGCGCACCATGTCCGCCATGTCCTCGTCATCGACACCGCAGCGTTTGCGCAGGGTCGCGAAATCCCGTTTGGCAAGCAGGTCGAGGTTTTCAGTCAGCGCCTGCATGGCCGGATCGAAACGGTCCCGCTCCTTCAGTTGAAGGGCAAGGCATTCAGCCAGAGACCGCGCGCCGATCCCCGGGGGGTCGAACGTCTGGATCAGGCGCAGGGCCTCTTCGACCTCCTCGATCGACACGCCGAGGCGCTGGGCCAGTTCGCCCACCGATTCGGCAAGATAGCCCGTGGGGTCGATCGCCTCGATGATCACACTGCCGATCAGCCGGCGCGTCCCCTCGGGCAGGGCCTCGGAGAGCTGATGGTGCAAATGTTCGGCAAGGCTCGTTTCGGCGGTCAGATACGCTTCAAGATTGGGGTCGTCACCATCAAGCCCGGCCGCGCCGCCGCCACCGCGCATATCCCAGAAGGGGCTGTCGCTGGGGGCATCGGCAGGTCCTGCGGCAGGCGCGGACGCCGCCTCGTCCGGGAAGGCGTTCTCAAGATCGGTGCCGAGGTCGCGTTCCAGCGATTCTCGATCTGCCGGCATCCGGTCAAGGGCCCAGTCGCCGTCCTCGCGCTGCTCCGGCCCGGTATCGGGCGCATCCTGCTGAAAGGGCGCATCCTCATCATTTTCGCCCCGTTCAAGCAGGGGATTGCGTTCAAGCTCGGCCTCGACGAAGGCGCTGAGTTCGGTGGTCGAAAGCTGCAGCAGCTTGATCGCCTGCAACAGTTGCGGCGTCATGACCAGAGACTGGCTTTGACGCATCACAAGTTTCGGACCGATTGCCATCGCGCGACGCTAAACCCTTGAATTTCGGTGATGAGGACACCGCATGGGAAACATGCTTGCCCGGGCATCGCTTAAGGATGCCTTGCCGATGCAGGTTTAGCACATTTCTTGCTTGACCAAAGATAAACGGCAGAAGGGCCCGCTGCGCGCCCTACATCCGGAAATCCTCGCCGAGATAGAGCCGGCGGACATCCTTGTTCGCAATGATATCCTCGGGCGAGCCTTCCATCAGCACCTGACCGGAGTGGATGATATAGGCCCGGTCAATCAGCCCGAGCGTCTCGCGCACGTTATGGTCGGTGATGAGCACGCCGATGCCGCGCGCCGTCAACTGGTGAACGAGCGCCTGGATGTCACCGACCGCGATCGGGTCGATGCCGGCGAAGGGCTCGTCCAGCAGCATGAAGGAGGGGCGCCCTGCCAGCGCCCGGGCGATCTCGCAACGCCGGCGTTCACCACCCGAAAGCGCGATGGAGGGGGATTTTCTAAGGCGCGCGATGTTGAACTCGTCGAGCAGCGCGTCGAGTTCGCGCTCCCGCTTCTTGCGGTCCGGTTCCACCACCTCCAGCACGGCGCGGACATTCTCCTCGACAGTCAGGCCACGGAAGATCGAAGCTTCCTGCGGCAGATAGCCGATGCCGAGCCGTGCCCGCCGGTACATTGGCAAGGGGGTGATGTTGTGGCCATCCAGCGAAATCTCGCCCTTGTCGGCCGGCACCAGACCGGTGATCATGTAGAAGATCGTTGTCTTGCCTGCGCCGTTGGGGCCGAGCAGGCCAACAGCCTCGCCCTTGCGCACGGATAGCGAAGCACCGCGGACAACCTCGCGACCGCGATAGCTCTTGCCAAGATTATGGGCGGAAAGAATGTCCTTGCCCTGCTCGACCTCCCGGATCGGTGTCAGGACATGCGGCATTGCAACACTGGCCTCCACCGGCGCCGGAGCTGGCGGCGCGGGTATGGACAGCGGAGGCACGGAACGCGCGCCCCGCAGACGATTGAGGAGGGACTGAATCACCATCGCACCATGGCACGTCGCCCTATGCCGCGTCCACAGCGCCTAGCGCGTCTTGGGCGCGGACGCCTCGGCGCCGCCCGGTGCCTGCCCGGGCGTGAAGATGCCCCGGACGCGCCCGCCCTCGACGGCGGCCACGCCGGATTTCGTGTTGTAGGTCATCTTGTTGCCGGCCTGCACATTGTCGCCATCGGTAATCACGACATTGCCTGTCAGCGTCACGATATCATTTTCGTAGACGAGCAAGTTGGCCGTTGCACTCTGCTTTTCCTGATTGATCGTCACCGGGCCGTGGCATTCCAGCCGCTTCAGCCCGCTGGCACCGGGATCGCCTGCGGATTTTGCGGCAGCCGGCGTTGCCGCGCCCCCCTTGAGCGATTGCTTGGTCTGTTCCGAACTCGATTTTTCAAAAAAGATGACGAGCTTGTTGACACAGCGCATCGTCATCTTGCCCTGAATCACCACGACATCGCCCGAATAGGTCGCGGAATTCTGCTCCTGTTTTACTTCGAGGCGATTTGCATCGATCTTGTAGGGGTCCTTGGAGCCGGAACCGAAGCCGGAGAGCGGCGAATTCGGCCGCGCCTTTGCCGATTCGGCAGCCTTGGGCTTGGCGCCCTGCGCAAGCGCGGGATCAGCGAACACGGCAAGGACAGTCAGCGCGGAAAGGGAGGTGCGAAGCATCATCACTGGGGGGAAGCCTGTGTTGCGGGCGCGGGCTCGGTGTTGACGAACTCGCTTTTGACATTGCCCTCGAAGATGGCGGACTTGCCATTATCCAGAATTTGTAGCCGGTCCGACTTCACCCAGCCGTTCGGCAGGGTGAGGTCGACGGGATGATTGGACAAAAGTGTGCCCTTTTTCAGGTCGATCTCAGCGCTTTTGAGCTTCAACGCCATGCCCGTATCCGTGCTGAAGCGGACATCCGTATCGACCGTCAGGAATTCCTTGGCGGAATCATAGACCCCTGTCGCCGCCGACATGTTCGCCCAGGACCCTTTCTGCATCTCGATCCGCGCCACGGGTTTGATCAACTCGACCAGATTGGGCTTCTTGAGGTCCTGAACCGCCGAGTCGGCCACGACATCATAGGCCGTGTTGTCCTTCTTGAAGCCTGAAACCTTTGGCTGTTCCATCGTCAGCTTGGAGCCCTGAAGCCCCACGGTCGAAACCGACACGTCGGGAACCACCGCACGAAAGGGGTTAAGGAACCGCACCACGATGACCAGCGCAATCGCCGCCGCGCATCCCATGGGGATCGCTTTTCGGAGCATCCTGACCCGCGCCGAATGCCGCTCCGCATCACGAAAGGCCTGTTCGGACGCCGAAGGCGGCGCAACATCAGACCCAGCGTCCTTGCGGGCGCTGCCGGGAATGCCGAACGCAGCCATCTTGCCGCGCAGAAGCGTGATGCCAACCATGTGATCGTATACGATGAGGCCGCAATGGCGAAGTTATGGCGACGGCGTTTATTCCCGGCAAAGCCGGGCAAATTTTCCTATTCGTGAGCAAAAATATCGGTTTCGGGCCAGCCGGCGAGATCGAGCATGGCCCGGGTCGGCAGGAAGCGGAAGCAGGATTCAGCCAGCTGCGTCCGCCCCTCGCGCGCGAGCATCGCATCGAGCTTCGTCTTCATGGCATGAAGATGCAACACGTCCGAGGCGGCATAGGCAAGTTGTGCCTCGCTGAGCGTGTCGGCAGCCCAGTCGGACGATTGCTGCTGCTTGGAAATCTCGATGCCGATGAGTTCGCGCGCCAGATCCTTCAGTCCGTGCCGGTCCGTATAGGTTCTGACCAGCTTCGAGGCGATCTTGGTGCAGTAGACCGGCATCGGCATGACCCCGAAGGCACGGTAGAGCACGGCAAGATCGAAGCGGGCAAAATGGAACAGTTTCAGGATCGTCGGATCGCCGAGGCTGGCGGCAAGGTTCGGGGCCTCCCGCTGGCCACGGGCGATCTGCACCACATCGGCTGTGCCATCCCCGAGGGACAACTGCACCACGCACAACCGGTCGCGCAGCACATTGAGGCCAAGCGTCTCGGTGTCGATGGCAACCACGGACCCTGCGGGGAGGGGAGCGGGCAAGTCGCCCTTGTGGAAACGGATCGTCACGGCAGCCTCCGGCGGAAAAGATGACATGCTCTAACCTGATTGCCCTTCTCCGCCAAGCGCCGGCTTCCGGATGGCTGAAAACTGCTCTAAGCGGTTTACATGGTCCAGCTTCCCTTTCAGCGCGCGATCCGCGGGCGTCTCTTCTGGTTTGTCGCCGATCCGGCTCACGAGGGCGCGCGCGCCTGGCGCTATATCGAGGATGGAATGATCCTCATCCGCAACGGTCTGATCACGGCCGTGGGCGAGGCTGCCGTTCTGGAGCGGCAGATGCCGGCAGGCATCGAGGTGGTGCATGGCGGGCGCAACCTGGTGATGCCGGGCTTCATCGATCCACACATCCACATTCCGCAGACGCAGGTCATCGCCTCCTATGGTGCGCAGCTGATCGACTGGCTCAACCGCTACACCTTTGTCGAAGAGCAACGCTTCGCCAATCCGGCCCACGCGCGGACCAATGCGACATTTCTGATGGATACGCTGCTGCTGAATGGCACGACGACCGCCGTGGCATTCGGCTCGGTTCATCCCGTCTCGGTCGAGGCGTTTCTGGCCGAAGCCGACCGCCGCAACGCCCGCATGGTCGCCGGCAAGGTGATGATGGACCGGAATGCGCCACCCGCTCTGCTGGATACGCCGGAACAGGGCTATGAGGACACCAAGGCGCTGATCGAGCACTGGCATGGCCGCGGCCGGCAGATGTGCGCGATTGCGCCGCGCTTTGCCATTACGTCTTCGCCGACCCAATTGGAAGCGGCGGGGGCGCTGGCAAAGGAATTTCCAGAGTGCCTGATCGAAACGCACCTCGCCGAGAATCATGCCGAGATCGCGCTGGTGCGCGAGCTCTATCCCGATTGTTGCGACTATACCGATGTCTATGACCACTTCGGGCTTCTGGGGCCGAAGAGCCTTTTCGGCCACTGTGTCCACCTCGGTCCGCGTGAACGCGCGCGGCTTGAGGAAAGCGGCAGTGTCGCCGTCCATTGCCCAACCTCGAACCTGTTCCTCGGCTCCGGCCTGTTCGATCCCGCCGGGCTCAGGACGGCAATCGCCACCGATATCGGCGCCGGCACCAGCTATTCAATGCTGGCGACACTGAACGAAGCCTACAAGGTGCAGCAGTTGCAGGGCCGTTCGCTCTCTCCCATGGCAGCCTTTTTCGCCATCACTCTCGGCAACGCCCGGGCGATCGGTCTTGAAAGCCGCATCGGCAGCTTCGCGCCAGGACGCGAGGCCGATCTTGTCATGCTGGACGCCTGCGCAACCTCCACCATGGCCCATCGCATGGCGCGTGCGCAATCGCTGGACGACGAACTTTTCGTGCTGATGACGCTCGGCGACGATCGGGCCGTCGCTGCCACCTATCTGATGGGCGAGCGGGTTGTGCCGTCCAGTATCGGGCGCCTGTCGTGAGCGAATAGCCGGAGGCTACAGGTCTCAGCCGCCGTAGCGCTGTTCGAGGAAGGCGAGCACCAGCCGCGCCACCTGCGGGTTGCCGCCCGCCGGCAGACCATTCGCATCTGACAGCGACCAGCCGTAGATGTCGAAGTGGATGTGATGCGCGGCCTTTTCGACAAAACGTCGGAGGAACAGAGCCGCCGTGATCGAGCCTGCCATGCCGCCGGTGCCGGAATTGTTGAGGTCGGCCACCCTGCTGGCGAAGATGCTGTTGTAGGGCGCCCACAGCGGCAGGCGCCACACCGGATCGTTCACCGCGCGGCCGGCGGACAGAATGGCCTCAGCCACCGCATCGTCTTCCGTGTAGAAGGGCGGCAGATCCGGCCCCAGCGCCACGCGCGCCGCACCTGTCAGGGTCGCAAAATCGAGGATCAGCTCGGGCGCCTCCTCATCGGCAAGAGCGAGAGCATCAGCAAGAATCAGCCGGCCCTCGGCGTCGGTGTTGCCGATCTCCACCGTAAGACCCTTGCGGCTGGTCAGTACGTCGCCGGGGCGGAAGGCGCTGGCGGAAATCGCATTCTCAACAATCGGCACCAGGACACGCAAGCGAACCGGCACCCTGGCTTGCGCAATCATCCAGGCGGCAGTGAGCGCTGTTGCCGCCCCGCCCATGTCCTTTTTCATCAGTTCCATCGCCGAGGCCGGCTTGATGTCGAGGCCTCCGGTGTCGAAACAGACGCCCTTGCCGACCAGCGTCACCTTGGGATGGCGTTCATCGCCCCAGGAAAAATCGATGAGGCGCGGCTCTTCGCTGGCGGCGCGGCCCACCGCATGGATCATCGGGAAGTTCTTTTTCAGCAGCTTCTTGCCAGCGATTTCCTTTGCTTCGGCGCCGATGGCATCGGCGAGCTTCAGCGCAGCGGCGGCCAGCGCATCCGGCCCCATGCTGGCGGCGGGGTTGTTGATGAGTTCACGCCCGAAACCGACCGCCTCGGCGATGGCCGATATGCGTTTGCCGTCGACACCCTTCGGAATCACAAGACGGGCCTTGGGTTTGGCAATCGTCTTGAATTGCGTGAAACGATATGTGGCCATGGCAAAGGCCAGCGTCTGGAGATCAGCGTTCTCGGGCACGGGGTCGAAGGCATAGGTGCCCTCGGGCAGCGCTGCGGGCAGGCGCGCGGCGAGAAACAGGTCGGGCCTGACGGCATCGGCGCCGATCAGTACCCGCTCGATGTTACCCGCCGCCCCCGGCACCAGTGCGATACGTCCGGCCGTCGCCTTGTAGTCCGTCACTTCCAGCCAGCGGCGGGCGGTGGCGGATAGCTGCGCGACTGCATCGGCCAGCGATGCCTCGGTCACGACCGTGATCGGGCAGGTTCCGGCGGAGCGTTTGGCGGCGAGAGCGGAATGGAGCATGGCAACCTTCGAGCGGTGGGGATCAGGTCCGGCATTAACCAAGGATTAGCGTTAACGAACTATTGCTGGAAGCGTTCAAGCGCCCTTGCGGCGGGTAAAAAAGGTTGAAACGATGCTGCCTTCCCCCAAGCGGATCCGCAATGCAATGAAGCGCCTCGGCGCCATTGCCATGCTGACGCTGGCGCTCACGGCGTGCCGCAACACCCCCATCGATTTCACGGCATCCATCGCCGGACAGGGCGATCTGAGCGAAGCCGGGTTGAAGCGCCAGGCCGATGCGCTTGGCCGGGCCTATGACCGCAAGCCCGGCGAGAAGGTCGTGTCGCTGCGTTACGCGCAGGTGCTCCGACAGTTGGGCCAGCATGCCCAGGCAGTGGCGGTGCTCCAGCGTGCCTCCGTCGCCAATCTCAACGATACCGATGTCAGCGCCGCCTACGGCAAGACCCTTGTCGATGTCGGGCGCTATCGCGAGGCTGGAGAGGTTCTGTCCCGCGCCCACACCCCGGACCGTCCGAACTGGCGCGTGCTGTCGGCCCAGGGCACGGTGGCTGACCAGATGGGCGATCATGTCCGCGCCCAGCAGTTTTATGAGAACGCGCTTCAGGTCTCGCCGGGCGAGCCGACGGTTCTTGCCAATCTTGGCTTGTCCTACGCGCTGTCGCGGCGGCTGGGCGATGCCGAACGGGTTCTCCGGCAGGCGGCGGCGGACCCACGCGCCGACAATCGTGTGCGCGCCAACCTCGCGCTTGTCCTCGCCCTTTCGGGCAAGTTCAACGAATCCGAGACTGTTGCCCGCAAGGATCTCGCCCCCCGCGAGGCGGAGGCCAATGTCCAGGGCATTCGCAAGATGATTTCGCAGACCAACACCTGGGCGGAAATCCAGAAGGCCGAACTCGACCGCAAGAAGAAGTAACCCTGCCGCTCGGCCCTGAAGCCTCTTGCCTGTCACCACCTGATCCCCTACGCCTCAGATCGGATTTTGGCTGAGGCAGGACAGATGCAACATACCCATCCCGAGTGGCTCTCCTCCATCGAGGAACTGGTCGAGGACGCGCGCAACGGTCGCATGTTCATCCTCTCCGATGACGAGGATCGCGAAAACGAAGGTGATCTCGTCATCCCCGCCTCGATGATCACGCCCGAGGCGATCAATTTCATGGCCCGCTACGGGCGCGGTCTCATCTGCCTTGCCATGACCGGCGAACAGGTCGAGCGGCTGAATCTGCCGCTGATGTCCGCGCAGAACCATGCGCCACACAAAACCGCGTTCACTGTCTCCATCGAGGCGCGCGAGGGCGTGACCACCGGCATATCCGCCGCAGACCGGGCACGCACCGTGGAAGCCGCCATCGACCTTGAGGCGACGTCGCGCTCCATTGTCACCCCCGGGCATATTTTCCCGCTCGTCGCGCAGAATGGCGGTGTTCTGGTCCGCGCCGGCCACACCGAGGCGGGCGTCGACATTTCCCGGCTGGCGGGGCTCAATCCATCCGCCGTGATCTGCGAGATCATGAACGATGACGGCACCATGGCCCGGATGCCGGACCTTGTGAAGTTTGCGCAGACACATGGTCTGAAGATCGGCACCATCGCCGATCTGATCGCCTATCGCCGACGCACGGAAAAGCTGGTCAGTCTGGTCGCTGAAGCACCGTTCGAGAGCCGCTGGGGCTCGGGTTTCACCCTGAAGGTCTATGCAAGCCGCATCGGCTATGCCGAGCATATCGCGTTGGTGAAGGGCGACATCACCACCGATGAGCCCTTGCTGGTGCGCGTCCACCAATCGAGTTTCCTGGCCGATGGTCTTGGCGATCTCAACGCCGTGCAACGCCCGGGCGAACTCGAGGCCACCATTCGGATGATCTCCGACAAGGGGCGCGGCGTGATCGTGATCATCCGCGATGTCTCGCCCGCCGGCCTCAGCCAGACAATCCAGATGCGCACCGGCAGCGAGTCGCAGAAATGGACTGGAGAACTCAGGCACTACGGCATCGGTGCCCAGATCCTTCAGGATCTCGGGGTGCGCAGCATGATCCTCGTCTCGAACCAGCGTCGGACCATTGTCGGGCTCGATGGCTACGGCATCACGCTTGCCGGCCACGCCCCCATTCCGCCGGTCGAACTGTGAGCGGGCGGCTGGCACAGCGATTCTACGTCATTACTGCCGAACCAACCGAAACGGCGGCAGCACGATCAGTGGCAACAGACGCACATCTTGCATGGCTTGCCGACCTTCAGGCCCGGGGGGTGCTGCTGCTGGCCGGACCGTTCTGCGATGAACGGGGCGTCTCGACCGGCGGCGGCATGTTTATCATCCGCGCCGCGAGCCTCGCGGATGCCGAGGCCATCGCCGCTACCGATCCCTACAACGCCCACCGCTTCCGCATCGCCCATGTGCGGCCCTGGCGCGTCGACCAGGCACAGGCAAGCCTCGTTCAGACCCTGTCCCAGGGTTCAGACCCATAACCAGAATCCGACGGTTGCCGCGATGCAGATCGCGGCAAGGACGTTGGCGGCGTTCCGGTCATAGCGTGTGGCGGCGCGGCGGAAGTCCTTCAGGCGGCAGAACGTCCTCTCGATGGCGTTTCGATGCCGGTAGATGACAGGCGAGAAGCAACTTTTTCCAGATGCGATTGGCTCCGGGCGGGGTGTTCGGCACTGTGCCGCGCTCTTCGACCTGTCGACGCGGGGGCATTGCTGTCATAGCCCTTGTCCGTGTGCAGGATTTTGCCGGGCGAAAGGCGTCGTAGTAGGGCTGATCCAGCTGATCACCCGCCGCTCATCAACACAAGTCTTTCCGTGCGTATCCGACGGAAAAGGCGGCAAAATCCGTGAAAACTGCGCGCAGCGACAAAGACCAGATATCCATCGCCGGTCAGGCGTTTCGCGATGCTCTGACCCATACCGGAGGAAGCTCCGGTCACGAGGGCAGCGATCTGGCTTGGTGTCTTCATGTCAGCACCCCAAACTCTTTGACGAGAAGTCGGCATGGCTTGCTCATAACGTCATGGCGTTGGCGAAAGACACCAGGATCATTGCAAAAGACGTCATGTCGAGGATGGCGACATCAAAGCGCCTTCATTTTGGTCGCTCCTGAGAATAGCTTGGACCGTTGAGAAATGACGTCAGGTTGCGCCCTTCGATGCTCTGGTGAACCGTTCCGGCGTGATCAGAATGGTTTAAAATGACCGACTATCAGCGATCTAAACGTCGTTACATCTGCTGCGGATCTTCCTTATCAAGTTCAGCCATAAATTCAGCAACGACTTCAGGATCGGCTGCAACCACGTGTTTGGCCTCGGGATAGCGACTGCCTGCAACGTCTTCAGCAAATTCGCGAAATGCCTCGATCCGCTCGGCTTGCAGCCGATCATACTCGGCGGCAAAGTTCCGGTACGTCTTGGAGTGACGCGGATAATGTCCGTTGTGCGCTCCAAGCACATCCGTCGCGAACAGATACTGGCCGTCGCACCCCGCGCCTGACCCCATCGAGAGAACGATCAGCGAGGTTCTTCGGGCGATTTCGGTTGCCACAGCTTCGGGCACAACCTCGAGTTCGGCCATCACGGCGCCGGACTTCTCCAATTCCCGGATTTGCTGCATCACCAGTTTGGCCGTCTCGACAGTCTTTCCGACGGCCTTGAAGCCGCCTGTCCACGTCGCCTTCGACGGGATGAGCCCGGCGTGTCCACAGACCGGGATTCCCTCCTCCGCGAGCCGCCGGACCACGCGCATGCTGGCGGCGCAATAGACCGCATCCGCTCCAGCGCGGCGCATCTCAAACGCCGCCCGCAGATACTCCTTGGGCGTCGCGTAAATGCCGTAACTCAGGCTGGTGACGCAGAACACGGTGGGCGCCGCACTGCGGAATTGCGGATTTTGTAAGAGGTGCGGAGCAACCGAAATGAGGTCGATCCCCGCCTGCTCGGCTGCGGCTGCGTCTTCGATGCTTTCGCAGCGGAGCATCGTCAGCTGGCGACGCCCCTTGAGCGCCTGCAAGTCTGCAACCGTCAATTTCTTGCCGCTCATGGCCTGTTCTTACCGCTCACGTCCAGCACCATCGCTTTGAACCTACCTGTCCATCGCAAGATGGCGTTATTGTTCCGGGTGCGGCATCAAAGCCAGATCTTGCGCTCGCGCTGGACAAGGCGTCGCCGTCGCAGGCAGCGAGCGTTCCACGCAATAATTTGGATCCTTCACCTGCTTCAGGATCGCCGGGATGATCTCGCGATAGGCAGCCCAGAGACCGGGATATGGAGCCGGCGTATCGTGTTTCATAAGCGCGTGAAGGCGGGGCAGCGCGTGATACGGCACCATCGGGAACATGTGGTGCTCGATATGATAGTTCATGTTCCAATACACAAAGCGGAACAATGGGTTCATCATCAAGGTGCGGGAGTTGAGGCGATGGTCGAGCACATCCTCTGCCAGCCCCGCATGTTGGGTAAGGTCGAAAAGCCGGGCCAGCCATGCGCCATACATCGTCGGCAGGATGCCGACCAGCAGGACGGGTATCCAGCTTTGCATGTAAAGCGCCGCAGCGATTGAGGTCGCATGGATCGCCAGCCAGATGCGCGCCGTCATGAATACCTTCGGCCACATGCTTTCGGGCACGAACGTGCGTTCGTCCGCAGTCAGCCGTCCAACGCTGTGGCGAAGCATCGAGCGAACCGCCTTGTAAACCCCTTCGCCAGCGATGAAGCTGAGGAGGATGATCGGAATGTTCGGCGGCCGCTTGACCGCGATCTCCGGGTCGCGACCGACGATCAACGTGTCGGTGTGGTGGCGGGCATGGCTCCAGCGCGTGATCTCCGGCTCGCGCATAATCATGAAGCTGGCGAGTTGATAGACGACATCGTTCATCCACGCCGACTTGAACGCGGTGCGATGCCCGCATTCATGCCAACGAGAATCTGAGGCAGAGCCGTAAAGAACGCCGTAGACCACGAAGAACGGCACGGCTGCGGCGCTGCCCCAGAATAGGGTGCCCCCGGCCGCCGAAGCGAGCAGCAGCCCCCACCATATGGCGGTGTCGCGCAGTGCCGGGCCGTCGTCGCGCTGCATCAGCGCCTTCATGTCCTGACGGTCGAGCGCGGTCCGGTACCATTGAGCTGCAACATGGCCGGAATCCTGCGAGGACTTGGCGCTCGATCCCGCCAAACTGTAATCACGCGCCCTAGCGGCCATCGCGAGGCTCCCCTGTCGTTCTGGGCAAGGGTACTGCCTGCGTTGCGGACAGCAACGCCATTTGATATTTTCTCTCAAACATGTCAATTTTTGAGAGAAATATGTCAAATGGACAGGCCGCTGCGGGTTACGTTGGCTGATGTCGCCAGAGCGGCGGGCGTAAGCCTTGCGACCGTCGATCGTGTGCTGAACGGGCGTACCCCCGTCAGCGACAAGCGCTCGGCGCTGGTTTACGAAGCCGCCCGGGCTTTGCACTATCACGGCGTGCCAGCGATGCGCGCGCGGTTGCCGGCTAGACGCGCTGTCGTCCGCATCGGCCTCGCAATGCGCCGCCGCCACAACCCGTTTTATGTGGCGCTTGAAGCGGCGGTCCGTCTCGCCGCGATCAAATGTTCCGATGCGGACGTCGATCTGAAGATCGCATATCAAACGAATAATTCGCCGCAGGAAGCCGCATCCCTGATCCAGCAACTTTCTGAGACCTGTCACGCCGTCGCGCTGATGGCGCCCGATCATCGCGCTGTTTCCGACGCCGTCGTGAAAGCTCGGGACAGAGGAGTGCTGATCTTCTCGCTCCTGTCTGACTTCGCGATTGATGCCCGGCAGGCGTATATCGGCCTCGACAACCGAAAAGCGGGACGAACGGCGGCATGGGGCGTCACCCACACCGCACGCAAAGCCGGCGCGCTCAGCATTGTGGTCGGCAATTACAGCTATCTCGCGCAAGAAATGCGGGAGGCGGGCTTTCGCGGGTATATCCGCGAGCAGCAGCCCGGCTTTGATGTCGTCGACACGGTTGCCTCGGCCGAATCCGAGGATGGCGTCCGACATGCGGTTGAGCAGTTGCTCGAAAAGCATCCCGATCTTGTCGGCCTTTACGTCGCCTCGGGCGGTTTTGAAGGCGCCATTGAGGCCCTGCGGCGGACGGACAGGCTCGGACAAGTGGCGTTGGTCTGCAACGAGATCACCCCCAGTTCCCGCGAGGCCCTGATCGAGAACTCCGTCGGCATGATTATCGCCACGCCGGTGGAGCAATTGGCTCAGCTATTGATTAAGGAGGCCGTCCTTGCCGTGAACAGAGACGGCGAGGAACTCTCTAAGCCCGGACCACTTCCGTTTGAACTCTACGTCTCGGAAAATATCTGAAGCGTCGGCGATACGCTGCAAGATGATCGATCACCGAGGGGCACTCGAAGATATTTTTTTGCCTGCTGCATATCCATCGGGCTTGAGCAACGCCGGTTCTACATGCCCTTTGCCCTGGCGGCAGGAGTTTGTCGGGTTGAAGTGTGCTCATGCCAAGCGGATGACGAATCTCGAAGCGGAGAATGCTCGTCTCCGATCTGACGCCCGGCAAGATGATCCTTGCGAAGGCGGCAGCACTGTCGTGAATCGTGTGCTTGGGGCCATGGTGACGCCGCAGGAGGGCGCATATGGCAATCAGGACAAACATACTGGATCAGCCGCCGGCTGCCCGATGGCTGCGAAAGTTTTGGCCTCGGAAGTCGCGCTGTTGGCCTTTTCGGCCGTTTTCTGTTGGCTTGGATCACCGCCTGAGGCCAACAAGACCTTGGCTTCATCGCGCAGTTTGCGCGCCTGTTGCAGAGTGATGGAAGGATAGGGACCAAGCGCCAACATGCGCTGCTGTCCGCTCAGGCGGTAGGCGAGATACCAATTCCGGCCGCCTGATGGCGAGATCCAGATCTGCAATCCGCCACCATCGGACAATTTCTGAATGGAATCGCCCGGCCGTTTGGTTCGGATCTTTGCATCTGTCAGCGGCATCTTTTGGCCTCGCGCTTGTTGGCTTCGTGAAAAGCCAACATTGAGGCCAACAAATTTGTTGGCTTGTGGCGAAGGTAAGCGAAGCCCTGCGAAGATAATTTCGCTGGGTTCCACTGAATTTGCGGGGAATTTCGAATTTCTATGAACCATCACGAAGGATGGTTTGGTGCCCAGGAGAGGACTCGAACCTCCACGGCTTTCACCACTGGTACCTGAAACCAGCGCGTCTACCAATTCCGCCACCTGGGCACTGGCGCTGCTCATAGAAGGCCGCTCCCGCCCTTGTCAATCACTTATCGACATTCCGTCGCACGGGTGTGTTCCGCCCCTGTACAGCGCGGGCGGGATTGACTAGATCGGAAGAGAGGGCGAAGAGGCTGCGCCTGCGCGCGATTGCGCGGCGGGCCCTGAGTGGAGAGCGGCATGACGGCGAAACTGGTCACAGTATTTGGCGGGTCGGGGTTTGTCGGGCGGCATCTGGTGCGCGCGCTGGCGCGGCAGGGCTGGCGCGTCCGGGTTGCGGTGCGGCGGCCTGATCTTGCCGGCCATTTGCAGCCCCTCGGCATCGTCGGACAGATCCAGCCGGTGCAGGCGAATTTGCGCTACCGCGCTTCGGTCGAACATGCGATGGCAGGCGCCGACGCCGTGGTCAATCTCGTCGGCATCATGGCCGAGAGTGGCCGCCAGACCTTCGGCGCCGTGCAGGCGGTGGGCGCCCGCACCATAGCGGACGCTGCCGCAAAAGCGGGCATTTCCAATGTGGTGCAGATGTCCGCGATCGGCGCGGACAAAGATTCGGCGTCTGATTACGCGGCGTCGAAGGGATATGGCGAGGAGGCGGTCCTGAAGGCCGTGCCATCGGCGGTTGTTTTGCGTCCGTCGGTCATTTTCGGCCCCGAGGATACGTTCTTCAATCGGTTTGCGGCAATGGCCCGCATGTCGCCGGCCCTGCCACTGATCGGCGGTGGCGCTACGCGCTTCCAGCCGGTCTATGCTGATGATGTGGCTGCGGCGGTGGTCGCCGTGCTCGCCGGCAAGGCACAGCCGGGCACGATCTATGAACTTGGTGGCCCGGAAGTCTCCAGCTTCCGGCAGTTGCTGGAGTATATTCTCAAGGAAACGGGCCGCACGCGGTTCCCCGTCAACTTGCCGTTCTGGTCAGCACGCTGGCTGGCGAGCGTCCTGCAGATTCTGCCCGGCTCGCTGCTGACGGTGGATCAGGTTAATCTCCTGGAACAGGATAACGTCGTCAGCGACGCGGCGAAGGCCGAGGGGCGGACGCTGGAAGCGCTTGGCATCACACCGACTGCCTACGAATCGGTGGTGCCGTCCTACCTTTATCGCTTCCGTGAGCACGGCCAGTTCGAGAAGCCGCATTCAGCCTGATCGCATCCAGCCGAGCACCAGCGCGGCAAGAACGAGATAGCGTCCGGTCTTTGCGATGGTGACGAGAATGAGGAAGCGCCAGAACGGTTCACGCATGACGCCGGCCACAAGCGTCAGCGGGTCGCCGATGACCGGGGCCCAGCTCAGCAGCAGTGACCAGGCACCCCAGCGCTGATACCAGCCCTGCGCCCGGTCAAGCTGCGCGGCAGTCAGTGGAAACCATCGCCTGTCGCGGAAATGCTCGATGCCGCGACCGAGGCCCCAGTTGACGACGGACCCCAGTATATTTCCGAAACTGGCGACGGCAACGAGGCTCCAGACCGGCCAGGTCCCGGCAACGATCAGGCCCGCGAGCATCGCTTCCGATTGGGCGGGCAGGATGGTGGCGGCAAGGAACGCGGCTGTGAACAGGCCGGCATGGGCGGCCAGTGCGCCGCTCACAGTTGCGGCAACACGCGATCCGGCGGGGTATGGCCGTCAATAAAGGTCTTGATGTTGATGATAACCTTTTCGCCCATCTCGATTCGGCTTTCCACGGTGGAAGAGCCCATATGCGGCAGAAGGAGCACGCGCCCCTCATCGGCGAGTTTCAGCAGACGGTCGGAAATGGCCGGTTCATGCTCATAGACATCGAGCCCGGCCCCGGCAAGGTGGCCGGCCTCAAGCAGGTTGGTCAACTCGTCGGTGTCGACGATCTCTCCGCGCGCGGTATTGACGAGGATCGCATCCGCTTTCAAAAGTTGCAGCCGCCTGGCCGAGAGCAGGTGGAAGGTCGCGGGCGTATGCGGGCAGTGAATGGTGATGATATCCATCCGCGCAAGCATCCGGTCGAGGCTCTCCCAGTAGGTGGCCTGCAATTCCTCTTCCGTCCGGGCCGAGACGGGGCGGCGGTTGTGGTAATGCACCTGAAGGCCGAAGGCCCGCGCCCGGCGCGCGACCGCCTGGCCGATCCGCCCCATGCCGACAATGCCGATGCGCTTGCCGGTGACACGGCGGCCCAGCATCCAGGTCGGCGACCAGCCGGACCAGCCACCGCCGGGAATGATGCGCGCGCCTTCCGAGAACCGTCGCGCCACCGCCACGATCAGAGCCATCGTGAAATCGGCCATGTCTTCGGTCAGAACGCCCGGCGTGTTGGTCACGGTGATGCCGCGCTTGCGAGCTGCGGCAACATCGATATTGTCGACCCCGTTGCCGAAATTGGCGATGAGTTTGAGGCGCGGACCGGCGCGGGCGATCAGATCGGCGTCGATCCGGTCCGTCACCGTCGGCAGCAGCACGTCGCAGGCATTCATGGCCGCAGCAAGCTGGTCGTCGCTCATCGCTTTGTCATTGAGGGGAATCGTCACATCGAAGAGTTCAGCCATCCTCTCTTCGATCACTTCGGGCAGACGGCGCGTAATGACGACAGCCGGTCGAAATTTCGTCATTGTTCTCGCACACTCCCCTGCAAGGCATTTTCCGACCTTCGCAACCTGTCGTTAACTGCTATGACGCAGAGTCGGCCGGCGCCTCAGGCGGTTCGTGAATCCCGTGTATCAGATTGCAGGGCCGCTTGAAAATCCTCACGCCGCGCTTCCCGCGCGCAAGGGTAAATCAATCGAGGGTTATGTTTTGATGAATCGGGTCTGTGCTGCAACCGCCTGTCTCCTCTTGTCCGGAGCCTTTGCCCAAGGGCAGGCATCCGACCAGATCACGACGGGCTCGACGACCGGCCTGCCAATTCCGCGCTATGTCAGCCTGAAGCCCAGCGACACGCCGATGCGCGAGGGGCCAAGCAAGGAGCACCGCATCAAGTGGGTGTTCAAGCGCGAAGGCCTGCCCGTGGAAATCACGGCGGAATTCGAGAACTGGCGCCGGGTCCGTGATTCGGAGGGCAGCGAGGGGTGGGTCTATCACAGCCGTCTGTCGTCCCGCCGAACGGCGCTGGTCGCGCCCTGGTCGAAGGAGCCGACATTGGCGCTTCATGAGGGCGAAGGCGAGAACAGCCCGGTGGTCGCCCGGCTTCAGCCCTCGGTGATCACAACGGTGGACCGCTGTTCGGGGCGTTGGTGCCGCGTCTATGGCGACGGGTTCCAGGGATGGATGAAGCAGGACCAGCTCTGGGGTGTCTATCCCGGTGAAGCGGTGAAATAGACCGCTTTCAGATCCGCCTCAGCTCGCCTTGGGCCTCAGGCGCATCACCACATCGATACCGACAATCTCCATCCCTTCAGGCGGGGTAGGCAGCTGCGCCGGCAGCACATCCCAGTTCTCGACATCAATGAGGCGCCCCTCGCCCTCGACGTAGAAATGATAGTGATTGCCGGTATTGGTATCGAAATAGGCGCGCGCGCCCTCGACCGCCACCTCGCGCAGAAATCCTGCCTCGGTGAACTGGTGCAGGGTATTGTAGACCGTCGCCAGCGACACCGGCACGCGCGCCCTGGTCGCTTCTTCATGCAGAATTTCCGCCGTAACATGCCGGTTGCCCTTGCCAAACAGCAGCCAGCCAAGAGCGACACGCTGCCGCGTCGGGCGCAACCCGGCGGTTCTCAGCATTTCCTTCAGGTCATGCACGGGGCAGCCATTCCGCAACGGCTGCGATCTCGAGTGACGAACGTCCATGGCCTGAATATAGCGCGTCCATGGCAGGCCGGCAACAGTCCGGAGCAGCTTCACCGGGACGCCCTGCGATGCCCCGAAAGGACCTGAATTTCGCCGTCCGGATGCTTTCGCCGCTCAACACGCTATGTTAATGCAACGTTACATTTCGTGAGGCGCGGCAGGGGCCGTGGTTCACGGGAGGCAAGGAGCGAGCAGAATGGCAACGAGGCCGGAGCGCAAGGCGAGCTATACATACGAAGAGTTGCTGGCCTGTGGCCACAGTGAACTGTTTGGTCCCGGGAATGCGCAGCTTCCCCTGCCTCCCATGCTGATGTTCGACCGTATCACGGACATCAGCGAGACCGGCGGCACCTTTGACAAGGGCTATATCCGCGCCGAATTCGACATTCGGCCCGACCACTGGTTCTTCCCCTGCCATTTTGAGGGCAACCCGATCATGCCGGGATGTCTCGGGCTGGATGCGATGTGGCAGTTGACCGGCTTCTATCTTGGCTGGCTTGGCGAGCCGGGCTATGGCATGGCCCTGTCCACGGGCGAGGTGAAGTTCAAGGGCATGGTGACGCCCCGGACGAAGCTCGTGGAATATGGTATCGATTTCAAGCGCGTCATGCGTGGCCGCCTTGTCCTTGGCATTGCCGATGGCTGGCTGAAGGCGGACGGCGAGCAGATCTATCAGGCAACCGATCTCAAGGTCGGCCTTTCAAAGCAAAAAGCGGGTTGATCCCGGACCTCGCGAGGCAAGGAAGAGAACATGAGACGCGTCGTCATCACCGGCATGGGCATCGTGTCGTCCATCGGCAACAACACGCAGGAAGTGACCACCTCCCTGCGTGAGGCGAAGTCCGGCATCACGTTTGCGCCGGATTTCGAGGAGCACGGCTTCAGGAGCCGCGTCTATGGCCGACCGACGCTTGACCCGGCAACTGTGCTCGACCGCCGCGCCATGCGCTTCCACGGCGGCGGTTCGGCCTGGAATCAGGTGGCGATGGAAGAAGCGATCCGCGATGCGGGGCTGGAAGCCGCCGAGATTTCCAACGAGCGGACCGGCATCGTCATGGGCTCTGGCGGTCCTTCCACCCGCACGGTGATCGAAGCGGTCGACAAGGCCCGCGAGAGCGGCAATTCCAAGCGCGTCGGCCCGTTTGCCGTGCCGAAGGCAATGTCCTCGACGGCCTCCGCGACGCTGGCGACCTGGTTCAAGATCAAGGGCGTCAACTATTCGATCTCGTCCGCCTGTGCGACGTCAAACCACTGCATCGGCAACGCTTACGAACTGATCCAGTGGGGCAAGCAGGACCGCGTGTTCGCCGGTGGCTGCGAGGAGCTCGATTGGACCCTCTCGGTGCTGTTCGATGCCATGGGCGCGATGTCGTCCAACTTCAACAATTCCACGGCATCCCGTGCCTATGACAAGAACCGCGATGGTTTCGTTATCGCCGGCGGCGCGGGCGTGGTTGTCCTGGAAGAGTACGAGGCCGCCAAGGCCCGTGGCGCGAAGATCCTTGCCGAGATCGTCGGCTATGGCGCGACCTCGGACGGCTACGACATGGTGGCTCCCTCGGGCGAAGGCGCGGTGCGCTGCATGAGGATGGCGCTCGGCGGCCTCAAGACGCCGATCGACTATATCAACCCGCACGGCACCTCGACGCCCGTTGGTGACATCAAGGAGATCGAGGCTGTACGCGAGGTCTTCGGCAAGACGGCGCAGTCAATTCCGATTTCCTCCACCAAGTCGCTCACGGGCCATTCGCTCGGCGCCACCGGGGTGCAGGAGGCGATCTATTCGCTGATCATGATGCAGAACGGCTTTGTCTGCGAAAGCGCCCATATCGAGGAGATCGACCCCGACATGGCGGACATGAACATCGTCAGGAAGCGGATCGACAACGCCCGGCTCGGGCACGTGATGTCGAATTCCTTCGGTTTCGGCGGCACCAACGCCACCATCATTCTGAAGCATCCGGACGCGTGATACCTGTCACGAATGGACATCTTTTGTGATTTCGCGATGCCCGGCCCCGTCGGTAGAACGGCGGTCGGGCAGAGAGTTAAAAGGACATAAACCGTGTTGATGCAGGGCAAACGCGGCCTGATCATGGGCGTCGCAAACGGGCATTCCATTGCCTGGGGCATTTCTGAAATGCTGGCAAAACATGGCGCCGAACTCGCCTTCACCTATCAGGGGGAGGCGCTGGGCAAACGGGTGAAACCGCTGGCCGAATCGCTGGGTGCAAAGCTCGTCATTCCCTGTGATGTCGAGGATCTTGCTTCGGTCGATGCGATGTTCGAAACGCTGAAGGCCGAATGGGGCGCCATCGATTTTCTGGTCCATGCCATCGGATTTTCCGACAAGAACGAGCTGAAGGGCCGTTATGCGGACACCACACGCGCCAACTTCTCGCGCACGATGGTGATTTCCTGCTTCTCCTTCACCGAGATCACCAAGCGCGCGGCCGAACTGATGCCGAACGGCGGTTCGGTCATCACGCTGACCTACGGCGGCTCGATGCGCGTCATGCCGAACTACAACGTGATGGGCGTGGCCAAGGCGGCGCTTGAGGCTTCGGTGCGCTATCTGGCGGCGGATTACGGCCCGCAGGGTATCCGCGTCAACGCGCTCTCGCCGGGGCCCGTGCGGACGCTGGCCGGAGCCGGCATCGCGGATGCCCGTGCGATGTTCTCCTTCCAGCAGAAGCACTCGCCGCTGCGCAAATCGGTCTCGCAGGAAGATATCGGCGGTTCGGCGCTCTATTTCCTTTCGGAACTGTCAGGGGGCGTCACCGGCGAGATCCATCATATCGATGCTGGATACAATATCATTTCGATGCCGCGCGCCGAGGACCTCGACAAACCTCAGGACTGATCGGCGATGCGCCTGCGCAGTCTTTAAGGCCGTCCTCCGGGGCGGCCTTTTTGCGACCGGCAGGGCCATTTCGGGAACCTTTGGCCGGTTCAACCGTTCCCCTCCGATACGGTCCTGACCACTTTCGGCAACGGACCCGGCGCAAGGAGAAACCGATGAGTGTTGATGTCAAATACCGGACAAAGGCTGTGGCCACGGGCGGACGTGATGGCCGCGCCCGCACGCTGGATGGCGCGCTCGATGTGGCGCTGGCCGTGCCCAAGGAAATGGGCGGCATGGGTGGTGGAAACAATCCGGAGCAGTTGTTTGCGGCAGGTTATGCCGCCTGCTTTCTTGGCGCGCTGAAAGTCGTGGCCGGTCACGCCAAGGTCAAGGTGCCGCCGGAGACGAGTGTGACAGCGGACGTCGGCATAGGTCCGCGCTCGGAAGGCGGCTTCGGAATAACGGCGGATTTGACGCTCAGCATGCCGGGCGTCGACCGCGCACTGGCCGAGAAGCTGATGCACGAAGCTCATCAGGTCTGCCCCTATTCCAACGCCACGCGCAACAATGTGAATGTCGGTCTGACGGTCGTCTGATCCCGCGCAGGGCAGGCTCTCTTTGGACGCATGACGGTTTTGTTTGACTAACCGGGGCCCTCCCGTCCAAAAGCGGCCATCGTTGTCGCTCGGGGAGAGACTTCATGCGCATTGCGATGGTGGGTACCGGCTATGTCGGCCTTGTCTCCGGCGCCTGTCTGGCCGATTTCGGCCATTCGGTCGTCTGCATCGACAAGGACAGTGGCAAGATCGCGCGCCTGCTTCAGGGCGAGATGCCGATCTACGAGCCGGGCCTCGCCGATCTTGTCGCCAAGAACGTGCGTGACGGAAACCTTTCGTTCTCGACCGACCTTGCCACTGCCGTGCGGAATATCGAGGCCGTGTTCATCGCGGTTGGCACGCCCTCCCGCCGCGGCGATGGCCATGCGGACCTGGCCTATGTCTATGCGGCGGCGGAAGAGGTCGCAGCCGCATTGACCGGCGATTGCGTCATTGTCACCAAATCGACGGTTCCGGTCGGCACGGGCGATGAAATCGAGCGCATCATGCGCGCTGCCCGCCCGGATCTTGCGATTTCGGTCGCCTCGAACCCCGAGTTTCTGCGCGAAGGCGCTGCGATCGGTGACTTCAAGCGCCCGGACCGCATCGTCGTCGGCGCGGAGGATGCGCGTGGGCGCGAGGTTCTGAATGAAATCTACCGCCCGCTCTATCTCAATCAGGCGCCGATGGTGTTTACCGGGCGGCGCTCGTCGGAACTGATCAAATATGCCGCCAATGCCTATCTGGCGACCAAGATCACTTTCATCAACGAAATGGCGGACCTCTGTGAGGCAGTTGGCGCGGATGTGAAGGACATTGCACGCGGCATCGGCCTCGACAACCGCATCGGCTCAAAGTTTCTGCATGCCGGCCCCGGTTACGGCGGCTCCTGCTTCCCGAAGGATACGCTGGCGCTGATCCGCACCGCCAATGATGTTGGCGTCCCCCTCAGCATTGTCGAATCGGTGGCCACCGCCAATGACAAGCGCAAGCGGGCCATGGCGCGCCGGGTTATCGCCGCCCTTGATGGCAATGTGCGCGGCAAGACCGTGGCGATCCTCGGCCTCACCTTCAAGCCCAACACCGACGATATGCGTGATGCGCCGTCCATCGCCATCATTCAGGCCCTGCAGGATGCCGGCGCGCGCATCCGCGCCTACGATCCGGTTGGAATGGAGCAGGCAAAGCTGGTGCTGAATGGCGTTGAATACGCCGAAAACACCTATGATTGCCTGCGCGGTGCCGATGCACTCTGTCTTGTCACCGAATGGGATGCCTTCCGCGCTCTTGATCTCGTGCGGGTCAAAGCGGCGCTGAAGTCGCCCGTCGTCATCGATCTGCGCAATATCTTCCCGCCCGAGATGATGCGGGCCGCCGGCTTCCGCTACACCAGCATCGGCCGGCCCTGATCGGGCCAGGATCAGTTGAAGTGCCTGCGGTACCAGGAAACGAATGCCGGAATGCCGACAGAGAGCGGTGTTGAGGGCTTGTCGCCGGTCAATCGGTCGAGCAATTCGGCACTGGCGAAGGTTTTCACGACATCGCCAGCGGGCAGGGGACGATAGAGGCGCTTGGCCTCAAGCCCCAGTGCGCGCTCGATTTCCGCGACAAGGTCGGTCAGCTTTTCAGGTCGCCCCGCCCCGATATTGACGAGCCGGTAGGGTGCAACCGGGCTCAGCGTATCGCCTTCGATCGCCGGCAGTCCGGCGCGCTGATCCACTTGCGGCGGCACGCAATTGACGAGCCGCCGGATCGCGCTCACGAGATCGTCGATATAGGTGAAATCGCGGTAGCTCTCGCCGTTGTTGAAGATCTCGATGGGCTCGCCGGCCAGAATGCGTTTCGTGAACAGGAAATAGGCCATATCCGGCCGGCCCCAGGGTCCATAGACGGTGAAGAAACGGAAGGCCGTCATTGGAATCCGGAACAGGTGGGAATAGCAATGCCCCATCAGCTCCATGGCGCCCTTGGTGGCGGCATAAAGCGTGATCGGATGCACGGCCTTGTCGGTTTCCGTGAAGGGGAAGGCCTCGTTCGCGCCATAGGCGGAGGACGTCGAGGCCATCAGAAGGTGCCGCACCGGGACGTGACGGCAGGCTTCAAGGATGTTGAACGAGCCGACGACATTGGCATCGATATAGGCGCGCGGCTGTTCGATGGAATAGCGCACGCCGGCCTGCGCGGCGAGATGGATCACCACATCGGGCTGGCTGCGCTCGAAGATGGCGCGGATCGCGGCTGCATCCTCCAGCATCACAGTATGATGTTCAAAGGCAGTAAAACCCCTGAGATGCTCCAGCCGCCGCTCTTTCAGCGATACGTCGTAATAGGGTGTCAGCGCATCAATGCCGGTAACGGTATGGCCCTCTTCAAGCAGGCGTCGGGTGGTGTGGAAGCCGATGAAGCCGGCATCGCCGGTGACGATGACGCGCATGGCAAGTCCTAGAAGGTAATACCCGCCGCCCGGCGCAGCAGATCCAGCGCCACGAGGGTCAGCATCCATTTGAGAATAAGGGAGAAGGTGGCCTCGCTCATCCGGTCGAGCAGTCGGGTGCCGAAAAGCGTGCCGAGAAAGCCCGATGCGATCATGGCGATCACCAGCGGCAGCCAGTCGGCGAAGGAAAAGCCGATAAAGCCGAAAGCGATGGCCTTCAGAATGTGCTGGATCGTCATGCACATCGCCTGGGTCGCGACGATCTGCTTCCGGTCTGCACCAAGCGCCTTCAGGATGGCATTGGTCAGCGGTCCGGTTGCGCCAACGAACATCGTGGCAATAGCGGAAATCGCGCCGCCGAGGATCACGCCGGCCTTGTCGAGGCCGGGAATGTTCGGCTTTGGGATCCAGGCCATCAGAAGGATGAAGGCACCAAGCAGGGCCAGAAGCGCCCGTTCGGGGATGGTCACCAGCGACAGCGCGCCGATGCCGATGCCGATCAGCGAGCCGATGGTGAAGCGCGCGGTCACCGGCCAGAGCACATGCGCCCGCTGCACGATGGCCCGCCCGATGTTCGAGCCGATCTGGACGATGGCATGAACCGCAACGATGACGCCCGCCGGCACGGTGCTTGCCAGGGCCCCCAGCATCGCAACGCCGCCGCCGAGGCCGAACGCCGCCGTCAATGCTGACGTGAAGAACGAAACCGCCACCAGCAACAGAGCGATGGGCAGGGAAACGGAGGCAGGGAGGACGGCGTCGAGCATGGTCCGCTTGTGCCGTTGCACGGGGAGCAAGTCAAAGAAAAAGGCCGGGATCGCTCCCGGCCTTTTGCATTCCGATGCGTGTGTTTATTCGCCGTCGCCACCGCGCTGGGCATCGCGCTCGGCCTTCAGCTTCTGCTCGATGTCCTCGCCGGTCTCCTGGTCGACGACCTTCATGGAGAGTCGCACCTTGCCGCGCTCGTCAAAGCCCATCAGCTTCACCTTCACCTTGTCGCCGTCCTTGACGACATCGGTGGTCTTGGCAACCTTGCGGTTGGCAAGCTGCGAGATGTGGACGAGACCGTCCTTGGCGCCGAAGAAGTTGACGAAGGCGCCGAAATCCGTGGTCTTGACCACGGTTCCCTCGTAGATCTGGCCCACTTCCGGATCGGACGCGATGGACTTGATCCAGTTCATCGCCGCCTTGATCGACTTGCCGTCGGCCGAGGCGATCTTGATGGTGCCGTCGTCCTCGATGTTGACCTTGGCGCCGGTCTTTTCGACGATCTCGCGGATCACCTTGCCGCCCGAGCCGATCACTTCGCGGATCTTGTCGACCGCAATCTTCATGGTCTCGATGCGCGGCGCATGTTCGCCAAGCTCGGCGCGGGCCGAGGTCAGGGCCTTGGCCATCTCGCCGAGGATGTGGATACGACCGCCCTTGGCCTGCTGGAGAGCGACCTTCATGATCTCTTCGGTGATGCCGGCGATCTTGATGTCCATCTGGAGCGAGGTGACACCGTTCTCGGTACCCGCGACCTTGAAGTCCATGTCACCGAGGTGATCCTCATCGCCGAGAATGTCGGAAAGCACCGCATAGCGCTCGCCTTCGAGGATCAGGCCCATGGCGATGCCGGCAATCGGCGCCTTCAGCGGCACACCCGCATCCATCAGCGCGAGCGAGGAGCCGCAGACGGTCGCCATGGAGGACGAACCGTTCGATTCGGTGATCTCCGAGACGACGCGCAGCGTGTACGGGAAGTCGTGATGCGCCGGCAGCATCGGATGGACCGCGCGCCAGGCAAGCTTGCCATGACCGATCTCGCGGCGGCCCGGCGAGCCCATGCGGCCCGTCTCGCCGACGGAGAAGGGCGGGAAGTTGTAGTGCAGCAGGAAGGTTTCCTTGCGGGTGCCTTCCAGTTCGTCGATGAACTGCTCGTCATCGCCGGTGCCGAGCGTGGCAACGACCAGCGCCTGCGTCTCGCCGCGGGTGAACAGCGCCGAGCCATGGGTGCGGGGCAGGACGCCGACCTCCGCGATGATCTGCCGCACGTCCTCAAGGCCGCGGCCATCAATGCGCTTCTTGGTGTCGAGGATGTTCCAGCGGACGATCTTGCCCTGGAGTTCCTTGAACACACCGCCGACCTGCTCCTTCGAGAACTTCGGCTCGACGCCCTCGGGGAACATCTCGGCCATCACCTTGGCTTTCGCCGCGTCAACCGCCTTGTAGCGGTCCTGCTTGGTGGTGATCTGATAGGCGGCGCGCAGGTCCTTCTCTGCGATGGCGAGAACGGCGGCCTCGACCTCCGAAACATCGGCAGTCTGGAAGTCGCGCGGCTCTTTCGCGGCCTTCTCGGCCAGCTTGATGATGGCGTCGATCACCGGCTGGAAGCCGGCATGGCCCAACATCACGGCCTTCAGCATGGTCTCTTCCGAAAGCTCTTTCGCTTCCGACTCGACCATCAGCACCGCATCCTGCGTGCCGGCGACGACGAGATCAAGGCTCGAGTCCTTCATCTCCTCGATGGTCGGATTGAGCTTCAGTTCGCCGTTGATCATGCCGACGCGCGCGCCGCCGATCGGACCCATGAATGGCGCGCCGGACAGCGTCAGTGCTGCCGAGCAGGCGATCATGGCAAGCACGTCGGGATCATTCTCAAGGTCGTGGCTGAGCACGGTGCAGATGATTTGGGTGTCGCAGCGATAGCCATCGGCCATCAGCGGGCGGATCGGACGATCGATCAGGCGGGAAACGAGCGTTTCGCGCTCGGTCGGACGACCTTCACGCTTGAAATAACCACCGGGAATGCGACCCGCGGCGAAGGACTTTTCCTGATAATTGACGGTCAGCGGCAGGAAGTCGATGCCGGGCTTGGGCTCCTTGGCGGAGACGACAGTGGCAAGAACAGTGGTCTCGCCCCAGGTAGCGAGCACGGCGCCATCGGCCTGACGGGCGATGCGACCGGTTTCGAGGGTGAGCGGACGGCCGGCCCAGGAGAGGCGCTGGCGAACGATATCGAACATGGAATTTTGCCTTGTGGCTGGTGTTTCAATAGCCATGAGCAAGACGGCGGGAGATTCCTCGAACGCGTTCGGGGCGCAAAGTCCGGAAACGGGGTCCCCGGGGGAATTGGCCCGAAAGAAGAAATCGCCGGCGATCCTGCCATGGCGCGGATGACGGGGCATGGCCCCGGCGCAAACCCGGCGGCGGAAACCGCCGGCTGCAAATGCAGAACCGGCCCGGAAACCGGGCCGGCAGACGCAAGATCAGCGGCGGATGCCGTGCTTTTCGATGATGGCCTTGTACCGGGCCTCATCCTTGCGCTTGACGTAATCAAGCAGCTGGCGGCGCTGGGACACGAGCTTGAGCAGACCACGACGCGAATGGTTGTCCTTCGTGTGGGTCTTGAAATGCTCGGTCAGGTTGGCGATGCGCGTCGTCAGAACGGCGATCTGCACTTCCGGCGAACCGGTGTCGCCCTTCTTGGTGGCATTGTCGGCAATCAGGGCGCTCTTGCGCTCGGCAGTGATCGACATCGGGATACTCCTTGGTGAGAGATGTGGCCGGGCCGGGATGTCGTCCAGCGCGGTCGGAAAACGGCGGGCAGCCCCGCCATTGGCGCGGCTTATGCACGAATTTGCCGCAGAAGGAAAGAGGCTTGTCTGCGGCTAACCCGGCAGGTGGAACGCCCGCTTGGGCAATAGCTGGCCTTTTTCGGCCTCGGCAAGGGCGATCAGCCGTCCCGCTTCGGTCACATAGACCGTGCCGAGATTGAGCGGGGCGTCGCGCCCGCGCAGGATCACCGCCTGCCCGTTCATCAGCCGCTGCGCCTCATGGCGTCCGACGCGCACTTCCTCGAGCTCGGCCAGCGCGGTCTCGACCGGCAGCAGGCACTCGGCAAGATCGGTGCTTTCGGGACCTTCTTCGCCCGCTTCACGCAAGTCCTCGACCGTAATGCCCATCTCTTCGCTGAACGGGCCAACCTTTGTGCGGCGAAGGTCGATGACATGGCCGAGACAGCCGAGCATCCGGCCCATGTCGCGGGCGATCGCGCGCACGTAGGTGCCCTTGCCGCATTCGGCCTCGAAGGTCGCGCTGTCGGTATCCGATTCGACCAGCCGCAGCGCCCGGATGCTGACGATGCGCGCAGCAAGATGCACCTCCTCGCCGTCGCGGGCGAGATCATAAGCGCGTTCGCCGTCGATCTTGAGGGCGGAGAACTTTGGCGGAACCTGCGAAATCTCGCCGATGAAATCGGGCAGGATATCCTCGATCGCTTCCTGCGTGGGACGGATGGGAGCGGTGGCGATGACCTTGCCCTCGGAATCGTCCGAATCGGTCTCTTCGCCCCATTTCACCGTGAAACGATAGGCCTTCTCGCCATCCATCACGAAAGGCACGGTCTTGGTCGCCTCGCCGAAGGCCAGCGGCAGCAGGCCGGAGGCCAGCGGATCGAGCGTGCCGGCATGTCCGGCCTTCTTGGCGTTGAAGAGCCGTTTGACCAATGAGACGGCATGGGTCGAGGTCATGCCCACGGGCTTGTCGAGAATGATCCAGCCCGAAACCTCGCGGCGGATCTTCTTGATCTGCGGCGGGCGCTCGGATTTCGGCGGACGGGGCGGGGTGGGTTCAGTCATGGTCGGATGTCTTGTCGAGGTCGCGCTTCACGCGCGGATCGTTGAGCAGGGTGTCGATGTGGCTCGCCGCATCGAAGCGGTCGTCGAGCCGGAAGCGCACATCGGGCATCGAGCGCATCTCGCGCAGGCGCCGCGACAACGCGCCCCGGAACGCTTTCGACAGCCGGTTGAGGGCAGCGACCACCACCGCTTCGTCTTTTCCGCCGAGCGGCATGACGAGCACGGTTGCAAGTTTCAGGTCCGGCGTCATCCGCACTTCGGGCACGGTGATGATATGCCCTTCAATGACAGGATCATGGACCTCGCCGCGCTGGAGAATATCAGCGACAGCATGGCGCACCTGCTCGCCAACGCGCAACTGGCGCTGCGACGGAGCGCCGGGAAAGGCTTCATAGCGTTTTGTCATGGCAACCGTTCTCCCGGGATCGGACCGGGCAGGAGGTGAAACGTCGCAGGCGTTTATCGCCGGCGCTGGGGGCTGGCAAGAGGGAATCGCGCCAGTGAAAAGGGCGCCCCGGCAAGGGCGCCCAATTGTACAGATGACGACGGAACATCAGAGCGAGCGCTGGATTTCCTCGACGCGGAAGCACTCGATGATGTCGCCCTTGCGCATGTCCTCGTAATTCTCGAAGGCCATGCCGCACTCCTGACCCGTCTGCACTTCCTTGACCTCGTCCTTGAAGCGCTTGAGTGTCTTGAGCGTGCCTTCGTGGATGACCACGCTGTCGCGGATGAGACGAACCTTGGCGCCACGCTCCACCTTGCCTTCGGTGACCTGACAGCCGGCAACGTTGCCCACCTTGGTGATGTTGAACACCTCCAGAATGGTGGCATTGCCGAGCATCGTTTCGCGCAAGGTTGGCGCCAGCAGGCCCGACATTGCCTTCTTCACATCGTCCACGAGGTCGTAGATGATGTTGTAGTAGCGGATTTCGACGCCATGGCGCTCCGCTGCCTCACGCGCTTCCTTGTGGGCACGCACGTTGAAGGCGAGGATGACCGCGCCGACGGCCTGAGCCAGAGTGACATCCGATTCGGTGATGCCGCCAACGCCCGAATGCAGGACGCGCGCCATAACCTCGTCGGTTGCAAGCTTTTCGACCGATGCGACGATGGCTTCGACCGAACCCTGCACGTCGCCCTTGATGACAAGCGGGAATTCCTTGCGGCCCGCCTGCTTCAGCTGGCTCATCATATCCGACAGCGAGCGCGCCGCGCCGCCGCCACGGGCAGCAGCCTTCTCGCGCTTCAGGCGGATGCGGTAATCGGTGATCTCGCGTGCGCGGGCTTCCGATTCGACCACGGCCACGCGGTCGCCGGCTTCCGGCGCGCCATTGAAGCCGAGAATTTCGACCGGCACCGAAGGACCGGCCTCGGGCACCTGGGCGCCCTGATCGTTGACGAGCGCGCGCACACGGCCCCATTCGGAACCGGCAACCACGATATCGCCCTGCCGGAGCGTACCGCGCTGCACGAGCACGGTGGCCACCGGGCCACGACCGCGATCAAGCTTGGCCTCCACCACCGAACCTTCGGCAGCACGATCGGGATTGGCCCGCAGATCAAGCACTTCAGCCTGAAGCTGGATCGCTTCGAGCAGCTTGTCGAGGTTCAGTTTCTGCTTGGCTGAAACCTCGACGGCCATCGTATCGCCGCCGAATTCCTCGAGTTGCACCTCGTACTGGAGAAGCTCGGTCCTTACGCGCTCAGCCTTGGCCTCCGGCTTGTCGATCTTGTTGATCGCCACGATCAGCGGAACCTTCGCCGCCTTGGCATGGTTGATCGCCTCGATCGTCTGCGGCATCACGCCGTCATCGGCTGCAACGACCAGAACCACGATATCCGTCACCTTGGCGCCGCGGGCGCGCATGGCGGTAAAGGCTGCGTGGCCAGGTGTATCGATGAAGGTGATCTTGCCACCGAGCGGGGAAGTGACCTGATAGGCGCCGATATGCTGGGTGATGCCGCCAGCCTCGCCCGAGACGACATTCGTCTGGCGGATAGCATCAAGCAGGGAGGTCTTGCCGTGGTCGACATGGCCCATGATGGTGACGACCGGCGGACGCGGCAGCATCGTGTCATCCGCATCGGGCGCATCGAACAGGCCTTCCACCACGTCCGATTCAGCGACGCGCTTGACGGTGTGACCCATTTCCTCGGCGACAAGCTGGGCGGTATCGGCATCGATCACATCGGTGATCTTGTGCATCTGCCCCTGCTTCATCAGCAGACGGATCACGTCCACGCCGCGTTCGGCCATACGGTTGGCGAGTTCCTGGATGGTGATGGTCTCCGGAATCGTCACCTCACGCGCGATCTTTTCCTTCTGATCGTTGGCGCCGCCGCCCTTCAGGCGCTGCACACGCCGCCGGAACGAGGCCACCGAACGCTGCCGCTCGTCATCGTCCCCGGTCGCGCTCTGGACGGTCAGACGACCGCGCTGCTTGTCAGCGGCGCCCTTGGCGGGGCGCTCCGGCTTGGCCGGTGTCGGCGCACGGCCCGGACCGGGCGAGCGGCGCACGCTGCGGCCGCCCTCCTCGTCGTCGAGATTGAACGTTGTCCGGGCGGGGCCGGGGCCACGGGTGTTCGGAACAGCTGCCGCATCCGGCGCAAATTCGGTCGCGGCGCCAAAACGGGGACCACGCGGACCGGTGCCCGGGCCGCGGTTCGGTGCGCCATCGCCCGTGCGCGGACCCGCGCCGGGACCACCCGCACCCGCAGCGCGCGGGGCAGGCGCTGCGCCAGGCTTGGGCGCGAAGCCGAAGCGGGCGGTTGTCGTGGGGCGTGGGGCGGCGTCCGTCCGCGGGCCAGCCGGGCGCTGCCCACCTTCGCGTTGCTCGCGAATGGGCGGGCGCGAAACGGGCGCTTCAGTGCGCACCGGCGGGCGGGCACCAAGATCGACGCGCGGGCCGCGCGGGGCCGCGCTCTCCTCACCAAGGCGACGCTTGGCTTCCTCTTCGGCGCGGCGACGGGCGTCCGCTTCGGCGCGGCGGCGATCTTCTTCCTCGCGCTTTCTGGCTTCCGCGGCCTCGCGTTCACGGCGGTCGCGATCCTCGCGTTCGCGCCGGGCGCGCTCCTCGGCCTCGGCGCGGCGACGATCCTCTTCCTCGCGAACGCGGGAGTCCTTCAGCGCCTGGGCGCGGGCGTCACGCTCCTCGTCCGTCAGCGTCCTGAGCACGACGCCGGTCTTGGCCGGGGCCGGTGCGGAGGGCCGGGCAGCCGGCTTTGCAGCGGGTGGCGGGACGGCGGGCGCGGCCTGCGGGCGCGGCGCGGGATGACCACCGCCCTGAAAACGGCTGTGCTTGACCTCGACCAGCACCTGCTTGGTGCGGCCGTGCGAAAAGTTCTGACGAACTGTGCCCTGCTCGACCGGACGCTTCAGCGTGAGCGTCTTGGTGGCTGGTGTGCCGATGGTCTTGTCGCCGGGCTTATTGCTGTCATTCATCAGGAATCAGAGTCCTCGGTCCAAATGCGTAAACCTGCGTTGTCCTGCCCCACCGGGACGGGAACGGACGCCGGAGCGGTGTCGGTCCGCCAATATCGTGTCACAAGCCCCACCCGCTTCAGCACATTGCCGGCGGGAGAGCCCGTAACGAGCGCTGCATGTATCACATGTTCACGCCCCAGTGACAGACTTAATTCATCCCCCGAAAACAGCCGGAGCGATGGTATTGCAACCCTGTCACGGCCTGCTGACCGAACAGCGCGTTCAAGCTTCTCGATTCCGCCTTCGGAGGCATCGGAGGCGTGGAGCAGGGCGGCATAGCCCCGCTTCGCACCTCCCTCGATTTTTGCCGCGCCACAAACCACCGCGCCGGCCTTGTTGGCGAGCGAAAGCGCCTGGAGCGCATCCTTCTTCAAAAGCGCGCCGACCAGATCGGCGAGCCCTGCATCTGCCGATGCCGGCGCTTTCAGGGCGCGGGCAAAAGCCTTCCTGCGCACGGCCTCTGCCACATGGGCATGGCCGGCGCTGACCCAGACGCCGCGCCCCGGCAGGCGGAGCTTGAGGTCCGGCACCACGGACCCGTCAGGTCCGGCAACAAAGCGGATCATCGCCTTCGCCGGCAGGGTCTGCCGGGTAGCGATGCACGTCCGTTCCGGTCCGTCCCCTTCGGGCAGGCGCATGGGATCCCTTACGCCTCCAGACCGTCTGTCGCCTCGGCTTCGCCCTCGGCCGCGTCGGCTTCAGGCTCGGGCGCCGGTGGTTCATCGATCCAGCCCGCCTTGACGCGCGCAGCAACGATGATCGCCTCCGCGTCGTCGCGGGAGAGGTCGAAGCCGGCAAGAATACCGGGCACCGTGATCGTCTCGCCGCCCTTCTTGTCGGTATAGCCCGTCAGGTCGTCGGTGGCGCAGCCGGCGAGATCCTCGACTGTCTTGACGTCGTTTTCACCGAACGCAACCAGCATGGCGCTGGTAACGCCAGCCACTTCGCCCACATCGTCGGCAACGCCGAGGGCCCGGCGCTTGTCCTGGTTTTCGGCCTCGATCTGCGCCAGATGGTCGCGGGCGCGGTTCTGGATTTCCTCGGCGGTTTCGAGGTCGAAGCCCTCGATGGTGGCAAGATCGTTGACGTCGACATAGGCGACCTCCTCGACCGTGCGGAAGCCTTCCGAGGCAAGAAGCTGGCCGACGACCTCATCGACGTTGAGGGCGCTGACAAAGGCATTCGTCCGCTCAGCGAATTCCTTCTGCCGGCGCTCGGATTCTTCGGCTTCGGTCAGGATGTCGATATCCCAGCCGGTGAGCTGGCTGGCGAGACGCACGTTCTGGCCGCGCCGGCCGATGGCAAGCGAAAGCTGCTCGTCCGGCACCACGACCTCGATACGGCCGGTGTCCTCATCAAGCACGACCTTGGAGACCTCCGCCGGCTGCAGCGCGTTGACGATGAAGCTCGCCGCATTCTGCGACCACGGAATGATGTCGACGCGCTCGCCCTGCAACTCCTGCACGACGGCCTGCACGCGGCTGCCGCGCATACCAACGCAGGCGCCCACGGGGTCGATCGAGGAATCGCGCGAGATGACGGCGATCTTGGCGCGGGAGCCGGGATCACGCGCAACGGCCTTCACCTCGATGATGCCATCGTAGATTTCCGGCACTTCCTGGCGGAAGAGCTTGGCCATGAACTGCGGATGGGTGCGGGAAAGGAAGATCTGCGGCCCGCGCGCCTCGCGGCGCACGTCGTAGAGGTAGGAGCGGATGCGGTCGCCCGGCCGGAATACCTCGCGCGGGATCAATTCGTCCCGGCGCACGATCGCCTCGCCCTTGCCGAGATCGACGACGACGTTGCCGTATTCGACGCGCTTGACGACGCCGTTGACGATCTCGCCGATGCGGTCCTTGAACTCTTCATACTGGTTGTCGCGCTCGGCCTCACGCACCTTCTGCACGATGACCTGCTTGGCCGACTGGGCCGAAATGCGACCGAACTCGACCGGCGGCAGCGGCTCGGAGAGATAATCGCCCACTTCAGCCGCCGGATTCTTGCGGCGGGCGTCGACCAGCGACATCTGGTTGGAATCGTTCTCGACGAGATCGACGACCAGCATCAGGCGGGAGAGGCGGATCTCGCCCGTCCGCGGATTGATCTCGGCCTTGACCTCGGTTTCCGAGCCATAGCGCTGCTTGGCGACCTTGGCGTAGGCATCCTCCATCGAAGAGAGCACGACCTCGCGCTCGATGCCCTTTTCGCGGGCAACCGCATCGGCGATCTGCAAGAGTTCGAGCCTGTTGGCGGAAACGGCCATTCTCATGTCCTCCGGTTGGATTTCGATCCGCGCTTGCCGCGCGGGGAAGGAGACGGGTCTGCGGGCGCTTCGGCCTCGTCAGCCTCGGTATCGTCTGCGCCACCCTTGCGGGCGGCCTTGTCGCGGCGCAGGGCCTCGCGGATGAGATCGTCGGTCAGGATCAACCGGGCTTCACGGATGTCGCGCACCGGCAGCCGGACCACGGGGTCCGCGCCCTCGGGCGCGTCCTCAAGCCGCAACAGCGCAACATCGCCGTCCGTTCCCTCGATCAGCCCGCGGAAGCGTTTGCGACCACTGGCTGGCACCTCCATCTCGACGCGGATGCCGTGACCGGTCCAGCGCGCGAAGTCGCGGAGCCGAACGAGCGGACGGTCGATGCCGGGCGATGAAATTTCGAGGTGGTACTCCCGGTCGATCGGGTCTTCCACATCGAGAAGCGGCGAGATGAGTCGGCTCACTTCCTCGCATTCGTCGACACCCATCGTGCCGTCCGGGCGCTCGGCCATGATCTGAACGGTGCAGCCGTTCTGGCCCGACACCTTCACGCGCACGAGGTCGAACCCCGCGCCCGTAAGCACGGGCTCGACGATAGTGGCGACGCGCTGGGCGACGCCTGATTCCCGGACCAGCCGTTCATCGGCGGATGTCATGCCGTCGGCTCCAAACAAAAAAGAGCGGGCCCCGGCGGGGCCCACTCTCAAATTTCGATTCGTTCCGAGGATCGAACCGAGCTGAGATGTCGATTGATTGGGCGTCGTATACGCGCTTCTTCGACAAATTTCAAGCGGAAGGATTGCAGGGACCGTCCTTGCAACTTGCCGGGCCGGTTGCGATCATGGGCGATGCTCTACAATCCGCCCCATTTTGCCGTGACCGATCATGCCGCGCTCCTGGCTGCCATCGCGTCGATTCCGTTCGCGACGCTTATATCCAATGGGCCGGACGGTCCGGTGATCAGCCACCTGCCGCTGCTTCTCGACAGTGATGCAGGGTCCCATGGCACCCTCATCGGCCATGTCTCGCGCGCCAATCCGCACTGGAAGGTGGCGGATATTACGCGGCCCTCGGTCGTGATCTTCCACGGGCCGGATGCCTATGTCTCGCCGAACTGGTATCCCTCCAAGGCGGAAGCCGGCAAGGCCGTGCCGACCTGGAACTACACCGTCATCCATGCCGAAGGCCTGCTGCGCATCCATGATGACCCGGCCTGGCTGCGGCAGGCGGTCACCCGCCTGACAGACAGGCACGAAGCGGAACGCGCCAGACGATGGCGCGTCGGCGATGCTCCGGAATCCTACATCGCCGGCCAGTTGAAGGGCATCGTCGGTCTTTCGCTCGAAATCATAGCGCTGCACGGCAAGGACAAGCTCTCCCAGAACCGTTCCGTGCCGGACCGCGAAGGCGTGGTTGCCGGCCTTGCGGGCGAGCCGGATGCCGGCAGCGCCGCCATCCGTACCCTGATGCAGAAGAACTCCTGAAATTCAGGATCGGCGGAAGGTGAAATAGCCCGGCACACGGCCTTCGCGTTTCGCCTTGGCCTCATAGCGGGTGCCGGGCCAGTTGTCCCACGGCGTCAGCCAGTCCGCGGCAGTCTCCGCTGTCCACTCAAAGTCCGGGCTGCGGGCGATGCGTTGCAGCGTCCAGCCGGCATAATCGTCGATGTCGGTGGCAAAGCGGAACTCGCCGCCCGGCTTCAGGACACGGGCGAGCGCCTTCAGGGACTTGTCCGAAACAAGGCGGCGCTTGCGCTGGCGCCGCTTCGGCCAGGGGTCGGGATAGAGCAGATAGATGCGCGAGAGCGAGGCGGGCGGCAGGTGCGCCAGCACGTCAGAGGCATTCGCATCGTGGATGCGGATGTTCGCAAGTCCACGCTCGCCAACCTCCGCCAGCAGCTTTGCGACGCCGTTCTGGAACGGTTCACAGCCGATGAAGCCAACCTCGGGATGGCGCGCGGCAGTGTCGGCGAGATGTTCGCCGCCGCCAAAGCCGATCTCCAGCCAGAGGTCCGACTTCGGGTCCGCGAACAGGGTCGCAGGGTCGATCAGGCGCGAGGCATCGAGCCTGAGGGCGGGCAACATCTCATCCATCCGCCGCGCCTGTTCATCACGCAGCTTCTTGCCCTTGCGTCGCCCGAAGAATCCGGCGGCCTTTTCGGTGGGAGGGGAGGCGTTGGCGGTGCGATCAGCGTTGGTCATGCGCTGTCCTATAGAACCGGCGGGATGCCATTTCCATCCCTGATGCAAGGGGGCCGAGATACTTGATCCACCCCGGTCTCCGGGATAGGTTTCGCCATCGACCGAGTGGCAACTTGGGTTCCGGGCGCCATATGCCGCTGGACCGAGCGTTGCAGAAACCGCAGGTGAGTCCCTGCGGCTGCACCCAAGGGGGAAAAACCCAGGGGAGGAGACGTCGAGATCAACCCCGCGCCGGCAGGCGCAAAGGAGGTCTCAGTGACGCTTGTTCCTGCGTCCACGTTCGCCCTGTCCCTCGTCGTGCTTGCCGCCCTGATGCACGCGACATGGAACCTGCTCGCCAAGCGCGCAGCCCATGTCGGCCCGGTGTTCCTGCTTGCCACCAATTTCATGTCCTGCCTGCTTTATGCGCCCTGGGCCTTCCGGGAAGCCACGCATGGCGGGGTGAACGGGTCGTGGCCGGTCTTGCTATGTCTGGTGGCGAGCGGTGTCCTGCATCTCGCATACAGCCTCGCGCTGCAAAGGGGGTATCAGGTCGCGCCCTTTTCCGTGGTCTATCCCGTCGCGCGCGGCACCGGGCCGCTGCTGTCCAGTCTCGGGGCGTTCGTCGTCTTGCGGGAGGTGCCGACACAATCCGGCATCGCGGGGCTGGCCGCTGTGGTCATCGGCATCCTGCTCATCGCCACACAGGGCAGGCTCGCTGCGTTCCGTGCGCCGGGTGGTCTTGCGGGGCTGCGCTGGGGGCTCGCCACCGGACTGCTGATCGCCAGCTACACGATCCTCGATGCCTACGGCGTCAAGACGCTCGCAATCGCGCCGGTGGTGCTGGACTGGTTCGGTATGCTCGTTCGCCTGTTCATGCTGGCGCCGTTGACGATCAGGGCGCCCCGGACCGCTCTGGCGGCCATGCGCGGGGTCTGGGGGCTTGCGGTGGGTGTGGCTGTGCTTGCACCGCTGGCCTACATTCTGGTTCTGGTGGCGCTCGGTCTTGGTGCCCCACTCTCGGTTGTCGCGCCCATGCGGGAAATGTCAATGATGATCGGTGCGCTGATGGGGCTCTTCCTGCTGAAGGAAACGGTCGTCCCGGTCCAGCTGTTCGGCTGTGCCCTGCTGATCGCTGGCGTGATCCTGCTGTCTGCGGCCTGAAACGGCCATGGCCGGCGCTGGGGCCGGCCATGGACTTCCATTTCAATTCCGCGCGGCTGTGGCGTCAGGCCACGGCCTCCTTGAGCGTGTCCACGAGGTCGGTCCGCTCCCAGCTGAAACCGCCGTCACGGCCCGGCTTGCGGCCGAAATGGCCATAGGATGCGGTGCGGGCATAGATCGGCTTGTTGAGGCCGAGATGGGTGCGGATACCGCGCGGGGTGAGGTCCATCACCTCGCCGAGAGCCTTTTCGAGCTTCGCCTCATCCACTTTGCCGGTGCCGTGCAGGTCGACATAGATCGACAGCGGCTTGGCAACACCGATGGCGTAGGAAAGCTGGATCGTGCAGCGGTCGGCGAGACGCGCGGCGACGACGTTCTTGGCAAGATACCGCGCCGCATAGGCCGCAGAACGGTCCACCTTGGTCGGATCCTTGCCGGAGAAGGCACCGCCGCCATGCGGGGCCGCACCACCGTAGGTATCGACGATGATCTTGCGACCCGTAAGGCCGGCGTCACCATCCGGACCGCCGATGACGAAGGCGCCGGTGGGGTTGATGTACCACTTGCAGTCCTTGTCGATCTCGATGTCCGAGAGGGTTTCGCGAATGACCGGCTCGACGATCTTGCGCACATCGGAGGAGGAGAGCCCGGCGTCCATGTGCTGGGTCGAAAGCACGATTTGTGTCACGGCCACCGGCTTGCCGTTCTCGTAGCGCACGGTCACCTGGCTCTTGGCGTCGGGGCCGAGCACGCCGCAGCCCTTCTCGTCCTTCTTGCGATAGGCGGTGAGGTTCTCGAGGATCTTGTGGGAGTAATAGATCGGCGCCGGCATCAGGCCCTTGGTCTCGCGGCAGGCATAGCCGAACATGATGCCCTGATCGCCTGCACCCTCGTCCTTGTTTCCGGAGGCGTCGACGCCTTGCGCGATATGGGCCGATTGCGGATGCAGCAGCACATCGATCTTGGCCTTCTTCCAGTGGAAGCCGTCCTGCTCGTAACCGATAGAACGAATGGCTTTCCGCGCGGCAGCCTTGACCTTGCGCTTCATGGTCTTGTCGTCGAGCGAGGTGCGGACCTCGCCGGCGATCACAACACGGTTGGTGGTTGCCAGCGTCTCGCAGGCGACGCGCACCTGGCTGGCATCCATGCCGGACTTGGTGGCCTCGCGGAAGAACAGATCCACCACCTCGTCGGAGATGCGGTCACACACCTTGTCGGGATGACCTTCGGAAACGGATTCGGACGTAAAGAGATAGGACGAGCGTGCCAAGGTTCACTCCATGAGGATGCAGGACAGCCCTGCCCGAATGGCAAGACGAAACTGATGCGTCTGTTGCCGCCAACAGACGCATGAGTCAACCCGAAAGAACAAACGTGTTCTGAAAAAAGAACAGTCCGTTTGAAACGCCGGACTTTTATCGCCCGTTTTTCTGGCCTTCCGCCAGCGTCGAAACAAGATCAACCACCCGCCGTCGCACCTTGGGGTCGTCGATGCTCATGAAGGCCTTCGCCAGCTGCACCCCGTCGGGGGTTGAGAGCAGATCAAAGGAGTACTCGACCTGATCGGGCTCCGCAAAGCCGCCATTGGTCGCCGGGCGATCCTGGGGGGCGCCCTCAAACAGGAAGGTCACAGGCACGCCAAGAACCTGCGCGATCTGCTGCAGGCGGCTGGCGCCGATCCTGTTGGTTCCCTTTTCGTATTTTTGCACCTGCTGGAAGGTCAGACCGAGGGCTTCGCCCAGTCTTTCCTGGCTCATGCCAACGAGAATTCGCCGCATCCGCACGCGGCTGCCCACGTGTCTATCCACCGGGCCGGGTGATTTTTTCATTACTTTTCCCCTCAGCACACACACACGTATCGCCTGTCCGCGGAGCTACCGTGGCCAAGCGCTATCGTCGGCTTCCGCTCTTCCCCGTCAGCCGTATCCCGAACATTCCAAATGCCAGCGTAAGCAAAAACGCAAGCAGCAGTCCAATAAACCTGTTCTGCAATCCGTTCGACGAATATGGCGTTGCGGTCAAGGCCTTGGGAAGAAAAACATCAATAATACTTTCCACGCCGATGGGGACGGAAGCTGTCACCCGTCCGTAGGGATCGATCACGCCGGAAATGCCGGTATTGGCGGCGCGAACAAGCGGCAATCCGAACTCGATCGCGCGCAGACGGGCCTGATGGAAGTGTTGGTGCGGTCCGAAGGTTTCACCGAACCAGGCATCATTCGTGATGTTCAGGATGAGTCCCGGTCGCGGGCTATTGGCCAAAAGTTCATAAGGGAAGATCGCTTCATAGCAGATGATCGGCAAGGCGGGCGGCAAACCGGGCAGTTCCATGAGGCGTCGTTCCTCGCCGGCAACGAAAGCGCCCGGCGCATGGACAAAGCGCCTCAGGCCGACGGCCGAGAGCAGGCCTTCAAACGGCAGGTACTCTCCGAAGGGCACAAGATGCATCTTGTCATAGACCGCCGCGAGGGTTCCCTTACCCAAAAAACCGAGCATGGAGTTAAAATAGCGTCGCGGCTGACCGCCCCCGACGTCCTCCATGCGCACCGCGCCTGTCACCAGCGTGGTCTTTGCCGGCAAAACCCTTGCAATTTCGCCGATAGCGCGAGGGTCATTGAGCAGGAGGAATGGAAAGGGCGACTCCGGCCAGATAACGTGACTTGCATCAGCCATGCCGGTGGCATTCGGGCCGCTGGCCCGGTCACTCAGGGTCAGAAGCCGGGACAGAACGGCCATACCGTCGCGCTGGGCAATTTTCTCGCGCTGCGACATGTTGGGTTGCACGATCCGGAGCCGGACGCCCTCGACGGTTTCGATCGCGCCCGGCGCCGGGTTGATCCCGCCAGAGGCTTGCAGCCGAACAAGGCCGAAGATCGCGAGCCCGGCCAGAACCAGCGCGGCGATGGCCACCGGACGCCGCGAGGGCTGCGCCGCGCCGTTGGCAACCAGCGTGGCCGGTGTCGCAAAGATCGCCACGGTCAACAGCCCAAGGCCGTCTGTTCCGATCAGGGCCGCACCCTGCGCAAGGATGAGCGAAGTGCCAAGGCCCTGCCCGAAGCCGTTCCAGGGAAAGCCGGTGAAGAGAAAATGACGAAGATGCTCGCTGACGCCAAGGCCGAAGGTGAGGGCAAAGATGCGCGCAACGCCGGGAAACCAGAAGAGCCGCGCCAGCGCAAAGCCTGCCGCTGTAAAACAGGCGAGAACGGCCGGCAGACCGAGAATTCCGAGCGGCATCGCCCAGGCGAATTCATCGGTTTCCACCAGGAAGGCCGCGCCGATCCACCAGAGGCCGGCCAGAAAATAGCCGAAGCCGAACCACCAGCCATCCCGCGCTGCCATGACGAGCGCGCGCGGCGAGAACCGCCCCGGACCGGCCGTCGCTCCGTCCAGCAGCCAGACGGCGACCGGAAAGGCGAGCGCAAAAGCCGGAATGAAGCCGATGGGTGGCAGGGCCAACGCACCAAGCGCGCCGGCAAGGCAGGCAATGCCGCGGCGGCGCCAGCCTTCGGCCAGCATGATGGCATGGCTGAGGGTTGTGAGATGCCCGATCATGGCAGCGTCAGACCGTCGGGATCACCTGGAGGCGGTGGAGATGCGGGGCGGATCAGAAGGCGGCGCACCTTGCGCGCTTCCGCATCGAGAATCTGGAAGGTCGCGCCGTCCGGTCCGGCAATCACTTCGCCCGTTTGCGGGACATGTCCGGCGAGCGCTGTGACATAGCCGCCGATGCTGTCGACATCGCCCGCAATGCGGTCGCCGGCAAGGTCGAGACCGGCAACCGCCGCCACGTCGCTGAGCCGCGCCTCGGCCGAAACATCCACATTGCCATCCTCGCGCCGGATGATCTGGGCGGGCTCCGGCATGTCGTGTTCGTCGTCAATGTCGCCGACGATGACCTCGACAAGATCCTCCATCGTCACGAGCCCGTCCGTCTCGCCATACTCGTCGATGACCAGCGCCATATGCAGCCGCTTGGTCTGCATCCGCACCATGAGATCGAGAGCCGGTGTCGAGGGGGGCACGAACAGGACCGGACGAATGAGCGGCGTCCCGGTGATCGGCCGGGTCAACATCCGGGCGGATTCGGAGAACGGCGCGTCCACATCGTCCCCGGCAAGATGGCCGAGAAAATCGCGAATATGGATCATGCCCTGCGGATCGTCGAGCGTATCGCCATAGACCAGCATCCGCGCATGATCAGAACTGCGGAAGGCGGCCAGAAGCTCGGCCAGTGTGGCTTCGCGACTGATGCCGACGATGCGCGCCCGTGGTGTCATCACATCCGAAACACGGACATCGCGCATCCCAAGGACGTTGACCAGCAAGCCGCGCTCGGTCGGCGAAATGTCCGCCGAACCATCGGTCGGTTCCTGCAGGGCATCTTCAAGGCCCTCGCGCAGGGTCGCAGGCTCGCCAAGGCCCAGCGCGGACTTCAGGCGGTCGAGCCAGTGCTCCTGGGCTTTGTCTCCGGGGTCTGGCTTGTTCACGCGTTGGTCTCCCCCTGCTCGCGGGCCTCGTAGGGATCGGCAATGCCAAGCCCGGCAAGGATCTGCCGCTCCAGCGCCTCCATCGCTTCGGCCTCGGCATCCGTCTCATGGTCGAAACCGACGAGGTGCAGCGCGCCATGCACAACCAGATGGACTGCGTGGTCCTGCATGGTCTTGCCTTCGGCCATGGCCTCGCGATGGCAGGTTTCATAGGCCAGTGCGATATCGCCGATGACGGGGCTGGTGATCAGTCGCGCACCCTCCGCCGCAGGAAAGGACAGAACGTTGGTGGGGGCATCCTTGCCGCGCCAGCGCGCATTGAGCTTGCGCACCTCGGCATCGCCGGTCAGCAGCACGGAGACCTCTCCCCCCGGCAGCAGGCGGATACCGGACGCGGCGAGCGCGGCTTCGGCGCCGCGCGCGAGCGCATCGGTAAGTCCGGCCTCCGCGTCCCACTCGGCGCGCTCTGTGATGATATCGACGACCGGCATCTCAGGTGCTCTTTGCCGCCGTCTCGTCCTCATACGCCTTCACGATGCGGCGGACGAGATCATGGCGCACAACATCGCCATGCCCGAATGTGACATGGCCGATGCCGTCAAGTTTGGACAGGATGCCGACGGCTTCGATCAGCCCGGATTTCTGCCCCGGCGGCAGGTCGATCTGCGTTGGATCGCCGGTGATGATCATGCGCGAATTCTCACCGAGACGGGTGAGGAACATCTTCATCTGCATGGAGGAGGTGTTCTGCGCTTCATCAAGCAGGATGGCGGCGTTGGACAGCGTACGCCCGCGCATGAACGCGAGCGGGGCCACCTCGATCATGCCGGTCTGCATGCCGCGCTCGACCAGCCGCCCCTCCATGAAATCATGCAGGGCGTCGTAGATGGGACGAAGATAGGGATCCACCTTGTCTTTCATGTCGCCGGGCAGGAAGCCGAGCCGCTCGCCCGCTTCTACCGCCGGACGCGAGAGGATCAGGCGCTCCACCTTGCCCTGTTCGAGCAGTTGCACGGCATGGCCGACCGCGAGCCAGGTTTTGCCCGTGCCGGCCGGCCCTTCCGCAAAGACGAGTTCGTGCCGCTGGAGCGCGCGCAGATAGGCATCCTGCGCTGCATTACGCGCCTTCACCGGCCCGCGTTTGCGGGTGACGATTTGCCCAAACCCCGATTTCGCACCGTCCGCGCCTGGAAAGAGCGATCCTTGCAGCACACTTTCCGCAATGGCTCCGTCGAGGTCGCCCTTGGTCAGGGTCTTGCCGGATTTGACCTGCTGATAGAGGCTTTTGAGCACGCGCGCCGCTTGCTCGGTCGCGTCCTTGGGGCCCTTGAGCACAATATGATTGCCGTTGACGGTGGCCTGCACCTGGAGACGTCGCTCAAGATGCGCAAGGTTCTGATCGTACTGGCCGAACACCAGTCCGGCGAGGCGATTGTCCTCAAGGGTCAGCGCAGTCTGCGCAACCCCGTCCCTGGTCTTGCCGTCCGTCGCATCGAAGCTCAAGCGTGCGTCTCCATCCCTAAATTCGCAGCAGGCTCGGGGGTATTGATGAGGTCGCCGAAGAGGCTGAAGGTCGCGATGCCCGTCAGGCGCACCGGCGCGATCGTGCCGACAAGCGCTGCCGGCCCATTCACCTGCACAGCCTGAAGATAGGGTGACTTGCCGGCAATCTGCCCCGGATGCCGACCCGCCTTTTCGAACAGGACGTCGACAGTCCGCCCCACGCTCGCGGCGTTGAACGCCTTCTGCTGTTCGGTGAGCAGGGCCTGCAGGGCGGAAAGCCGCGCCGACGCCTCGGCTTCGGGCACCTTATCGGCCATGTCCGCCGCAGGCGTTCCGGGCCGGGCGCTGTATTTGAACGAGAAGGCCGAGGCAAAGCCGATATCGGCGACCAGCCGCATCGTTTCGTTGAAATCAGCCTCCGTCTCGCCCGGAAAGCCGACGATGAAATCGGAACTGAGCGCGATGTCGGGCCGGGCCTGACGCACCCGATCAATAATCCGGCGATAGTCGTCGGCGGTATGTTTGCGGTTCATCGCCGCAAGAATCCGGTCGGCGCCCGACTGTACGGGCAGATGCAGATAGGGCATGAAGGCAGCAAGGTCGCGATGGAGCGCGATGAGATCATCGTCCATGTCGCGCGGATGCGAGGTGGAATAGCGGATGCGGGCAATCCCCGGCACCTCGGCGACCGCCCGGGCAAGGTGGGCAAGTGTCCAGTCCGTCCCGTCCGGACCGCGCCCGTGATAGGCGTTGACGTTCTGCCCGATCAGGGTCACCTCGCGCACGCCTGCTGCGGCGAGTTCCCGCGCTTCGGCAAGGATGCGCTCGACAGGTCGCGAAACCTCCGCGCCCCGCGTATAGGGCACGACGCAGAAGGTGCAGAACTTGTCGCAGCCTTCCTGCACCGTCAGGAAAGCGCTGGCCCCGCGACGGGCGATGACCTGCCGCGAGGGGCCGGGCAGGTGGTCAAACTTGTCCTCTTCGGGAAAGTCTGTGTCGATGGCCCGTCGTTTGGTCCGCGCCTGGTCAATGAGGGTCGGCAGGCGGTGGTAGCTTTGCGGGCCGACGACGACATCGACGACCGGCGCGCGACGCATGATCTCGGCGCCCTCGGCCTGCGCAACGCAGCCGGCGACGGTAAGCATCGTCGAAAGCCCCTGTTCAGCCCGCTCGTCCTTGATCACCCGGAGGCGCCCGAGTTCGGAATAGACCTTCTCGGCGGCCTTTTCGCGGATGTGGCAGGTGTTCAGGATGACAAGATCGGCTTCGGCGGCATTGTCCGTTTCGGCATAGCCTTCCGGCGCCAGCACATCGGCCATGCGCGTGGCATCATAGACGTTCATCTGGCAGCCGAACGACTTGATATGCACACGCTTTTCCGCGCGTGCGGGCGGCGCTGCCGAGCGGCTTTTTTCTTGCGTCAAATCAGACATGGATTCTTCTTAAATTGCTTTGCGCGATTTCCCAAGTTCTGCATCACCGAGCCGGCGTGTCAGGGCGCCGCGCATCCGCAAGCGCCTGCCGCGCGAACCGTTCTGCCTCTGTGGCAATGCGCTTCCGGTCAGCGCTGCCTTCCATGATCAGACAAGGGCCGACATGGATGGTCACATCGATCGGCGGAGCCGCAAGGAGCGCCGTGAGATGGGGCAGGAGGTCCATGCTGCCATACCAGGCAATGCCTGGCCGCTCGCGCCGGGTGAGCGGCAGGCCGGCCTGCCGTGCATACCGGAGCGCGACCGGCAGGACGCAGATGCTGCCCTCGCCCGCCGCGCCGATCAGGGCGGAACGATAGGGCAGGACACGGTTGCCGTCGCTGGTCGTTCCCTCAGCGAACAGCACGATGGCATCCCCCCCGGCAAGGCGTCCGGCGATTTCGCCGGCAACCGCGCCCGTCGCCTGCCGGCGCTGACGGTTCACGAATACGGTACGCTGGGCCCGCGCAAGAAGGTTGATGCCGGGCCAGGTATCGACCTCGCTCTTCGCAACGAACGACACCGGCATCAGTGCACCGAGAACGACGATGTCGAGCCAGGAGACATGGTTCGAGAGGACCAGCATCGGTCCCGGTTCCGGCGGCAGCCCAGCCACGGTCAGGCGGATGCCGATGACCCGGCAGACCAGCCGATGGAATGGCGCGGTCATCCGGTGTGCGCGGGCGGGATTGAAGCGCCGGAGCAGCAGCTGCCCGCCAAGGCCCAGCGCGATAAGCAGGATGAGGAGCGTGCTGCGCCCGAACAGCCGTATCACGGAGCCGCGGGCGCCGGTCTCAGGCATCGGCCAGCGGCGCTGTGATCATGCGCCCGGCCATGGCAAGGCGCATCATCACCGCATCATGCCGTGTGCCGTCGCTGTAGCGGTAATAGCCGGGGCGCGTCCCGATCATCGCAAAGCCTGCCGCGCGGTAGACCGCGAGCGCGGCCTGATTGTTGCTTTCGACCTCCAGAAAGACATGGGACACCCTCGCCCGCGCCAGCGCATCGAGATTGGCGGCGACCAGCCGTGCCCCGATGCCGGCACCGCGTGATTTCGGATGAACCGCGACCGACAGGATCTCAGCTTCGTCCGCTGCGATTCGCGAAAGGATGAAGCCGATGGGGCCCGTTGTTTCCGCAACATGGCCATGCACGGCCCGGTCGGCCAGCATCGCCTCGAAGGAAGGGATGGACCAGGGATGGGCGAAACTGCCCGCATGAATGTCGGCAAGGGCCGGGGCATCGGCCAGGGTTGCAGGCCTCAGGCACGCAGGCCGGGGGCTCCGCGTGAAGAACCGTCGCATCAAGCTGGCACCCTGGGGATTCGCCCGCCCGCCTGCGGCACCGCGCTTGCGGCGCGTAGATAAAGTGGACGCGGCGGGGCATAGGCGGGATCTGCCGCAGCACCAAGGCGGGCGACCCAGAAAACGTCCGGGGCCGCTGCCTGCTCCTCATCGCACAGCACTTCCGCGCCGATGGCCCGGGCCGCCTGGGCAACAGCCAGGGCACCCGTGCCGACAAGCTGGACACGACCTGCGGACAGGGTCGCGGCTGCGGCCTCGATCGTCATCAGCGCCGGGCCGACCGCCTTCTTTCCATCGAGCCAGAAGCTCTGGAAGAACACCGAGCCGTGCCGCGCATCGATTGCGACGGCAACGCTCGTCCGGGGGCCGGTGGCAAGGATCGGCGCGGCAAACGCTGTCAGGGTCGAAACGCCAACGACCGGCACCCTGAGCGCAAGCCCGAAGGAGCGGGCAGCCGAAAGGGCGACGCGCAGGCCGGTAAAACTGCCAGGCCCCACCGTTGCGATGATGCGCGCCAATCCGCCAAAACCGCCGCTTTCGCCAATGACATCGCGCACCATCGGCAGCAGCGCTTCGGCATGTCCGCGGTCCATGGCAACGGAGCGGCTCGCCACCACCTCGCCGGACGGAAAGGCGACAACCGCCGCCGAACAGGCACCAAGCGCCGTATCGAGGGCAAGGACGCGCAAGGACTACATCGCCTCGACGGACTGAACCTCGGGCAGAAAATGCCGGAGCAGGTTCTGGATGCCGTGTTTCAAAGTCGCGGTGGAGGAAGGACAGCCCGAGCATGCGCCCTTCATGGCAAGATAGACCGTGCCGTTGGTAAAACCGCGAAAGGTGATATCGCCACCGTCGCCGGCCACGGCCGGGCGGATGCGCGTTTCCAGCAGCTCCTTGATGACCGCCACGGTATCGGCATCCTTGGCGTCGTAGAATTCGTCGCCATCGGCCTGCGGCGGGGCGGCGCCGCGCACCAGCGGCTGGCCAGAGAGATAATGCTCCATGATGGCGCCGAGAATGGCCGGTTTGAGGTGCTGCCATTCACCGCCATTCTTGGTCACGGTCACGAAATCCGAGCCGAAGAAAACGCCGGATACGCCCTCGACACCGAACAGCCGTTCGGCCAGCGGGGAGGCGGCGGCGGCATCGCGCGTCGTGATATCGAGGGTGCCCTCGGCCATCACGGGCTTGCCGGGCAGGAACTTCAGGGTCGCCGGGTTCGGCGTGGCTTCTGTCTGGATGAACATCTCGCTCTCCTGTGCCGGTCAAGGCGGCAAGGTTGACCCGCATTTTAACCGTCGCGCGGGGGGCAATCAATCAAAACCGCACCCCGCTCCGTTTCAGCGCAGCAGGCCGACGATGTCCTTCACGTCGGCCATGACCTTTGAGGCGATGACCCGGGCCCGGTTACTGCCGTCGCGCAGCACGGCGTCAATGCCGGCGGGATCGGCCATCAGCCGGCGCATCTCTCCGGCCATGGGCGCCAGCGATTCGACCGCAAGATCGGCGAGTGCCGTCTTGAAGGTCGAGAACTGCCCGCCCCCGAATTCGGCGAGAATGCCGGCCTTGTCGCGGCCCGAAAGCGCCGAAAAGATCGTGACGAGATTCTCGGCCTCAGGACGGCCCTTGAGGCCCTCTTCCTCGCTTGGCAGGGGTTCGGGATCGGTCTTGGCCTTGCGCACTTTCTGGGCGATGGCGTCCGCATCGTCAGTGAGGTTGATACGCGAATAGTCGGAGGGGTCGGATTTCGACATTTTCTTGGTACCGTCGCGCAAGCTCATCACGCGCGGAGCGGGGCCGGCGATCAGCGGTTCGGTCAGCGGGAAATAGCCGTCGTTGTAACCCTTCGCGGCGATTTCGGCGGCAAAATCGTTGTTGAACTTCTGGGCGATGTCGCGCGTCAGTTCCAGATGCTGCTTCTGGTCCTCGCCAACCGGCACGGCATCGGCGCGATAGACCAGAATGTCGGCGGCCATTAGGTTGGGATAGGCGTAAAGCCCGACGGAGGCGTTCTCGCGATCCTTGCCGGCCTTTTCCTTGAACTGGGTCATCCGGTTCAGCCAGCCGAGGCGGGCAACGCAGTTGAACACCCAGGCAAGCTCGGCGTGTTCGGCCACCTGGCTCTGGTTGAAGACGATGGAGCGCTTGGGGTCGATCCCGGCGGCAAGATAGGCAGCGGTCACCTCTCGGATCGCGCGCAACAGTTCCTGTGGGTTCTGCCACACGGTGATCGCATGCAGATCGACCACGCAATAGATGCAGTCATGCGTGTCCTGAAGCGGCACGAAGCGCTTGATGGCGCCGAGATAGTTGCCGAGGTGGAGGTTGCCGGTCGGCTGGACGCCGGAAAAAACGCGCTTGGCAGTCATGGGCCTGTCCTTGTGGAAGGGGCTTTCATTGGTCTGTGGCGGAGGCTGGCGGTTCCGCCGTCTGGTTGCCGGCTTGTTGGCATCAAAGCCGTTGTCTTTCAAGCCGTGCGTTTGACGATAAGGGTCTTGATGGCGGCAAGATCCGCCGCGCCCAGCCAGTGCGCAGCCAGTCCATGGACGGCAACGCCGGAGGCACAGATGATGCCCAGCGCCGCAATGCGCACGACAATCGCCTGATCGCTTGCCAGCAAGGGCCCCAGAAGCACCGCAAGCCCGTATGTGACGCCGCCCGTGACGGCCGCACTGGCAATGACGCGCGGCAGCACCGACCGGGCTGTGGCATCAAGCCCGAACAGCCGCTCGCGCTTGAGCCCCAGGGCAAGGATGGCAGCATTGACGAAAGCGGAAACGGCGACGCCAATGGGCGCGGCGACCGCACCGAGCCGGCTGAGCAACGCGATCGTCACCGCGATGTTAGCGATGATTCCGGCCAGCGCCGCCGCGAGCGGCAGGCCGAAATGCTCACGCGCAAGATAGGGGGGCAGCAGCACCTTGACGAGCACGAAGCCCGGCAGGCCGATGGCGATGGCCCGGAGCACCTCGGCGGTCGCCACGCTGTCCGCAGCGGAAAAAGCGCCGCGCCGGTAGATGATGTCGACGATCGGATCGGCAAGGATAGAGAGCGATACCGCTGCCGGCAACACCAGCAACAGGCCGAATTCCAGCGCCCGGTTGCCGGCGGCTTCCGCTGCGGCGGTGTTGCCTTCGCGGAAGGACCGCGCCACTTCCGGCAGCAGAACCGTGCCGATGGCCGCCGCCACGAACCCGAGTGGCAGCTGGAAGATGCGGTCGGCATAGTAGAGCCAGGAGACGGCGGAGGGCAGGGCGGACGACAGCTGCGCCGCCACCACCATGTTGAAATGCCCGGCGCCGGCCAGCATCAGCCCGGGCAGCATCAGCATCAGAAGTTTCTTGACGTCGCGGTCGGGCTGCGGCCAGCCGAGACGCACCGGCGCGCCGGCCCGTCTCAGTCCATGGGCGACAAAGAAAAGCTGCACGAGGCCGGCCACCAGAACCGTAATGACGAGCGCAAGGCCCGCCCGGTAATCGCCGCGCCAGCCAAGCGCGATGAGCGCGATGAGCACACCGATCAACATGAAATTGAGGATGAGCGGGGCGACCGCTACCAGCCCGTAACGCCCCATGGCGTTGAGGATGGAGGCCAGGAGGGCGACAACGATGATCGCTGCAACAAAGACGAAGGCAATCCGCCCGAAAATCACCGCCTGGGCAAATTTCTCCGGCGCATCGCGGAAGCCGGGCGTCAACAGGCCGATGACCTGCGGCATGAGGAGTTCGGCGACGATGAGCGCCAGAAAGACGACGGCGACAAGGCTCGACAGGGCATGTTCGGTGAAGGCGGCGACGCTCTCTTCGCCCGCTTCTGCCTTGCGGCGGGCATAGATGGGGATGAAGGCCGCATTGAAGGCGCCCTCGGACAATACGCGCCGGAAGAGATTTGGCAGCAGGAATGCCGCGATATAGGCATCCGCAACCGCGCTGGAGCCCAGCACCGCTGCGATCAGGATGTCGCGCAAAAAGCCCGTCAGCCGGGAGGCGAGGGTCGCCGAACCGACAAGCGTGTATTTGCGCGCGAGCGACATCGGCAGATCAGAGGATGTAGCGGCTGAGGTCGGTGTTCCGGGCAAGGTCGCCGATATGCTCGCGAACATGCGCACCATCAATGCGGATCGTCTGGCCCTTCTGGTCCGGTGCGGTGAAGCTCACCTCGTCGAGCACCCGCTCCATCACGGTCTGAAGGCGGCGCGCGCCGATATTCTCGACTGTCGCATTGACCTCGGCGGCCAGCTTCGCGACCTCGCCGATGGCATCGTCAGTGATTTCCAGTGTCACTTCCTCGGTCGCCATCAGCGCCACGTATTGCTTGATCAGCGAGGCCTCGGTGTCGGTCAGGATGCGCCGGAAATCCGCTTCGCCGAGCGGTGAGAGTTCGACACGGATGGGCAGCCGGCCCTGGAGTTCAGGCAGCAGGTCGGAGGGTTTGGCGACGTGGAAGGCGCCAGAGGCAATGAACAGGATATGGTCGGTCTTCACCGCCCCATGCTTGGTCGCCACTGTCGTGCCTTCGATCAGCGGCAGAAGGTCACGCTGCACGCCCTCACGGGAAACATCGGCACCGGACCGGCCCTCGCGCGCTGAAATCTTGTCGATCTCGTCAAGAAAGACGATGCCGTTGTTCTCGACCTCGCGCAGGGCGGCCTGCACGATCTCATCCTGATCGATCAGCTTGTCGCTCTCTTCCTGAATGAGCGGCTCATGCGCCTCGCGCACGGTGGTGCGGCGCCGGCGCGTCTGCCGCCCGAACGCCTTGCCGAAGATGTCGCCCAGCGACAGGTTGTTCATCTGTGCGCCCGGAATCTCGAACATCGGCATGGCCGGGGCGGGTGCCGCAACCTCGATATCGATCTCCTTGTCGTCGAGTTCGCCGGACCGGAGCCGCTTGCGGAAGGCATCCCGCGTCGAGGCACCGGAGGTGGGCCCGACCAGCGCATCAAGCACGCGTTCTTCCGCGGCCAGCTGGGCTTTTGCCGAAACGTCCTTGCGGCGCTTGTCGCGCTCCATGACAATGCCAATCTCGACGAGATCCCGGACGATCTGCTCGACGTCCCGGCCGACATAGCCAACCTCGGTGAACTTGGTCGCCTCGACCTTGAGAAATGGTGCACCGGCGAGCCTGGCAAGGCGGCGGGCGATTTCCGTCTTGCCGCAGCCGGTGGGGCCGATCATCAGGATGTTCTTGGGCAGAACCTCCTCGCGCATGGTGCCGGAGAGGCGCTGGCGCCGCCAGCGGTTGCGCAGGGCGATGGCCACCGCGCGCTTTGCGTCCTGCTGGCCAACAATGAAACGGTCGAGTTCGGAAACGATCTCGCGAGGGGAAAAATCGGTCATCAGATGCTCTCGATGACAAGGTTGCCATTGGTGTAGACGCAGATGTCAGCCGCAATTCCCATGGAACGCCGCACGATCTCTTCCGCGTCAAGCTCGGTTTCTGCGAGCGCCCTGGCGGCGGCGAGCGCAAACATGCCGCCCGAGCCGATGCCCATGATCCCGCCTTCGGGTTCGAGCACATCGCCGGTGCCGGACAGAACGAGCCCGGCCTCGCGGTCGGCCACCAGCATCATGGCTTCCAGCCGGCGCAGGTAGCGGTCTGTCCGCCAGTCCTTGGCAAGCTCAACACAGGCGCGGGTGAGCTGGCCCGGAAACTGTTCCAGTTTCGCCTCAAGCCGCTCGAACAGGGTGAAAGCATCAGCGGTCGCTCCGGCAAAGCCGGCAATCACCTGCCCCTTGCCGATGCGGCGCACCTTTTTTGCATTGCCCTTGATCACGGTGGCCCCGAGGCTCACCTGTCCGTCACCCCCGATCACGGTACGCCCGTTCTTGCGCACCATCAGGATGGTTGTGGCGTGCCAGGGTGAGGAAGCCCCTGCCACCGGGCCGTCATGCTGCATCAGAATCTCCGTCAGGTTCGCCCGAACCTCCTACCATGTAGGCATAGCGGAAGCGAAAGGGAACCGGTCGAGGATCAAATGCTTCAGGCGACGGAAACGACGGGGCTCGTGGCGATGCGTCGGTCGGCGACTGAGACAAGCACGACGCGCAGCGCCTGCTCGAATTGCTCGATGCGGAAACGTTCGGCAAAGAGCTTCCGGCTTTCCACCTGCATGGCACGAAGCCTTGCGGGGTTGTTCAGAAGGTCCGCGAGCGCATCGGTGATTGCCGCGCTGTCGAGCGGCACGACATGGCCGTTGCGCCCCTCGACGGCCACTTCCGCACTGGCGCCTGCGTTGGAGGAGACCAGCGCTGCCCCGGCGCAGGCCCCCTCGATCAGCGACAGCGGCAGTGCTTCGATCCGCGAAGGCAGGACAACGATGGCGGCGTCCCGCATCAGCGCATGAACCTCATCCGAGCCGACCCAGCCGGTAAAGCGCACCTTGTCCATGAGGCCGAGCATCCGGGCCATGGACTGATATTCGGGAAGATCGCCATTGCCGGCGATGACGCAACGCCAGTCCTTCGCTTGCTGCTTCAGGCCGGCGAGCGCTTCGAGCAGCAGGCCGGCGCCCTTGCGGGGGCCCACCTCGCCGGCGAACAGGATGAGCCGTTCGCCATCCTGTTCTTTCGCGAGCGGAGCATCGCCGGCGAAATCAGGAATGCCATTGTGGATGACGGTCAGCTTTTCAGCCGGAATGTTGAGCCGCTCGCGGAACTGGCAGGAGAAAAAGTCGCCGAGGATGATGATCCGGTCCGATTTTCGGCTCATTGCGGCAAGGGCGCGCAGCCAGAGTGGGTTCCGGGCGTAGGTGCGATCCTCGATCATGCCGTGAAAATGCGTTGTCACGCGCTTGCCGAACAGTTTGGCAACCGACACCAGCGCCCATTTGCGCAGCGCGCTGCCGTTGGTCGAATGGTTCACATGCACCACGTCGAACGAGCGTGTAGCCAGAAGCCAGATGAACAGCAGGAAACGCCGGGGAAAGGAAAAGATCGACATCACGCCCGAGCGCGGACCGCGCGAGGCAAAGTAATGAATGTCGAGATCGCTCGATCCGCCCTTCTCGGCCATATATTGGCGCATGTAGAAGTAAAGCCGGTCGACCCCGCCCATACCTTCCGGCCCGACAGGCGTAACGCACAGGACACGAATCCGGTTCTGACCGCCGATGCTCATGGTGCCCTCCGGGCCGTTGAAACACTCTGACAACTCTTGCCTGATACTAAGGGGCTCTGGACTTAAGAACCGTTTAGCGCCATCGGCATAAATGTTGCTCAGGTGAAGCCAGCGTTCCTTGATCATTCTGCGGGTGTTTCACAATGACACAGCTTCTCGATGTTGCGCGCGGCGCCTATGCGAAACTGCCGTATGCAACCCGGTCCCGGATCGGGACGGTGCTTAGACTTTTGCCGGCCCGCTACCGCTATGGTTCGACCTATTCGAGCTGGCGCGCGACCCTGAAGCGGACGCGCGGCAATGCAGAAGCCATCAGGACCATGCAGGATCAGGCCCGCGTGGCCATGGTGCGCGAAGCCTTTGCCAAGAGCCCGTTTTACCGGACCAGCCTGTCGAAGATTTTCGGCGCGGGTTTCGATCCCGCCAGCGTGCTCGATCCTGAAGTCTGGTCGCAAATTCCGCTTCTGTCGCCCGAGTCCGTTTCCGACATCCGCGACGCGCTCTGTACGCGCCCGAGTTCTGAACTCGACAGCGGCTCCACCGGCGGCACTTCGGGCAAACCGGTCCGCTTCTTTCTCGATCGCGGCCGCAGCCCCATCGAGTACGCCTTTGTCTTTGATGCCTGGTCGCGCGTCGGCTACCGCGAGGGCGACTGGCGCGCAGTGTTCCGTGGTGTCGAGGTGCTGGAATCGGCGGTGGAGAAGGATGCCGCGCTCGCGGAGCTGCGATTTTCGATCTTCAACCTCACCGACGACCTGATGGCGCGCTTCCGGCGGGAGATCGAGGAGAACCGCATCGTCTATCTGCACGGCTATCCCTCGGCCATCGGCATGTTCGCCTCCTGGCTGCTGCGTTCGGGACATGGCCCGATGCCGAAGATCCGCGCCGTGATGTTGATGGGCGAGCGGCTCTACCCCAACTATCGCGAATCGATTGAAAAGGCCTTCCCGAACGCCGAACTCGTGCCGTTTTTCGGCCTGTCGGAAAAGTGTGCCTTCGCGGTCGAGGTGGCCGGCAAGCCTGACACCTACGACTTTGAGCCGCTTTATGGCTTTACCGAACTGCTTGACCAGAACGACCGGCCCGTCACCGTGCCGGGCCAGCGCGGCCGGCTCGTCTCCACGGGGCTCCTCTTCAAGGGAATGCCGTTCATCCGCTACGATACGCGCGACGAGGCAACGCTGGTCGAGGCTCCCTCCGCTGAAAATGGCTGGCGCCTCCGGGTTGAGCGGATCGTGCCCCGGCGCGGCCACGAGTTCCTCGTCTCGCGCGATGGCAAGCTGATCCCGATCCTCGCCCTTCTGGTCTTCGGCAAGGAAATGGACGACATCCGCGAGTTCCAGTTTGTGCAGGAGCGGCCCGGGGAGGCGCTGATCCGCGTCGTGCGCCCCAAGGACGGGCCGGAACCGGACGTGCAGCCGTTTATTGATCTTGTCAGCCGGAAATCAAACGGTTTGGTGACAATCACCTGCGAATTTGTTGATGCCCTGCCGACCAGCCCGCGCGCCAAGCGCCGGTTCATTGACCAGCGGCTCGATGTCTCCGCCATCGAGAACGCAATGAACCTGCAACCGGATGCCGTGGCGCGCGACGGTGTCGAGTAAGGGTAGAGTTTGTGTAACGCGTACAGGGTTCGGGTATGAGTTTCATCGCCAGGCATAACGGGTCGTCGCAGGCATTGGTGCTCGCACAGCCCGCCGGCTTGCCAGCTGCGCCGGCTCCCGGTGCCGCCGAGGCCCTTTCCATCGACTTCCGGTCGATCTTTCAGGCCATCCTGCGCCGGAAGCTGTGGGTGCTGTTTCCGTTGCTCCTGACGACGCTGCTGGGCGCGGCCTATATCTCCACGATAACCCCGCGCTATGCCTCAAGCGTGCAGATCCTCGTCGATCCACGCGAACTTCAGATCATCCGCTCGGATGCGCCCCTGCGCCAGCAGGTACAGGATAATTCCGGTACGCTGGCCGAAAACACCATCGTGATCTTGCGCTCCAGCGCCCTTCTGATGAAGGTGGTGGAACGCGAAAATCTCGGTAACGACCCCGAATTTGTCGGCAAGGATGCGGGTGGCATGAGCCCGGAGGCGCGGGCGTTGACGGCTCTGCGCACGTTCGAGCGCCGCGTCACGGTCAAGCGGGCAGACCGCAGCTCGATCATCGAGGCATCGATCTGGACAGACAACGCCGAGAAATCCGCGCGCCTGGCCAATACGCTGGCAGCGATCTTTCTTGAACAGCAACAGGGCGCCGAAAGCGACACGGCCCGCAAGGCGGCACAGACGGTCGCCGCCCGCCTCGACGAACTTGGCCAGCGTGTGCAGAAGGCCGAGCGCGACGTTGAGGATTACAAGGCGCGCAACAACCTCCAGATGGCCAATGGCAAGCTTGTGGGCGAGCAGCAGTTGCAGGAATTGAACTCGCAGCTTGTCCTGGCCCGCGCACGCGCCACCGAGGCGCGCTCGAAATATGACAGCATTCGCAAGCTATCGCTGGCCGCCATCGAGCGCGGCGAATTACCCGACGCCAGCAACTCATCGGTGATCTCGCAGTTGCGGCTCAAATTCGCCGAGGCCTCGCGCCTCGAAGCGGAAGCCCGGACGCGGCTGGGCGCGCGCCATCCCGACATGGTGTCGATCTCGGCCCAGGTGCGTGATGCCCGTCAGTTGATCATGGATGAGCTGGCGCGGATTTCGCGCGCCGCCCATGGCGATTTTGAGCGCGCGAAAGCGGCAGAGGAAGCCCTGACGAAAAGCCTCGACCAATTGAAGAACCAGTCTTCCGATTCCGGCGATGCCATGGTGCGGCTGCGCGAACTGGAACGGCTCGCCGATGCCTCGCGCACCATCTACAGTTCCTTCCTGCGCCGCACGCGCGAACTGAATGAACAGGAAGACATCACCACCATCAACGCCCGCGTGATCTCGCCGGCCACGCCGGCGCAGCGCTCAAGCGGGCCATCCCGCGCGCTGATCGGGATCGGTTCGGTCGCCGTCGGCGGCATTCTCGGCCTTTTGCTGGCTGTGCTTGTCGAACAGTTCGATGCAACCTTGCGCAATCGCAGGCAGTTCCAGAATGCTTCCGGCCTGCCGGTGCTTGGCGAGTTTGCCGGCACCGGTCGCCGACGCCGGACATCCGGGCTGAATGCGCCGGTTATCGATGATCCGCGCTCTCCCTTTGCCATCAGCGCCATTCGCCTTGCCGATCTCTTCGCGTCCCAGGCCCTGCCAGATCGTGTCCGTACCATCCTGTTCCTGTCGGCCGCGGGGCCGGCGACCGAAGTGGTGCTGAATGTCGCGATTGCCGCCTCGCAGGCGACCTGGCGTGTGCTGATGGTGGATGCGGATTCCAGTGGCACGGGCCTGTCCGGTCATCTCGATGTGACGCCGGGCTTCGGTCTTGCCGATGTCATCGACGGACGCTGTGATCTTGCCTCTGCCGTCCTGGCTGATGATCGGACCGCCCTGCGCATTCTGGCCAATGGCGGTGGACGCGGCAATCCGGCCACCCGTTCCTCGCCGCAGCAGATTGAAAAGACGCTGATGGTGCAGGCGGATGCCTATGAACTCGTCTTCATTGATGGCGGCATGATCGGTGCGGACGCCACGGCCTATGCGCTCGCCGCATCCGTTGACGATATCATTCTGGTTGCCGGCGCCGGCCTGACCTCCGCGAGCCGTATCCGCGATGTACTCGATGTCCTCGGCCCGTTCCGCGACCGGCTGCGCGGGATCGTGACGATATAATCCGCCAAGAGCGGCCCTCAGCCGCGCCGGTCAGTTCGATCAGTCCCTCGGCAGCACGGTCAGACGCGTTTCGGCGACACCATCGCCGAGCGCGCCGGAAAAGACGATCTGTGTGGCCTCGCCCACCTGCCCGAACGCTTCAGACGCAAGCCCGCGACCGGTGGCCCGCTCGCCCGTGACAAGTCGGATCGTAAAACCCTCAGGCGGCGCAAGGCGCATGACCGGCAGGCCATGGAGATGACAGAGTGCGGCTCCGTCCGCCTGCTCCACCGTCACAAGTCGCGAGACAAGGAACGAAATCGCAACGGGCAAGGCGCCGGCAGCGCCCGTCAGACTGTCCGCGATGACATATCCATCGGCCACATGCCGGATGCAGCGCCGGTGTGTGGCGCCAAAGCGGCTCCGGTAGCCGTCATGGGCGCCGGTCACCTGACAGGGCGCCGCCTCGACCAGCCGCGCATCCGTCCGGCGCGACCAGGAGAAGGCGCTGGACGGCAGGCTCTGGGACTGGCCGTCGATAACGAGTGTGTTATGGGCAGGGCTTGCACGCAGCGCGTTCCTCAGCGCCCCGCCCGAATGGTAGAGGTAGGTGCCGGCATCAATCAGCACCTGTTCGCCATTGATGGACAGCCAGACACCGAGCGCGTCAGCATGGCCATGGGCGGCGAGCGCAAGATAGCCCAGCGGGCCATGATCGAACGTCAGAACCGTCTGCCGCCGGGCAATCTCTCGCCGTGCCACCGAGTAGCCACCGTCCGCAAACACATGCAGCCCGTCCGTTGCGCGTGAGGCGCTAGCGGGAACGGCAAAGATGGCATCGCGCAGATGCGCGTCATGCGCCGGCGGCAGCAGGGCGGGCATCTCTGTCAGGCCGGCGACCGCCGCAACAATCGAAGCGGTGTAGCGCGGTTCGCGGTCGGGGGGTGCGCCAATCACCCGGCCCTCGTCGTCATCGCCGATCTTCGGGCACTGGCCGGCCTCATCCATCAGGCATTGCAGGAAACGGGCGCCGGCGATCAGCCGATCGGAAACAGTCGGCACCAGCGGTCGTCCCAGCCCGGCAGCAACCAGCGCGCCGAAGGCCAGCATTTCCATGGTGAAAGCCTGATAGGTCGGGGATTGCTCGCCCCCCACACCATCCTTGAAGATCTGAAGCGCCGCCTCACCTTCAAGGATGGCCCGGCCTTCGGCTTCATACTGGGCGGCATGGGGTGCATCCGGCGCGATCAGCCCGGCGAGAAGCAGGCCAAGTCCCTCGGCAACGAGGTGGTTGTTGGCGGAGGAATAGCGCGAGGGATAGCGTTCCAGCCAGAAGGCATGGGCCGCAATCAACCGGTTGAGCAGAAACGTCTGGTCCTCGCTCAAACGGTTCGCGGGGACGGCGGCCACCACCAGCGTGAATGTCACCATCCGCATCGCCAGTTCGATGCCCGAGAACCAGTTCACGCCACGAAACGGCGGATTGGCCTCTGCCCAGGCAGCAAGAACTGCAAAAAGCCGGTTGATCCGTGCAGGGTCCGGGGACTGAGCGACGGCGGCGCAAAGCGGATGCAGGAACTGGAGACGGTTGACCTCCCAGACGAATTTCACGTCGCCGCGCCCGACGCCCGTGGTGCGCACGTCGACATCGAAGCAGTAGCGCTCGGCTCCGGGCCAGGCCGTGCCACTGACTGGATCGTGAAACCACAGGCCGGGCATTTCGGCCGCCATCTCCTGTCCAAGGCCTGTGATGCGACCGGCCTCGAACACTGCCAGCGCTTCCCTTCCCGCGTCGGCCCCGGTAGCCAGCCGCGTTCTGAGAAAGGCCAGATCGGCAAGCCGACTTCCGGCGCCGTCAAACTGGGGCCAACCCCGCGTATCGCTGCGGTAGGCGCGCTTTTTGCCCGCCTCGCGCACACGGTGGAGAACTTCGGGCGGGCTCATCGCCGCAAGGCGCGCGGCATACCATTTCAGCTTGGCGGGGGTCACGGGGGCCGGGTTTCAATCTGGAACAGGGGCCGTGTCAGGCTGTGCCATCCCGGTGAAGCGGGAATTGGCACAGGAGCACACGCGCCGGCGGAGAATCCGACGGATCGTTACAATTCATCGCAAATTCCTTGCAATTTCGTGGCGGATCCCGGTGCAAACCCGGTTTCACGGACAAAAATGCGCTGTCAACGGATCTGGCATCCCAGTTGCAGTCATTCTTCCCACAAACCCCACAAGGGTCATTTCGGGAAAACCAACAGAGGCTGCGTTCCACCATGCTGATGACCAACACCATCGCCCCCGCCACTCCCGTCGCTGCCCGTGCTGACGGCAAGCACCGGATCGAAACCGTCTCGGTTGTCGGCCTTGGCTACGTTGGCCTGCCGACCGCGGCGCTCCTCGCCTCGCGCGGCCTCAATGTTGTGGGCGTCGATGTCAAGCAGGAGGCTGTGGACCGCATCAACTCTGGCGCTGCCCATATCTCCGAGCCTGATCTCGACATCGTGCTGAGCGCTGTGGTCCGCGCCGAGAAGCTGAAGGCCTACACCACACCCCAGCCGGCGGATGTGTTCCTGATCGCCGTTCCCACCCCGATCAATGCCGACAAGACCGCAGACATGACGCTGGTCCAGTCCGCGCTCGCCTCGATTGCGCCGGTCATCAAGAAGGGCGATCTGATCGTCATCGAATCGACCTCGCCGGTCGGCACCACCGAGCGCGCCGCCGATCAGCTTCGTCGTCTGCGTCCGGATCTCACCTTCCCTGACACGCTGCCCGAGCTGTCCGACGTCATGATGGCCTATTGCCCGGAGCGCATCCTGCCCGGCCAGACCCTGCGTGAACTGGTTGACAACGCCCGCATCGTCGGCGGCCTCGATCATCGTTCGGCACTGCGGGCCCGCGAGGTTTATCGCTTCTTCGCGATGGGCAAGATCAAGCTCACGACTTCCCGCGTCGCCGAACTCTCGAAGCTGACCGAAAATGCCTTCCGCGATGTCAACATCGCATTCGCCAACGAACTCAGCCTCGTCTGCGATCACCTCGGCGTCGATGTCTGGCAGGTGGTGAAGATGGCGAACCTGCATCCGCGCGTGAACATCCTCTCGCCGGGCCCCGGCGTTGGCGGCCACTGCATCCCGGTCGATCCGTGGTTCATCCACGAGGCGCTGCCGGATGCGACCCCGCTGATCCGCCATGCCCGCGAAGTGAACGATGCCAAGCCCGTGCGCGTCGCAGACCAGATCACGCGCCTGGCCGGCCGCTACAAGGAGCCGGTGATTGCGGTGCTCGGCCTTGCCTACAAGCCGAATGTCGATGACCTGCGCGAAAGCCCGGCGCTGGAGATCGCCCACATCCTTGCCGAGCGCAAGCTGGGCCGTCTGCTGATCGTCGAACCGAACATCGAGCACCTGCCCAAGGGCCTCGCAGGGCTCCCGAATGTCGAGTTCGTTGACCATCACGAGGCCGTTGCCGAGGCTGATGTCGTGGCAATCCTCGTCTCGCACTCGAAGTTCCGCAATGTCGACCGCGCCGCCCTCGCCTCGAAGGTCGTGATCGACACCGTCGGCCTGCTCCAGGCCCACGAAGACGAATAAGCAGCGAGTGGCAAGGGAGCGGTATCATGTGTGGCATTGCAGGGCTTGTTCAGCGCCAACCTTCCGAGGCACGGTCCATCCGCTTCCGGTCTGCAGCCTTGCGCAGCCTTGGCCGGCGCGGACCGGATGACTTCCGCTTCGGCGACTATGCCGGGGCGGAAATGATCCATACCCGGCTCTCGATCATCGACCTGATGGCCGGTCAGCAGCCGATGGAAGACGAGAAGGGCGCCCTTGCCTTCAACGGCGAGATCTACAATCACGCCGATCTGCACATTCCCGGCATCGACTACCCTAACCATTCCGACACGCTGGTTCTGCTGCGCGGCCTTGGCGTCGAAGGAGTCCCATTCCTCGACAAGGCCGACGGCATGTTTGCCTTCGGCTATCTGAACAAGGCAAAGCGCAAGCTGTATCTGGCGCGTGATGCCTTCGGCATCAAGCCGGTTTACTACATCCTCAAGCCCGAGGCCTTTGCTTTCTCCTCGACGATTCCCGCCCTGATGACGCTCTCGGACAAGAACATCAATCCGCAGGGCTATTATCAATTCTACGTCGGACGCGGCGCGCGCGGCGCCAACACGCTGTTTGACGATGTTCACGAGGTGCCGCCCGGTCATGTCGCGATCTACGACTTGGACAGCCACAGCATCACGGTTGAGCGCTGGTACAATCGCCCGGACATTGCCGTGTCCGATGCGCCGGAAGCCGAACTTCTCGACCGGCTCGATGCAATCCTCAATTTCTCGATCCGGCGGCATCTGGTGTCCGATGTTCCGGTGGCGGCACTGTTGTCAGGTGGAATCGATTCCGGCCTGACGACGGCCATCGCCTCGAAATATGTGGAGAATCTCGCCTGCTTCTCCATCGGCTTTCGCGACAAGCGATACGATGAGAGCCCCTATTCGGAGGCAATCGCCCGGAAGTTCGGCCTGCGCCACTTCGTCAAGTTCGTCGATGGCAATGATCTGGTCGGGATGCTGGAAAGCTGGCCCATCATTGCCGATGACGCCAGCGCCGAACCTGCGTCGGTGATGCGCTACCTTGTGGCGCGCTATGCCCATGACAACGGCTTCAAGGTGGTCCTTTCGGGGGAGGGTGCCGATGAGTTCTTCGGCGGCTACAACCAGTACTACCGATTCCAGTTGGCTCAGGCCGCCAACCGCATTGGCCGCTTTGTGCCCTTCCTTGCCCCGCTGGCGCGCCAGTTGCTCTGGCCGCGGACCCGGTTGATCCACTACATCGGCCAGGCCGTTGCCGATCCGCGTTACACCGGCACGAGCATGGTTTTCGAGCCGTTCCTCCTCAAGGAGGTATTCCGGGACGATATCGGGCCGCTGCCGTCCGCCGGAACCCTGCGCGATGCGTTGTTCCTCGACCAGACCTATCGCCTGCCGGACGATCTTCTGACCATCACCGACCGGGCGACCATGCATGCCTCCATCGAGGCGCGGGTGCCGTTCATCACCCGCTATGTCGCTGATTTTGCCGCCTCCCTGCCGGACAACATGATCGTTAACGGCAAGAAGCAGAAATACCTGCTGCGTCAGCTTGCCCTGCGCTACCTGCCAGCCGAATGCGTGGAGCGCCCCAAGGTCGGCTTCGACATGCCGCTCGGCCGCTGGTTGCGCAATGAGTTGCGCCCGCTGGTCGAGGAGACGCTGGCGACAACCTGGCAGCGCGATTTCCTGAAATCCGGCGCGATGGAAAAGGTTGTGGCCGCACACATGTCCGGCAAGGCCGACTTCGCCGACAAGATCTGGGCGTTCATCACGCTCGAACGGAATGTAAATGCCTTGCGTGCCATAAACTGACGAGGTGACCCATGCGCGTAACTCTGTTTGATACCCCCGTCGACATCCTCAGCCGCGCCGAAACCATCGGCAGGGCAGTGAAGGCCATGGAAACGCGGCAGCGCTGCCAGCATGTGGCGCTCAATGTCGCCAAACTGGTCAATGCCCGCACCGACGCCGAACTCGACCGCGACGTGCGCGACAGCGATATCGTCGGCATCGACGGCATGGGTATCGCCTACGCCCTGCGCCTGATGGGACATCGGGTCGACGAGCGCGTCGCCGGCGTTGATCTCTTCGACGACCTGATGGGCGTCTGCGCGGAGCGCGGCTTCCGGCCCTATCTTCTGGGGGCAACCCAGGCGGTGCTCGATGCCACGATGGCCGAACTCAGGCGCCGTTATCCGGCAATCGAGTTTGCCGGGGCCCAGCATGGATATTTCAAGCCGGAAGAAGACGCGCGCGTCGCCGCAGACGTGCGCGCCAGTGGCGCTGACTGTCTGTTCATCGCCATGCCGACGCCGCGCAAGGAGCGCTTCATGCGCGCCCATCGCGACAGCATGAACGTACCCTTCCTGATGGGCGTGGGCGGCACCTTCGATGTCGTCGCCGGCCATGTCGAACGCGCGCCGGCCCTTGTCCAGAAGATCGGCATGGAGTGGCTCTACCGCATGTTGCAGGAGCCCCGGCGCATGTTCTGGCGCTATGCCCGCACCAACACCATCTTCCTTGGGTTGATCCTTCCGGCCCTGCTGCGTCGGGCGGTAGGGCAGAAGCCGCAATCGGCCTGATGTCCACGCCGGCCCAGCCCGTCGTCCTGCATCTGATCTCCTCGCTCCGGGTGGGTGGGGCGGAACGGCTTCTGGTCTCGACCATGCGCGAAGCCGCGAAGGCCGGGCAGACCGGGTTCGTCGTCGTCATCATGAACGATGAATGCGACCAAGGCCTTGTGGCGGAACTGGAATCAACCGGCGTTCCGCTGTACCGCCTTGGACGGCGCGAGGGCCACCTCAGTCCGAAGTATCTGACAGCAATTCTGAACATCATCCGCCGGCATGGTGCCACGGTCATCCATACCCATAACGAAGGCAGCCGCTCCTGGGGCATGCTGGCGAAACTCGCCCGCCCCCGCTTGCGACTGGTCTACACCGTCCATGCCGAAGGTGTCGGGGCCACAATCACGGGCCTCAGGCGCGCGGCCTATCTCCGGCTCGTCGATACGACGGTGGCGATTTCCGAAGCCGTTGAGCGTGAATGCCGGGCCTTTGGCGCAAAGGATGTGGTCCGCATCGAAAACGGGGTCGATCTGGAGGCCTTCGCCGCCGTCCGCCGCCCGCGGGATGCAACCGCGCGACCCCGGCTGATCAGTGTTGCCCGGTTCCAGCCGGTCAAGGGTCAGGACATTCTCATCGAGGCGCTCGGCCTTTGCACCGCGCGTGGTCACCGCCTGCCGCTGACGCTGGTGGGCGCGGGCGCCGCCGGGCCGTTCTTCGAGAAACTGGTCTCGATGATCGCCGAACGGGGCATGACCCCGGATGTGACCTTCGCCATCGACCGGACGGATATTCCGGACCTGCTGCGAACGGGGGATATTTTCGTCCTGCCATCGCGGCAGGAGGGCTTCGGGCTGGCGCTGATCGAGGCAATGGCGGCGGGCCTGCCGGTGATTGCCTCCCGCACGGGCGGACCGGCAACGCTGGTTGCCGATCGCGTCAACGGGCTGACCTTCACACCAGAGGAGCCGGAGGATCTGGCCGAAAAGATCATCACGCTTGCGACCGACGCCGATCTCTGCGCGACCCTCGTCAAAGCAGGGTACGACACGGCGGCGCGGTTCAGCATCGCCGCGACCCTGGCGGCTCACCGCGATTTATACTGTCGCCTGGCGCGTTGAAATGGTCTGGCGAACGGGAACGCCGTAGGGCTCCCACGGGGTTTTGAGCAGCCGGAGCGGTGAGATGCCCAGCATCGCAAGGCCGCCGCCATAGGCGAGCGAAAAGGCAATGAACCCCGCAAGGAACTCGGCAAGGCTGCCGGCGCCCGCCACCACCCTTACACCAAGAACAAGGGCGACGCTCGCCGCCAAGACGATCAGGGTGATCTTGCCGAACTCAAGAAGCGGCAGGCGAAAGCGGAAGAACGTGCGCGTGGCAAAAATGCTGGCGCAAAGGGCCAGCGTCGTCGACAGCAGCGCCGATAGCGCCGCTCCGGGCAGGCCATAGGCGTGCACCAGGATCACCGAGCCAAATGCGCTGACGATCGCCGCCGGAACGACGGCCTTGAGCTTGAGCGCGTTGCGCCCGAGCATGAAGAACAGGTTGTCGTAGAGGAACACCTTGAACATCAGGAGACAGGTGGACCCGGCGATGACCGGCATCAGCCAGGCGGTATCGGCGCGAAACTCAGGCTTGACGAAGAGATCGGCGATCTGGCTGCGCAGCAGGATGATACCGGCAAGGGCGCCCGCACAAAGGATGAAGATCGAAATGCTGATGCCCGACTGGATTTCCCGCGCGCGCTCATCGCCCTCTCGCGCCCGTGTCGCAAACAGCACCGGCACGGTCATGGTGTTGAGCGGCGCAATGAAGAACTCAACCGTCTGGCGACCGAGGGCGAAGGCGATGGCATAGACGCCGACGCTTGCGGGGCCGAGAAATGCGTTGAGCACGAAGCGCTCGAAATTGACAACGACGAAGTTGAGCAGCGTGTCGCCGACAATTGGCATGCCGAACTGGAACGGTGTGCGGTAGCCCCGTGCGATGAGGCGCGGCGCACTGAACTGGCTTCGGCTTGCTGCAAAACCGACCAGCGCGGCAAGCAGGGTGATGCCGCTGAGCGCCAGCGAGGGCGCCAGGAAACCCGCATTCGGAAGGTAGGTTGCCCCGATGACCGCCGGCAGGATCATCAACCCGCGGGTCAGCTCGATCTTTGCGTAAAGCCCGGAATTATGCGTGACCTGCTGGATCACAAGCACAAGGCGCAAGGGGGCGAAGGCAAGCACATAGGCAAAGACCGCAACGATGAAGGCGCCGATATGGTCGGAGGCGACGAACCACGCGACCGGAATGGAGAGCACCAGCGCGATTCCCAGCATGGCCCCGGCCAGCACCAGCAGGCGGCCAAAGCGCAAGGGGCGGAGCCGGCGCTGCCCGGCCTCGCGCGATTGGGCAAAGAGCCGCACCCAGTTGGCCGAAGTCATTTCGAGGATCTCGCCCACGGTCATTGCGAGCACGAACAGACCCGTTTCGGTCATCGAGATCCGGCGCGGAAGCAGGAACAGAATGGCAAACATCGACAGGCGCGGAATGGCCCCTGCGAGGAAATAGCCGATAAAACCGCTGCCAGTCATGGGATCGCGCTGCCTGTCCTCGTATTCGTGTCGCGAAATGGCGGCGCGAGAGATTATTTCCAGTGGAACACCTGCACCAACGCAGGCGTGAGAATGACGATGAACAAAACCGGCAGGAAGAAGACAATCATCGGCACGGTCAGTTTCGGCGGCAGGGCAGCAGCCTTCTTCTCGGCCTCGTTCATGCGCATGTCGCGACTTTCCTGCGCAAGTGTACGAAGGGCCTGCCCGACGGGCGTGCCGTATTTTTCAGCCTGAACCAGTGCGGTACAGACCGATTTGACGCTGTCCATCCCCGTGCGCTTGGCGAGGTTTTCATAAGCGATGCGCCTGTCCGGCAGATAGGACAGCTCGGCGGTCATGAGCGCCAGCTCTTCGGCGAGCGCCATCGACTGGGCGACGATCTCCGTGCTGACCCGCTTGAAGGAATGTTCGACCGACATGCCCGATTCGACACAGATGAGCAGCAGATCAAGCGAATCGGGAAAGGCCCGCTGCATGTTCTGCTTGCGCTTGGTGCGCAAGTTGGTGAGGTAGATTTCGGGTGCCTTGAAGCCGATGTAGGCTCCGGCGATGCAGATCGCCACCTTGATCGTTGCCGGCTGCTTGAGGTCCAGAACGACGAAGACATAGAAGGACGTGAAGACGAACAGCAGGATCGGCGCCACCATCCGGAAAAACAGGAAGGTGTATTCCGCTGAATTTCCGCGAAAGCCGGCCGAGGCCAGCGACATCCTGAGGTCTTCGGACGCGGCATGTTTCTTCAGGTCGAAGTTTTCGACCAGATTTTTCATGTAGCTCTTCGGCGATGACCGGAGGGAGACCTTGGACTTGCCCTGGGTGTTCATCCGCTCGCGTTCGCGCTGCCGGATGTTCTCGCGCTCGATCGCAACCGTTTTCATCCGGTTCTTGAATTGATTGCGATCCATCAGCGGCAGACCGATGGTGATCACGGTCGCGCCCACCGCCACAGCGGTAAAAAGAGCGCCCATGAACCTCGGATCGATGATGTAGGAGATGATATCCAAGACTGGATCCCCCTCAGATATCGAATGCGATCATCTTCTTCATCGAGAAGACGCCGCAGAACATGAGGAAACCGCCGATGCAGAGCGCGAACTTGCCGGCATCGGTCTGGAACAGGATCATGATGTAGGCCGGAGTGGTCAGGTAAACGAGCAGGATGACGATGGGCGGCAGCGACCCGATGATGCCGGCAGAGGCCTTCGCCTCCATGCTCATCGCCGCGACCTTGTCGCGCATCTTGCGCCGCTCGCGCAGCACTTTGGACAGGTTCGCCAGCACTTCCGACAGGTTGCCACCGGCCTTGCTCTGGATTTCGATGACGATGCCGAAGAAGTTGGCCTCCGCGGTCGGCACGCGCTGGAAGAGGCCGCTGACCGCCTCGGGCAGGCTGAGTCCCAGCGTCTGCGCCTCGACGATCTGGCGGAACTCGGTCTTGACCGGCTCCTGCGCCTCGCTTGCGATGATGCGGATGCAGTCTCCCAGCGGCAGGCCGGACTTGATGCCGCGGACGATCACGTCCACCGCATCGGGGAATTCCTTGATGAACTTCTTCACGCGCCGCTTGCGCAGAAACACCAGCATCCAGTTGGGCAGGCCGAGGCCACCGACAACCGCCCCGGCCACGCCGAAGAAGATGTTTCCGCTTGCCATCAACCCAACGAGGAAGCCCACAACGCCGAGGACGATCGAGATGGTGAAGAACTTCTTGCGGTCCCAGTCTAGCCCGGCCTGGATGATCTTGTCCTGGAGGGTCACCTTGTCCTGATCTGCTTTCTTGCGTTCGATTTCCTTCAGCGATTCGGCAACCTGCTTGCTGCGGCTCAGCTTGCTGGAGCCCTCGGGTTTGTCCGTCCGAACGGTGGTGACCTTTTCCTGGCGTTTCTCGCCCTGAATGCCGCCGTCGAAATAGGGGAGCACGAAGGCATAGGTGAGCCCGCCGGCAGCCGTCGCCGCAAGTCCCATCACCAACATTTGCCGGATGTCCATCACGTGTCTCCGTCAGGCTGCCTGATCCTGGTCCGCACTCTTGGCGGCCGCAGCATCGAGTGCCGCAGCAAGCCGCTCTGTTTCGCCGTAATACCGGGCGCGCTCCCAGAAGCGGGGCCGACCGATGCCGGTGGAGACGTGCTTGCCGATGATCTTGCCGTTCGCGTCCTCGCCATCCATCTTGTAGACGATGATGTCCTGCGTAATGATGACATCGCCTTCCATGCCCATCACTTCTGTAATGTGCGTGATGCGGCGCGAGCCGTCGCGCAGGCGCGTTGCCTGCACGATCACATCCACCGACGAGCAGACCATCTCGCGGATGGTCTTGGCGGGCAGCGAGAAGCCACCCATCGTGATCATGGATTCGATACGGCTCAGCGCTTCGCGCGGTGAGTTGGCGTGCAGCGTACCCATCGAACCGTCATGGCCCGTGTTCATTGCCTGAAGAAGGTCGAAGGCCTCGGGGCCGCGCACCTCGCCGACGATGATGCGTTCGGGGCGCATACGCAGGCAGTTCTTGACGAGATCGCGCATCGTGACCGCGCCCTGACCTTCAAGATTCGGCGGGCGCGTTTCGAGGCGGACGACATGGCTCTGCTGGAGCTGGAGTTCGGCTGCGTCCTCACAGGTGATGATGCGCTCGTCATCATCGATGTAGCGCGTCAGGCAGTTGAGCAGGGTCGTCTTGCCCGAACCGGTGCCTCCGGAAACGACAATGTTGCAGCGCGTGCGCCCGACGATCCGCAGCACCTCGGCGCCCTCCGGCGAGATCGAGCCGAACCTGACGAGGTTTTCGAGGGTCAGCTTGTCCTTTTTGAACTTGCGGATCGTCAGGGCCGGCCCGTCGATGGCCAGCGGCGGGGCAATGACGTTGACGCGGCTGCCGTCGAGCAGGCGCGCGTCGCAGATGGGCGAGCTTTCGTCGACACGCCTGCCAACCTGGCTGACGATGCGCTGGCAGATGTTCATGAGCTGCGCGTTGTCGCGGAAGCGGATGTTGGTTAGCTGGATCTTGCCGTTCGTTTCGATGAAGGTACGCGCTGCCCCGTTGACCATGATATCCGCGATGTCATCGCGCGAGAGCAGAGGTTCGAGCGGACCATAGCCGAGCACGTCATTGCAGATGTCTTCGAGCAGTTCCTCCTGCTCGGCAATCGACATCACCACGTTCTTGAGGCTGATGATCTCAGTCACGATGTCGCGCAGTTCCTCGCGCGCCGACTCAGCATCAAGCCGCGAAAGCTGCGCAAGATCGATCGCCTCGATCATCGCGCCGAAAATCATGCTTTTGGTTGCGAAATATTCGTCCGACTTGGTCGGGACTTTCGGCTCGGGCGCTTTGGGTGGCGGCGGGGGAGGCGGCGCTGCCGCAGCCGTCACCGGCGCCGGGGGCGGTGCGGAGGCGGCCGACGTCGGTGCCGGCGGCGCCGACATGGGCTTGAATCCGCCGGCCGGTGCCGCGGGTCCGCTTCCGAATGTGCTGCGCTTTCCGAACATGGGTTCCTGCGCCTTTCAATGTCCTGGTTCTGCCGCGCGCCGTTCCGGCGCACAGCGGATTACTCTAGGCCCGCTTCCGGAGCTTTTCGAGCAGGGGCTGGAGCACGCCCAGACCGGCTCGCTTGGCCCGTGACGGATCGGCGACCCGCCCCGTGACGGCCCGCATGATATCGGGAATGGCCTCGGTCGCCTTGTGCTTGGCCTGTACGTCGATGAGCATCTGCCCGTTGTTCGAGGCCGCGCCGAAGAGCTGCGCATCGTAAGGCAGCACCGCGATCGGCTGCATGTCCATGGCCTTGGCGAACTCGCCGACCGCGATTTCCGGCCGCTTGGCGATACCGACCTTGTTGATGACGAGATGGGGCTTGCTGTCGTTCTTCCGAAGCACCGACAGACTGTCCATCATGTTCTTGGCATTGCGCAGGTTGGCGAGATCCGGCTCGGTCACAATGACGATTTCATCCGAAGCGAGCAGGACCTTGCGGCTCCAGTCCGTCCAGACATGCGGCAGGTCGATCACGATGTTCGGCACGGTCTGGCGCAGCAGGTCCATGATCTGCTCATACTGCTGGAAGCCGAAGTCGAAGGTCCGGTCGGTGGTTGCCGGCGCTGCCAGCAGGCTGAGCCGCTCGCCACAGGGCGAGAGCAGGCGGTCGAGCAGGTTGCCATCGAGACGCTCGGGATCGGCTGCGGCTTCGACCACGCCGGAGGCAGGGTCCTGATTGAAGTCGAGCCCGGCTGTGCCAAAGGCAAGATCGAGATCGACGATCACCGTTTCGGCGTCGAGGTCGGTCGCGATCGTATAGCCGAGGTTGTGGGCAATGGTGGAGGATCCGACACCACCCTTGGTCCCGATCACCGAAATGATGCGTCCGAGCTTGGCGCCCGATTCGGGATTGAAAAGGTCGGAGATGCTGCGGATGAAACCAAGCAGCGAGAGCGGGGCGATCAGATAGTCGCTGACCCCGCGACGGAGCAACTCGCGGTAAAGCAGGACATCGTTCACATGGCCGATAATGATGACGCGCGTGCCGGCATCGCAATAGCCGGCCAGTTCATCGAGCAGCCCCAACAGCGTGACGGAATTGAGACGTGTCTCGATGATGATGACATTCGGCGTCGGCGCCTCGCGATAGGCCTCCACCGCAGCCCCGGCTCCGCCGGTCTGGATCTTGACATGGGCCTTTGCCATGCGCCGGTCCTGACAGGCGTTCTGGACGAGATGCGCGACGTCCTGCGTCTCGGTGAAAACCTGGATCGAGATCCGGGGCAGGGGGGCGACCAGGCTTGCATCCCGATCAGTCCGTTCATCGATGTCGTCTGTCATGGCGTGTCTCGGATCGGGATTACTGGATCGATGAGTTGATGCGCACCTGATCCGATGGCCACTTCGTGGTCGGATCGCGGTTCTCGCGAACGGCTTCGATATCCTCAAGCCGCTTGCCGATATCGATCGCCGATTCCGGACGGGACCTGATGAGGTCGATCGGGTCGGCAACCTGTGCGGCGACCATCGACTGATAGGAACAGCCGAGGTTGTAGTAGGGACGGTTCTCCCAGCTTTGCAGCGAGGGGCCGCCGGAAAGGTCATGCGGCCACTGCCCGCACTTGCTGACGAGCCGGGCGTCAAGCCTTGCGAACGAGAGGCGGACGGAAGCAGCGGTCGGGTGGGTCTGGCCGCCCTGGGTGACGCGGATCGCCCCGGGGGCGAGGCCCTTTGAAGCGGCCAGCCGCCGAATCTCGCCAAGCGTATGCTGCACGGAACCGGCAGGCGCACCGGGCGGCAGGCTCGCAACCAGCGGCCCCTTGCCCACCTTCCGGTAGCTCTCGACGAAATCCTTCACATCGGTGGCCTGCCGGTGATCAAGCCCGGCGTTTGGCGCAAGAAAGACATCCAGCGTCGCCTGGGTGTCGCCGATCTGGATCGGATGGCGCTCGGTGTAGTTATCCGGGATTTGCGCCACCACCTCGGGTGCGCGGCGGGCACAGGCGCTGGCGGAGAGCGCAATGGCGAGGAGCAGGACGGCGCGGCCTGCCCTTGCGTACCCGGACCTGGGATCGGTATTCATGGGTCCATGCTCCATGCGCGGAAAGAAGGGAGAGGGGCAGTTCATGGTGGCCTCGTCAGTCATTGATGAAGCCGACCGGGCCGCGGAAGGTGTTGGGGCGGCTGACCCCCTGCCCGTAGGCGCGGATCAGTCGGTTCATGAACACGGTCGAGGGATCAGAGGCGTCGGCATAGCCTTCATCAGGCCGCGCAATCTGGCCGGGATCGCTCGGGCGGGCGATGAAGGGCTGCACAAGGATCATGAGTTCGCTTTCGGCGCGCTGGTAGTCGCGCGAGCGGAACATTGTGCCCAGGATCGGCACATTCATCAGCGCCGGGAGCCCATTGATGTGCTGGCGGCTCTGCTGCATGATCAGGCCCGCCGTGGCGAGCACGCCGCCCGAGGGCAATTCAACGGTGGTCTCGGCACGACGGGTGCGGAAGGCCGGAACCGACGACGAGCGCAGGACATACTGGTTGTCACCATCGATTTCGGTCACTTCGGTGGCTACGCGCACGCTGATGCGGTTTTCCGAAAGCACGACCGGCGTGAAATTGAGGCCGACGCCGATCGAGCGGTAGACGAGCTGCACGGTGCAGATCTGGCGGCCGGTCGAGGTGTCGCAGGTTTCGCTCTGCGGCACCGGAATGTCGCCGCCGGCGAGGAATTTCGCGCTTTCGCCGGAAACGGCGGTCAGTGTCGGTTCGGCGAGCGTGCGCAGCACCCCCTGCCGCTCCAGCGCCTTCAGGGTTGGAACCTGACCACCGTTGTTCAGCGAGGCGGTAATCGCCGTATTGGACAGAACCTGCTTTTGCAGCGAGAACGGGTTGTCGATCAGCGCAGTCAAGGTGTTGTCACCCACCTTCCAGGTGCCCTGGAAGTTGACGCCGAGCTGCTTGAGGACCGCTCGCTGCACCTCGGCAACGGTGACCTTCAGCATCACCTGATCCTTGCCACGGATGCGCAGGGCGTTGACCACCTCGCCCTGGGTGGAGAAGAACAGGCTGTTCTGCTTGCCCACCATGTTCTGCGCGATATCGACGGCGCGTTGTGCCTCCAGCGCCGAATCCACGACGCCGGACAGCACAATGTTGTCGCCGACACCCTTAACTTCGATCTGCGCGCCTGGCATCGCTGTGCGCATCACCTCGCGGATGACATTGATCTCGCGTGTCAGTTCCTTGGCAATGCCGATGTCGAGCGCCGCGATCTGCCGGCCTTCGGCATCGTTGACCAGCACGGTGGTGCTGCCGGCCTTCAGTCCGATGATGTAGATGCGCCGGGCAGTCCGGACGACGGCGTTCGCCACATCCGGTGCGGCGACGAAGACTTCCTTCGCATCGCGCGGCAGGTCCACCGTGATGGACTTGCCGACCGGAAGGTCGATGCGGCGGGCCAGCACTTCGTCTGCCGCCACCGGGCGGATGCGCTGGACAGCGTTGGCATCATATTCGCCGTCATTCGCGCGCGGAGGGCTTTTGGCCAGCGCGCTGGTGGCGAACCCGACAGCCAGAAGCGCGGCAACGGCAATCGCGCGGGTCGAGACCAGCGAGGCAGGGACGATTTTGACGGCAGCCATGAGCGTGGACCTCGACATTCTGTGGGGGCGGAAGACGCGGCGCATCACTTCACCACCGCTTCCTGAGCCAGGCCGAAGCGGACGACGGTCAGCCCCTTGCCGACTGGACGGGAGACATCTTCGGGCTTGTTGGCATCGACGAGCGCCCTGAGCGCGAGCGCGAGCGTGCCGACGCGCTGGGCCAGCACCACCTGTTCGGCCTGTCGCGGCTCCAGTTCAAGGGTTGCGGTCTGGCCAACGATGAAGCGTTCGCCGTTGCGCTCCTGGACGTTCTGGCCAACGGCGAGCACGCGGACATTGCTGACGATGGTGTCCGAGCGGAACACCTCGACGCCCTTGAGGCGCGAAGCCTCTTCGTCGCGGCTGACGCGCAGGACATCCACCATGTCGTTCGGCAACACGAAGCCGCCGGCGCTGGTCGCGCCCGTGCCGTCCGTGGTGATGGCGACCGCCCGCTTGCCGCTGGGCAGGATGGCGGAGAGGAAGCCCGAGCCGTTACCCTTGATCAGCTTCTCGCGGCGAATGGGCTCACCTGCAAGAAAGGCATGGCGCGCGACCGAGCCGATCAGCTCGCCGGTCGGATCCTGCCCTTCGGTGCGGGTGATATAATTGGCGATATCGGCGCCTTCGGGAAAGCCGATCCACTTGAGGTCCTGCTGGCTGAGGGGGCCGCCCATGGGGATATCAACCGCGGCGACCAGCACATCGATGGTCTTGGCAGGTGCTGCGGCCTGTACCTGCGGCTCTGGCGTCTGCGGTTGCGGTGCAGGCCCGGACAGGAGCCAGGCGCCGAGGGCGGCGATACCGGCAATTCCACCAACGATCAGACGGGACGATCTCATGACTCAAATCCGCGAAGAAGCACACGTCACGACACCTGTGACGTCAGCGATTTGAGCAGGCATTCCTCAAAGTATGGTTAACGCTTGGTATCGGATCGTCTTTCCGTCCCGCATTGCGGCGGATCGTCAGGCCGCGAAGGTATTCTGCCAGATGATCGTTTCGGGCAGAATGATCAGGCCGGCGGCGGCCAGGGCGATGCCATAGGGGATGCCGGTTTTTTTGTCGTGCAGGCGCACGGCCCAGTCCCAGTTGAGCGCAAAACGCGGCAGGGAGTAGCCGCGCGCGAATAAAAGCGCGAGAGTCAGGAACCCGCCCAGCATCGAGGCAACCAGCGAATATTCCATGAGTGTGGGAAAACCGCACCAGACTGCGGTGGCCGCGGCAAGCTTCGCATCGCCCCCGCCGACCCAGCCGGCGGCGAACATCGCGAAGGTCGCAGCCAGCATGACGCCGCCTGCGGCAAGATGCCAGCCGATCACGCTCCACGACAGGCCGGCAGCCAATGCAAATACGACAAAGCCCGCGATCAATGCCAGCGAGAGCCGGTTCGGAATCGTCATCGACACAAGGTCGCTCGAAGCGGCAAAGGCCATGGCCGCAGAAAAGAACAGCAGCATCGAGGTATCGACGAACGACATGAACACACTCCGGGACGCAACAAGACAGGGCAAGATTAGAACGGAAGCGTCACAGCCCCGTTAACGGGCGGCCATGCCCGGTCTGTCCAGGAATAGAACAGCGAAAGGCCCGCCCCGACGATGCGGGACGGGCCTTTGAAGATACGCGCTCTGACGCTTACTTCAGCTTGGCGTTCACCTGGCCGAAGGTGTTGGTCAGCTTGGTGCCCATGGTGCTGAGGGCGCCGAGGATGGCGACCGAGACGAGGGCCGCAATCAGGCCGTACTCGATGGCGGTGGCACCAGACTCATCGGCGACGAAACGGTTGAAAAGGGTCTTCATGTCTTGCTCCTTTGTGAACCGCTCATCGGCGGCCGGTTGGTTAGCCGGAAGTGCTCCGGTTTGGTTTACTTCAGCGAGTTGTTAACTGCGGTGAAGGTGTTGGTCAGCTTGGTGCCCATGGTGCTGAGGGCGCCGAGGATGGCGACCGAGACAAGGGCGGCGATCAGACCGTATTCGATTGCAGTGGCACCGGATTCGTCGGCGACAAAGCGGTTGAAAATGGTCTTCATGGTTCTCTCCGAACTTTAGCTGGCGGATTGTAATTTGTTGCTCTGAGGATGCTTTTGGCCGGCCAGAAACGCTCTGCTATCTGGCCAGGCCTTGGCAACGTTACTTCAGAGAGTTGTTGACCGACGTGAAGGTCGCGGTCAGCTTCGTGCCCATCGTGCTTAGAGCGCCGAGGATGGCGACCGAGACGAGGGCGGCGATCAGACCGTACTCGATGGCGGTGGCACCGGATTCGTCGGCAACAAAGCGGTTGAAAAGGGACGTCATCATGGGCTCCATTGGATCACTGGTTTCCTGTGTCGAAGACGATCGACTTGCTCTCGAAACCGTGGATGATCCTAAAACGGACCTGTTGCACCTCAGTTAATTTCGATGCTGAATCGGAATTAATCATGATTTCGGCGGTCTTTGGTTAACAGTACGTGAAATGAATAGTTAAAAATATATGTATATCAGGATTTTGTATTCATTTTATATAGTAATGAATCGTTTTGTTTCGGTTGAAAGGCGGATAAAAATTGGATACATTCCAATTTTTATGAACAGGTTTCGGAATAGATTGGTACAATGAGATAATAAAAAGTCGGTGGTTGCAGCTTTGGCCGGTTTCGACGCGATATCTCGATCCATGCCGCCGATATTGCGCAGGAAAACACTGAAATCCGCTTCTCAGACAGTACCCCCCGCGGCTTGTCTGAAAAAGACGCGAAGGGGCTTTCGCCCCCGGTTCAATCCCTTATCCCGTTGATCAGCAGACAGTTCTTCGCAGACCGGCGCAGCAGCATTGCTGGTCAGAATCCCGCCCGAAGCGGTCTGGTCAATGGGACGGCGCCCAATTGCCCCGCTCTTGACTCTCACTCCTTTTGCTTGATTATAAGAACATAAAGTGAACAATGATGCCAACCGATGCCATTCCCCATTCCTCACATGCCGGAAGACGGCCCACGGCCCATCTGTCTTTCCGTGCTGGCGGAGGGGGGGCTGCATGAGTTTTTCGCCGCGCGCGAGGCTGATGGCGCTGCGCTTGGCGCATTGATGTTGATGCTGTCGGCAGGTCGCAAGAAGGGCGCCCGGCTCTGGGTGCGGCAGGAGGCGCAGGTTCGCGAGGCCGGGATGCCCTGTCCGGCAGGGCTGGTCGAACTTGGAGCCAATCCGGCCGAGGTTCTGCTGTTTCGGGCGCGGGATGTTGCCACGGCGCTTCAGGCGGGGCTGGAGAGCGCCCGCTGCGCCGCCTTGGGTGCGGTCATCATTGAGCTGCGGGGCGAAGCAAGGGCGTATGATCTTGTCGCCAGCCGCCGCCTGGCGCTGGCCGCAAGAGCGTCGGGTGTGCCGGTGATGATGGCGCGCCTCGGGGCGCCGCCCATGCCCAGCGCGGCGCAGACCCGCTGGAAGGCGGAGGCGCTGCCCTCGCGGGCGCTGGTGGCCAAGGCGCCTGGCCCGCCCTCATTCGAGTTGACCCTGCTGCGGGCCCGCAACGGACAGGAAGGTTTGCGTTATTGTGTGGAGTGGGATCGAGATGCCCGTCAATTCCTCCCTCGTTCCATCCCCGATGCCGGCTGGTCCGCGCGCCGCGCCACGTCGCTATCTGGCGTTGTGGTGCCCGTTCCTGTCCACCGATCGGGCACGCCGGATCTCTGGTCCCGGGCGGGATGAGCGCCCCTTCGTTCTTGTTGAAAAAGCGAAGGGCGCGCTGCGCATTGGCGCGGTGGATGCGAAGGCCGCCGGGCTTGGCCTGCGCCTTGGCATGATGCTGACGCAGGCGCGCGCGCTGGTGCCCGGCGTCATGACGGAGGAGGCCGATCTGGCAGCGGATGCTCACCTCCTGCATATCCTGGCCGAAGCCTGTGAGATCTTCACGCCGCTGGTGGCCTTGCGTGGACAGGATGGTGTGATCCTCGACATTTCCGGCTGCGCACATCTGTTCGGGGGCGAGCGCGCCTTGGGTCAGGCCGCGCGCCGGCGTATGCAGATGATAGGTGTGCAGACACAGGCTGCCATCGCCGGCACCCCCGAGGCCGCGTGGGCCTTCGCACGGTTCAGGCACGGCACCCTCGCCCGCCCCGAAGCTGAGGAAGCCTTGGCGCGGTCCCTGCCGATCAGCGCGCTTGACCAGGAGACAGGCACCACGCTGGCGCTCCAGCGCGCGGGCTTCAAGACGCTGGACGATCTTGCGAGGCGCCCTTCCCATAGTCTTTCCGCCCGTTTTGGCAAAACGCTGGTGGAAGCGCTCAGACGTGTTCTCGGGCAGGAGGATATCCGCATCACACCCCTGCGTCCCCTGCCAGCGGTGATGGCGGAACGGCAATTCGCCGAGCCGCTCGGGCTCAAGGAGACCGTGCTCGCCACACTGGAGCGCCTCGCGGGAGATGTCATGGCAACGCTGGAAGCGCGCGGTGAAGGCGGGCGGACTTTCGAGGCCAGCTTCTTCCGGACAGACAACACGGTGCGGCGCATTCTGATCGAGACCGCGCAAGCCACGCGCGAAACGGCCAGTCTGATGCGTCTCGTCCGGCTGAAGATCGAGGCGCTGACTGATCCGCTCGATCCCGGCTTCGGCTTTGACGCCCTTCGGCTTGCGGTACTGCATGTCGAGCCGCTGGGGGAGGCGCAACCCCACCTTGATGACGAACGGCGCGTCGCGGAAGGCGCGCGGGACCTGACCGATCTCGTCAACCGGCTGGTGGCGCGTTTCGGGCGCGAGAATGTGCAGCGCTTCGTATCTTGCGACACCCATGACCCCGCTCTTGCCGGTGGCACGGCGGCCTGGCTTTCAAGCGCCCCCACCCCATGGCCCGCGCCCGTGCCAGAGGAGCCGCCCGCGCGTCCGTTCACCCTTTTTGCTCATCCCCAGCCGATCGATGTGCTGGCCGAAGTGCCGGACAGCCCGCCCCTGCGGTTTCGCTGGCGGCGGGTGCTCCATGAGGTCACGCTGGCCGAAGGGCCGGAACGCATCGCGCCGGAGTGGTGGCGTGAGGCTTCGCCCGCGCCCGACACGCGCGATTATTACCGCGTGGAAGACGCGAACGGCCACCGGTTCTGGATTTTCCGGGAAGGCTTCTACGAAGATACAACCGCGCGACCGCGCTGGTTCATGCACGGGCTTTTCGCATGACGGGGCCGGTAAAAGAATACGCCGAACTCGTCTCTGCCACCAATTTCTCCTTCCTGTGCGGGGCCTCGCCGGCGGCGGATCTCGTGCTCACCTCGCTGCTTCTGGGATATTCCGGCCTCGGCATTGCCGATCGTAATACGGTTGCGGGCGTGGTGCGGGCCTGGGGCGCGCTCAGAGATCTGCGCGAGGACGGCATGCTGCCCCCTGTCAAGCAACGCAAGGGCTCCGGGCCGGGAGAATACCGTATCGAGATCGCCTCGCTTGCGCCCGATGAGGCGGAAGCCGAGGCGCTGCGGCGTAAGGTGCAGGCCCGGGCGAAAGACTTCCGGCTCGTCACCGGCGTGCGTCTTGGCTTTGCTGACGGTACGCCGGACATCATCGCCTATCCCGAAACGCGTGCGGGCTGGGGGCGCCTCTGTCGCCTGCTTACGCTGGGCAATCGCCGTGCCAGAAAGGGCGAATGCCACCTCGAACGCGATGACCTTCTTCGTGATGCGGGTGATCTGCTGCTCATCCTGATGCCGGAGCGGAACCTCGCTCCGCTGCCGGCGCTGCTTGCGCGTGTCCGGGAAGCTGCGCCCGGTGCGCTCTGGCTGGGGGCGACCATGCCGCGCCGCGGCGATGACCGAAGGCGTCTTGCGAGCCTCAAGACCATGGCGGATGAACTGGGCATTCCATTGCTGGCCACCAACGACGTTCTTTACGCTGACCCAACCTGTCGCGATCTTCAGGATGTGCTGACCTGCATCCGGGAGGGGCGCACGCTGGACAATGCAGGAACCCTGCTGAAAGCGAATGCCGAGCGCTACCTGAAGCATCCCGGAGAGATGGCGCGCCTCTTCGCCGATTGCCCCGAGGCTGTCAGCGAGACACAACATCTTCTGGCGCGTGTGGAATTCGATCTTGGCCAACTCCGTTACGAATACCCGGACGAGCCGGTGCCGCCGGGCCGGGAGGCACAGGGTTGGCTGGAGGAACTGACATGGCGCCATGCCGCCATACGCTACCCCGAAGGGGTGCCCGAAAAGGTCGAGCGCCTGCTGCGCGATGAGCTCGCGCTGATCGGCAAACTTGGTTATGCGCGCTATTTCCTCACCATTCACGACATCGTGCGTGTCGCAAACGACAAGGGCATTCTGTGTCAGGGGCGCGGCTCGGCGGCAAATTCCGCCGTCTGTTATGTGCTCGGTATCACCTGCGTCGATCCGGCCGAAGGGAATTTGTTGTTTGCACGGTTCATTTCCGAGGAGCGCAGGGAGCCGCCCGATATCGATGTCGATTTCGAGCATGAGCGGCGCGAAGAGATCATCCAGCACATCTACCAGCGCTATGGCCGCGAGCGTGCGGGGCTCGCCGCCACCGTGATCCATTATCGTCCCAAAAGCGCGATCCGGGATGTGGGCAAGGTGCTGGGGCTTTCGGAAGACATCACCGCCGCGCTCTCGGGTACGCAATGGGGCAGCTGGGGTTCGGATATCACGCGCAATCAGGTGCGGCAGGCGGGACTGGACCCGGACAACCCGTCCATCGCCCGCGCGGTGCGTTTCGCCAAGCGTATCCTCGGGTTCCCGCGCCACCTCTCGCAGCATGTCGGCGGGTTCGTGCTCACGCGTGAGCGGCTGGATGAGCTGGTGCCCATCGGGAATGCCGCCATGGCGGAGCGCACCTTCATCGAATGGGACAAGGATGACATCGACACGCTCAAACTCATGAAGGTGGATGTGCTGGCGCTCGGGATGCTCACCTGCATCCGCAAGGCGTTTGAGCTTCTGAAAGATCACGATCGCATCGACATGGGCCTCAATGACGTCAAACCCAATGACAAGCCGACCTATGACATGCTGTGCCGCGGCGATTCCATCGGTGTGTTCCAGGTGGAAAGCCGCGCGCAGATCAACATGCTGCCGCGCCTCAAGCCGGAAAAATTCTACGATCTCGTCATTCAGGTCGCCATCGTTCGCCCCGGCCCCATTCAGGGCAATATGGTGCATCCCTACCTGCGACGCCGATCCGGTGCGGAAGCCGTGACTTTTCCCTCGCCCGCGCCGGAGCATGGCCCGGCGGATGAACTTCATGCCGTGCTTGGCAAGACCAAGGGTGTGCCGCTCTTTCAGGAACAGGCGATGCAGCTTGCGATGGTTGCCGCCAAATTCTCCGATATCGAGGCAAACCAGCTCCGCCGCGCGATGGCGACGTTTCGCAACGTTGGTACCATCGGCCGCTTCGAGGGTCTCATGGTGGAACGCATGGTGGCGCGCGGCTATGCCCGGGCATTCGCGCAGGATTGCTTCAACCAGATCAAGGGCTTCGGCTCCTATGGCTTTCCTGAAAGCCATGCCGCGAGTTTCGCCAAGCTTGTTTACATCTCCTCATGGCTCAAGTGCCATCACCCGGCGGTGTTTGCCTGTGCGCTGCTCAATTCCCAACCGATGGGATTTTACGCGCCGGCGCAGATCGTCCGTGATGCGCGCGAGCATGGGGTGGAGGTACGCGCCATCGATGTGAACGAGAGCTACTGGGACAACACGCTGGAGCGCGCCCTGGATGGCTCGCTCGCGCTCCGTCTTGGCTTCCGGCAGGCCGAGGGCATTCACGAGACGCAAGCCAGGCAACTGGTTGCGGGGCGGCGCAACGGTTTTCAAAACGTGGAAGATGTGGCTCGCCACGCGCATCTTCATGGCCGCCCCATGCACGCGCTGGCCGATGCCGATGCCTTCCGCTCGATGGGTCTGGATCGGCGAGCGGCGCTTTGGGCGGTGCGACGCCTGCCGGAGGACGACCCCCTGCCGCTGTTCGCTGCCATGGACGCGCAGGAGCTGGGCGAGGAGGAGGATGCCCGTCTGCCTGACATGACGCTCGGCGAGCACGTCGCGACCGACTACCAGACGACGCGGCTTTCCCTGAAAGCCCATCCCATGGCCCTGTTGCGCCCGCTCTTTATGCAGGAGGGCGCCTGTACGGCGGCGGAAGTCGCGATGCGCGCCGAAGGTCGTTTCACGCGCATGGCGGGCTTGACGCTGGTGCGCCAGCGTCCCGGTAAGGGCAATGCCATCTTCATCACGCTGGAGGATGAAACCGGTATCACCAATTGCGTGCTCTGGGCGCGCCAGTTTGAAGCCCTGCGCCGCCCGGTCATGGCAGCGCGGCTGATGCTCGTCGAGGGGCGCGTGCAGAGAAGTCCCGAAGGCGTGGTGCATCTGATGGTGAGCAACGTCATCGACCGCTCGGGAGCGCTTGATCACCTTTGGGAGGCGGACCGGAGCGGACTGGCCCGCCCACCCTCGCACGGGCCGTCGGTTTTGCCACGCCATCGCCACCCGCGTGATGCCCGCATCCTGCCCAGGAGCCGGGATTTCCATTGAGCCTGAGAGTCGCCACCGCTGCGGCAAATGCGTTGGAGGAGATTGGTCCTAGCCGCCATGCCGTCCGGCAATGACCTCCAACCCCCGGATGGCAAAGCGTCGAGCGAGCGGCCCGATCATCTCCGCATTGGCGCCGGAAGCATTGCCCTGGCGCGCGCGATCTGCGATGCCAACAAAGATGACTGCGAACCGGAACAGCGCAAACGCTCTGTGAAACGGAAGCAGCGAGGCCGCTGACGGATTGGCTCCGGAATAGCGGGCGAGGAATTCGGCCTCACTCGGCAGTCCCCCAGCCGCGCGATCAAGGCCGAGAATGCCACCATATTCTTCCGGTGTCGTATGCCATGCCATCGCACAGAAGCCGACATCGGCCAAAGGATGGCCGAGGGTCGAGAGTTCCCAATCGAGGATGGCAACCACGCGCGGCTCGGTTGGATGGAACATCACGTTGCCGATGCGGTAGTCGCCATGAGCGAGGCTCACCGCGCCATCATCCTGGGGAAGATTGCCGGAAAGCCAGTCTGCCAGCCGGTCAAGCTCGGGGATAGGCCCACCTGCACTCTCCTGCCACTGGCGCGACCAGCGGGCGAACTGGCGCTCGAAATAGTTTCCGGGCCTGCCGTAATCGGCGAGGCTGACAGCCTCAGGCCTGATGCAATGCAGTTGCCCCATCGGAAAGGGGCATCTGGGGGCACTTTTTGCTAGGGGCATTTTTGATGCCCCAAATATGCCCCCAACTACCATGCGTGGCAATGTTCCACCATGTGTCACGGCGAGCCGCCAATCTGGAGGTTTATTCAGTGTTTTCAGTGGTTTAAGTGATGATATGTTCAGCTATAAAAAGCTGGAATGGCGGAGAGAGAGGGATTCGAACCCTCGATACGGTTTCCCGTATACACGCGTTCCAGGCGTGCTCCTTCAACCACTCGGACACCTCTCCATGTTCGCCGCGATAGGCCCGCGCGAACAGCACCCGGTCACGGTGCTGCCGCGCTCATAGCGTGGGAATGACAAAAGGGAAAGCCGTTTTAGCTCAGTTTGTCTTCAAGTTCGCAAATGGTCTTGCCGGGCCCTGCTTTATTCTTCCCTTAACCCTGAGCCAGAGTTCCCGCTCCGAACAGAGGACGATGCAGGTCCTGGCAAGCAAACGTCAACCTGAAGGTCGCTAGGATGCAGGCTACTGTGCAGTCCGGACCGGGCACATCGTGCCCAAGTGGAGACGGGAATGAGTATTGCAGCCTGGAAGCGGCGGATCACGGGGCGATTTTTCACGTTCAGGAAGAACGAGAGCGGCGCAACTGCGCTTGAGTTCGGTCTGATTGCCGTCCCATTCTTTGCCTTCCTGTTTGCGATCATTGAAACCGGGATCGCTTTCCTGAACGGGCAATATCTGGATCGGGCGGTCGAGAAGGCGAGCCGCCAGATATTCACCGGCCAGCTCTCCCAGTCGAATCTGACGCCGACAGCCAAGATGAACAAGTTCAAGTCGGACGTCTGCGACCTTCTGGGCTCATTCATGGATTGTGGCCGGCTGTACTACGATGTGCAGGCTTATCCGACGTTCGGTGCGCCGATCCAGCCGGTCCCGATGTCCGGGGGCGGCCTCGACACCACGGCGTTACCGCGATTCAATCCCGGCGCGTCCGGCGAGATCGTCGTGGCCCGTGTCTACTATCTTCAGCCGATCTATGCCGACATTCTCGGCGCCGGGCTTGCCAACAACAGGGGCACAGACCGGCTGCTGATTGGAACCGCCGTGTTCCGCAATGAACCGTTCTGATTGGCCAAAAGGCAGGATTCCGCGATGACTGAGATCGCTTCACCGCACCGCACACCCAATCGTCGAATGCGCCGCCGCCTGCTCCGGGCTTTTGCGGGAAACCGTCGCGGTATGGCCGCTGTCGAGTTTGCGCTCGTCGTGCCGCTGCTGCTGACCATGTATCTGGGGCTGATCGAACTGACCCAGGCCTTGGGGCATGACCGGAAGTCCGTGCTTCTGGCCCGTACGTTGGCCGACGTCGTTTCTCAGTCGGCGGGAATTTCCAATAGTGACATGACCGCCATTTTCAATGCGTCGGCGTCCACAATGGCCCCATATTCAACCAACAAGCTGACGATGCGGGTCACGAGTTTTACAATCGACGGGGCAGCGAACGCCTACGTCGACTGGTCGGACGCAAAGGACCTTGGCGCAGACAATGCCTATACGCCCTATGGTCGTTGCCGGGTCAGCAATGATCTCATCCCGTTGTCGATCCGTTCGCCGCGCTCGTGGATCGTCCTTTCGGAAGTGAAGATCCAGCACATCCCGCTCTTCGGGACCTTCATCGCGCCGAACGGCATCGAGATGGTCGAAAGCCTGCCGATGCGTCCGCGCGTTAGCAACTCGATCGTCCGGCAAGGCTCACCAACATCCGCATGTCCCGGCTCGATTCCATGACGGGCATAAACCCGCTTTGCGAAATCGACCGCGCCTGATTATGGTTCCGGAGCCGGCAACATAAATTCATGCCGTGCCGGTTCTGGGAGTGCGAACGTGCAGCCGACAATTGCGGTCTTCGATATCGGGAACATCCTGCTGCGCTGGGACCCCCGCAATCTCTATACGCGCATCTTCTCCACAAGAGCGGAGATGGAACATTTCCTGACCGTCGTCTGCCCGCCGGAATGGAACCTTGAGCAGGACCGGGGTCGCGGCTGGCGCGAGGGCGAAGCCGAAGCCATCGCCCGTCAGCCGGCGTACGCCGATGCCATTCGCGCCTTCAGGAGCCGTTGGCATGAAATGTTGCCCGGGGCGATCGAGGAGAATGTCGCGTTGCTGTCCGACCTCAGGACCGCTGGCGTGGAAACCTATGCCATCACCAATTTCGCAGCCGATACCTTTGCCGAAGCGCAGGAACGCTTTGCGTTCCTCAAAGGCTTCAAAGGGATCATTTGCTCGGGCACGGAAGGGCTTCTAAAGCCGGATCCGGCGATTTTCCGGCTGTTCCTCGACCGTTATGGCCTGTCGGCTGCCCAATGCGCATTCATTGACGATTCCGCGCAGAACATTGCAGCCGCAGAAGCGCTGGGCTTCCATACTGTGCATTATGGATTGGGCATCGATGCCCGGCGCGCCTTCGCGCAGCTTGGATTTCCTGTCTGAGGCGAGGGCAAGCGCCGGACGAAGGGTCTGAAATGGTGCGGTGCTACTGGCGCAAAACCAGCGTCTTGCCGCGCATCTCGAAGCTCTGCAGCCGGTTAAAGAAGCTCATGCCGACCAGCGTTACATGCAGGCCCTGCGGCACGATGACGGCTTCAACATCGCGGACGACGACCGTTCCAATTCTCACTTCGGCGAGACGGACGGTTGCAGCATTGACGCGCCCGTTCGCCGTCTGGATCGGGGTCGTATAGGCCGAAGCTGGCGGATTGAGGCCGAGCTTTTTCGCGTCATCGCCGGGGATGGCGATGACGGTTGCCCCGGTATCGACGAGACCTTTCACAAAGAGATTGTTGATGCGCACGTCCGTCGAGAAATGTCCGGAGGCATCGGCAGCAAGCGACACGGCTTGCGGACCAGTCGACGGGGTGGGGGGACCCGGGGACTTCGCCTGCTGTTGCGGAATGGGGCGCGACCCGGCAGGACCGAAATGTGCCAGAAGTCCCTGCCCGAACGCCATCAGGAGCCCGGTAACAGAAAGGAACATCACAACAATCTTGACCATGAAACCCCGCAAGGCGAACGACGGCAGCACGGTCGCACATCTGTGCTTACAGGAGGGTTTCCCGTCCGATCACGCTTCTGGAGATGGTAAAGCGTTGGTATCCACAATCACGCAAAGGCCGCGCTGAGCAGCGCGCGCGTGTAATCGCTCTTCGGGGCGGCAAAGACATCTGAAGCCGCTCCCTGCTCCACGACCTTGCCATGGCGCATGACGATGAGGTGGTTGGCCAGCGCCCGAACAACTTTGAGATCGTGGCTGATGAAGAGATAGGCAAGGTCGCGTTCCGCCTGGAGCTTCTTCAAAAGGGCCACGATCTGCGCCTGAACGGACATGTCGAGCGCTGAGGTCGGCTCATCCAGAACGACGAACTTCGGCTGAAGGGCAATGGCGCGCGCAATCGCGATGCGCTGACGTTGCCCACCGGAAAACTCATGCGGATAGCGATCCATCGCCTGAGGATCGATGCCCACCTCGCCAAGCGACCGGGCGACGATGGCACGTCGCGCCTCCCAACTGAGGTCCGGCTGCTGGATGGTCAGACCTTCCTCGACGATCTCCGCTACCGACAGACGCGGCGACAGCGAGCCGTAAGGGTCCTGAAAGACGATTTGCAGGTCCTTGCGCAGCGGGCGCATCGCCTTGAACCCGAGCTGGTCGATTCTCTGGCCGAGATAGAGGATCGGACCGTCGGAACGGATCATGCGCAAGGTCGCAAGGCCGAGTGTCGTCTTGCCAGATCCGGATTCCCCGACAACGCCCACCGTTTGCCCGGCACGCACGGAAAAGGAGATGCCGTCGACCGCCTTCACATGGTCGACCGTACGCCGCAGCAGGCCCTTCCTGATCGGGAACCAGACCTTGACGTCCTGGCCCTGGACGATGATCGGCTTGGCGAGATCCTCGGGCGGCGGCAGGCCCTTCGGTTCCGCGGCCATCAGCGCCCGGGTGTACTCATGCTGCGGGTTGGCGAAAACCTCGGAAACTGGCCCGGCTTCAACGATCTTGCCCCGGCGCATCACGCAGACATTGTGAGCAATGCGGCGTACGACGCCAAGATCATGCGTGATGAACAGCATCGCCATGCCGGTCTCGCGCTGGAGATCGCGCATCAGTTCGAGGATCTGCGCCTGCACAGTCACGTCGAGCGCGGTGGTCGGTTCATCTGCGATCAGCAGGTCCGGCTTGTTGGCGAGCGCCATGGCGATCATCACGCGCTGACGCTGTCCGCCGGACAACTGGTGCGGATAGGAATCCATCCGTGTTTCAGGCTTCGGAATCCCGACACGGGTCAGAAGGTCGAGCGTGCGTGCCCGGGCATCCTCGCTGGACAGTCCTTGATGCACCGTGAGAATTTCGCTGATTTGCCGCTCGACCGTATGGAGCGGATTGAGCGAGGTCATCGGCTCCTGAAAGATCATCGAGATGACATTGCCGCGGATCTGGCGCATCCGCGCCTCATCCGCCTTCAGCATGTCCTCGCCATCGACGAGGATTTCCCCGGTCGTCTGGGATGCGGCAAGCAGCCGGACGATCGACAGTGCTGACACCGATTTGCCCGAGCCCGATTCGCCAACCAGTGCCAGCGTTTCCCCGCGACGCAGATCGTAGCTGACACCATCGACAGCCAGCGTTGTCTTGCCGCCCTGCCGGAAGGCGACAGCGAGATTGCGGACCGAGAGGATGGGCGCCGCGCTCATGCGAAGGTCTTTCTGGGGTCGAACGCATCGCGCACCGCCTCGCCGATGAAGTTCAGCAAGGACAGCATGAGCGCGATGACAGCAAATCCGGAAATGCCGAGCCAGGGCGCCTGCAGGTTGGATTTGCCCTGTTGCAGCAGTTCGCCCAGCGAGGGCGAGCCCGGCGGCAGGCCGAAGCCGAGAAAGTCGAGCGATGTCAGCGTGGTGATCGAACCATTGAGAACGAAGGGCAGCAACGTCAGCGTGGCCACCATCGCGTTTGGCAGCACATGTTTGACCATGATTGTGCCGTCGGTGAGGCCGAGCGCCCTGGCGGCGTTGACATACTCAAAGTTCCGCGCCCGCAGGAATTCCGCGCGGACGACGCCGACCAGTGATGTCCATTCAAACAGCAGCAGAATGATCAGCAGGACGAAAAAGCCAGGCGCCACGACGGACGAGATCGTGATCAGCAGATAGAGCCGGGGGATGGAGGTCCATATTTCAATTAAGCGCTGGAGCACCAGATCAACCCAGCCGCCAAAGTAGCCCTGCACGGCTCCCGCCCCGATGCCTACCAGCGAAGCGACAAGCGCGAGAATCAGCCCGAACAGCACCGAGATGCGGAAGCCGTAGATGAGCCGGGCGACGACATCGCGGCCCCGGTCGTCGGTGCCCAGCCAGTTCCATTCGATATCGCCGCAGCCCTTGCCGCCGACCTTTGCGGCCGCTGCCGCGCATTGCGCGTCGCTCAGCCACCAGGTGGGCGGGGAGGGCGCCGGAGCCGGCAGATCACGGTTGATCGTGTCGTAGGAAAAGCGGATCGGCGGGAAAATCATCCAGCCATGGGCCTTGATCTCGTTTGCGATCACCGGGTCGCGATAGTCGGTGCGGGCCAGAAAGCCACCGAATTTCTCCTCGGGATAGTCAACCATCACCGGGAACAGGATCTCACCCTTGTAGCTGGCGATGATCGGGCGGTCATTGGCGATCAGCTCGGCAAACAGTGACGTGATGAAGAGGACCAGAAACAGCCAGAGCGCGCCGTAGCCGCGTCGGTTCCGCTTGAAATTGTCGAGGCGGCGCCGGTTGATCGGCGAGAGCGACCAGCGTGAGCGTGGGGGCGCGGCGGGCGTCAGCGTCTCATCGGCGGCAAGGATCGGCTCGGCCATTGTCAGACCTCCCGCGCTTCAAAATCGATCCGTGGATCGATCAGCGTATAGGTGAGGTCGGTGATGAGGTTGATGACGAGGCCGACAAGCGCGAAGATGTAGAGATTGGCGAATACGACCGGATAGTCGCGGTTGAGGATCGATTCAAACGACAACAGCCCCAGCCCGTCGAGCGAGAAGATCGTCTCGATAAGGATCGAGCCGGAAAAGAAGGCGTGGATGAAGGCCGCCGGGAAGCCGGAGATCACGATCAGCATCGCGTTGCGGAAGACATGGCCATAAAGCACCGCCCGCTCGGATAGCCCCTTCATCCGGGCGGTCATGACATACTGCTTGCGGATTTCATCGAGGAACGAGTTTTTCGTCAGGAACGTCAGTGTTGCAAAGGCGCCGAGCGACATCGCGATGATCGGCAATGTGATGTGCCAGAGGTAATCGAGGATCTTGCCGCCAAGGGAGAGGCTTTCCCAGTTGTCCGAGGTCAGCCCGCGCAACGGGAAAAGATTGAAGAACGAGCCGCCTGCAAACAGCACGATCAGGAACACCGCAACGAGAAAGCCAGGCATCGCATAGCCGATCACGATGACGGCACTCGTCCAGATGTCGAAGGGCGAACCATCTTTGACCGCCTTGCGGATGCCGAGCGGGATCGAGATGCCATAGGAGATCAGCAGCATCCAGAGGCCGAGGCTCATGGAAACCGGCAGCTTTTCCTTGATGAGATCAAGGACGGTCGCATCCCGGAAGTAGCTTTTTCCGAAGTCGAAGCGGGCATAGTCCCACAGCATCTTGAAGAAGCGCTCATGGGCCGGCTTGTCGAAGCCGAACTGCTTTTCGAGTTCCTTGATGAAGGCAGGATCGAGCCCCTGCGCGCCGCGATAGCTCGAACCGGACTGCGCCGCCTGCATCCCCGATTGCCCGCCAAGATCGCCCGAGCCGCCGCCAACGCGCGATGATCCCGAGGTATCCGCTCCTTGAAGCTGCGCGAGCACGCGCTCGACCGGTCCGCCGGGGGCGAACTGCACGATGACGAACGCAACCAGCAGAATTCCGAACAGGGTCGGAACCATCAGGACGAGACGACGCGCGATATAAGCGAGCATGATTCGGGTTATAGCCGATTTCGTTAAGAAATCTGGTTAACGCCGCGTTGCGCCTCCTCAGAGGCCAGCCTTCTTCGCCTTCTCCGCGTCATACCACCACAGGCCGAGCGGGTTGAAGCCATAGCGCGCCTCGGTCGCGGGGCGCGAGAATGCATCCCAGTAAGCGATCCGGTGGCGGCCCGAATACCAGGCCGGCACCCAGTAGCGCCCGGCGCGCAGCACCCGGTCGAGTGCACGCACAGCATGGGTCAATTCGGCGCGAGTCGGCGCAGCGATCGCTTTTGTGATGAGCGCATCGACGACCGGATCGGCGATGCCGGCAAGATTACGCGAGGCTCGGGTGTTGGCGGTCTCCGAGGCGAAGAACGCCTTGAGCGATTCGCCCGGCGTTTCGGACATGGAAAACCGCCGCGAGATCAGGTCGAAGTCGAAATCCTCCACCCGGCGCTGGAACTGGGTCGCATCCACCACCCGGATGGAGGCATCGATTCCGAGCAACTTCAGGTTCTTGGTGAAGCCCTGGAGATGCCGGTTCAGTGTCGGCTCGTCCTCGATGAACTCGATGGTGAAGGGCCTTCCGTCAGGCAGCAACAGATTGCTCTTGGCGTCGCGCTTGCAGCCAGCCTCGATCAGCAGTTGCTGGGCGCGGCGCAGCAGGGTCCGATCCTGCCCCGAACCATCGCTGACGGGCGGCACATAGGGTTCGCCGAACACCTCGTCCGGAACCTTGCCACGGAAGGGTTCGAGCAGCGCCAGTTCCTCGGGGCCGGGTTTGCCCACCGCTTTCAGTGTCGAATTCTCGAAGTAGGACACTGTGCGTCGGTAGGCATCATACATCAGGTTCTTGTTGGTCCACTCAAAGTCGAAGGCATTGCCCACCGCCTCGCGGATGCGCGCATCCTTGAACTGCGGCCGGCGCGTATTGAGGAACCATCCCTGCGTGCCGGACGGTGTGTTATCAGGCAACTCCTCGCGCTTGACACGGCCATCCTTGAACGCCGGAAAATCGTAACGCGTTGCCCAGATCAGCGAGGTGAACTCCTCGCGATAGGTGAAGGCGCCACCGGTAAAGCCCTGGAAGGCCGCCTCCCGGTCGCGGAAATACTCATAGCGCACCCGATCGAAGTTGCCGGTGCCGACATTGACGTTGAGATCCCGCGCCCAGTATTCGGGGTCGCGCTGATAGCTGACCGAACGACCGACATCGACCTTGGCGATCCGGTACGCGCCCGAGCCGAGCGGTGCATCCAGCGTTCCGGCCTCAAAATCCCTGGTGGCGTAATAGGCTTTTGAAAAGATCGGCAGGCCGGCGACGATCAGCGGCATCTCACGGCTGCGGCCTGCGGCAAAAACAATCTCCACGAGATCCGGCGCTTTTGCTTCGGCCGAAACGACATCTTTCAGGATGATCCGGTAGGAGGGGTAACCCTTGGTCTTGAGCGTCGTCACCGAGAAGGCGACATCCTCGGCGGTCAACCGCGAGCCATCATGAAAGCGCGCCTCGGGTCGGAGGGCAAAGCGAAAGATGAGACCATCGGCGCTCGACTGCACCGACCGGGCGACGAGGCCATACATCGCATCGGGTTCATCGCCTGATGAGGTCATCAGACTGTCGAACAACAGCCCGAGCCCCGCTGCGCCGCTGCCCTTGGGCGAGAACATGTTGAGCGTATCGAAGGTCAGGAAATTCTGGTTGCCACCCGAAGCGGACACCTGAAGCGCCATTTCGCCCCCCCTCGGCGCCTTCGGGTTGACGTGATCGAAGTGCGGGAAGCCCTCGGGGTATTTGAGATCACCGAAGATGCTCATGCCATGCCGGGCCGGGCCAAACGCGCCGCCCTCCTGCCCCAGAACCGTGGCCGGCAGCAGTGTGGCAACGCCGACAGCGCCCGCCCCGCCAATCAGGGTCCGGCGCGAAAGGGTGGGCATCTGGGCAGGGTTCGGGGCAATCATCGTCACATCCAGGGCTTGAAACGGCCAAATCACTGGCTGACGATTATGCCGAGAACAGGGCGGAGTGCGAGCAACAAAAAGGGCCGGTTTCCCGGCCCCGTTTCATTCCCGTTCGCGAGGCCGCTTACTTCAGCCCCTCGATATACTTGATGAGGTCGGCGCGCTGATCGGGGCGCGAGACGCCGGCAAAGGTCATCTTGGTGCCGGCCACGACGCCCTTGGGGTTGGCGAGGAACTGGTCGAGGAGTTCGGCGTCCCACGTCTTGCCGAGCCCCGCCATGCCGGCGGAATAGGCAAAGCCGGCATGCTTTCCGGCTTCCTTGCCGAAGATTCCGAAAAGGTTCGGACCCTGCTTGGTCGCGCCACCACTCTCGAACGTGTGACAGGAGTGGCACTGCTTGGACACCGCCTCGCCCTTCTTGGCGTCCGCCTTGGCAAGACGGTCGGCGATCGGCTCGACCTTCGCGGCAACAGGGGCGGCACCACCCCCGCCCGCGGACGCTTCCGGCAGTTCCCAGCCCGGCTTGACCATCTTCTTCGGCGAAACCAGCGCAGAGGCGAAGAAGCCGAGGCCCATCACCATCGTGAGCGTGCCGAGCACGGCCATCGCATATTTGTTGAATTCACCCGAACCAGCACTCATGCCCACCTCCGGGGATCGCGCGCTATCCCGCGCATCCCTGCCGTGCGCCTCGCGGCGCGAAAACCCGTCTGCGCTAAAGTCGCGCCACCAAAGCTGATTACCCGCTTTGCATGGCACCGCGCAACCCGTATAAGCCCTATCCCTATTGCTACTTTTTGGCAGACGATCAAGGCGGTTCCGCAAATTTTTCGCGTGATGCCGGTGGACGCCGCGCCAAGGCGAGGGAAATGGTTCATGTCTGCACCCGTTGTGCTCATTCCCGCCCGGATGGCGGCGACCCGACTGCCCGACAAGCCGATGGCGGACATCAATGGCCTGCCCATGATCGTGCAGGTGTGGAAGCGGGCCATGGAAGCCGATGTCGGCCCGGTCGTCGTCGCCACTGATTCGGAGGTGATTGCCGGCGCTGTGCGCGACGGTGGCGGCACGGCGGTGATCACTCGTTCCGATCACCCGTCGGGCTCGGATCGCATTTATGAGGCGTTGGAAATCTTCGATTCCGCCGGAAGATACGATCGGATCATCAATGTGCAGGGGGACCTGCCGACCATCGAGCCGCAACCGATCCGCGCCGCCATGACGCTGCTCGACGAGCCGGCGGTGGATATCGCAACTGTGGTCGCCGTGATCACCCGCGATGAGGAGCGGACCAACCCCGCTGTGGTGAAGGCCATCGGTACACCGCTCGGCGGCAACCGCTACCGCGCGCTCTATTTCACGCGGGCCACAGCACCGACGGGCGAGGGGCCCCTGTACCATCACATCGGGCTTTATGCCTATCGCCGTCTCGCCCTGCGCCGGTTCATCGGCTTGAAGCCGACGCCGCTGGAGTTGCGCGAGAAGCTCGAGCAGCTCCGCGCGCTCGAAAGCGGGATGCGGATCGATTTTGCCGTCGTGGATACGGTGCCGCTGGGGGTGGATACGCCAGCGGACCTCGACCATGCCCGCACCATTCTGGCCGGCCGATTTACGCCGGGCGGTGCGGCGCGCTGAGCGCTGCCCGCCCGTTCCAGCATAGATCCAGGCCCCACTCCCTCCGATTTCAGGATTTCTCTCGTGCTCGCCAAAGTCAAAGCCGCCAACACCATCGCCTTCCAGGGCGAACTCGGTGCCAATTCCCATATCATCGCCAACGAGGCCTTTCCGGACCATGAGGTTCTGCCCTGTCCGACCTTTGAGGATGCGCTCGCCGCCGTGAAAAGCGGCCAGGCGAACCTCGGCATGATCCCGATCGAGAACTCGATCGCTGGACGCGTGGCTGACGTCCATCACCTGTTGCCGAGGTCCGGTCTCCATATCATCGGCGAACATTTCCTGCCGATCCGCTTCCAGCTGATGGCCCCGCGCGGTGCGACGCTGGACGGCATCAAGGATGTGTTCAGCCATGTTCACGCGCTTGGCCAGTGCCGCAAGATCATCCGCAAACTGGGGGCAAAGGCCCATGTGGCCGGCGATACGGCGGGCGCCGCCCGCGAAGTCGCCGGCTGGGGCGACAAGTCCCGTGCTGCGCTCGCCCCGCGTCTCGCCGCCTCGATCTATGATCTCGATATTCTTGCCGAAGATGTCGAGGACGAGCAGAACAACACGACCCGCTTCGTGGTTCTGTCGAAGAGCCAGGTTGTCCCGCCGGCAGATGAGGGGCCGGTGCTGACCAGCTTCGTCTTCCGTGTCCGCAACCTGCCGGCAGCGCTCTACAAGGCAATGGGTGGTTTTGCCACCAACGGGATCAACATGACCAAGCTTGAAAGCTACATGGTCGGCGGCGCCTTCACGGCCACGGAATTCTATGCCGATGTCGAGGGACACCCGGAAGAGACGCCGCTGAAGAATGCGCTGGAGGAACTGAAGTTCTTTTCGAAGGAGATCAAGATCCTCGGCGTTTACCCGGCGAGCCCTTTCCGCAACGAAGGGTGATTCTGGCGCTCACATCGCGGTGCGGCTGCGCAGGGCGGCAGCCAGCGTGCCTTCGTCGAGATAGTCAAGTTCGCCGCCCACGGGCACGCCGTGGGCAAGCCGCGTGACCCTCACCCCCGTCGGGGCGATGAGGTCGGTGAGATAGTGGGCAGTCGTTTGCCCGTCCACGGTGGCATTGAGGGCGATGATGATCTCGCGGACCTCGCCGCCGGTCGCCCGGTCGAGAAGCGCAGCAATGGTGAGATCCTTTGGTCCGATGCCGTCGAGCGGTGAGAGGACGCCGCCGAGAACGTGGTAGGCGGCATTCAGCGCCTGCGCCCGCTCCAGCGCCCAAAGATCGGCGACCGTTTCGACAACAACCAGGATCGAACGGTCGCGGCGCGGATCGCGGCAGAGCGTGCAGGGATCGGACGTATCGATGCTGCCGCAGGTCGTGCAGGTCATGATCCGGTCGCTGGCGACCTGCATGGCACCGGCGAGCGGTGTGAGAAGCTCGTCCCGCTTGCGGATGAGATGCAGCGCTGCCCGCCGGGCAGAGCGCGGCCCGAGCCCCGGCACCCGCGCCAGCAGCTGGATCAGACGCTCGATTTCAGGCCCGGCAACACCCATGGATCAGAACAGCTTGAGGCCGGGTGGCAGCGGCAGGCCGCCGGTCAGTGCCTTCATCTTTCCTTCAAGCAGCGTCTCGCTCTTGCCCTTGGCGTCGTTGAACGCGGCCACAATCAGGTCCTCGAGAATATCCGCCTCGTCCTCGCGCATCAGCGAGGGATCGATCTTCACCTTTTTCAACGCACCCTTGGCTGTGATGGTGACCGTCACCAGCCCGCCACCCGAGGTGCCCTCAACTTCAATGGTCTCAAGCTCGGCCTGCATTTCGGCGAACTTCGCCTGCATGGCCTGCACCTGCTTCATCATGCCCATCATGGCGGGAAATCTCCTTCGGGGTTCGGTTTGTGACGCTCAGAGCGCGTCGTCATCATCGTCCGGATCGAGCGGCACCATCTGGCTGGCGCCGTCCGCTTCGTCAACGTCCGGCGCCTCCGGTTCGCTGCGCTGCAACTGCACGCGCACGATCTCGGCGCCGGGAAAGGCATCGAGAATGGCCCTGACGGCGGGGTTGGCCCGCACGCCGCGCTCGTCATTGGCCCGGCGTTCGCGCTCCACCTCCTGCAAGGTGGGGGCGCCTTGTTCCTGGCTCAACGCGACAATCCAGCGCGTACCCGTCCAGCCTTGCAGCGCCCGGCTCAGCTTCATCGCGATATCGCCGGCACCTTCCGCGACATTGATCTCGATCCGGCCTTCCTCGAACCGCACCAGCCGAATATCGCGCTCGATGGCGAGTTTCAGGGCGATGTCACGCTTTTCGGCAGCGATGGCCGGAATATCCTCGAACCGCCGGATGCGCATGGTCGGCTGCGCATGAGCCTCCGGTCGGGGCGCAGAGCGCACGGGAACCGAAGCCGGCAGCGAGGCTCCCCGCGCGGTCGCGATCGCTCCCGACCCGCCGCCGGGCGCGGGAGGCGGCCCGGCAAGCGCCGGCGCACCGCCACTCATCTGGCTTTTGAGGCGCCGCAGCACCTCGTCTGGGCTGGGCAGATCGGCGGCGTGGACCAGCCGGATCAGCAGCATTTCGGCAGCCGCCACCGGGCGGGCGGCTGTTTGCACTTCCTGAAGGCCTTTCAGCAGAATCTGCCATGCCCGCGTCAGCACACGCTGGGGCAGGGCTTCGGCAAAAGCGCGGCCTCGCACCTGCTCGCTTTCACTCAGGGACGGATCATGACCATCGCCCGGCACCACCTTGAGGCGGGTGACGGTGTGCACATAATCGGCAAGATCGGCGATGATGCTGACCGGATCGGCGCCTGCATCATACTGTTCGCGCAGTTCGGTCAGTGCCCTTGCGGCATCGCCCTTCATGACCGCCTCAAAAAGATCGATGACGCGAGCCCGGTCGGCGAGGCCCAGCATGACCCGCAGGCTTTCGGCACCGATCAGCCCGTGACCATGGGCGATGGCCTGATCCATCAGCGACAGCGCATCACGCATCGAGCCTTCGGAGGCCCGCGCGATCAGTGACAGCGCTTCGTCCTCGATATCGACCTGTTCCTGACCCGCAATGGTGCGGAGGTAGGCGGTCATGTCGCTGGCAACGATCCGGCGAAGATCGAAGCGCTGGCAGCGCGAAAGCACCGTCACCGGCACTTTGCGGATCTCAGTTGTTGCGAACAGGAACTTCACATGCGGCGGCGGCTCTTCGAGCGTCTTGAGCAAGCCATTGAAGGCCGCCGTCGAGAGCATATGCACTTCATCGATAATATAGACCTTGTAGCGCGCGTATGCCGGCCGGTAGCTCACCGATTCGATGATCTCGCGGATATCGTTGATCGAGGTGTGCGATGCCGCATCCATCTCGATCACATCGACATGGCGGCTTTCCAGAATCGCCTGGCAGTGCTTGCCCATGCTGTCGAGATCGACGGTGGGGCCGCCGCTGCCGTCTTCCCGCTCGAAATTGAGGCCGCGCGCGATGATGCGGGCCGTCGTCGTCTTGCCGACGCCGCGCACGCCCGTAAAGATATAGGCCTGATGGATGCGGTTTGCGGCAAAAGCGTTGCGCAAGGTGCGTACCATCGGCTCCTGGCCTACGAGATCGCGGAATGTCTGGGGGCGATACTTGCGCGCCAGCACGCGATAGGCGTTGCTGGTTTGCGGCACGCCGGTTGTGGCTTCTGTCTCCATGCCTCACCCGGCCGCTGAACGAAAAGTTGGGAGGCTGGACAATAACCCGCCCGTACTCGTTAGGGCTGCTTCCTTCCGGACCTGACCCGGTTGGCGAGTGGTACGTCCACCGCCAACCTCCCGGCCCCTATATCGGACAAGACGGGCGAGAAAACAAGCATGGCGTCGCACAAGCGAATTGGATAACCCTTGAGGAACGAGGAAAATCATATGGCTGCCCGCAACACCGACCCCGGCTTCGTCCTGGATCCCGCCTTCACCCGCGATTGCTATGTGCTGGGCGATCTGCCGCTCTGTCGCGCGCTGCTGATGAATGATGCGCGCTACACCTGGTTCATCCTTATCCCCCGCCGCTCTGGGATTGTCGAGATCATCGACCTTCTGCCCGAGGATCGTCGGCAGTTGCTCGACGAGGTCGTCATCGCCAGCGATGTGCTGAAAACCGTGGTGGCGCCCGACAAGATCAATGTCGGCGCGCTCGGTAACATGGTGCCGCAACTTCATGTTCATGTCATCGCCCGATTCCGCTCCGATCCCGCCTGGCCCGGCCCGGTCTGGGGCCATTCGCCTGCGGCGCCCTATCCGGCGCATGGGCTGGGGGTGGCGACAGACCGGCTGCTGGCGGCGTTTCACGCGCGCGGTCTGGCGGAGGTTGCAGAATGAGTGACGCTTTTCTTCTGTCCGAGCGCCGCGCGCCCGATCACCTCGCTTTCGCGCATTTCCCGCTCGATCGCGCGGCACACCGGCGCGACGATGGTGCCTGGCTCGATGCGATGTTCAATGCCGCTGGCGGGGGCTGTTTTGCAATCTGTGGCGACATGGTTCTGGTCAAGGCCGGTGAGGCGCCGGATGCCTTGTTCCGCGCGGGCGAATTGCCGGAGGGCGCGCGTGAACGCGTGTTCCTTGGGCTCGATGGCGAGGCGGCGCGTTTCTGTACGGTGTACGATCCGGATCGGGCGGAAAGTCTGTCGGCAATGGCCGGCCTCGCCCTACTGCCGCTCCGTCAGGCGGCCATTGAACGGCTGATGCCGTCCGGGCGCCTCTCGGAACTCGCCGCCGGCAAGGCGCTGCTGCACTGGCATGCGACACACCGGTTCTGCGCGGCCTGCGGGGCTGGGAGCGAGCCGGCGCAGGCCGGCTGGCGTCGCGATTGCCCGGCGTGCAAGGCACAGCATTTTCCACGCACGGACCCCGTGGTGATCATGCTGGCGGTGCGGGACGGGCAGTGTCTGCTTGGGCGGCAGGCGCGCTTTCCGCAGGGCAACTACTCCTGTCTCGCCGGCTTCTGCGAACCGGGCGAGACCATCGAGGATGCCGTGCGGCGCGAGATTCTCGAGGAGGCGGGCATCCGGACCGGGCGCGTGCGCTATCTGGCCTCCCAGCCATGGCCGTTTCCGGCCTCGATGATGATCGGTTGCCTCGCCGAGGCGACCAGTAGCGTCATCACCCGGGACGAGACGGAACTTGAGGACGTGCGCTGGTTCTCGCGTGAAGAGGCACAGCAGTTGCTGTCGGCAAGCCATCCGCAAGGGCTGCGCTCGCCGGCGTCCTTCGCCATTGCCCGGCACATCCTGAAGGCCTGGGCTGTTGGCGGCGCTGAATTCTAGAGCATGCTGTTTTTTGAAGGAATCTTGATTCCCAAGTCAGGCGCGTTCTGGTTCAAAGTCCGTGCTGGGGAGCGAGGCCAGCATGGATGACGCGACCTTACTCGGAAGACCTTCGTGACCGTGCGTTGCTGCGTGCGGATGCGGGCGAGACGATCCGACAGATAGCGGCGGCGCTTTCGATCAGCCCGTCGTGCGTTTCGAAGTGGCGCAAACTTCGACGTGAGACGGGCGGGTTGGCTCCCGGCCAGATCGGTGGCCACAAGAAGCGCACGCTGTCGGACGAACGCGCCGAATGGCTGCGGGCGCGCATTGCAGCCGGACCTTTCACCTCACGGGGACTGACGGCGGAGCTTGCGGAGCGCGGGATCAAGACCGATCGCCGGGCAGTCTGGACGTTCCTTCGGGCCGAGGGTCTGAGCTTCAAAAAAACCGTGCTGCCGACGGAACAGTCACGTCCGGATATCGCAAGGAAGCGGGCGCGCTGGAAGGCGCATCAGGGCAGGATTGACCCCCGACGCCTCGTCTTCCTCGATGAGACGTGGATCAAGACCAACATGGCCCCCTTGCGCGGCTGGGGCCCGCGGGGACAAAGGCTCGATGCGCGCGTGCCGCACGGACACTGGAAGACGCTGACCTTCATCGGTGCCTTGCGCCACGACCGCATCGACGCGCCCTGGGTGATCGATGGGCCGATCAATGGCGATCTCTTCACGGCCTACGTCAGGCACGTGCTCGTGCCGACCTTGGCCAAGGGCGACATCGTCATCCTGGACAACCTTGGCTCGCACAAAAGCAAAGCAGCCCGCCAGGCCATCCGCGCCGTCGGCGCGCATCTCCTGTTCCTGCCCGCCTACAGCCCAGACCTCAATCCGATCGAGCAGGTCTCCGCCAAGCTCAAGCACCTGATGCGCAACGCAGCGCCTCGAACCGTTGAGGCCACTTGGCGAAAGCTCGGAGACCTTCTCGATCTCTTCGCATCACACGAATGCACGAATGCGCAAAATACATCAAAAACTCAGGATATGCTTCTGTCTGATAACAGCAGGCTCTAGGCTCGGGACTCATTGCTCACAACCAGAATGCGACTGTTGCCACGATGCAGATGGCGGAGAAGAAGGCGTGGGCGCAGCGGTCGTAGCGAGTGGCTATACGCCGCCAGTCCTTGAGCTTGCTGAACATGGTCT